>Ga0302184_10002158_pt1 | contig 12575 bp, 12 predicted proteins | sample I_Palsa_N3_3_FD_200233 | JGI IMG/M metagenome (GOLD analysis project Ga0302184, IMG submission 200233) | Peat permafrost microbial communities from Stordalen Mire near Abisko, Sweden - I_Palsa_N3_3 | ecosystem: Environmental > Terrestrial > Soil > Palsa > Peat permafrost | place: Sweden...
CGGTCGGCACCGGGGCCATCGCGCCGAAGAGCCGGTCCAGGGCGTCACCGTAGACCAGCCGGGCGCCGGCCATCAGCCTGGTCGGGTCGGCCAGATGCCTCGCGCCCAGTCGGTGCACGACGATCTGAGCCGCCGGGAACATCGCGGCGATGTCGCCCGCGCCACCCGCGTGGTCGAGGTGGATGTGCGTAACCACGACGGTGGCGAGGTCATCCGCGCCGATCCCCAGCCAGCCGAGGGCGTCGCGCACTACCGGGGCGGACGGCGCGGTGCCCGTCTCGACCAGGCACGGGCGGTCGCCCTTGATCAGGTAACCTGCCGTGATTCCCGGGTAGCCGGCCATCCGGGTGTCGATCTGGAACACCCCGTGGCCCAGATCGGTGATGTCCGTTCCCTGTCCGTCCGGCGTCGCCGTCTCACCCGCGATCTCTTCTCCCACGTCCCCATTATCCCAGACCGACGCGGATTATCGTGGGCCGCTACCTCAGCTGTCGCCCGGGCCGAACGTGCGCAGGACCAGGCCAGTGCGTGGCTTGGGGCCGAAGGACGTGGACTTACGCGGTACCCGCTCGCCCAGCGCAGCGATCTCGATGACGTCCTGGAAGGAGACAGGATTTGAGATCACCGCGGTGCCCCCGGGGGCGGTGGACCCGGCGCCTCCGGGACCGCGGGAAACCGCTCGCACCGCGTCGGCCGCATCATGGTCTATCAGGACATTGCGTTCGCTGTCTGTGATCCCCCACAGCCGCCCGATCAGCAGTTGTTGCAGCACCGACGCGTCCAGGCTCTGCCAGGATCCGGAGACTCCGGCCGGCATCGACGCCGCGACCTGCACCGGGTCCGGATGGCTGAGCAGGCGGAAACCCGCGCCGCCGGCTAGCAAGAACGCGGTTCCCTCCCGACCGGCCGTGGCCAGGCAGCGCCGCGCGTCGTCCAGGCTGAGACCGACGGGCAGGTCTTGCACCGTGAACGCGGCCTTGGCCAACTCGGCCGCGCACTCCGGCGGCAAGCCGGGCAGCACGCGGTGGATCGCGCCGAGCCGCGGCGGGTAGGCGGAGGAGTCGACGAGGAACGCCAGCCCGTAGTCCCATGGCCCGGCGCCGCGCCCCGACGCCCGCATGTCGGCCTGCATGTCCATATAGGCGGCATAGCGGTGGTGGCCGTCGGCGATGAGGGCCCGGCGTCCGGCCAGGTCTGCGACGATAGCGGCCTGCTCGCGGGGGTCGCCGAGCCGCCACAGCCTGTGGGTCACGTCGTCCTCGGTGGTGATAGTCACCAACGGCGCGCGTTCGGCCGCGACACGATCGATGACATCGGTGGCGGTATCCGTGTCGCCGTCATGGGCGTCGTCTCCGTCGTAGATGAGGAAGATCGGCTCCAGGTTGGCCTGGGTGGCCTCCATCAGCTCTCGCCGGCCTGCTACCGGGCCGGGCATGACGGCCTCGTGCGGCAAGATGGCCGCCGACTCGGGCGAACCCAGTTTCACCAGGGCGACAATGCCTCGCTGCAGCCACGACGAGCCAGCCTCACCCTGCCCGTCAGGAGTGCGCCTGTCAGGACCGTGCCCGTCATGACTCTGCTCGTAGAGGTAGAGAGCGGGCGTCCGGTCCCGGATGAGCACGCCCGCCGACAGCCATTCGCGCAGCAGGCTGGCGGCGGCCTCGCTTGCGTCGGCGCCTCGGCCTGGCAGGATAAGACGGACAACATTGTGCGGATCTGCCGCTCGCAAGTGATCGAGGATGCCGTCGGTGATCACGTCATACGGTGGTGAGGTGACGTTTGCGATGCCGCTCACCCGGTCACGGGCGTAACGGATGCCGCGGAAGGGTGCCAGCACGAGACCGGAACCAGAGTCGGACGGAAGGGTCTGCACACCATGTCAAAAGGATCGGGCGGGAGCAGGGATTCCCATCCGGAGGAAAACTTCCCTGGCCAGGCCCTTCCGGAGGGATCAGAAGATGATGTTCACGCCTGGTACCTGCGCGGCATGGACCTGCTCGGCCGGGGCAGCCCGGCGGCCGCGGCCCAGGTCTTGCAGCGCGCTTCGTCCGCTGAACCGCACTCCCGCAGCGTCCGCGAGGCACTGGCCCGGGCTCAGTTCGATGCGGGCAGGTATGCCGAGGCAGCGGACAATTTCCGGATGATCGTCGAAGCAAGCCCGTCTGACGACTACGCGAACTTCGGCCTCGGGCTGGCCCTGGCCAGGATGGGCGATCACGCCGCCGCGGCCGAGTACCTGGCCCTGGCCGCCGCGATGCGGCCTGACGCGGCTCACTACACCGACGCCCTGCGTTCTGTCCGGGCAACGCTGCAGGCCAGGAAGCAGGCCCCCAAGAGCGCCGAAGGCGGCACGATATGACCACCGAAGCCCCGGCGTCACGCACCCCGGCCCGCAGCGGGCACGACGAATCGCGGCTGCCCAGGGGCTGCGCCGACCCTCTCGACACGGCCTACGACGTGGCGCTGCTCGATCTGGACGGCGTCGTTTACCTGGGCGGGACCGCCGTTCCCGGCGCGGCGCAGGCGCTCCGCAAGGCCCAGGCGGCGGGTATGCGGCTGGCTTACGTCACGAATAACGCCTTCCGGACACCGGCCGCCATCGCCGCCCTGCTGACGAGTTTTGGTGCCCCGGCCACGACGCGGGACGTGGTGACCTCTGCCCAGGCCGCCGCCCGCCTGCTCGCCGAGCGCCTCCCGGCCGGCGCCCCGGTCCTAGTCGTCGGCGGCAGCGGCCTGCGGATGGCGGTGCGGGAACGTGGCCTGCGCCCGGTGAGCACCGCGCTGGACCGGCCGCAGGCGGTGGTCCAGGGATACTCGCCCGACGTCAGCTACTCCATGCTGGCCGAAGGCGGCCTCGCGGTGGCCGCCGGCGCCTTGTTCGTCGCGTCCAACGGCGATCTCACGCTGCCCGGCCGGCGGGGGAACCAGCCAGGGAACGGCTCGCTCATCCAGGTGATCGCGACCGCGACCGGCGTGCAGCCTTTGGTGGCGGGCAAACCCGAGCCGCCGCTGCACCACGAGTCCGTGCTGCGGACCGAGGCCAAGCACCCGCTCGTCGTCGGCGACCGGCTGGACACCGACATCGAGGGAGCGCACCGGGTCGGCGCGGACAGCCTGCTCGTGCTGACCGGCGTGACCAGTCCGGCCGAAGCGGTGCTGGCGCCGCCGCCGCGGCGTCCCACCTACCTGGCCGAGGATCTGGCCGGCCTGCTCGAACCGCATCCCGAGGTCAAGAGCGCCGGCGGCACGTTCAGTTGCGGCGGCTGGACGGCCCGCAGCACGCAGGACCAGCTGGAGCTTTCCGGGGACGGGGAGCGTATCGACGGTCTCCGCGCGCTGTGCGCCGCGGCATGGGCTACGGAAGGCGTCACCGCCGAATCGGCCCGGTCCGCCGCCCAGCGCCTCGAGGGCACCGGCTGAGATCGATCCGCGGATTTGCCCGCGCCTGGTAACTCGCCGTGTATGCTGTTTCGCATGTCAGGCCGCGCAGTCCGCCGTCACGGTGACCACTCAGGTGTCGCCTTGATGATCACGCGCGTGCTCTGTCCTTCGTGTTGTCGCTGACAACGACCCTCAGCTGACCTCCTCGCCGGGCCGCCCCCTCGGGGCCTGCCCGCCAGAAGCCGCACACGAAGGAACGTCCGATGATCGCAGACATGTCCGTGGCTCCGGAGATCGCCAGGCTGGCCGAAACCGTCCTGCTGGTCCCGCCGCAGACGGCCGCCGCCACGCACCCGGACGGTCCCGAAGAACCCGGCGACCCGCAGGGTCCGGACGCCGCCGCGGCCCGGCTGACGCTGGGCACGCTGGCCCGCCAGCTCCGCATGATCGCCGCTGCCCCGGAGCGCTGGTGGGGTCTGGTCCGGTTCGAGCGGGACCGTCCGGTGCGCATCAGCGTCGAAACCCGTCCGTCGCACCATGCCTGGCTGGTAATCCTGCCGCCCGGCGATAGCGGCCAGCCCTGTGACTGCGACGTGGTGACGATGATCGCGGGCGAGGCGACTGAGGGCACTTCTTCCAGCGCGACTTTGCGTCCCGGCCCGCTGCGGGTGCACGGCCAGCGGCACTGGCTGCGCGGCCAGGGGACGGGCTACTCGATCAGCCTGCATGCCCGTATCTCCACCGCGGAAAACGCGGGAAACGCCGAAAACGCAGAGTAACAGCGGCAGCGGAGTAACAGCGGCAGGACCAGGGCCAGCTGCCTGGACTGGGCGACGAGGATGCCGGCCGAGTCCCAGACCTCGAAGTCCTCCTCGTGGTACCCGCCGCTGACGAAGCGCGTGGTCGCCCGGCAGGCCAGCCACCCCGGCGCGGGCCTTGCGCGCAGGTGGACGGTGAGCTGGATGGTGGTCGTTGACACGCCGAGTTCGAGCACGGGCGGGGGATTCGCGTCGACCAGGAGCGGCAGGGCCAGCAGGTCGGCGTCCCGGCCATCGGCGAACCGCATCCAGAACTCGCTCGAGGGCTGGCCGGTCGGCTCGCCGCGGAACCACCCTGGCAGCTCCGGCCGGCGGAAGTCGATGCGTTCCGTGATGCGGGGCATGCCAGGCGCGCTGGCCGGCAGGCGGACGCATTCGTCCGGCCGCGGCAGGTCGGGCGGGGCGCCCCCGAGGAACACCTGTCCGTCCTGGCCGAGGCGCGCGAAGGCGGCCGTGGCCCGGATGACCTCCTTGCCGTCCTGCGTCAGGATCGCCTCACCGAACGCCGTGGTCCTCCCGCCGCGTACCAGTGACGTCCGGATGGTGGCCTCCCCGGCCGTCCCCGGCCGGAGGAAGAAGCCGGAGACCACGATCGGATCCGGGAACGGCATGGTCAGGGCGAGCGCCCGCGTGCAGGTGGCTAGCAGGTAGCCGCCGTTCACGGCGCCGCGGGTCCCGTCCCACCGCCCGGTCAGCTCCGCGGTGTACTCGCCGTCCGCCCCGGGCTCGACCCGGCTGTCCTCGTCGAAGGCGTATTCGCCCATCGGGCCCCCGCGGCGTCTCTCGAGACTTACGGCAAGGTCAGGATCTCGTAGCCATCATCGGTCACGAGGATGGTGTGCTCGAACTGCGCGGTGCGCTTGCGGTCCTTGGTCACCGCCGTCCAGCCGTCCGGCCAGACGTCGTAGTCGATCGTGCCGAGGGTCAGCATCGGCTCGATGGTGAACGTCATCCCCGGCTCCATGATCACGTGGGTGTGCGGGTCGTCATAGTGCGGCACGATCAGTCCCGAATGGAACGTCCGGCCGATACCGTGCCCGGTGAAGTCGCGCACCACCCCGTAACCGAACCGCCGGGCGTACGACTCGATCACCCGGCCGACGGCGTTCAGCGGGCGTCCCGGGGCCACCGCGCGGATGCCGCGCATCATCGCCTCATGGGTGCGCTCGACCAGCAGCCGTGATTCGGTGTCCACGTCGCCGGCGCAGAAGGTGGCGTTGGTGTCGCCGTGCACGCCGCCGATGTAACCGGTGATGTCAATGTTGACGATGTCGCCATCGTTGATCAACGTGTCGTCGGGGATCCCGTGGCAGATCACCTCATTCAGCGAGGTGCACAGCGACTTCGGGTAGCCGCGGTAGCCGAGCGTGCTCGGGTAAGCGCCATGGCTGACAAGGAAATCGTGGCCCACCTGATCCAGGTAATCGGTCGTGACGCCAGGAGCCACCGCGGCCCCGACCGCTTCCAGCGCGCGGGCGGCGAGCTTGCCCGCGACCCGCATCCGCTCGATGATCTCTGGGGTCTTCACGTCCGGTTCCCCGGTCTTCGGACGCTTCTTGCCCACGTACTCAGGCCGCGTGATCTCCGCGGGGACCTGACGGGTGGGAGAAAGCCGGCCCGGTTGCAGCATTGTCGCCATGCTTTGCGAGTCTAATGTGCATGGACAACGAGAAGCGATGGTGGTACAGCCTCACCCGTCACACCGTAGAGGACGACGACGGTCCCACCCCGGGCAAGGACCGGCTGGGCCCCTTTGCCACCCCGGAGGAGGCCAGCCGCGCGCTGGAGACAGTGCAGCGCAGAAACGAGGAGTGGGACGCCAAAGATTAGATTCGGCGCGTTTATGCCGCCGTGATAAGTTGCGCCGCCGTGATAATAGGCTAGGGGGCGTGAGCGAAGAACTGCCTGCCGCCGCCGAGGCCCGGATGGCGGAAATCCGGGCCAGCGGCACGTGGGGCTCCGCGCTGACCTCTGACGAGTTTGTCGCGATCCGCAGCGTCGGCTTCGAGCCGGTGGGCCAGGTGCTCGGCGCCGCGGTCTACAACATCGGCTTCACCGGCGGCTACAACTGCCCGGGGGCCTGGGGCTCCTACGGCTACGGCATTCCGGCCCGCACGGTCACTCAGGTGTCGGGCCGCGGCGGCTTCGGGTCTTTCGCGCCGCTGGTCCAGACGATGTACGAGGCGCGGCACAAGGCGATTGACCGGATGACGGCCGAGTGCGCCGAGCTCGGCGGGCACGGGGTGGTGGGCGTCCGGCTGACGATCGGGTCGTTCCCGGCCGGCGGGATGGAGTTCAAGGCCATCGGCACGGCCATCCGCGCGCCCGGCGCGCCTCCGGTGTTCTCCGGGACCAAGGGGCCCAGGGGGCAGACCCGCAAGGCGCCGTTCACCTCCGACCTGTCCGGGCAGGACTTCGCCAAGCTCATCATGAAGGGCTGGGTGCCGGCCGGCCTCGTCCTTGGCATCTCGATCGGCTCGAGGCACGACGACTGGCTGACCGTCGGCCAGACGCGCTGGGGCGCGGGTAACGCCGAGGTCGTCGGGTACACCGAGCTCGTCAACGACGCCAGGCACGATTCACGGCAGCAGCTGTCGAAAGACGTCAAGCGGCTCGGGGCCGAGGGCGTGGTGATCGCCACCATGGACATGCGGGTAAGCGAGCGGGAATGCCCGGTGCAAGAGGGCCGCCGCGACCACATCGTGGAGGCCACCAGCATCGGGACCGCGATCGCCAGGTTCACCCACGAGCAGCGGCACAGCGGGCCCACGCTGGCCGTCATGTCGCTCGATCCGCAGCGCCGGCAGGCCGCCAGGATCCGGATCTGACCCACGCCACCAAGCACGGCTAGACAGTTTAAGAGCACAGCAACCAGAGCCGATGGCTCGTAGGAGAGACGATGACCGACCAGCAGAACATAGCGACGGAACTGGATGCCGCGGGCGTCCCGCAGGATGCTATGCGCCGCCTGGCGGAGCTGCAGCCCGGCCGGCCCGGCTCGATCTTCACTTCCGACTTGTCAGTCAACGAGTTCCTGCTGGTGCGCGAGGCCGGGTTCCGCCCGCTGGGCCTGGTGCTCGGCAGCTCCATCTACCACGTCGGGCTGCAGGTCGGCCGCTGGGGCAGCAACCAGGAGCTTGACGTGCTGTCCCAGGCCATGTACCACGCCCGCGAGCTGGCCATGAGCCGGATGGAGGCCGAGGCGGACGCACTGCGCGCCGACGGCATCGTCGGCGTCCGGCTGGACGTGGAGATGAAGGAATTCGGCGCCGACATCGCCGAATTCATCGCGGTCGGCACGGCGGTCAAGGCGGAAGAGGGCGCGGGCGGCGGCGGGGTCGATAACTGGCGCAACAACAAGAACCAGCCGTTCACCTCGGACCTGTCCGGCCAGGACTTCTGGACGCTCATCCGGGCCGGTTACGCGCCGCTCGGCATGGTCATGGGGACGTGCGTGTACCACATCGCCCACCAGAAGTTCGGCAGCAAGATCGGCAACATCGGCAAGAACGTGGAGATCGAGCAGTTTACCCAGGCCCTCTACGATGCCCGTGAGCTGGCCATGAGCCGGATGCAGGCCGAGGCGGAGGAGTTGCACGCCGAAGGCATCGTCGGCGTGCAGCTCAGGCAGCACAGCCACACCTGGGGTTCGCACACCACCGAGTTCTTCGCCATCGGCACGGCCGTCCGGCCGCTGCGCCCGGACCACATCATCGAGCGTCCCACCATGGTCCTGACCCTGGACGCCTAGGGCTAGCCGGTAGGTCCGCTGACCGCGTCCAGCAGGCGCGCTACCCGTTCCCGCAGGCCCCGGACGCCCGGCCGCCGGTAACCCTGAAAGCCGGGGACCCCCGGCTGCGAGGCGCGGCCTACCGCGCTGGCCAGGCCGAACTCGCCGTCGTCAAGGCCCTCGGGCCGGCCCAGGTCTCCGACCGCCGAACTGATCAGGTGCTGCGCTGCCCCGAACGACATCGGGTCGAACCCGGTCCTGATCGCCATCGTCTCGTGGGCGAGCGAGTCGAGCTCGGGATCGCCCTGGTCAAGCGCGAAGATCGTGGCCCCGCTCCGCCGCGCGTCATGGACCCGCTCGAGCAGGGGGACCGGCGCGGTCGATGGCGACACGACGAACAGCGTCTCGCCGCGCTGGGCGGCTTCCAGCCGCTCGAGACCCACCCGCAGGTGCGACGGGGCGCCCGGCGGGACCTGCCAGCGTACGAGCGTCGGCCTCAGCTCGGGGATCCGCGACAAGCGGCTTTCCTCGTCCAGGTGCGCGGTCAGGTGCCAAGGCTCCTCGTCCGGCGTGCCGACGAGGAGGAGCCCGCCTGGCGACCGGGTCGCTTTGCGCAGCCCCTGCGCGAAGGCGCGGGTCCGCTCGAGCCATCCGGTCGGGGCGAGAAGCGCACGCAGCGTGGTCACCTGGTTGCCGTCCACCTCTCCATGGTGCCCCCAAAAGTCCGTACGCGCAGTACTTTCTCGAGGGGACGACCCCCCCAGACCCCCCCGTTTATGGGAGGTTCCACCCCCCATACCCCCTGGGACCCCCCTGCGGGGGGTCGGACCTCCGTGCCTCCTGGGACCCCCCTGTGGGGGGTCAGGGGTCGGGTTCCCGTGCCCCCTGGGACCCCTTGCGGGGGGTCAGGGGTCGGGTCCCCGTACCCTCTCGGACCCCCTGGGACGGGGCTCTGGCAGGATTCGGTTCATGAGTGAGCAGGAAAGTCCGGCCGTCGACAGCTTGGTGATCGGCATCCTTGGGGGGACCGGGGAGCAGGGACGCGGCCTGGCCCGCCGGTTTGCGCTGGCGGGGAACCCGGTCATCATCGGGTCCCGCAGCCACGACCGCGCCCAGGGCGTCGCGCGGGAAATCGGCGACAGCGCCCGGGGGCTGGCCAACCGCGACTGCGCGCGTGAGGCGGACCTGGTGATCGCCGCAGTCCCGTGGGAAGGTCACGGCGAGCTGCTTTCCGGGCTGGCGGCCGAGCTGACGGGAAAGATCGTGGTGGACTGCGTGAACCCGCTCGCTTTCGACAAGCGCGGCGCCTACCCGCTGCCGGTCGCCGAGGGCAGCGCGGCCGAGCAGGCCGCGGTGCTGCTACCCGAGAGCCGGGTCGTGGCGGCCTTCCATCACGTGTCCGCGGTCCTGCTGCTCGACCCCCAGATCGAGACCATCGACTCGGACGTGCTCGTGCTCGGTGACGACCGGCACGCCACCGACATCGTTCAGGCCCTGGCGGCCCGGATCCCCGGTGTCCGCGGCGTCTACGCGGGCCGCCTGCGCAACTGCGGCCAGATCGAAGCGCTGACCGCCAACCTGGTGTCCATCAACCGCCGCTACAAGGGCCACGCCGGCCTGCGCATCACCGATATTTAGAACCCTTTTCCCGAACGGTTCGTGGCTCACCTCCACGAGCAGCCCGCGCGCCCGCCCGGACCGAACGCGCCGCCATGGCATCTTGATGGCTAAAGTGACCGGCACTATGCCCGGCCTGGACCTGGTCGGCTTCAACCGCCTAGCCGACGAGCTAGAGGACGAGGCGATCCTCCCGCCCGGACCATTTCCTGCGGCGTGATCACCCTCGAATACGACGCGGACATCTGCTCGAAGGACGCCGACTTCGCCCGGTTCCCCGGCCTGCGCTATCTCAACCCGCTGGCCTGAGCAGCCCACGAGCCAGTATTGCCGGATTGTTACTTGACGGGCGCGCTGGACGGGAGAAAGCTCAGCAAGGTTCTGGTCGGCTACTCCGGGCGATTCTGCCCCACAGCCGGCCAAATGTTCCCCGGCCCGCAGACGTGACGATGGAGGCTTGGCCATGGCACGCGGACGTCGTTTCATCACCTTGGCTGGCTGTGCGGCCCTCCTGGCCGGCCTGGCTGTCGCCAGTCCGGCGGCGACCGTCGCCCGGGCCGCCGCGATCGCGCCCGGGGCGCCGGGCGCGGCGTCGTACTTCGACCTGGCCAGGAAGGACTGCGTGGGCACGGCGACAGGCACGGGCTCCAAGGTCTGGTACACGGTGGCCGACGGGGTGCTGTCCGACGTCTACGAGCCCACGATCGACAACACGAACGTGAGCACGCTGCAGTACGTCGTGACCGACGGGTCCACGTTCAGCGATATGCAGACCCGGGATATGACGTACACGGTGGCCGCCGACCCCACCGGCATGTCCTGCACCGTCACCTCCACCGACGCCAAGCACGGCTTCCGGCTGGTCACCACCTACATCACCGACCCGGCCAGCGACACGGTGCTGATGCACACCACGCTGGCTGACACGCCCGGCTCGACCACCAGCCTGGCTAGCCTGCACCTGTACGCCCGGCTCGACGCCCACGTCAACGGTAACGGCGGGGGCGGGACCGAGAACGCCGGCGCCAACACCGGCGTGGTGGACACCTCCGCCGGGTCATCGGTCCCGGTGATCTCCAGCACGAACACGGTCACCGACGCGGTCAACCGCGACTACGCGGTGCCGACCTACATGGCCCTGGCGGCCACGTCCGACCAAGAGGCGAGCGTCGGCTACGAGGGCACCGCGAGCGACGGCCTCACCCAGCTCGACGCGACGGACACCCTCACGTCCTACACCTCCGCGCCGGACGGCCACATCGTCGCGACCGAGGACGTGACCCCCGGTAGTGGCCACGAGGTGACCCTCGCGCTGGGCTTCGGCCGCAGCCAGGCCCAGTCCGTCTCTGTCGCCAGGACATCCGTGAGTCATTCGTTCGTCCTGACCGCGGCCAAGTACCTGCTCGGCTGGGCCATCTACGACGCGGGGCTCAAGCGCCCGGCCGGCCAGGCCAGCCTGGATCGCTATTACTACCTCTCGGCCAACGTCCTGAAGGCGAGCGAGGACAAGACCTACCCCGGCGCCATCGTGGCGTCCCTGGCCAGTCCGTGGGGCCAGTCGGTGCCAGCCGGGACAATCTCCAACGGCGAGCCGTCCTACTTCGGCTCCTACCGCGAGGTCTTCGCCCGGGACCTGTACGAGATCTTCACCGGGCTGATGGCCGACGGGGACGTGGCCACGGCCCGGGCGGCCACGCTGTTCCTGTTCGACAAGCAGCAGCTCGCGTCCGGGGCGATGCCGCGCAACTCGCTGCTGAACGGCGAGGCCGCGCCGGACACCGGCGGCCTCCAGCTGGACGAGACGGCCTACCCGATCTTGATGGCGCAGGAGTCCGGGCTCGGCGGTGACACCGCGCTGTGGCAAGACCATATCCGCCCGGCCGCGGACTTCCTGGTCGCCAACGGGCCCTCGGATGGCGTGGAGCGCTGGGAAGAGCAGACCGGCTACTCCCCGTCCACGATCGCGGCGGAGATCGCGGGGCTGACCGCCGCCTCAGCCATCGCCGCGAGCCACGGTGACACGGCGCGGGCCCACCTGTACCAGGCCACCGCCGACGACTTCCAGCGCAACATCAAGTCCTGGACGGTGACCACCACCGGCCCGGACGGCCCGGCCTACTTCGTCCGGCTGTCCAAGACCGGCGACCCGAACGCGGCGATCACCTACAGCCTGGGCAACGGCGGTCCCACCCTGGACCAGCGCAGCGTCCTCGACGGCGGCTTCCAGGAGCTGGTCCGGCTCGGCGAGCTGCCCATCACCGACCCCGACATCCAGGCCTCGCTGGCGATCATCGACAAGAACATCTCGGTGTCCACGCCCAGCGGGACCGGCTACTACCGGTACGGCGACTCGGCCGCCGACGGAAGCGCGGACGGATACGGCGACTGCTACCAGCCGAGCCAGGACTCCTGCCCGACTCCCGGGGCGCCGTGGCCGCCGAAAGACAGCGGCACCGGGCACCTGTGGCCGGTCCTGTCCGGCGAGCGGGCCGAGTCCGACCTGGCCGAAGGGAACACCAGCGGCGCGAAGTCCCTGCTTCAGGCAATGATCAACTTCTCCTCCGGGGTCGGGCTGGTGCCCGAGCAGGCCTGGGAAGACCCGGACCTGGCCGCCTCGCCGTACGGCAGCGACCCGGACACGGCGTCCATCGGGTTCACCGACGGCAAGGCGGCCGGCTCGGCGTCCCCGCTGAGCTGGGCCCAGGCCCAGGAACTCCGGCTGATCGCCTCGCTGGGCGCCGGCCACAACGTAGACACCCCGGCCGTCACGACCGCGCGCTACATCACCAACGGGGCGCCCGGCTCGCTGCCGGTGACGATAACGGCTCCGGCCGCGGGCGCGACGCTGACCACCGCCACCACCACGGTGACCGGGACGACCACGCCGGGCTCGGCGGTGTCCATCGAGGCGGCTGACACCACGACCGGGGAGGCCGCCACCGTGGTCAGCACGACCGCGGGGTCCGACGGGTCCTTCTCGGTAAGTGTGCCGGTCGGCTTCGGCACCAACGCGATCACCGCGACCGCCA
>Ga0302184_10002160_pt1 | contig 12568 bp, 11 predicted proteins | sample I_Palsa_N3_3_FD_200233 | JGI IMG/M metagenome (GOLD analysis project Ga0302184, IMG submission 200233) | Peat permafrost microbial communities from Stordalen Mire near Abisko, Sweden - I_Palsa_N3_3 | ecosystem: Environmental > Terrestrial > Soil > Palsa > Peat permafrost | place: Sweden...
GCCAGGCGGTCCCGGGCGGCCCATCTCTTCTGGCGGCATCTGGGAAAGGCCAGGCGGCAGCGCCCGCCGCATCTGCTCCAGCTGCGCTCGTGCCGCCATCTGCTGGGCGAACAGGGTCGTCTGGATGCCGTGGAACAGCCCCTCCAGCCAGCCGACCAGCTGTGCCTGGGCCACGCGCAGCTCGGCCTCGCTCGGCAGCTCGTTCTCGGCGAACGGCAGGGACAGCCGGTCCAGCTCCTCGACCAGCTCGGGCGCGAGCCCGTCCTCGAGCTCCTTGATCGAGCTTTCGTGGATCTCCCGGAGGCGGGCCCGGCTCTTCTCGTCCAGCGGCGCCGCCCTGACCTCTTCCAGCAGCTGGCGGATCATGCTGCCGATCCGCATGACTTTGGCCGGCTGCTCGACCATCTCCGTTACCGGCCGTTCCGAGCTGCCCGGCTGCTCGGCGTCCTCGTCCGGCGAGGCGCCCTCGACGGGCAGGCCGTTCGGGCCGACCACCACGACGTTGGGGCGATTTCCGAAGTCTGCGTTCATCCCGTCACTCATCTTCCTTGTGTATCGCACTGATCTGCCGACTTGTGTATCGCACTGATCTGCCGAGTCGGGCCACCGGGCCGATGCTCCGGCCGCGGTCCCCTCTCCTTTCATCTCACCAGCAATACCTTGCCGGTCTGGTCGCCGGCCTCGAGGATCCGGTGCGCCTCGGCGGCGCTGGTCATCGGGACCAGCTGGTCGATCACGGGAACCAGCTTGCCCGAGGCAGCCAGCGGCCAGACATTTTCCCGCACCGCCGACACGATGGCGGCCTTCTCCGCCACAGGCCGGGACCGCAGCGTGGTGGCATGGATGCTGGCCCGCTTGCCCTGCAGGACGCCGAGGTCGAGCTCCGCGCGGTTGCCGCCCTGCCGCCCGATGATCACCAGGCGGCCGCCGGTCGCGAGGGCCGACAGATTGCGGGACAGGTAGCTCGCGCCCATGATGTCGAGGATCACGTCCGCCCCGGCTCCCCCGGTGACATCCTTGACGACCTCGACGAAATCCTCGTTCCGGTAGGAGATGGCGACGTCGGCGCCGAGCGCCCGGCAGCGCGCCAGTTTCTCCGCCGTCCCGGCCGTGCAGATCACCCGCGCGCCGTTCGCCTTGGCCAGCTGGATAGCCACGGTGCCGATCCCGCTCGCGCCGCCGTGCACGAGGAGCGTCTCACCAGGCGCCAGGCCGCCTACCTGGAACACGTTCGAATATACGGTGCAGGTCGCCTCGGGCAGCCCCGCCGCGTCCACCACGCCGAGCGCGTCCGGGACGGGCAGCACCTGCCCGGCGGGGACCGTGACCATTTCCGCGTAGCCGCCCCCGGCCATCAGGGCACACACTTCGTCTCCGGGCTTCCACTCGGTCACCTCCGTGCCGACCGCTGCGATGCGGCCCGAGCACTCCATCCCCGGATAGGGCGGTGCGCCGGGCGGCGGCGGGTACAGCCCCTGGCGCTGCAGCAGGTCGGCCCGGTTGAGGCCCGCGGCGGCCACCTCGATGAGGACATCTCGGGGCCCCGGCTCCGGGTCCGGTACCTCCAGCCACTCCAGCACCTCAGGCCCACCCGGTTCGGTGATGACCACTGCGCGCATATATCACTCCTGTGTGTATTTTCGGTATGGGTTGCGACGGCGAGTGATGAACGCCTAGCTCTATGGCAACGAACGCGAGTGCCCTAGGCTTCCGCTGTAAGCAACCAGACCCTGCCAGCACAGGGTTGACATTTTCCCATTATGAGGAACGGGGGAGCGGCCTGTGGCGACCGACGACGGCGACCAGCCTGCTGAGGCGGCGGAAGACGCGCGTGACGATATGCCCGCAGGACCACCCGCGTCGCACATGGACAACGGAAGGTCCGGCGCGGACGCCGAGCGGCCGGACCTCTCGGCCGTTGGGCCCGACAACGACGCCAGCCTGGCCCAGCCGGGCACGCCGGAACCGGGTGGGCCCTCTGACGAGCATCAGGACGACGACTTCGAGCCTTACCTGCCGCCTGGCCCCAACCCGTTCTCCTCGGTGCACCCGCAGGGCCCGCCGCCTTACCGGCTGGCGGACAACGGTGAGCGCCACGATGCCGCCGAGCCGGGACTCAGCGGTTTTGCCGAGCACGGCTACCCTCCCGTATCGCCCTACCCGCCACTGCCCCAAGAGCCCCCGGGCGGCGCGAGCGGGCAGGGAGGCCACGGCGCGGCTTCGCCGTACCCCGCCTACCGGCCGGACGGCCCGGAGGACGAGGCGGCCGGGAATCCGGTCATCGACTACGGGCTGCCCTCCCCGCAGGCCTACGGTTTCGCCCCTCCGCCGCCCCCGGTAGAGCCACTACCCGACCTGGGCGTCCCCGGGCAGGGCTACCATGATGAGCCGCGCGAGCAGCCAGTCCACCACCACGACGACGCCGCTCGCGATGAGGAACTCGCCCCGCCCGCCCCGGAACGGGGACGGCCGGACGGCGGCTACCGGGGGCCCGAACGCACGACCGGACAGCAGGGCGTGGCCACGGAGAACGGCCAGCGCTTCACCGGGCTGCGCGGACCGGAAACGGCGGACATCCCGCCCCGCGGCCGTCCATCCCAGCCGCCCGGAATGCCGGTTCCCCGTACGGCGCCGGGACAGGATCCCGGACCCTCCGGCGCTGCGCCAGCCGGACCGGCCCGGCCCGGCCCGGGCCAGACCGGGCCGGTCCGGCCGGGTCCCGGTTACGGCGGCCCGGCCCAGGGCGGGCGCCCGCACCCGGCGGTCGGCCAGCGCGGCGTGGTATCCGGCCTGAGGCCGGGCACCCCGCTGAGGCCCGGCCCGGATGAGGAGGAGTACCCGCCGCCCGGGGCGGACGCCGACGCTTTGCAGGAAGGGGAGACAGCGGACAGCCTGACGGCAGAGGCCCTGCTGCAGGGCAGGCGCCCCGCGCCGGGTTCCGGCTGGCGGCGGACCGTGTTCCGGGCCACCGGCGGACTGGTCCGGGTCGGTGAGTCGGCCAGCTCGCAGCGCCGCCGGGAGCTCATCTGGCGCGCCCGTACGCCGGTCGCCGGCGGCCACCACCGAGTGGCGGTCATGAGCCTCAAGGGCGGCGTCGGCAAGACCACGACGACCGTCGGGCTGGGAGCCACGCTCGGCACCCTGCGCGGGGACCGGGTCATCGCGGTAGACGCGAACCCCGACCGGGGCACGCTTTCGGACAAGGTGCGGCTGGAGACGTCGGCCACCGTCCGGGACCTGCTGAACGAACGGCAGCAGATACACCGTTACGCGGACGTGCGGGCCTTCACCTCGCAGGCCTCCAGCAGGCTGGAGGTGCTGGCCTCGGACCGGGATCCCGGCGTGTCCGTGGCGTTCAGCGAGGCCGACTACTGCGACATCGCCCGGGTCCTGGAGCACTACTACTCGATCTGCATCACGGACTGCGGGACCGGGCTGCTGCATTCAGCGATGACCGGCGTGCTCACCCTCGCCGATCAGATCGTGCTGGTCAGCTCCCCGTCCGTGGATGGGGCCCGGTCCGCCAGCGCGACGCTGGACTGGCTCGAGGCGCACGGCTACGGCGACCTGGTGCGCAACGCCGTGGTCGTGCTCTCCACCGTCCGCCCGCGCAGCAAGAGCACCGTGGACCTGGACCGGCTGGAGCAGCACTTCGCCGGCCGGTGCCGCGCGGTCGTCCGGATACCCTACGACGCCCACCTGGAGGAGGGGGCGGAGGTGGAGCTGGAGCAGCTCAGCCCGGCGACGACCGAAGCGTACCTGAGGCTGGCGGCCACGGTCGGCGACGGCTTCGCGTGGCCCCGCCGCACGCTGCAGAGGTCCGCCGCGGCGCATCCCTGATCCGGAAACCGGGGATCTCCGGCATCCCAGTCACCGCCCGATGAACAGGTACTCCGTCACGGCGCGCCGCTGCGCCGCTGCATGCGTCCCGAATGAATAAGTGTGGTCGATCGGGCGGACCTGCACGTCGTCCTTGACCTCACGCAGCAGGGCCTCAATGGTGGCCGCATCTGGGACGGCGTTGGAGGAGTAGGACAGCACGATGACGGAGTCCTGGAACTGCTTGATGGTCCGGCGCAGCGCATCGGTGATGCTGTGCTTATACGAGAAAGGCGTATACCGCTTGGGGAGCTTCTTGATCCGGGTGTTCTGCATGATCTGCTGGCCGCGCCAGTAGGTGCTCAGCCCCTCCAGGAAGTGGTAGCGCTTGATGTAGCAGTTGTCGTCCCGGGGCGGGGCGTACGGCGGGTCGAGGTAGACCAGGTCGAAGGGCTGGGTGCCAAGGTCGAAGACGTCGCCAGTGATGGCGGTGCACGGCTGCCCGCTGTCGAAGACCACGCGGTTGTACTCGGCGGTCCGCTCCCGGAAGTGCTCCCGCAGCGGCAGCCGCAGATCACGGCGCCCATCGTCGTAGCGAAGGCCGGTGACGGTGAAGACCCCGCGGGGCTGCTTGCGCGCCGCCGACAGGACGAGCGCCGAGATGGCCAGCGCCTGCTTCGTGCCGGTCATCTTCGCGATGTGGGACCACGCAGAGTCGAGGAACTGCCGATCCTCGCCGGTGAAGAACAGGCCGTCGAACGTGCGCTGGATGAAATCACGGTCATCGGCAGCCGGACCGCAGATCGCTGCAATGTCCTCGCCAGTCAGGGTCTCGCCCTGATTGGCTACGGCGGCGCGGGCGATGACCGCGGGAAAGTTCAGGAAGTCGTTGGCGGTGACCTGGCAGCCCAGCGTCTTCAGCAGGTAGGACACGACCCCGCTGCCAGAGAACGCATCGAGGGCGGTTGCGCCGCCCACCTCGGCGAAGACTCCGGCCAGGTGCGGGACGAGGCGGTATTTGGAGCCCATGTAGCGCAGCCGGGGAAAGCTGGCCGCCCGGCTTATCGCGTTAGCCGAGGCAAGTCGGGGCTCCCCAGGAGCGATGATTGTCACAGCCACCATAGTTTCACTGGCTTCCTTGGAACGCCGTATGCCTCGCCGCTGACCCCCCGATGAGGCATACAGCTAGCGGGCAGACGGCTCCGCTTTCCGGGGCGGCCGGGCCGCCTCGTTGCACAAGACGGCGCGAGAGTGTGCCGGACGGCGCGTGACCTGGCACTCACTCTGGCCTAGGCTTCTCACCCGCTCACCCGCTCACCCGCTCACCCGCTCACCCGCTCACCCGCTCACCCGCTCACCCGCTCACCCGACGACCCTGCGTGACCGGCGTCATGCCTACGCCTCGCCCACGCTGAACGCAGGAGGTAGTCGGCGCTTCGGGCACAGCGTGGCATGCTGGTGAGCGGAACGCGAACTGTATCGAGGACCAGGACCGGCCGCCAACGAACGGATCGCGCGGTGCTGGACGTGACGGCATATGAGAGGCTGGGAGCCGACACTGGGCCGCTCACGCGGACCTAGTATCGAGCCGCGGACCAGTTACGGATCAGCTGGCAGCACGACAGTCCTGATCCAGGCGTTACCGCGGCAAGGAGGGCTCGCCTAGTGGCCGATGGCGGCGGTCTTGAAAACCGCTATGGGTGGTGACACTCATCGTGGGTTCGAATCCCACGCCCTCCGCTTTGTGCAGCCGATCGGGGCGGCCTATGAGGAAGACGCCGCCCAGATCGGCTTCGGGTTGGATCGCGGTCGCGATGGCTGGAGCCGTGCTGACCGCTGGGTGCGGTGCGCCGGCCCGGGAGGCCGGCGCGACGGCGAGGGCTGCGGCCAGCGGGGCGGCGGCGACGCCACACTCCTCGGTCACCGGTACGCCCGAACCCGACGCACGCGCCTGGGCCCGGCCTCCGGTCCCGCCCATCCCGGTGGCCTCGCCCGGGGTGCTCACGGTCGCGCCGGGCGCGGGGCGGCTTCCGCAGACCACTGCCCAGCCCAGCACGTCATCCGCCGCGTTCCACGACGCGATGGCCGATCTATGGCTGGCCGTGACCACCGGCCGGCCGGCCGACGCGCTGCCCGCCTTCTTCCCGCTCGCCGCCTACCAGCAGTTGAAGGCCATCTATGACCCGGCCGGAGACTGGCACGGCCGGCTCTGGGCGGACTTCGTCCTGGACGTGGCGGTCGCGCACAGCCTGCTCGGCGATGACGGCCTGGGCGGCGCGCACCTGGTCCAAGTGGTGGTGCCCACGGGCTACGCCACCTGGATCAGCCCCGGAGTCTGCGCCAACTCCATCGGTTACTGGCACGTCCCCGGCGCCCGCGTGGTCTACCGCCAGCACGGCCAGCTGCGCTCGTTCGGCATCGCGTCGCTGATCTCGTGGCGGGGCGACTGGTACGTGGTCCACTTCGGCGCGGTTGTGCGCGACCCGGTGGCGGGGTTCGTCGATCAGCCCGCCATCGGGCCAGGGGTGCCCGGGCCGCCCGGCGGCTGTTGAACGAGCGCCGGGGCTTCGGCCATGGCCACCAGCGCGTGCTTGCTCGCGGCGTAGGCGGCGCCGCCCCGGAGCCGGGAGATATCCGCTGGGGCCTTGATGCGAGATCGTCGGGCAGGCTCAGGGGGTCAGTCAACGCGGGTGTGATCAGCTAATTTGCCAGCCGTCGGTGAAGACAGCGCGGACCAGTTCGCGGAGCGGGCCGACGAGATCCCCCTCGGCGACCTGGGCGACGCGTTCGTCGGCCGCGATCTCGTAGACCGGTTCGCCGGGATGCGGCCGGTACGGCGGCGGCAGATCCAGCCTGGCCTGTTCGGCGAGGCGCTCCCAGCGCGCAGCGTCCTGGCGGCCGGTGGTGTCCAGCACCGCACGGCGGATCGTTCCGTCCCCGTTGACCTGCGTAATCTCGCATTTCATCGCCCTCATTTTGCCCGAAGCAGCTGAAATGGGGCTATCACCGGAGAGTAATCGCCGGTGCGTGAATAGCAAAAAGTACCAGCGGCCACGGGGGCACCTGGCGGCGCCTGGGCCCCGGCCGCCCCCGATCCGCAATCCCATTTGTCCTGGTCGCCGTAGTTAAGGGAAAACAGCCCAACGTTCTGAGCTCTCTCAGAAGGAGTGTTTCCCGTGCGCATTACCGTCCGACCTCATCTCCGCTCATCAGCCCACTGGCTGGTGGGCGGCAGCCTGCTCCTCGGCGTGGTCATCACCGTGGCCGCCTGCGGGGCATCCGCGACCACGGCCGCGGGCTCGGGATCGAGCCCGGCCGCGGCGAGCACCGGATCGGCCGGTGCCGCAGCCACGTCCACCGTGACCCTGAGCGCCAGGAGCGTTCCCGGTGTCGGCACGGTCCTGGTGAATGGGCAGGGACAGACCCTCTACCTGCTCACCTCGGAGAAGGGCGGCAAAGTCTCCTGCACCGCCAGCAACGGATGCACCAAGTTCTGGCCCGAGATCACCCTCCCCAAGGGCACGACGGCGGCCAAGGCCGGCAGCGGCGTGGAGCCCTCGCTGCTCGGCTCGGTCAAGGACGCCAGCGGCAACCTCGAGGTCACCTACAACGGCTGGCCGGTCTACACCTATGTCGGGGACTCCGGCCCGAGCGTGGCCCATGGCCAGGGACTGACCAGCTTCGGCGGGACCTGGTACGTCCTGAACGCGTCCGGCGACGCGGTGACCGGGCATTCGCAGCCGGCCAGCTCGCCATCCTCCTCCGGCAGCGGCGGCTACTGAGCTGCCGCGGATACCCAGCCAGGAGACGCAGATGAGAGAAGGCCCGGCCATGACCCGCACCAGGCCAGCCCGGATGTCTCAGCCGGCCGTTCCCGTATCCGCCCGCGTATTTGCCGGCCGCTTCGCGCGTGAGCTGGCCCGGGCGCTCAACTGCAGGCCGGCCCAGCTCAGACCGGCCGCGCTCCGCTGGACGGTGAACGTGCTGACCTGGGCCGGGGCACTCCTGGCGCTGGGCTCCGGGATCATCCACCTACGGCTCTGGGCCGACGGCGGTTACCAGGGGATTGCGGTAATCGGCCCGCTCTTCCTTGTCCAGGGAGTTGCCGGCGCCCTGCTCGCCGTGGCCCTGGCCGGCTTCCGCCGGCTGTGGCTCATGGTGGCCGGGGCGGCTCTGCTGGCCGCTACCGCGAGCGGCCTGCTGCTCAGCGTCTACGTAGGACTGTTCGGCTTCCGCGACAGCCTGGCCGCGCCCTACGCGGGAATGTCCTTGGCTGAAGAGGTCGCCGGTGTGGTTCTGCTGGTGGCGGCGGCCGCGCTGCTCGCGGGCGGCCGGCCATGGCTGCGGCCCGGAGGGCGGAGCGGGCCCGTCTGGCCGCCGGCGGACTGACGATATGCCGGGGAATGGGAGAAAATTGAAGGGCAGAACGGCAATCCATCGAAGCCGCGGGCCCGTATGGGACAGTGTGCAGAGGATGGGGATCCCAGCGGACCGGCTCCCGGACGAGACGCTCCTCGCCGGTTTCGGCACGGGTGACGCCGATCTTTCGCTCGCGTTCGTCCGCCGCTTCCAGCGCGTCGTGTTTGGCGTCGCGCTGACGGTTATCGGCGACCCGGCCACGGCCGAGGACATCGCGCAGCAGACCTTCGAGCGGGCCTGGCGGCACGCGCAAGTCTATGACTCGCGGCGCGGATCTGTCCGGGCCTGGCTGACGACCATCGCCCATAACCTGGCGGTAGACGTCGTCCGGGCGCGTACGTCCGCTCCGGTTGACCCGCAGGATCTTCCGGGCCTGCTGACTGCGATGACGGATACCCCGGAGCGGTTCGCGGTAGCGCATGACAACGCGGCCGGAGTGCGCCGGGCTCTCGCGGCCCTTCCCGCGGGCCAGGGACGCGCCGTGGCGATGGCCGGGATTTACGGCATGACCGCGCGGCAGATCGCCGAGGCGGAGGGGATCCCTTTGGGTACGGCGAAGACTCGCATCAGGGACGGCATGGAGAAGCTGCGCTCGGCTTACCTCCGGGAGGATGTAGGCGATGACTGAGCGACACGAAATGACCTGCGAAGAGTTCGGCGACATCGCCGCGGAGCTGGCTCTCGGCGTGCTCACCGGGCGCGAGCGGGCGCACGCGATCGAGCATCTCGATCAGTGCGACGCGTGCCGCGAGCACGTCCGTCAGCTGTCGCTCACCGGCGAGGAAATGCTGGGCCTGCTGCCCGGCCAGGAACCGCCGGCGGGATTCGAGACCCGGGTGATGGGCCAGCTCGGGCTTGCGCCCCAGCGGCCGAAGCGGTCCCGCCGGATGCTGGCCACCGCCGCGGTCCTGCTGGCCGCGGTGGCGTGCGGGCTCGGGGGATGGGGACTGCGCGGCGTCACGTCGGCACCAGCCACGAGAGGCAGTAGCACCGCTCAGGCCCCGTTGCGATCCGCGGCCCTGCTCACGGCGAGCCACCAGATGGCCGGCAAGATCTTCCTCTACGACGGCAACCCGCGCTGGCTGTACATGGCGGTGGATACGGACGCGAGCATGAGTTCCGGGACGGTCCTCTGCCAGCTCGAAGCCACCGGCGGCCGGATCATCACCATCGGATCATTCCGGCTGGACAGCGGGTACGGGTCGTGGGGCAGCCCAGATCCGGTCGACCCCGGTAGCGTGACGGGGGCCCGGCTGACCTCCCCGAACGGCACCGTGCTGGCCACCGCCTCCTTCACGGCGGCCAAGTAACAGTCAGGCGGTGCCCGGCATGGGCAGCCGCCGCCGCACAGGTAGTCTCGCCCTATGGGAAGCGAGACGCTCCCGCCGTTTGGCTTGTCGGAGGCACTCGGCCGCTGGCAGTGGGCACCGGTCGTCACGGGCATCGTCGTGGCGGCCGCGGCCCTCTACCTTTGGGGCACGCTCCGGGTGGCGCGCCGTCACCCGGCCCGGCCGTGGCCGCGCTGGCGCACCGGGATATTCCTCGGCGGGCTACTGGTCATTGTGCTGGCCACCGAGAGTGGCGTGGGCAGCTACGATGACGTGCTGTTCTGGGACCACATGATCCAGCACCTGCTGCTGATCATGGTCGCACCCGCGCTGCTGATCGCGGGCCGCCCGATGACCCTGTTGCTGCACGCGAGCCGGAATCCGCTGCATACGTGGGCGAAAAGGGTGCTGCGATCCCGGGTCGTGGCGGCGCTCACCTGGCCGCCGTTCGGTATCGCGGCGTACGCGGCGACGATCGTGGGTACGCACCTGACCAGCTTCATGGGCCTGGTGCTGACGAACGCAGCGGTGCACGACGCGGAGCTCGCGCTCTTCATCGTCGTCGGCTACCTGTACCTGCTGCCGCTGGTCGGCAGCGAGCCGATCCGCTGGCGGCTCTCCTACCCGGTCCGGCTGATCTTCCTGTTCATCGCCATGCCAGTGGACGCGTTCACCGGGGTGGCGCTGGGCTCCTACTCCAGCGACCCGTTCCCGGTGACCTCCGGTATGCGGGGCCGCACCTGGGGGCCGAGCCCCGTCGACGATGTGCACATCGGTGGCGCGGTGATGTGGGTCGGCGGCTCCGCGATCATGTTCGTGCTGATCATGTTCACGTTCCTCGCCTGGACCCGGCAGGGCCAGCGCAACGATGGCCGGGGCTGGCTCGAAGCGGCCCGCCGCGCCAACCTCGAGCAGCTGACCGGCGTGGGCGTATCGCCCGCGGCCGCGAGCGCCGCGCCACCCGGAACGCCGGCCCAGCCCGGGCCGTCCGGCCGGCCCTCGAGGCCAGCCCGTCCGGACATCGACCAGGACGACGACCAGCTCGCCGCCTACAACGCCTTCCTGGCCCGGCTCAACCAGGGCGGCCATCGGCCGCCGTCCTGACCCGGCCGGGATCGCCGCCGGCGCCTTCTCATTCCGCTGGATCCGGAAGGTGCCTGGGCGCGACACGCCGGTAGGGGTGTCTACGGAAATCTAAGGATCTTCCTAGATCACGGCATAGAGTCCCATGCTGTGGACCCGGTCAGGAACCCCTACGCCCCTGGCGCCGGCCAGCGCCCTCCCGAGCTCGCCGGACGCGACCGTGAAATCAGCCAGTTCGAGGTGGTGCTGGAACGCGTCGCGCGCGGGCGCCCCGAGCGCAGCATGGTGCTGACCGGCCTGCGCGGCGTGGGCAAGACTGTCCTGCTCAACACGTTCCGCTCGATGGCGATGCAGCGGCTGTGGGGCACCGGGAAAATCGAGGCGCGGCCCGAGCAGTCGATCCGCCGACCGGTCGCGGCGGCGCTGCACATGGCGGTGCGTGAGCTGGCCCCGCGTCATCGCGCCCCCGACCGGATCGAGCAGTTCCTCGCCGTGCTCAAGGCGTTCGCGCTCCGTGACCCGAAGGCGCCGAAGGGCAGCTCGGTGACCATCCAGCTCGGGATCGACGTGCCGGCCGCGCGCGGCCGCGCCGATTCCGGTGATCTGGAGATCGACCTGACCGAGCTGTTCAGCGACGCTGCGTCGGTCGCCGCCGATCTGAGCGTGGGGATCGCGCTGTTCATCGACGAAATGCAGGACGTGCCGGCACCCGACATCTCCGCCCTGTGTGCCGCCTGCCATGAGCTGTCCCAGAACGGTGGCCCGCTGATCGTCGTCGGGGCCGGCCTGCCGCACCTGCCGTCCGTGCTGTCCGCGAGCAAGAGCTATTCCGAACGGCTGTTCCGCTACGTCCGGATCGACCGGCTGGAGCGCTCCGCGGCCGACCTGGCGCTGATCGCCCCGGCGCAACGGGAGGACGTGACCTTTGATCCGGGCGCTCTGGACGCCCTGTACGAGGCAGCCGACGGCTACCCGTACTTCGTGCAGGCCTACGGCAAGGTGACCTGGGACGTCGCGGCGGCCAGCCCGGTGACGGCGAAAGACGTGCGGGTCGCGGCGCCCGAGGCCGAAGGCGAGCTCGCGGTGGGATTTTTCGGCAGCAGGTACGAGCGGGCTACCCCTTCCGAACGCGAATACATGCGGGCGATGGCCGGCCTCGGGGATGACCCGGTGCCGACGTCGGCGGTTGCCGAAGAGCTCAGTCGTAAGCCCTCCAGCCTGTCACCCGCACGTGATGGGCTGATCAAGAAGGGCCTGATCTACAGCTCAGAACGTGGCCTCATCGCCTTTACCGTGCCGCATTTCGGCAAGTTCCTGCGCTCTCAGCCGGCTTAGCGGCCCAGACCTGGACGCACCGTCGCGGGCCGGGCGGGCCCGGCCGGGTGCCATTCGGCGCGACGGACCCGCGGGGCATTCTCGGTCGTTCTATGGCTCTCTATCGGCAGCCGAATATTTGCTTAGAAAGGCGCAGAACCACGCTGCCCGGCCTGCCGGGCCAGCGCCTTGCCGCGCGGCGGAGCGGCCAGGCTGGCGAGCGGCCGGCCGACGGCGCGGTGCCGTGCCACGTCCAGCGGGTGCGGGACGTCCGCGGCCTGTCGCGCGGACAGCGGGCGTGTGACGTCCAGTTCGGGCTGACGGCGGAGCTGGGACGGCTCGGCCGCCAGCCCCTGGGCGGTCAGCGGCTCCGGAACGGCCCGGGAGCGGCCGGGCAACTCGGTCAGGATCTCGTCGGTAACGGCATCCAGCACGGCCGCGCGGATCTGCGGACGACGTGACTTCAGGTACACGGCGAAGACAACGTCGACGCTCCGGCTTCCGGTCTCGCCCGCATAGAGCAGATACCGCCAGCAGCCCTCGCGCCAGATGTCCACGGGTGCCGCCGAGTTGACCACCGGCGCGTACCGGCGCCACTGCGCGCT
>Ga0302184_10002163_pt1 | contig 12556 bp, 10 predicted proteins | sample I_Palsa_N3_3_FD_200233 | JGI IMG/M metagenome (GOLD analysis project Ga0302184, IMG submission 200233) | Peat permafrost microbial communities from Stordalen Mire near Abisko, Sweden - I_Palsa_N3_3 | ecosystem: Environmental > Terrestrial > Soil > Palsa > Peat permafrost | place: Sweden...
TGCGGCGAAATCTGGATCGGGGGCGCCTCGGCCCACGGCGTCCCGGCGGGCACATGCTCCCACTCATCTGCTGTGTCGCCGGTGACCGACAGGTGCCGGGCGGGGGACAGGCCGAACGCTGCCCGCCACAGCCGGTGTGCCGCCGCGTCGTCCGGTGCCTCAGCAAACCACCGGGCGAGCGCCGCGAAGTCCGCTGACCGGTCCGACCGGCCAGAACGCCGCTCGTTAAGCAGGCCGACCGTGTCGACGAGCTGCTTGATCGCGGTCACGGCAGCCTGCCGCAGCAGCCTGGCTTGCGACGGGTGCCCCCCGTCGCGCGAGGTGAACCAGTCGTCCAGGCCGCGCCACCGGTTTCGCCAGGCGTCGAGCGCCTGCTCCTCCGCGCGGGCCAGCGCCTGCGCCGCGTCCGCGCCCTCGGGCGCCGTGTCGGCCGCCTCGCGCCTGGCGGCGATGGTCAGCAGCCGCTCGTGACCGGCGGTTTCCAGGTCAGTGAGCAGGACCGCGATCTGGGCACCGGAGTTAGCGAGGTCGGCGATGAACCGGTTGATGTAGTCGATCAGCCGTTCCTTGTACGCAAGGAAACCGTCGACGTCGCCGTCGGAGAAGTCGATCGCGCGCCGCAAGGCGGACATGAAGGCCTGCGCGTTATCGGCCAGTGAGGAGAACCGCTCCGCCACCGACAGCAGCAGCAGGTGAATCTTGGCCGGATCCGGATCGCTCTCCGTGGCCAGCGCGAGCAGCGCCTGGAGCTGGCCGGCGATGTCGGCCAGGGCGACCGACTGGAGCTGGCCGCGCCGGCCGATCGCCTCCTCGTAGAACGCGATCGCCTGCTCGGCCGCCTGTCCTTCGGCCGTGAGCTGGTACAGCGACCGCTTGCGGTGAAAGTCCTCCACCGTGGTGACGCGGCTTGTGTCGACGTCGGCCCGCAGGTTCCCCCACTTCACCAGCTGGTCCAGCGCCTCGGTCAGCTGCTCGTCGGCGTCGACCCGCAGCTCTGCGGCGATGTCCTCCGGACGCAGGTGCACGATAAAGCGCTCCTTCGCCCGCGCGAAGATCCGGAGCAGGCGCCGGTACTGCTCGGCGTGCGGAACGCCGAGATGGGTGAAGGGCTGCGCTGCCACGGGAGCGTCGCCCTGCGGCCTCCCCGCGATGCGCGCCGACGAGAGCACTTCATCAGCCACGCGTACATCGTGCCGCACGCCACCGACAAAACGCGGGCTCGCCCGTTTTGTCGCTTTGTGCGCCCGCCGTCGGCGGGGAGGGCCGAAGATGGGAGCGTGGCCGACCACCCAGAGCGCTGGCATTCCCCGTTCACCCAGGTCGAGATGCGCGAAATGTGGACGTACAGTGATGGCGTCCTCACGGTCACGGGGTACTGGCGGCCGGGTGGCACTGCCGGGGCCGGGAGCTGGGTTCTGGTTGACCAGGGGACCGGAAACGTCCAGGGCGTGGTTCCGGCGGGAGAATTCTCCCGCCGGTTCCGGCCGGTGGACGTGTTCGCCGATGTGACCGGTTTTCCCGGCTATCTGGGGACGGTGACCGCGTCTGACGGTACCGCGCTGGTGGACCTGGTCCTGGATCGCAACCCGTTCATGCTGGCGAACGGGCCCCGGCGGGCGGCACGGCCCCATGCGCTTCTGGTGCCCCGCCGCCAGCGCGACGGATGGTCCTCGGCCACGGCTGCCGAACTGGCGGCCTGCCAGACGGCGATGGCCCTGGTCACCGCGTGGTACCGCAGCCTGGACGGCGGGCACGTGGTGTTCTGCGCCAACGACAGCGCACCGAACCTGGACTACCTGCGCAACGTGGAAGCCGCGACCGGGACCCCGGCCGGCACCGGCCCTGATGCGGCGGTTACCAGGAATCCCCGGCAGGACGTGCAGCACGCCCACCTGCACGCCTTCTACGCCGAACACGGCGGGACGGAGAACCACGAATCGTCGGCGCTTCAGGGGCATCCAGTCGTCGCCGAAGGTCACCGGGCGTTCAGTGCTGCCCTCAGCAGCGACGCCGTGCAGGTGGAACAGGGCAGCACGGGGCTCGCGGCCGGCGTTCGCGCCGCGGCGCATCCCTGGGGTGGTAGTTACTGCTCCTACCAGGTGGGTGTGGACGGTCCCTTGTGGGTGATGCCTGCATTGGGACCGGCCCAGGACGAGGTTAACCGGCGCCTGGCCCGGGCCGATGGCCTGGAGGCGGAACCCGACCGGGCGCTGGGCGGGGCCATCAACCTGGTGCGGCCCAGCCTGGCCGATACCGGGCGGCTCCAGGCGGCGCGACAGGCCACAGCTGACCAGCGGGCTGGTTTCGAGACCTTCGTGGCCCAGCGCGGACTGAACGCACGGTCCCTGACCGTGGGTCCTGCACCTGGAACTGGAACGCCGCGCGCTCTATAGAACCCGGTCCGCTCCTGGGTGACCGCCATGCTGGGCTATCTTCGCCACCCTCTGACACGGTACGTATATGCCCGGATCTTCAGACACGACCTGCTGTTGCCGTGGGAGCTGACCGCCGCGTGCTCGGATGGGCGGGTCGTAGCTTCGGCCGGTGTTGCCGGGCGTGCGGAAGCTGGACGCAGATGGTGTCGTAATCCCGGCAGTGGCCGGTGCGCGCGGCGGGCCAGTGACCCTTGATCATGGCGAGCGCCTGGTGGTTGCCGGGCAGCACGTCCATCGCCACCGACGTCACGCCTCGCGCCTGGGCGCTGGTGATCAGAGCTTGCACCAGCGCCGATCCCACGCCCTGGCCCTGCCAGGCGTCGGCCACCACTACGCCGATGTCGGTCATCCGGGCGCCGCGGGGACCGGTGCGGTCCGCTGCCATGGCGTGCCCGATGATGACGCGGCCCCGGGTGGCGACCACGGCGTCGGTGGTGCCGGCGCCGCCGGCCAGGAGGTGGAGCAGGGCCGGGCCGGGTGTGACCGGGCTGAAGAATCTTAGGTAGCGGGTCTGCTTGGACAGTCCCGCGAAGAAGTCGCGGAGCGCGGGCAGGTCCGCCGGGCGCGCCGGGCCGATCGCGGCGGCTGCGAGGCCGGAGGCCTGACTCACCTGGGTTCGGTTCATGGACTCAGCATCTCCCCCAGTTGCTGAGTCTGTCAACTAGATCTAGCATGCGGTTATGGAACGACCCTGGATCCTGGACTACGACACGGCCAACTGCTCGATCGGTGCGGCCGTGGCGATCATCGGGGAGCGGCAGACGTTCCTGGTCCTGCGCGAGGCCTTCAACGGCGTGCGCCGCTTCGACGACATCCAGCGCCGCACCGCGATGCCCCGCCAGGTGCTCAGCGACCGCCTGGCCCGCCTGGTGGACGAGGGCCTGCTCCGCAAGGTCCCCTACCGGTACAGCGGCCAGCGCCGCCGGGACGAGTACCGCCTCACCGGCAAGGGCCTGGACCTGTACCCCGTACTGGTGGCGCTGATGGCCTGGGGCGACCAGTACGCGACCGGTCCGGAAGGCCCGCAGGTCCTGCTCCAGCACCGCGACTGCGGGGAGCCGGTGCAGCTGCACGTGTCCTGCGGCGCCGGGCACGTCCTTGACTCAGCCCGCGAAGTCACCCCGGTGCCGGGCCCCGGCGCCCGCAAGATCGCCTAATCGCCCGGCCGGAACCGGCTCCGGTGACGCCGGTCCCGACCGCATCAAGGCACTCGGCGCCACGACCCTCCTGGCCGGGGCGGCCTAGCCAGGCGAGATCGCCAGCATGATCGCCTTCCTCGCCTCGCCTCGCCTCGCCCAAGGCCAGCTACGTCACCGGCGCTGTCATCACCGCTGATGGCGGCCGTACCGCCATCTAACCCCGACGCCCGGCAACGCATCCGGGCCGCCAGGAAGACGGGACCAGGCCTACGGCCGAGCCGGACCGAGCGCCATGAAGCTCACTGACCAGCCGTCAAAGGTATTGCGCGAGTACCTGGCGCCAGTCGGCCCAGGAGATCAATCGCGGTCCCTGGGCGGTCTGGTTGTAGGGAGCGTCGAAGAGCACTTGCCGCCATGGCGGCGGTTTCACCAGGCCGTCGACGCCGGGCCGGTCGTCAACCAGAACACACCGCCGGAACGGGTCTCCCACCAGGGTCTTGTCCTTGGTGATGATGACCCTGTCCACCCAAGACTTGCCCAGGTGCTGCTCGACCCAGGCGAGCTTTTCCGGCATGCACCAGCGCGTGCCGCTCAGCGGCGAGGTGCACACGAACACCTCATGCCCCGCCTCGAGCATCTCGTCAAAAGCCCGCGGAACGCCGGTGATCACGGGCAGGCTCAGGTAGAAGCCCTCGGTTTTCATGATTGCGTCGACTGCCGGGCCCCACTCCGGCCCGTACTGCTTCCGGGCGCTGACCTCACGCCGGTTGGCGACGTCGATAAACGGTGCACCGGGATGCTCAGCCCGGAACGCGTCGAGGAGGGCTCGCTCGAAATCGGCTATGGTCCCGTCCTGATCGACCAGCACCAAGCCCACAACGCTTCCCCTCCGCCGCAGTCCCTTTGGCGTGCACCGGTCTCTCATCGGAACCCTCGTGCAGGCGCAGCCGCCAGCAAATAGACCTATCCAGTTACGGCCTCGGAAGCCCGTGCATCTTCTTGCGAGCGGGGAATACGGCCCAGGCACCCTGAAATGTTAACGGGACACGATCACTGTCGCATGGTGCCCAGCGGCGTTCTTTAGCTTGACGTCGCCGGTCAGGAGCTCACAGCCGAGTGCCTCAGCTAGCGCGATGTAGGCGGCATCGTACGCTCCCAGGTTGTGGCGCAGCTCCCACATCCGGGGGTGATAGGGCCAGACTGGATGGCGGGTGATCCGCAGGCGGGAGTAGTCGGCCAGCATCTGTTCCCCGCGGTGATCGGTGATCTTCTTTCCGGCTGCGAGGCCCCGCACGGTGGACGCAACCTCCACGTCGAGATGGTGCGGGGCATGCAGCGTGCGCGGAGCGGACAGTCGCTGCCGCAGCACGTCATCCCCCTCCCGCGCGGCCAGCGCGTCGACCACCAAGGAGCAGTCGACGACGTAGGTGAGGCTCAACGCCGTCCCTCGTCGCGCGCCGCGAGAATGTCGTCCATGGTCAGGTCCAAGGGTTCCCGATCGCGGGCGATCCGGGCGATTACCTCGGCGTTGGTCTCCGCAGCGGCATCGGCGTCCATCAGGTCGCGCAAGTAACCCGACAGCGACTGACCGAGTGATCTGGCTCGGTCGCGCAGCACCGCGAGTGTCGCCGGATCGACGTCACGGACCTGGACGATCCCCGTATCCGTAGGCTCGCTCATGCACGTAGCCTACCGTCAATCATGCACCATGCATGAACTCAGCGCCGGGCGGCGTCCGGTTAGTGGGCGGGCGGCGCACGGTCGTTGCGGGACCGGTGAACGCTAGCCGGCTCGTGCTGTGCTGGCGCTGGGAAGCAGGACGAGTTTGCCGCGGGCGTGGCCGGGTCTGCCCCGCGGTCCCGCCGAAGATCTCCAGGGTGCTGTAGGCGGTCACGATGGCCATCGGCAGTGCGGCCGCCTGGATGAAGCCGAGCCCGTCGGGCATGAGCGCCCAGTGGTCCAAGATCGCATGGCCGCCCGCGCCCGCGGTCGGCTGCCCGGCGAAGTCGGGGTGCCGAAGACATGGTCACCGGCAGCGACGTCGGTGACGCCCGCACCGGCCGCGTCGACGGTTCCGGACACGTCCAGGCCGATGCCGCGGGGCAGGTTGCCGGGGAACAGCGCCCAGTCGGCCGGGTTCAGCCCGACGGCGTGAACGGTGACGCGGATTCGTCCCGGGCCGGGTGCGGGCACGACGGCGTCCTCCAGGCGGAGCACGTCCGCGGGCTCGCGGTCAGCTCGGGCAGGTAGCTGGAGATCACCCGCAGGCCGACCCGGACCTGAAGCCGCCCTGAGGCCAGGGCTGCGGTGTAGACGGTGAGCTCGCGGCGGCTGACTTGCGCATCGACCAGGCTGGTCACGCCGGCGGCCAGGAATGCTCGCTGTGCGTTATCGAGCCAGCCGGCGGCCTCGCCCGGCGCGGGCGGCAGGTGCAGGTTGGGGCCGTGGCGGCCCAGCTTGACGCCGCCGGCGCCGGTCAGCAGGTCGCAGGCGGCGTCCATGATCAGGCCGCCGGGCCGGCCGTCGGCATGACGGCCGATGTGGCCGCCGGCGATGTCCGGGGTGCTGGCGGTGATGCCGCACTGGGCCAGGCCGGCGGCGTTGAGCACGCCGCCGTGGCCGGACTGGTTCATCACGTAGATCTCGCGGTCGGCGGCCTGGTCCAGATCCGCGGCGGCGCCGTGCACGTCACGGTCCTGGTCGACGCCCGGCACACCGGGCGGCTGGCCAGGGCCGGACTCGGGATCACGGTCCGCCCAGGACATCGCCGAGCAGATCGCAGCTATACCCGACGTCACCTACGTGCTCACCGGCACCGGCCGGTTCGACGTGATAGCGGCCGCCGACACCAGCAGCGAAACGTCACTGCTCCGCACGATCGAGCAAATCAGGGTGCTGCGCGGGGTGAACCGGGTACACAGCTGGCGGCACCTGCAGATCGTCAAGGAAAGCTACCCGCGGATAACCAGCTGGACCGCCGGCAGAACGCACCGGCACCACCATCACCGTGACCGCGTCATGGCACGCGAAGCCCCCGCGTTACCGCCTGATCACTGAATGTGCCGTTTCCTGTCAACCGGGCACCTGCCCGGCGCGTCCTACTCCGCACGCAGTCTCCGCACGCAGTCTCCGCACGCAGTGCCCGCAGCAACCCATCCGCAAAGGACGAACTGATTCAGATGACAGTTACCGAGTCGGGACTACCCGCCACCGCAGATGTTCTGGAGCCCGGCTGCCCGGATGGCCGTCTCCTCGCGCTCAGGTGCCTGGGTATCCCTCAGATGATCACGCGGGCACCGGTGAGCAGGCGCCGCGCGCTCGCGCGCAGGCTGGCCGCATTCTGCGCCCGGATCCGGCCGGGTAACACAGCCGAGCTCGCGTCATTGGTCCTGTACATGGGCGAGGAAATCGACCGGCGCGAACGGATGCTCGATGCCGCACTGCGCGCCACCCAGGTCATCGGCGGCCCACCCGATTCATGAGGTCTCGACGATGCTCGCCGAGACGATAACGCCGTTCTCGACGGTATACGTCCCCTGGAAGGAAGGACACCAGGGGACCTACGCCCGGCCTGGCGGGTATCGAGTAGGCATTGCCTCTGGGCAGGGCATACGTTACAAGCATGTGGCCCATCGACCGACCGCCGCAGTGGGTGGACCGCAGCCAGGAGCTCGCGACCCTCCGGGCCGGCGTCGAAGCTCTCCAGCATGGCGGGGGCGCGGCGGTCTGGGTCGAGGGCGAGCCCGGCATCGGCAAGTCGTCCCTGGTCGTCGAGGCCCTAGCCGGGACGAGCGAGCTGGGATGGAACATCGGGTGGGGGATCGCGGACCAGCTCGCCGAGCGGCTGCCGCTGAGCGTGATCCAGGACTGCCTGCAGGTCCGGCTCAGTTCGCCCGACCCTCGCCGCGCGCACGCCGCCAGGCTGCTGCGCAGCCAGCGTCTCGGGCTGTTCGCCGACGGCGACGCGTCGGTTTCTAGTGTCGAGGTCCTGGTGGCACTGGCGGACGAGCTGTGCGCAACCGCCCCGACAGTGATGGTCATCGACGACTTGCAGTGGGCCGATGACGCGTCGCTGCTCGTCTGGCACCAGCTCGCCGGCTCCATTGATCAGCTGCGGCTGTTGCTGATCGCGACGTGCCGGTCGGATCCGAGCCGGCCGGAGGTGCAGCAGGTACGCACGTCCCTGGCCCGCCGCGGCGGGGCGGTGGTCACGCTCGGGCCGCTGCACGAGGCCGATGTGGCCACCCTGATAACGGCCATGCTCGGCACGCCGCCTGCGGGTACGCTGCGTCAGCTGACCGGTCAGGCCGCTGGAAATCCCCTGTACCTGCGCGAGCTGGTCGACGCCCTGGCGCGTGAGCGGGCCGCCGGCGGCGTCTGGTCGGCCCAGGAACAACTGCCGGCGTCGCTGGCTGCCGTGCTGAATGACCGGCTCAGCTCCGTCTCGGCTGAGACGGCGCAGATCCTCCAGACGGCCGCGCTGCTGGGCGGAAAGTTCACGGTCACCCACCTGGCCGTGCTGCTGCGTAGGCCGGTGTCGGAACTGGCCGCTGGGCTGCAGGAGGCCGTGGCGGCCCGCATCCTGGTCGGCTCGGGTTCCGAACTGGCGTTCCGGCATCAGCTGATCCATCAAGCGCTCTATGCGAGCATGCCGACGGCACTGCGCACGGCGCTGCACGCCGAGGCGGCGCAAGAGCTCGCGGCCACGGATGCGGATGCCCTGAGCGTCGCGCAGCAGCTTTTCGCGGCGGGACAGCCAGGTGCGGGCTGGGCTCGAGCCTGGCTTCTCCGGACCGCGCCCACGCTGACCACGCAGGCACCGCAACTGGCGGCCGACTTGCTGCGGCGGGAACTGGACGAAACCTCCAGCGGCAATGAAACCTGGGACGGGCTCACCGCCAGCCTGGCCCGGGCCCTGCTCGCGGCCGGCTCCTATGACGAGGCGGCCCAGCAGGCCCGAGCGGCGCTGCCGGTGATGGCTGACCCGGTGCGGCGGGCCGAGACGTACTCGGTGCTCGCGCGGGCTCAGGTCAGTGCGGGCCGCAGCGATGAAGCGATCGCCGCCATCGGCCAGGGGCTGGCGGCCGGCCTGCCTCGCACCTGGCAGGCCCGGATGCTGGCCTTGCTGGCGATGCTCGAGCGGGCCGATACCGGTGAGCTGGACACGGCGGACGTGACCGCCCGGCAGGCCCTCAATGTCGCCGAGGAGACGGGCGACGCGTTCGCGACCGCCCACGCCCTGACCGACCTGTGGCTGAGCCATGGCGTCAGGCGTGACCATGCCGCCGCGCTCGACTACGTCGACCGGGCACTGCGCGTGCTCGGCGACGATCCCGGCTACGCGGACCTGCGCTCGTTCGCCGTCGATGGCCGTATTTTCACCTTGCAGAACCTGGACCGCTGGCCGGAAGCGGAGTCGACCCTCCGGCAGGCTCGTGCATCCGCCCAGCGCAGCGGCGGTCCCGATCGTACGACCTGGGTCGCCGCGGCCGTGCTGCGGTACTGGCTTGGCCAGTGGGACGACGCGCTGGCGGAGCTGAGCACCGATGAGGGCGATGCTCCCGGGCTCACGTATACGTTTCTGCGCGAGCGCTGGCCAGCGCTGCTCGTCCACGGTGTGGCCGCGCTCATTGCCGGACGGCGGGACCAGCGTACGACGGCCGATCAGCATCTCCGCGCGGGCCTGGCTCTCCCCGTCCTGAGGATCCCCGACCGGGAGAACAGGGACTTTCTCGTCGCCGCGCACGCCGTGGCGCTGGAGCAGCGCGGCGAGGCCCATCAGGCCATGCAGGTGCTGGCCGCGATCGTGCCCCGGCACGACGGCGAGATGACCCTGACCCACCAGTGGCTGCCGGATCTCGTGCGGCTCGCGACCGCCGCCGGCGACCGGCAGATCGCGCAGACCGCGGCCCGGGCCTGCCAGGCGGAGGCCGCGGCGGAAACCCGGCCGGCTCGGGCGGCCGCGGCTAGCCTGCGGTGTCAGGGCCTGCTCGAATCTGATCCGGTCCCGCTCCGGGACGCCGTCGCGCACTACCGAACGATCGGCCCGGCCGCGGAATTGCCTGCCGCCGTGGAGGACCTAGCGGCCGTGCTGGCCGAGCGTGGCCAGCACGAGGAGGCCCGGGCCGCGCTGAACGAGGCCGTCAGTTTGTATGAGGGCCTGAATGCCCGCTGGGACATCCGCCGGGCCGACAGCCGGCTTCGCCGCCATGGCATCAGGCGCGGCGTCCGCGGTCCGCGCGGTCCGCGGGCCGCCTCCGGCTGGGGGGCGCTCACGCCGACGGAGGTCAAGATCGCCGCCCTGGTCGCCCGGGGCGACTCAACGTCGGAGATCGCCCGCAGCATGTTTTTGTCCCGGCGCACGGTGCAGACTTATATCTCGCACATCCTGGCCAAGCTCGGTGCCAAGAGCAGGGTAGAGATCGTCCGCGAAGCGCTGCGCCACGGCATTGCCCCGTAGGGGCGACGCACAGGACCGCGCGAACAAGAAGCGGCCGCGGCAAGGTGTCGTCAGATGACGACTATTCATCGCCCGGCCCAGGGGATTCCCTTGAAGGGTGACACGCAGAGGCGGCACGGAGGCATGGGCGCGCTAGCCACGCACCCGGTTGTCCCGCCCGAACTGAGACCCTTCCAAGCCGGTCTTGACGGGCCAGGCGACGGTGCCGTCGGCTTCCGGGCGCTCAGCGGCGTCATTCCACCTGGCGACAAGCCCGGAACCCTTGATATGCCGGCCGCTCCTGCCAGCAGAGCAGGAGTCGTGTCCCGGTGCCCGCTGTTCGGGCGGCTGGCCGAAGCGCAACGGGTCGTTCAGATATCGGCGCCGGCGGGGAGCGGGAAGACGGTGCTGATGCGGTCCTGGATCGCCGAGGCCGGCCTGGCCGCCCGCGCCGCGTGGGTATCGGTGGACAGCGAGCAGCGTGACCCGCAAGGGTTCTGGATCTCGGTAGCCGACGCGCTGTGGGGCACCACGGCCGGATCGGCGCTGGTGCGGCCGCTGACCGCGGCGCCAGGTCTGGACGGCTGGGCGGTGGTAGAGCGGCTGCTCAAGGACCTGGCCCCGCTGCAAGACCGGCTGTGGCTGATGATCGACGATGCGCACCTGCTGGACTCACGTGAGGTGCTGCCCCAGCTGGAGCTCTTGCTGTTGCGCGCGCCGCAGGAGCTGCGGTTCGTCCTGGCGACCCGGTACGACCTGAGGCTGGGGCTGCACCGGCTGCGGCTGGAGGAGGAGCTGACCGAGATCCGCGCGGTCGATCTGCGGTTCAGCCTGGCCGAGGCGCGGGCGCTGTTCGGCGCGACCGGGGTCGAATTGCCGGCCGGCCCGCTGGCCCGGCTGCACGAGCGGACCGAGGGCTGGGCGGCCGGGCTGCGGCTGGCGGCGCTGTCGCTGGCCGGGCACCCGGACCCGGAGCAGTTCGCCGCGGAGTTCTCCGGCACCGATCGGACGGTAGCTGAATTCCTGCTGGCCGAGGTGCTAGACCGGCAGAGCGAGGCGGTGCGGCTGCTGCTGCTGCGCACCTCAGTGCTGGACCGGGTGTGCGGCCCGCTGGCGGACGTGCTGACCGGCAGCTCGGGCGGGGAACGGATCTTGCAGGATCTGGAGCAGGCCGGCGCGTTCGTGGTCTCGCTGGACGCGGGCAGGTCGTGGTTTCGCTATCACCAGCTGTTCGCGGATCTGCTGCAACTGGAACTGCGCCGCACCGAGCCGAATGAACGGGCCGCGCTGCACCGCGCTGCCGCCGGGTGGCTGGCCGGGCACGGGCACCCGGTGGAGGCGGTCCGCCAAGCGCAGGCCGCCGAGGACTGGGCGATGGCGGCCCGGCTGCTGTCGGACCACTGGCTCGACCTTTACCTCGGCGGCCGGGGCGCTACTTTGGTCGGGTTGCTGGGCAGGTTCCCCCGCCGGGTCGTCGCGGCCAGCCCGGAGCTCACCACCGTGCAGGTGGCCGGCGACCTGATCCGGGGATCCCTGGAAGACGCCGGACGTCACCTGGCCCAGGCCACTGGCGCGCTGACGGCGGTGCCCGCGGACCGCCGCGGACGCGTGCAGGTCATGCTGGCGGTGCTGCGGCTGTTCCTGGCCCGGCGCCTCGTGGACTTCCCCGTCGTGGTCGAGGAAGCTCAGCGGCTGCTCAGCATCACGGAGGCTGCCCATCCCGCGCACCTCGGGCCGGTGGAGGATCTGCGCGCCGTGGCGTTCATCAGCCTTGGCATTGCCGAGACATGGGCCCTGGCGTTCGAGGACGCGGAACGGCATTTGAAGCAAGGCGTTGCCCTGGCGCGCCAGATCGGGCGACCGTATCTGGAGTTGCACGGCTTGGCCCATGGCGCGCACGGAATGCTGCTGTTCCGGCCCGATGCGTCGCGAGGGGAGTGGAGCGGGCAGGCGATCGAGCTGGCCGAACGGCATGGCTGGGGCGAGGAGCCACTCGCCGGGATGGCCTACGCCCAACTCGGAATCGTGCTGCTGTACCAGGGACGGCTGGATGAGGCCGAGCCGTGGCTGGAGCGCGCCGAGCGCACCCTGCGCACCGAGGTGGAACCGGCCGCCGGGATGAGCCTGCGTTATGCCCGCGCGGTCCTGGAGCTGGCCCGGGGCCGTGATACCGACGCGCTGGCGGCGTTCCGCGTCGCCGATAAGCTGGCCGCGACCCTGGTCAGGCCGCAGACCTGCGTGACGTCGATGCGATCACGGATGCTGCAGACGCTGGTACGGCTGGGCCAGACCGGACGCGCCGAGCAGACGCTCGCCAAACTGGGCCCGGACGAGCGAGCCAGCGTGGAAATGCGGACCGCAGCGGCGGCGCTGCGGCTGGCCACCGGCGACCCGCAGGCGGCGGCTGATGCGCTCGCGCCCGTCCTGGACGGCTCGGTCTCCGGGGTCGGCCGGGTGCGGATGATAACGGCGCTGCTGCTGGAGGCAAGAGCCTGCGACGCGCTGGGCGACCAGGTCGGGGCCGGACGTGTCCTGGAGCAGGC
>Ga0302184_10002165_pt1 | contig 12553 bp, 8 predicted proteins | sample I_Palsa_N3_3_FD_200233 | JGI IMG/M metagenome (GOLD analysis project Ga0302184, IMG submission 200233) | Peat permafrost microbial communities from Stordalen Mire near Abisko, Sweden - I_Palsa_N3_3 | ecosystem: Environmental > Terrestrial > Soil > Palsa > Peat permafrost | place: Sweden: Abisko...
CGACTCGGCGATGTCCAGCAGCCGCTGGCTCTGCTGCACCGGGTCGAACGGCGGGCTGGGCGGGGCGATCTCCGGCCGCTCAGCGACCAGGCCGGGCAGCTTGGCCAGGTTGATGGTGACCGTCCGCCACCATCCCCAGTCGCTGCCGAGCAGCTTGCTGAAGCGATCCACGTCAATGGCGGGGCCCGCACTGCCGCCCACCGGCATGGCGCCCACCGGTATGGCGCCCAGGACGTGCAGGATGTCCCTGACGTCCTTCTCGTTCAGCTCGACGATCTGCAGCTTCGACAAAAGCACGTCGATGACGTCCACGGTGTGCGGCAGGCGGCCGAAGGACGGCCGGAAGTCGAGCGTGTGGCACATGGTCAGCCGGTCGACCATCACGTCGATCGGCCGTCCCGACGGCGCGTTGAAGTACATCTGCCGGTCGCCGTTGAGGTTGTTGAACCTGCGGTCCCCCTGGCAGCCGCTGCGCTCCAGGTAGGCCACCACGTTCTTGCGCCCCTTGGACAGGCAGGCGAAGTCGATGTCCTGGCCGGCCCGTAGCCGTGGCGGGAAATCCGGGCAGATGACCCGGACCGCCAGCCCGCCGAGCAGCTTGAGGCCGATCCCCGCGTCCGCTGCGCCGCGGGCGAGCATGAGCGCCTCGGGAAGGGGATCGTGCACAGATCCGACGGCAACGGGCTCGCCAGTAGCCTGCTCGCCAGTAGCCTGCTCGCGGGGTGCCTGCTCGCCAGGTGTCACGGTGCCCACGACTACTCCTCTGTCGGCCGGCGCTCGCGGCGATGCCGGGCGCCACGACACAATATCCCCTCGATCCGGACTATCGTGTCGCTGCTACCACGAAGCGTGTCGCTGCACCCGGCCACCCGGCCACCCGGCCACCCGGCACCCGGCCACCCGGCCACCCGGCCACCCGGCCAGAGCGTCACATCGGAAGCGAGAGGCGAGCACCGTGCGGGAGCATTTGCTGTACATCAACGGGAAGTGGCGGACCGGCGGCGCCAGCCCTGCGGCGGCGGTCAGCCCGTCTTCCGGCGAGACGTTCGCCTCGGTGGCGACCGGCAGCCCGGCGGACGTCGACGACGCCGTCGCTGCAGCCCGGTCCGCCTGGCCGTCATGGGCCACCGCATCACCCTTCGACCGGGCCGGCTGGTGCGAGAAGATCATCGCCGGGATCAGGGAACGCCGCGACGAACTGGCCCGCGCGCTCACCGAGGATCAGGGCAAGCCGCTCGCTACCGAGGCCTACGACGAGGTCGACGAACTCGCCGAGTATTTCCGGATGGCCGGCGAGGACGCCAAGCGCCGCGAGGGCGGGCTGCCCGCATCGACCTCCGCGGAGCGCAGGGTCCTGGTGTCCCGTGTGCCGCTCGGCGTCGTCGCCGTGGTGAGCCCGTGGAACTGGCCGTACACGATGGGCGCCGAGCTGTTCGCGCCGGCCGTGGCGGCAGGCAACACCGTCGTCTGGGTACCCGCGCCCAGCACCTCCGCCTGCTGCGCCGTGCTCGCCGGCGTCATCGCCGGGGCGGGCCTGCCGGCCGGGGTGTTCAACTACGTGCCCGGCCCGGGCCCGGTCGTCGGCGACGCGCTTGTCGCCCACCCGGGCGTGGCGGGCGTCGGCTTCGTCGGCTCGGTCGACACCGGCGCCCTGGTCGCGGCCCGGGCGGCGGGCAAGGCGCAACTGCTCGAGCTCGGCGGCAACGGCCCGATGGTCGTCCTCGAAGACGCCGACCTGGACCTGGCCGCCGAGGCGGCTCTTGAGGCCGCCTACCTCTGCGCGGGCCAGAGTTGCACCGCGGGCGAGCGGTTCCTCGTGCACGCCGCCGTCGCCGGCGAATTCGTCGAGCGGGTCGTGGCAGCCACCAAGGCGCGCATCAGGCTAGGTGATCCGTTCCAGCCGGAGACCACGATGGGGCCGCTGAACAACGAGGCCACGGCGGCGAAATTCGACCGGCACGTCGCCGACGCGGTTGCGGGCGGTGCCCGGGTCTGCTGCGGCGGCCGCCGGGCTCCCGGCTTCCCGACCAGGCTGTACGCCGAGCCCACCGTGCTTGACGGCGTCACGCCAGGGATGGCGATCGAGCGGGAGGAGACGTTCGGGCCGGTGGTGCCGGTCGTCGAGGTGACATCGGCCGCCCAGGCTCTTGAACTCACCAACGCATCGCCCTACGGCCTGACCACCGCGGTCTTCACCGCGGACCTGGAACGCGGCCTGGCCTTCGCCGAGCGGGCCAGGGCCGGCTGGGTCAACATCAACGCCTCGACGAACCTCTGGGAGTCCCAGCTGCCGTTCGGCGGCCGGTCCGGCAGCATCAGCGGCCGTGGCCGGGTCGGCGGGCGCTACCCGATGGAGACCTTCACCGAACCCAAGACGGTCGTGTACCCCGCGCCCAGATACCCGAGGTAGCCGGGTACCGCAGGTATCGGCCGCGGGATGCGCGCCTGGCGGATTTGCGCATTACCGGCCGTCGCGAAAGCCTGGAACTGACGGCAGCGCGGATCGGCTGGCCCGCGCCCGAGCTGGCCCGCGCCCGAGCTGGCCCGCGCCCGAGCCGGAACGAGCACCGCAGCCGGCTCTAGGGGAGGACACGGAGTGCCATACGCGATCCCGGACGACGACGTCGTCTCGATCATCGATGCCCCACCGACGCCGCTTGCGCTTCTTTCGCCTGGCGGGCTCTTCCTCGCACTCGTGCACTATGAGTCGCATCCGCCGGTGGCGTTCCTCGCCCGGCCCTACCTTCCGCTGGCCGGGATCCGGGTCGATCCGGTGGTGGCCGGCCGCCAGCGGACCCACCGGGTCACCGGGCTGTCGGTACTGAGAGTGCGGGACGGTGTCGAGCACCCGCTGACGCTGCCTGCAGGCGCCCAGCTGGGCATACCCGGCTGGGCTCCGGACGGGCAGCGGTTCGCCTTCACCGTCGATGAGCCTGACGGGATCGGCGTGTGGGTCGCCGACGCCGCGGCCGGGTCCGCCGCGCAGCTGCACGGGCTGCGGGTCCGCGACGTGCTGGGCGGCGACGGCGCGGTCCGGTGGTCCCGCGACGGCAGGTCGCTGATCGCGCTTGGCGCCATCGCCGAGCAGGCCGCTCTGCCCGTGCCGCCGGTAGACCCGCAGATCGAGGAGACCGCCGGGAAGCGATCGCAGATGGCGACGTTCCAGGACCTGCTGCGGACCGCCGCCGACGAGGACGTCTTCGAGTCGCTGGCCACGACGATCCCGCTCCGCGTCGACCTCGCGACCGGGGCGGCGAAGGAGCTCGGGCCGCCAGGGCTCTACCGGGACCTGACCGAGTCCCCGGACGGGACCCATCTGCTCGTGCACCGGCTGCAGCGGCCGTTCTCGTTTCGGGTCCCTTACCCGTACTTTGCCCGGCGCAGCGAGGTGTGGGCGGCGGACGGCGGGCTCGTGCGCGTGGTCGCCGACCTCCCGGTCAGCGACGAGATCCCGCGCCACGGCGTCCCGACCGGCCCGCGCCAGGTGTCCTGGCAGGAGCGGGCACCCGCCAGCCTGGTCTGGACGGAGGCACTGGACGGCGGGGATCCGATGACCCCCGCCGAGCACAGGGACCAGGTCATGCGGCTGCCAGCGCCCTTCGCGGGAGAACCCTCGGTGGCGTTCGCCGTCCGGCACCGCTGCCTCGGCTGGCTGAACCTGGACCAGCCGGATGGCGCGCTGATGACCGAGCACGACCGCGACCGCCGGTGGCTCACCACCTGGCTGTGCGACTTGTCGGCGCCAGCGCGGAACCGCGTCGTGTTCGACCTGTCCGCCGACGACGACTACGCCGATCCCGGCTCGCCGCTGATGACCACGCACCCGGACGGCAGCCGGACCGTGCTGCAGGATCAGTCATCGATCTACCTGCGCGGCGACGGTGCCACACCGGACGGAAATCATCCGTTCCTTGACCGTCTGGACCTGGAGACCTTGCAGTCCACCCGGCTCTTCCAGAGCCCGCCCGAGTCGTACGACCAGGTGCTCGGCTTTGCCGGGGGCGGGCGCGACGAGGTCGTAGCGTGGCACGAGAGCCGCGCGGAACCCCCCAGCCTGCTGGTCACCGCGCTGGACGGCTCCGCATCCCGCCAGCTGGCCTGCTGGCCCGACCCGCATCCGCAGCTGACCGGGATGGACAAGCGGCTGCTCGTGCATGACCGCGGCGACGGGGTGCAGCTTTCCGGCATGCTGCACCTGCCGCCCGGCCATGACCCAGAGCGCGACGGCCGGCTCCCGCTGGTCGTCTGGGCCTACCCGCTGGACTACGGGGGCGCGGACACCGCCGGGCAGGTCCGCGGCAGCAGCAAGCGGTTCACCCGGCTGACGGCCTCCGATCCGGCCTGGTTCGTGCTGCGCGGCTACGCGGTGCTGGCGAACGCGACCATGCCGGTCATCGGCGACCCGGAGACGATGAACGACACGTTCGTCGAGCAGACCACCGCGTCCGCGGCCGCCCATATCCGCGCACTTGACGAGATGGGCATCATCGACCCGGCCCGGGTCGCCGTGGGTGGCCACAGCTACGGGGCGTTCATGACCGCGAACCTGCTCGCGCACACCGACCTGTTCGCGGCGGGCATCGCCAGGAGCGGCGCCTACAACCGCACCCTGACGCCGTTCGGTTTCCAGACCGAACGGCGCAGTTTCTGGGAAGCGCCGCAGGTCTACGACCAGCTCTCGCCGTTCCGCTACGCCGACAAGATCAGTGCGCCGATCCTGCTGATCCATGGCGAGAAGGACAGCAACTCGGGCACGTTCCCTGTCCAGTCCGAGCGGCTGTTCCAGGCTCTGCAGGGCACCGGCGGCACCGCTCGCCTCGTGCTGCTGCCGCACGAGAGCCACGGCTACCTGGCTCGCGAGTCGGTCCTGCACATGCTGGCCGAGCAATTCAGCTGGCTAGAGCGCTGGCTATCTCCTGATCAGTGAGGTCGCCGGCCAGGGCCGGGCCGTGCAGAACGCGGCCAGGCTTGAGCCGATCTGGCTGGCGGCGAGCCCGGCGCGGCCGGGTTCCCGCACGGTGTCGACGAGGTCCGCGATGAGCTGGGCCAGCGCGTCGTCGAATCGGGTCACCGGATCCGACTGAGTGCGCAGCACGGGATCGCCGAGCAGCCGCAGCGGGCGGACGGTCACGCCTGCCCTGCCGGATTCACCGCACCAGTTAAGCACGGGACACGGCCAGGCTCGGCGGCGTCGCAAGCACCCTGTACCGGGCCTTCGCCCGCGCCGCCGTCGCGCAGGGCGGCACCACGGCGAAGGCGATCACCAGCGTGGCCAACACCGGGTCCGTGGCGTTCCACCGCCGGCTCGGCTTCGACGCCGAGCGGGCGCAGGACTACGACGGCCGCGGCAAGCCGATGATCGTGATGACCCGCCCGCTCCAGCCCGAGCGGAGCCCGCCGTGGCGCCGGGCCGACCGGGGCGAGCCAGGCGCGCATGCCAGCCGGAGCGGAGCCCGCCGTAGCGCCGGGCCGACCGGGCGAGTTAGGCGCTGATGACCTGCAGGGTGGCGAGGGTCGGGTCTGCGGCGTAGGCGATGCGGCCGCCGTCGGCCAGCACCTCGCGCAGCGCGGCAAGGGCCTGGGCGGTGACCAGCTCGCCGGGGGCGAGCACGGGGACGCCGGGCGGGTACGGCGCGATCAGCTCCGCGCTGACCCGGCCGACGGCTGCACCGGCCGCGACGGTCTCGTTCGGCGCGAAGAACGCCTCCCGGGGCGGCAGCACCGTCTGCGGCAGCACCGTCCAGGCCGCCGCGGCAACCGGGGCGCGCGGGGCGGCGCGATGCCGCTCGACCGACGCGATCAGCATCTCGGTGAACGCGCCCACGGTGTCGGCGTCGTCGGCCAGCGTGGGAATCGGGATGACCGTGTCGCGGTCGGCCATCTCGACGGGCATCCCGGCGGCGATCAGGTCCGCCTCGATCGCGTGGCCGTGCGCGCCGGTGCCGGCCAGCAGGACGACCAGCTTGGTCGGCTCCACGCCGGGGCCGTCAAGGACGTCGAGCCCGGGCACCTCGCGCAGCCGCCGCCGGGCGGCGGCGACGCAGCCGAGCAGCCTGGCGCACAGTTCCTTGCCGTCCCGCTCCAGCAGTGCCCTTGCGGCGTCGATGCTGGCCAGGATCGAGCCGGTCGGGCTGGTCGTGTGGGTGGCCTCGAACGCGCGGTCGAGCCGGGCCGGGTCCAGCCGCTCCGTGCTGGCGAGCACCAGCGCGCCCTGGCTGTAGGCGGGCAGCGCCTTGTGCGCGCTCGTCACCATCGCGTCCGCGCCTGCCGCCAGCGCGTGCGGCGGCAGGTCGGGGTGAAAGCCCAGGTGCGCGGCCCAGGCGGAATCCACGACGAGTGGGACGCCGGCGTCGTGGGCGACAGCGGCGTGCCCGGCGAGGTCGCCGACCGTGCCGACGTAGGACGGCTCGCCGAGGAACACGCCGCAGGCGCCGGGGTGCGCCTGCAGCGCGGCCCGCACGGTCTCGACAGCCACCGGCCCGGGCAGCCCGGATGCCGGGTCTACCTCCGGCCGGACCCAGACCGGGCGCAGCCCGGCGAGCACCAGTCCGAGCAGCAGCGAGCGATGCAGAGTACGGGTGACGACCGCGTTATCGCCGGGTTTTCCGATGGCTAGCGCAAGGGCCTGGTTGCCGTGCGTGGAGCCCGCCACCGAGAAGCGGCACCAGTCCGCGCCCCACAGCCTGGCGGCCCTGCCCTCGGCATCGGCCAGCAGCGCGTCGGCGCGCTTGATCGGGGCCAGCGCGCCGTACAGCGGCGCGTCGCCGGCCACCACCGTGCCGACGAGGTCCTGGCGCTGCTTGTGCCCGGGCACGCACATCGGGGTCGCCAGGCCCGCCTCGGCCTGCCCGGTGCAGCGCAGCCAGGCGTCGAGCAGCGGCGCGTCGGCCCGCAGCCCGCGCGGATCGCGAGGATCATTTGGCCCGGTCACGGTCATCTGCCCAGTCTGCATGATCGGCCGATGACGCAACATGGTAACTGAGTGCCCGTTTCGTGACCGGAGGTAGGCGTCAGTGAAGATCTACATCAGCGCGGACATGGAGGGCGTCACCGGGCTCGTCGACGCGCACGACGTCCAGCCCGGCGGCCGGGACTACGAGCGCGGCCGGGTGATGATGACGCAGGACGTGAACGCCGCCGTCCGCGGCGCGCTGGCCGGCGGCGCCGGGCAGGTGACCGTGAACGACGCGCACGGCCCGATGCGGAACCTGCTGCCCGACCTGCTGCACCCGGCGGCGACCCTGATCCGCGGCCGTCCCAAGCCGATGGGGATGCTGGAGGGCCTGACCGGCGACTTCGACGCGGCGGTGTGCATCGGGTACCACGCCCGGGCGGGGGCGCTCGGCGTGCTCAGCCACAGCTTCATGGGCCACGAGATCGAGGACATGTGGCTGGACGACCGTCCGGCCGGCGAGATCGGGCTGGTGCACGCCACCGCCGCCGCACTGGGTGCCCCGGTCGTCGCGTTGTCGGGTGACGACGCGGCCTGCGCCGAGATGACCGGCTGGGCGCCGGAGGTCACGACGGTGGCGGTCAAGCGGGCGCGTGACCGGTTCGCCGCGGAGCTGCGCCCGGTGGCCGAGGCGCGGGAGGCGATCGAGCAGGCCGTCGCCGACGCGGTCGGGCACGGCGCCACGGGCGCGGTCGGGCATTCCGTGGCTGGCGACCCCCGCACCCTGGCCGTCCGCTGGCAGTCGGCGTCGGTCGCGTCGCAGCTGGCCGACGTTCCCGGGGTCGCCCTGCGGGACAGCCGCACGGCGGTCGTCAGCGGCGCGATGCCGGACCTGTTCCGGCTGCTCGGGGTCTTCCTCGGGCTGGCGGCCGCGCTGACCGGCCAGCCGCCCTACTGCTGACCCGGCCCCGCACTAGCCGGATCGTGCCGGTAGAACTCGGCGGGCGAGGGCGGCAGCGGCGCGTTGCCGAGGATCAGGTCGGCGGACTTCTCCGCGATCATCATCACCGGGGCGTAGATGTTGCCGTTGGTGACATACGGCATCACCGACGCGTCCACGACCCGCAGTCCGTCAAGGCCGTGCACCCGCATGGTGGCCGGATCGACCACCGACTGGCCGCCGGTGCCCATCGCGCAGGTACAGGACGGGTGCAGCGCCGTCTCCCCGTCGCGGGCTACCCAGTCGAGCACCTGGTCGTCGGTGGCGACGTCCGGACCCGGTGACAGCTCGCCGCCGTCGTACGGGGCGAACGCGGGCTGGTTCAGGATCCGGCGGGTGATCCGGATCGCCTCCGCCCACTCGCGGCGGTCCGTCGGGGTGGACAGGTAGTTGAACCGCAGCGCCGGGTGCACGGCGGGATCGGCGGAGGTGATCGTGACCGAGCCGCGCGAGTCGGAGTACATCGGCCCGACGTGCACCTGGTACCCGTGGCCCCCGGCGGGCGCCGAGCCGTCGTAGCGGATGGCGATCGGCAGGAAGTGGAACATCAGGTTCGGGTACCGGACGTCGTCGTTGCTGCGCAGGAATCCGCCGCCCTCGAAGTGGTTCGTGGCACCGGGCCCGCTGCGCAGCAGCAGCCACCTGGCCCCGACCAGCGGGCGGTTGCGCCACTTCAGGGCCGGGGCGACCGATACCGGCAGCCTGGACGCGAACTGCACGTACACCTCCAGGTGGTCCTGCAGGTTTTCCCCGACGCCGGGCAGGTCGGCGACGACGTCGATGCCCAGCGAGCTGAGGCGGTCAGCGCTGCCCACGCCGGAGAGCTGCAGCAACTGGGGCGAGTTGATCGCGCCGCCGGACAGGATGACCTCCCCGGCCCGGGCCCGCCGCACCGAGCCGTTCCTGCGGACGTACTCGACCCCGACCGCCCGCTTGCCCTCGAAGAGGATCTTCGTGACGAACGCCCTGGTGGCGACGTCGAGGTTGGCGCGGCCCAGCACCGGGTGCAGGTACGCCCTGGCGGCGCTGAGCCTGCGGCCGCGGTGGACGTTGCGGTCGAACGCGGCGAAGCCCTCTTGCCGGTAGCCGTTCACGTCGTCCGTGAGCGGGTAGCCAGCCTGCTGGACGGCCTCGAAGAAGGCGCGGAAGAGCGGGCTGGTGGCAGGCCCGCGCTCCAGCACAAGCGGCCCGTCCGTGCCGCGGAACTCGTCCCCCCCGGCCAGGCAGTTCTCCATCCGCTTGAAGTACGGCAGGCAGTGCGCGTAGTCCCAGGCGGCCATCCCCGGGTCCGCCGCCCAGCGCTGGTAGTCCATCGGATTGCCGCGCTGGAAGATCATCCCGTTGATGCTGCTCGATCCGCCGAGCACCTTCCCGCGAGCGTGATAGATCCGCCGGCCGCCCATCCAGGGCTCGGGTTCCGACTCATAACGCCAGTCGTAGAACCGGTTGCCGATCGGCATGGTCAGCGCCGCTGGCATGTGGATGAAGACGTCCCAGCGGTAATCCGGCCGCCCGGCCTCGAGCACGAGCACCCGGTGCGACGAATCGGCGGAAAGCCTGCTGGCCAACCCGCAGCCCGCCGAGCCGCCCCCGATGATGACGAAGTCGTACTGTTCCCGTCGCGTGCCAGTTGCCCTGATGCCGCGTTCAGGTCCCATTGGGGGATGCTATATCGGCGGCCACGGTACCTGCCGGCCCGTGCGGGCGGCCACGTCTGGCACGTTACCGGCCTGGTCGAGAACCGCAGAACCTGCCGGACGAGTTCGCGCTGGTCGCAGCCGGCTTCACGAGCGCTTCCCAGGATGGAATTCGGAAAGATAGCTTTGCAAAGATAACGTTGCAACTGTGCCGCAACGTGAACGCAAGTCAGTCAAGCGGATCACCGATCCCAGGGCGCTTCGGGCGCTTGCGCATCCGATCCGGATGTCGCTGGTCGGGATGCTCCGCGTGCACGGGCCGCTGACCGCGACCAGGGCGGCCGAGCTGCTCGGTGAGAGCTCCGCGAGCTGCTCCTTCCACCTGCGGCAGCTGGCCAAGTACGGCCTGGTGGAGGAGGCGGGGGGCGGCAAGGGCCGGGAGCGGCCCTGGCGGCCTACCACGATGTTCACGCAATGGCCCGACGTCGCCGAGGATCCCGACGTCGCCGCGGCGGCCGGCCTGCTCACGTCGGTGGTTGCCGAGAACTATTTCGATCAGACGATGCGCTGGATCGACGCCAGGTCAGACGAGCCGACGGAATGGCAGCAAGCCGTGCAGTCCGGCGACACCTCGCTGTACCTCACGGCCGAAGAACTCGCCGAACTCGGCGAACAGGTCACCGCGCTCGTCGACCAGTATCTCGATCGCCAGGACAACCCCGGGCTACGGCCGCCGGGGTCCCGCCCCGTCACCTACCTCCACCTCGCCTTCCCGAGGATGGAGGCGGCCGGCCGGCTGGCTGCGAATGACTACGCCGCAGCCCAGGCCGTGGCCGAGCGCGGTAACGGGGAAGCTGCCACTCGCCAGTCCGGTGGCCAGTCTTTCGCCGGCACCGGGCCAGCTGGGCAATGAGGTTCCGCGGGCGCCGGGCCGCTGGCCGGGAGCAGGCATCGGGGCCGGCCAGCCAGCCGCGCTGGCCGGCCTCGAAAATTCCTTTCCTGCTGCGGGAACGGGCCTTCCGGCGTTACTGGAGCGGACAGACGATCTCGCTGTTCGGGGATCAGATCTCCTCGATCGTGCTCCCGCTGGTCGCCGTCCTGACTCTGCACGTAGGGCCGGCTCAAATGGGCTACCTCGCCGGTCTGGTCTGGCTGCCCAGCCTGCTGTTCGGGCTGCACGCGGGAGCCTGGGTCGACCGGCGCGGCCACCGCCGCGCCACGATGATCACGGCAGATCTGGGCCGCGCGGTCCTGCTCGCTAGCATCCCGGTGTGTTACGCCGCAGGCGTGCTGACCCTCGGCCAGCTGTACGGGGTCGCGTTCGGCACCGGCACGCTGAGCGTCCTGTTCACGGTGTGCGACCCGGCGCTGTTCGTCGCGCTGGTGCCAGCGGATCGCTACGTCGAGGGCCAGTCGCTGGTCTACGGCAGCCGCGCGCTGTCCTCCGTCGGCGGCCCGAGCGTCGGCGGGCTGCTCGTCCAGTTGCTGACCGCTCCGTTCGCCGTGACCGCCGACGCGCTGTCCTTTCTCGGCTCGGCGTTCTTCCTCAGCCGTATCCGGCCAGCCGAGACGCCGGCCGAAGGTACCAGCAAGGGAGCGGTGACCGCGGGCGCCCGGTTCATCAGGCACTCGGCCGTCGTGCGTGCGTCACTGACGGCGGTCGCAACGATCAACTTCTTCAACTTCATGTTCTTCGCGCTGTTCGTGCTCTACGCGGTCCGCTCACTGCACGTCAGCCCCGGCTTGCTCGGCCTCGTGCTGGGCGCGGGCGCCATCGGCGGCGTCCTGGGCGCGCTTGTCACCCGCCGGCTGGCGGCACGGCTTGGCGTCGGATGGACGTACACCATTGCCGCGCTGGTCTTCACCGCGCCGATGGCCCTGGTCCCGCTGGCAACCGGCCCCGAGCCGCTCATCCTGGCGATGCTGCTCGCCGCCGAGTTCGGCTCGGGCTTCGGTGTCATGATGCTGGACATCAGCGTCGGCGCGATCTTCGCGGCGGTGATCCCCGACCAGCTCAGGTCCCGGGTCAGCGGCGCCTTCCAGGCGGTCAACTACGGCATCCGGCCGCTCGGCGCGGTGGCCGGCGGGACTCTCGGCTCGCTCATCGGGATCAGGCTCACGCTATGGATCGCGGTGGCCGGCGGCATGACCGGCATCCTGTGGCTGCTGCCTTCGCCGCTGCCCAGGTTCCGGATGCCGGACGGCTCAGCAGACGGCGCGTCGCTACCATCGGCGCCATCTGCCCAGGCCGAGCCGGCAGCTACCGGGGGACGCAGGGGGCAGCGCGGCTAGCAGCAAGCAGGCGCGCCGCCGCCAGGTAACTGGCTCGCGACCGCGCAGCAAGATCCCGCCGTTCATGCTGCCGGGATAGCCGAAGGTCCCGTCAGCGGGCGATGGCGACGTGCCGGCCGATGGTGTCCGCGTCGTCCAGCAGCGCCAGCATGCAGGCAGCGAGGTCGGCCCGGGAGATCGTGAGCCCGCGCGGCAGATTGCTGTCGATGGCGGTGCGATACGTCCCGGCCGCCGCGCCGCCGGTGAGCCTGGGCGGCCGGATGATCGTCCAGTCCAGCTGACTCGCCCGGACTTCGTCCTCGGCACCGCGCATGTCCGCGCAGACGTGCCGGAGAAACGTTCGCCGCGCCGCAGGCTTGAGCACGTAGCGCATGAACGGCCCCTCGCCTTCATCGGCCACGATGGAGCCGCTGATGGTCAGGAGCCGGCTGGCCCCCGCCTCGTGCATGGCCTCGATGATGGCGCGCGCGCTGTCCCGGAGGACGGTCGTGCGGCCAGTGCCGTGCGGGCCCAGCGCGGAGAGCACCGCGTCCGCACTGGCCACGGCCGCGGTGATCGCGGCCGGCTGCATGACGTCGGCGGTAACCACCAGGAACTGCCCACGGGCAGGGACGGTCAGCGCGCCGGGAATGTCCAGCGCGCCGGGAATGTCCAGCCCGCCAGGAGCCGCCAGCCCGCCAGGAGCCGCCAGCCCGCCAGGAGCCGCCAGCCCGCCAGGAGCCGCCAGCCCGC
>Ga0302184_10002168_pt1 | contig 12542 bp, 9 predicted proteins | sample I_Palsa_N3_3_FD_200233 | JGI IMG/M metagenome (GOLD analysis project Ga0302184, IMG submission 200233) | Peat permafrost microbial communities from Stordalen Mire near Abisko, Sweden - I_Palsa_N3_3 | ecosystem: Environmental > Terrestrial > Soil > Palsa > Peat permafrost | place: Sweden: Abisko...
CGCGCCGCACGTGCGCGGGGTCTTGCTGCGGGACGAGCCGCGCGGTCAGCTTCGCGCGCGCGAAGGCGGGGATGATCGTCTTCGAGCCGGCGCCTTGATAGCCGCCGTACATCCCGTTGAGCTCGAGCGTCGGACGCATCCACATGCGCTCCAGCGGCAATCGCCCCGCCTCTCCCGCCAAGGCGGGAACTCCGAGCGCGCGCGCTTCGCGCGCTTCGTCGAACGGGAGCGCGGCCAGTTCGCTGCGCTGCGCGGGATCGAGCTCGCGCACGCCGTCGTAGAAACCCGGCACCGCAACGCTGCCGCGTTCGTCCTTGAGCGCGGCGATGATTTGCGCCAGCGCTTCCAACGGGTTCTTCACGATGCCGCCGTAATAGCCGGAGTGCAGATCGCTGTCGGGTCCATAGACGGCGATCTCCCAACCGACCAGGCCGCGCAGCGACGTCGTCAGCGACGGCACGTCTTCGGCGAAGACCGCCGTATCCGAGACGACGACGAGGTCGCAGGCCAAGCGCGCCTTCTCGCGCGCGAGGAACGGCTCGAAATGCACCGAGCCGATCTCTTCTTCACCTTCGATGACGACCTTGACGTTGAGCGGCAGACGCTCGCGTACGCGCAGATGCGCCTCCAGCGCCGCGAGGTGCATCAAACATTGGCCCTTGTCGTCGACCGCGCCGCGGCCGAAGATCTTGCCGTCGCGAACGGTGCCTTCAAACGGCGGCGTCGTCCACAACTCCACCGGATCGGCCGGCTGCACGTCGTGGTGCCCGTAGATCAGGACGGTCGGAGCGCCCGGCGCGCCGAGCCACGCGCCGTAAGCGACCGGGTGGCCGCCGGTCTCGAGCACGTCGGCGTCGCTCAGTCCGGCGGCGCGCATCCGCGCGACCGCGAATTCGGCCGAGCGGCGCACGTCCGCCGCGTGGTCGGGCTGCGCGGAGATCGAGGGAACCGCGATCCAGGCTTTTAGTTCGTCCAGATACCGTTCGCGGTTGGCGCGGACGTAGTCGATGAGGGCCTCGGCGTGCGCGAGCATGATCCGTCCATTCCGACGCCCGCACCGCGCGCTCCGCTCGACTCCTCGAGCTGGGCCTCGGACGGCTCGTCGATGTCGAAGCGCAGCCGGACGCGCCAGGCACCGAGCACGAGTGAGAACTGCGTCGCGATGATCGTCATCCTACGCCTCCCGGGTCGACCAGAGCCGCACGCCGGCGACGAGCGCAGCGATGCCGATGCACCACGGTACGATCGCCAGCCACGGGCCGGTCAGCGCAATCGCATGGTGGCCGTGGTTCGACGCGTCGCCGGCGCTCGCGCTCAGGTACGCCAATGGGCTCAAATAGTTCAAGGCAGTGATCAAGTCGTGAATGAGCCAGGGCAGCGGCAACGACCACATCCCGCCGACGAGGATGACGGCGCCCCACGAGAGTCCGGCGATCATTCCGCCGCGTCCCGGAAAGCGGGCTGATGCCGCGACGATCAAGGCGTACCACATGACCACGGTTCCGGCTCCAAGGGCCAACTCGTACGGAGCGTCGGCATCCATCTTGATCGCACCGGCAAACCCATAGGCCCAGATCGCGAGCAAGATGGCACCGAGCGCCACGCAGAAGCATACGGCGATCGTCGCAAAATCGACGGCGATGTAACGCCACGCGATCGCAGCGCGCGCGATCGGCCGCGTCCAACTGATCGCGATCGTGTTGCTTTCGTTGCTCAAACCGGGCGCCACGCACGCGACCATGATGTACGATATGACGGTGGCGGCCACCAGGAAGGCGCTAAACGGAACGTGGCTACCGTGACTTGGCATGTCGCCGTCCGAGTGGATGTGTCCGAAGCTCAGGACGTTCAGGACCAATGTTGCGAGCAGCGAGACCGCGAACCAGAACAGCACGCGGCGCGTGCGCAGAATCTCAACGTATTCCATTACTTGCGTTCTCCATCGTCGACGGTGTCGAGGAAAATATCTTCCAGGGAGCGGTCGAGCACGCGAACGCCGACGGCACCAAGCGCGCCGAATCGCGCCGCGACCGCGTCTGACGAGCTGTTCGCGTGCGCTCGAACGCTCGTGCCGATCCGTTCGATGCGCATCTCGCTTTCGAGCGCGCCGAGATCGGGCACGTCGCCGGCGAACGTTGCTTCAACGACACGCGAGGCAGCGCGCAGGTCGTCGAGGTTGCCGGACACCACGATCTTGCCGTCACGCATGATCGCGACCCGGTCGGCGGCACGATCGATCTGGCCGATCTGGTGGGACGAAAGGAGGATCGTCGCGCCCGAGGTCGCCGAATCGATCAACAGATCCAGTACGACGCGCTGCATGACCGGGTCGAGTCCGCTCGCCGGTTCGTCGAGGACGAGCAGCGACGGACGCGTCGAGATCGCGACGATGAGCGAGACGGCCGCCTGCTGGCCCTTCGAAAGTTTGCGCGTCCGCTTGCGCGGGTCGAGCCGGAACGTCGCCAGCAATTCGCGAGCGAACGCGTCGTCGTAACGCGGCTGCGTGCGCTGTACGATGTCGAGGTGTTGCCCGACCGTCAACCAGCCGTAGAGCTGCGGACGTTCGGGGACGTAGCCCAGCTTGGCAAACGTCGGCGAGCTCAGCGGTTCGCCGTCGAAGCGCACCTCGCCGGCGTCGGGCTTCGCGAAGCCGAGCAGACATTTGAAGGCGGTGGTCTTGCCGGCGCCGTTGCGTCCCAGCAGGCCGCACACGGATCCCGTCGGGACCTCCAGTGTCATGTCGTCGACCGCGACGACGTCGCGATAGCGTTTCGACAGGTGGCTGATCGCGATCACGAGTTCTCCTCTGAATACCAGCGGGTGATGGAAGCGTTGACGATTGCGGTCAGACCGTCGCCCGACATCCCGAGCGCACGCGCCTCACGGACGGCGTTGTCGATAGCGACCGTAATCGTGTCGAGCGCCGCGCGCTGCACCGTGCCGACGGCGCCGTTCTCGCGCACGAAGGAGCCGCGACCGGGTGCGGTGGCGATCACGCCTTCCGCTTCGAGCTCACGATAGACGCGAGCCACGGTGTTGGCGTTGATCTTGAGATCGACGGCGAGCGCCTTCACCGTTGGAAGACGTTCGCCGGGGGCCAAGGCCCCGATCGCGATCGCGCGCTTGACCTGATCCGAGAGCTGGACGTAGATCGGCGAACCACCATGAGGATCGACCGAGAAAAAGGCGGGCGGCACGTAACTAGGAGACCCTCTGAGAAGCGTGGCGATGTGCGGATTGGGCGTAGCCCAAACGCGACGGATCGCGTGAGCGATCCACTAAAGCGTGATGCCCCAGCCGCGGAAGAGGCGGTTGTCGGAGGCCGGGAGGCGGATCAGGTGCGAGGCTGCGGGCGAGGGGTTGGTGGGACGGACCGGGCGGGCGGGGGTGGCGGGGTTGGTAGGCATTGGGGACCTTTCAAGTGGTACGACTAGTTTGATTTGTACTAGTTGTATGCATCTTATACCACTTGTACTAGTCCGTCAACCCCCAGGCCGGAGATTCTTTCAGCCCACGAACGGCGCTCCGAGCTGGACGTGGACCGGTGGTCCGCCGACCCGGCCGCGCTGGACATCGAATGCGTGCGGCAGGCCGTCGTACGCCCGCAGCTGGGTTTGGTAGGTGCCGTACTCCCACCAGAACCGCCCGTCCACTTTGTCGACGACGTCCCCGGTGCGCAGCCCGGCGTCCCAGGCCGGACCGCCCGGCCGCACGAGGGCCCGCATATACCCGTCGTTCGGCTTGAATAAGAGGTAGAAGAACGTCGGCTTGGGATCGCCGGGATCGAAGGCCAGCCCGCGTTCGAAGACTTCGGCGGCCAGACGCGGATGCTCGTGGGCCCAGACGCGCACGCGCAGCAAGGTGTCGAGGGCGGCCGCGTGCAGCTCGCCTTGCGCGTGCCACTGATCGACGCGCCAGCCTGCGCAGTCGGAAAGCTCGAGTCCGACGTCGCGCGGCGCGCCGAACGATGGCGGCGTCACGGTCACGCGCAGCGCGGCCGCATAGGGTTTTCGGCGGCAGTCGGCTGCGCCTGGATCGCCGTCTGCTGCGACGACCCGGTAGCCGGACCAGCCGCGCGAGATCCCATCGGCGATCTGCGCGGCGGCGCTCGCGCCTTCGGCCGTCCCGTCATCGAGAACGGTGACGGCGAATGCGGAGGCCGGCGGAGCGAGCAAACCGGACGGCTCCGTCGCAGCGCCCGCCGCCTGCGGCGGGAAGGGCGCCGTTCCGAACAGCGGCGCACCGAACACAACCACGGCCACCGTCGCGAGCGTCGCGACCGCAACTTGCCAGCCCAGCGTGAGGCGCGTGATTCGCTCGACGGAGATGCCGGTGAAATTTGCGACCCACACGTTCTGCGTGTTGGTCGGATCGCACACGTTCTGCACTTGCACGATCGCCATCACCGCCGCGACGAGCGCGATGGGTGCCAGCACGTGCAGCGACAACAGCACGGTGAAGACGCCGATCCCGACGCCGTACAGGTTGAGCGGCCCGCGGTAGAGCGCGAGCGGCGAGAGCAACCCGAACACGACGACGTACGCGAGCGGCGAGCGCGGTGCGACGGCTGCGACGAGCGGAGCGACGGCCGCGGTGACTTCGGTCGTCTGCGAGGCGACGAACAGCATCCCGATCCCGATCATGAGGATCGTCGCCGGCGCGACGTCCTCAATGCCGCGGATCCAGGCCGCGACGAGGGTCGAGGTCAGCCGCCGCGGCCGCGTCACGAGGACTGCGTAGACAGCCGCAATCAGGAAGCCGACGATCGGATCGACGCCCCAGCGAATGAAGAGCACCAGCGGCAAGATCGGCGCGATCAATGCCGCGATGCCGACGCGCTTGCGCGGCGGTTCGCCGGGTTCGACCTTCGCCGCGTAGTCGCGGTTCGCGCGCAGCATCACGACGGCATAGGCGACGAGCACGATTGCCTGCAGCGCGAACAGGAGCAACGCGTAGTTCTGGAACGTCGCGCGCTCGACGCCGAACAGCGTGATGTAAAACCGCCATTGGGTGATGTTGAAGATGAAGCCGAGCCCGAACGCGAGCAGGAAGAGCGTCGCAGAGAGCGCGCGCGGGAGGCCGACGGTCATCATCACCGGGAGGACGATCGTTCCGATCATGATGATCGCGCCCAGACCTTGCACTGCGGTGAACAGCAGCGCGACGGCGGCGCACATGAGCAGCGACAGCACGAGCGGCCGATCGCCGCCGAACTCCGCCGCGTACATCACCAGCGTCTCCGCGATGCCGGTCGTCAGCACGACGCGGCTCAGCAACGCGCCGAAGAACAGCGTCGCGTACACGGGCGCGAGTTTGACCGCACCTTGGGTCACGATGGCGGAGAGGTCGTGAACGCCCGCGAGCGCCGCCGTCGCCAGCGCCATCAACGGCACCGCGAGGAGCGCCGGAAGCTTGCGCGCGATCATCGCGCCCGCCAGCAGCAGGAAGACAGCGACGATCAGGATGCCGCTCACGGCCGCACGCGAAGCGCATCCCAGTCGGGAAGGCTGCCGTGACGCAGGTAGTCTTCGCGCGTCACCGCGTCGATGCGGTCAGCGCAGCGCTGCGCGTCCTCCTCCGCAACCGCGTAGCGGACGAGAACGCGCCGCAGTCCAGGTTCCGCACTTTCGTAACGCCACGCCGCCGCGTACATGGGGGCGGTTGCGGTCAGTGCGTCCCGCATCTCCCAGCAGAAGTACTTCGCGACGCCGAGGCTGCGGTACACGCGGTTCGTGTCGTGCGCGCCCGCCGCTTCGCGCGCGTCCTCGTAGTACGCGTGTGCTTCGCTCCCGATCTGCAGCCGTCGCGCCAGCTCGTCGTAGCGCAGCGCGGCCAGTTTCATGACCGCGACAGCCTCGGGATGCAGCGGCGGATGCGCGTCCCACAGTTCGGCCAGCGCGGCCTCGGCGCTGGTACGGACGGCGGCCAGCGTTGCATCGCTGAAACGCCCGGCGAGGTCGGGCGCGAACGGATCGTGCCAGAACAGGTAGTCCGGCGGATCGGACGGCGTACCGCGCAGCAGCGCGCGCACGTCGCGCAGACGGTCGAGCGCATCGGTGAGCCGCGGATCGGCGCTGCCGAAGAACGCGGCGCTGAACGTGCGGTGCCACGTCGCATTGTTGACAGGACGCTGCTGCCACGCTGCGGACGCTGCGTACCCGAGGGCCGGCCACGTCGCCTCGTAGAGCGATTCGCCGTCGTCATGCCAGACGGTCATGAACATACCGAGGTTGCCGTGCGTCGTGCGCCCGTCGGCGACGAAACGCGCGACGTTCGCGTACGCCGTCGCGAGGTCGGGATAGATTTCGTTCCAGTTTGCCGCGCCCGGGGCGACCACGTCCGCAAACCCGGCCGCCGCGATCGGATCGAGGTAGGGCCGGTACGTCTTCTCGACACTATAGTGGAAGGCGACGACAACGGTGTCGCGTGGGATCAACGGCAGAATCTTCGGGTCTTGCTGGATCGCATCGTCCCAGATCATCGGGCGCACACCGCGCGGCAGCATCGCGGCGACGCGGTTAACGTGCGCGGCAAACGTCTGGGCCGTGCGCGGCGTGCGGCCGCGGCCGAGATCGATCGGCTCGTCGGCACCGAGGTGAAAGAACGGCAGCGGTGCGGCTGCCGCGGTGATCGAACGGACGAGCGGGCCGAGATACGCGTAGGTGCGCGGGTCGCTCTCGGCGAGCAGGTAGCCGTGCGGGAGCTCAGCCAGCGGTGCGAAGGTCTCCCACTTCAGCGTTTCGTGCATGTGCGCGAACGTCTGCTGCTCGGGGATCAGCGTCACGTGATACGTGCGGGCGTAGGCTGCTAACTCGCGCAGTTGCTTCGTCGTCCAGCCGTTCGGCCAGGCGACGTACGGCGCGCGCGGATCGACGACGACCTGCTCCATGTACGGCGACCAGCCGTTGATCTTGAGCGACGCGAGCGTGCGGATCCGCTCCTTCGCGTAGGCCATCGTCGGAAACGGTCCGCGCGACACGTCGTCGGAGACAATGCGCCAGCGCATCGCCGGCGCGTCGTCGATCGTCACGCAGGGTAGCACCCACGCGCCGCCGCGACGTTCGGGCAGCTGCGCGAGCGTCATGAGCGCGTCGAAGATGCCGTCACGGCCGTGCGCGGCGATGTTCAGCGCGGACTTCGAAATGCTGAGGTGATAGTCGGTGTCCTCGTCGCGCCAGTGGCGAAAGCCCGTCGACCGCGGAATCCCCTGCGGGGCCGGTGCAAGGCGTATACCGAGCGCAGTCCATCGATTGCGCAGCAGGGCGACGCCGCCGGGTTCGGCGCTGCGGAGCCCGTCGATGGCATCGACGTAACGCGCAGCCGCCACGGTGCACGCGCCGTAATGGACGGAAACCGGCTGGGGTACAAGCGCCGGCGCAGCTGCCGCCGTCGCGGTCGCCGCGAGCATCATCGACGCGACCAGAAACGCGCGCACGTCTCGCGCTACACCGGCGCCTGAGCGGTCTCCTCGCCTTCGGCTGCCCGGCTCGTGAATTTTCGCGGGCCTTACCCCGTGTAGCGCATCCCGACGCGTCCGCTGTCGAAGTCGAACCACAGCTCGAATTGCTGCAGGACGTCGGTCCCGATGATACCGTCGAACGGGATCTCGATCGCATCTGGGGCGCCGCTTGGCACCTCGACCCCGAGGTCGACGTTTCGGTAGTGCTGCGGCCCGAAATGGAAATCCGCTGCGCGATACGGCACGACCTCGATCGCGCCTTCGAGATATCGCACCACACGCGCACGCTCCGCGAGGCGCGTCCAGCGTGCATCGATTTCGGATCTATAGCGTCGTGCGAACGGCTGCAGGACGTACAAGCGCGGCGACCCCGTATCGAGCGCGAACTCGCCGAAAGCCGTACCGATCTCTGCTTGCGTCAGCGGAAGTCCCTCTTCGACGCCGGCCGGGAGGACGGTCACCGAGGGATCGCTGAACGGGGCTGCAGCGGCAGCTCCCGTCAGCACCTCGACGCGTTTCCCGCGATAGTCGATGTGCACGACGTGGCCGAAGAAGAAATCGTATCCCAAAATCCCGGACACCCGGCCGCCGAAAGGAATGGCGAGGACGGAGACGTCCTCCATGCGCAGTGCACCGACGGTCATCGCCGGAATCGTCGTGTGCTGCAGCACGACGGCCCCGAAAGCGCGCGCCGCGCTCGCGTCGAGCGTGATGCTCGCCGTGCCCGTATCGAGCAGGAACTCGCTTTGGCGTCCAGCCAGCCCGACGTCGACCGCGATATGACCGCCCGGGAAAAAGTGGGCCGGCAGTTCGACGCGGTCGCGCGACGAATCGGGTACGGCGAACACGCGCCGGCCCGACGGCGGCGGAAGCTCGACCGTCGCGGACGAGACGGCGCCCGGCGTGATGCTGTCCACGGTCACGTCGATGCCGTCGTCGACGCCGTTGCTATCGCTGACGTGCCAATGCTGCGGCCGCACGACGCCGTACACCGTCGCGAAGTGATCGAACGTCGCCGTTTCGACGACCTTCCCTTCGCGCAGAACCGACTTGACGAGCAGCCCCGACTTGCGGTCGATGAACAGCCAGTGCACGCGGTCGCCTGCCGGCCGATCGGCCAGTACCCACGCGTCCGGAGTCTCGCCTGCGAGTTCGCAGTCTTGGGGCCGAAATCCGAACAGCGCATCGGGGACACGATCGATTGCATCGCTCTGCAGATCCGAGCGGGTGCGGTGCGCGATCCCGTTCGCGTCGCTACGCCAGCGCACGCCGCCGAAGCGGCCGGCGCTGTAGGTTGCGCCCTCGAGCGTCACGTCGACGCGCACGTCGTCGCCGCGCACGGCAACAGCGACCGGTAAGCGATGCGTACCGTTGACGTACGTCCACGTCTCACGGCGATTCTCGTATCCCAGCGCGGCATGACCAGTCGCGTTTCGGTACGCCGCGAGCGCATCGGCGACCGATGATGCGGACGGACGAATCTCCGCTGGCTGCCATCCTTCGGCGGGAGCGGGGAGCGCGCAGAGCATCAGCGCGCAGAACGCGAACGCGCCGGCCGCGCTGCGCAGGGAGGCCGCAGCGGCGCAAGAACCGTGCGCCATGGCGCTGAGCTCGCTCGACATCGCCGTGATCGTCGCGTTCTTCGCGATCAATCTCGGGATCGGGCTATACTTCGCGCGCGGCAGCGGAAAGAGCGTCGGCGAGTTCTTCCTTTCCGGCCGCAGCGCGCCATGGTGGCTCACCGGCGTCTCGATGGTCGCAACGACGTTTGCCGTCGACACACCGCTCGCGGTGACGGGTTTCGTCGCGACGAACGGCATCGCGGGCAACTGGTTGTGGTGGAACATGGCTGCCAGCGGCATCTTGACCGTCTTCTTCTTTGCAGCCTTGTGGCGCCGCTCCGGCGTGCTGACCGACGTAGAATTCATCGAGCTGCGGTACGGCGGCGCGCCGGCATCCGCGCTGCGCGGCGTGCGAGCCGTGTACCAGGGCGTGATCGTCAATACGATCATCATGGGCTGGGTCAACTTGGCGATGGTCAAGATCCTCTCGCTGACCCTGCACGTGCCGCCCTACCTCGCACTGTACGTCTGCCTCGGTTTGACCGCCCTGTACGTGACGATCGGCGGGTTCTGGTCGGTGCTCGTCACCGATTTTCTGCAATTCATCGTGAAGATGACGATGGCGATCGTGCTGGCGGTCGTCGCCGTCGCCGCCGTCGGCGGGATCGGCGCGCTCAAGGCCGGCCTCGCGCACCTCGACGCGCAGCGCGGCGGAGGATCGATCCTCGACTTCGTCCCCTCGGGCGACGCGAGCTGGATGCCGCTGACGACGTTTCTCGTGTTCATCGGCGTGAGCTGGTGGGCGTCGTCATATCCGGGCGCCGAGCCGGGCGGCGGTTCCTACATCGCGCAGCGCATCTTCGCTTCGCGCACCGAAAAGGATGCCGTGTATGCGACGCTGTTCTTCAACGTTGCGCACTACGCGTTGCGGCCGTGGCCGTGGATCCTCGTCGCGCTGGCCGCGCTCGTCCTCTATCCGCACGGGGTCATCGGCGCCGGCGGCAAGGTCGACCCCGAGCTGGGCTACGTCCAGACGCTGGTCGATCATCTGCCGCCGGCCCTGCGCGGGCTGATGATGGCGGGCTTCTTGGCGGCCTACATGTCCACCATCGGGACGCAGCTCAACCTTGGCGCGTCCTACTTGACGAACGACCTGTACCGCCGCTTCGTCGTGCGAGACGCGAGCGAACGGCACTACGTTGCGATCTCGCGCGTGATGACCGTCGTCGCGGTCGTGCTGGCGGCGATCGTAACGCTGTTCATGACGTCGGTCGGCGAGGCGTGGAAATACATGCTGACGCTGACCGCGGGGGTAGGACTGGTCATGATTCTGCGCTGGTACTGGTGGCGGATCAACGCCTGGAGCGAGATCTCCGCACTGGCGGCGTCGGCGATCGTTGGCACGTGGTGCTATCTCAGCGGCGTCGTCGCCGGCGACGATCCCAACGCAACCGCGAAGCGGCTCCTGATCACCGTCGTCGCAACGACGATCGTGTGGGTTGCGGTCACGTTCGTAACGAAGCCGGAGACGGAGGAGACGTTGATGCGTTTTTACGCGCGAGTGCGTCCGAGCGGCGCCGGCTGGGGTCCGGTCGCGCGGCGCGTGGGCGTCGCTTCCGAAGATCGTCTCGGGATCGCACTGCTCGACTGGATCGCGGGGCTCGGGCTCGTCTACGGCACGCTGTTCGGGATCGGCCGGCTGGTGCTCGGCGACGTCGCGGCGGGAATCGGATGGTGCGCGCTGGCGCTCGCCTGCGGCGCCGTCATCGCGCGCAACTTGCGCACACCGGGGATGAAAGCCGCCGTCGCGACGCTGCTCGCGCTCGCGGCGATCGGCGCGCCGCAGCCCGCGCATGCCGACGCGAACAAGATGCTGACGAACGTGAAAGGCAGCGTCAGCTACGACCGCAGCGGGAAGACGGGGAAGCTCGTTCCGGCAGCGTCGATCGCCATGGCAGCGCAGGACTGGGCGGAGACGGGCGATGCCTCGCAGGCGCGCGTGACGCTGCCGGATTCGTCACGCGTGCTCATGGCGAGCGACACGCGCGTGCAGATGGTCCGCTTCGACCAAGCCGACATCGCCCACGCGCAGTTCGTCGTCGATCACGGCAAGGTACGCTTTCAGGTCGAACATCCCGCCGGAACGCAGTCGGATTACACGTTCAAGACGGCCAGCGCGAACATCGCGGTGCGCGGCACCGAAGGCGACATCGGCGTCGACGCCAACGGGCTAACGGTAAACGTCTACAACTCCAGCACGACGGACACGTCGAACAATGCCCCGGCACCCGTCGAGGTAACGCTGATCGGCGGAAAAAATGCGGGCAAGGTGCTGCAGATTTTTCCCGGCCAATCGCTGGTCGCGAAGCTCGTCAACGGTGTGCTCAAGCTCGAGATCAATCGCCTTACCGATCAAGCGCTAGACGAATTCGCCGAACTGGGGATCCCAACCAACGTGCAGCAAGCCACTGACGCGGCGATGGCGAAGGCGCGCTCGCTGCTTCCCGCCTTGCCCTCGATCCCGGGCCTACCGCGAATCCCGTTCCCGCACTAAAGTAGGCCGCTAGGAGGACGGTGCGTCGGCGATCGCGCCGAAGCGTTCGTCGAGGAGCCGCGCGACTTCGTCCAGGGCGGAGGACAGTTCATCCTCGTTCGACGCCGCGCGAACGCGGCCGGACATCTCGATCAGTTCGCGATCGAGCTGATGGACGCGATCGATCAGCGTCTGATCGAACCGCGCGTGGTCGGCCGCGCGGATCACCCGCTGGTCCGAGAATTCGCAGCGCAGGACCATGCCGTCCAAACGTTCCCCGACACCGCCGGAGGGTGAGATCCGCACGCGAGCGTCGGAGAGCGCTTCTCCGATCCAGGCGCGGATCTGCTTGTCGACTTCGTGCCGCGCGTCTTCGTTGGCATAATCCGCGTACGTCGGGATGCACGTGCGAATGAACGCGAGGTCGGTCATGGCTGAGCGTTACGGCGGAGCGCTCTGTTTCACCCCGTCGGAAGCGTGCTCGGCCGAGCCCGGAATCGCGCCCTGACGCCGCCGGCGGCCCAACTCACGGGACGAGCAGCGGCAGCACGGCGGAAGCGCCGGCGCGAATCGAGCGATCGACGAGCGGCGTCAAGGCAGTCTCTTCGGGGTTGATTTCGATCACGTAGGCGTTCGTGCAGCGTTTGGTCGCAAGGGACGCCGCCGGCTGCACGACACCCGAGGTCCCGACGACGAGCATCACGTCGGCAGCGTGCGCGGCGGCGAAGGCCGCTTCGAGCGCGTCGCGCGGCAGTGCTTCGCCGAACCACACGATGTCGGGACGCCACATCCCGCCGCAGCCGTGCGCGATCGCGTCGAGATCGAACCCGTCGTCGAACGGGCGGCGCTCGCCGCAGCGCGTGCAGCGCGCCTCGCGCAGCGACCCGTGAAGTTCGAGGACGTTGTGCGAGCCTGCCCGCCGGTGCAGCGAGTCGACGTTCTGCGTGACGAGCGTGAAGCGCGGTACGCTGCGCTCGAGCGCCGCCAG
>Ga0302184_10002173_pt1 | contig 12528 bp, 8 predicted proteins | sample I_Palsa_N3_3_FD_200233 | JGI IMG/M metagenome (GOLD analysis project Ga0302184, IMG submission 200233) | Peat permafrost microbial communities from Stordalen Mire near Abisko, Sweden - I_Palsa_N3_3 | ecosystem: Environmental > Terrestrial > Soil > Palsa > Peat permafrost | place: Sweden: Abisko...
ACGTCGGTCGGGGACAGCGCGGCCACGAGCTTCGCGCCAGACAGTTGGGTGAGCACGGTCCAGGCACTTCCGTTCCAGCTGAGGATCGAGCCGTCGGCCGCGACCGCCCACGCGCTGGACGGCGAGAGCGAGAAGACATCGACTAGGCCACTGCCGTCGGGCACCGGGATCTGCGACCAGTTGCTGCCGTTGTAGTGGAGCGCGACCGATGTGAACTGGCGGTTGGTGTATCCGCTGGTTGTCGTCTCCCCGACCACCCAGACGTCGGTCGAGGACGAGCCTGAAATCGCCGCGACGTCCAAGTTGTTGGTCGTCGAGAAGCCCGTGTCGACGGTCGTCCAGGCGGCTCCGTTCCACTGCTCGGCCGCGACCGTGGCGCCTGTCGCCGTGTCGCCGACTCCGACCGCCCAGGCATCGGTCGGCGAGAAGGCCTGCACGTGCTCGAAGGCGTCGTCGGATGCGCCGGCGGGAACGGGCATCGGCGCCCAGGCCTTGCCGTTCCAGTGGAACGCGATCGGCTCGGCGATCCAGCCGGCCGCCGAGTCCGAGTTGATGATCGCGTTGCCGACCGCGACCACGTCTGATGCGGAGTCGCCGCTGACGCCCGTGAGCACGCAGTCGTTCTCGAACACGCTGCACGGGCCGGACGGGAGCGCGACCCGGGACCACCTGGTTCCGTTCCAGTCGTCCGTCAGCGGCGTCCCCGACACCTCGCCGACGGCCCACACGTCCTTCGTCGAGATCGCGCTGATCCCATATAGCGGGGCGAACGGAACGTTGTCGCCGAGCGGGGTCGTGAACGGCGGCTGGGCGACCGTCCAGGTTGCGGCGCCGGCGCTCTCTGCGGCCGCCGCACTGCCGCCCGCGAGCAACGCGAGCAGAGCGGTTGCGCGGGCGGCGGTCTTCGCGATCCGGCCGGCACGGGCACCGGGACGGCATCTGGCACTGTGGCGGTCCAGCATCGACTCCGGCTCCCTTCGGTTGACCACTGTTGGAGTCTCTGACGCCGTCGGGCGCTGGATCCTTCCCAGCAGTCGGTTAGGTTGACGCCGAGGGTGGCGATCGCGAGCCCAGCGCGGGGATTGCGTCGCAGCGCTCGCGTCAGCCGCGGGTCTGTTGAAAGAAGCCGTTCGAAGAGGCGCCCGTGACGCTGTTGACGTCGATGACCACCGCGACGCCCTTTCGCTCCGGGTCGCGCTGACGTTCGGGCTCGACGATTGCTCCGTAGACCTCGTCGTTGAGCTCGGGCACAACCCGGGCGCGACCTTCGATCGCCAGGTAGCGCGGGCCTGGCCCATCGATCTCGAAGAACACCAGCGAGACGCGGGGGCGATCGGTGATCGCTGCGGCGAGGCCGGTCTCGCGCTCGCGCGCCCAGATCGCCAGTTCGGTCGAGCCGCGCACGTAAGTGCTGCCGCGGAAGGAAAGCGAAGCGCTGCCGTCATCGCGGATGTAGGCCAAGGCAAGTGGGTGGCCTCGCAGCGCAGCGCCGTTGATCGCGGCAGCGACCTCGCCAGTCAGGTTCACAGAATCAGGCATCGGGCATCCTCCTCGTCGAGCGTTCAGCTGAATGCTCGATATTGACAACAGCCCAGACCGCGCGGCGTCCGCGTCGCGCGGACCACACGCCGTGCGTGGGCCTTGACAGGTTCTTAGCAGCTGCTAAGTTATTCTTAGTTAGCACTCACTAAGAAAACTCTTGAGAGAGGAAGGCCCGATGACTGGCTCGACCCGCAAAGGATGGACACTCGCGATCGTCTCGATCGGACTGTTCATGGTCGTCCTCGACAACCTGGTCGTCAACGTCGCCCTGCCGAGCATCCACCGCGATCTCGGCGCCTCGATCCAGGCGCTCGAATGGATCGTGAATGCTTACGTGCTCGCATACGCCGTCCTGTTGCTGACCGGCGCGGCGTTAGGCGACCGTTTCGGTCGAAAGCGCATGTTCATCGCGGGCATCTCGCTGTTCACGCTGTCTTCCGCGGCCGCGGCGCTCGCACCCTCGATCGGGCTGCTGATCGCCGCGCGGGCGTCTCAGGGCGTTGGCGCCGCGATCGTCACCCCGCTCACGCTTACGCTGCTCGCCGATGCGTTCCCACCCGAGCGGCGCGGGATCGCGCTCGGAGTCTGGTCGGGGATCAGCGGGACTGCCGTCGCGCTTGGGCCGCTGGTCGGCGGGGCGGTCATCCAGGCGGCCAACTGGCACTGGATCTTCTGGATCAACGTGCCGATCGGGCTCGTTCTGATCCCGCTGGCCGCGGTTCGTCTGACCGAGAGCCGGGGCGCAGCACGACGGCTTGACCTGCCCGGCGTCGCGCTGGCCTCTAGCGGCCTGTTCGGGATCGTATTCGGCCTCGTGCAATCGCAGTCTCAAGGCTGGACGAGCCCCGAGGTCGTGATCGCCCTGGCGACGGGCGTCGTGCTGGTGCTCGCGTTCATCCGGCACGAGCTCCGCACCGCGGAGCCGATGCTGCCGATGGGCTTCTTCGCCAGGCGTAGCTTCGCGGTCACCAACGTGGTCTCGCTGGCGATGTACTTCGGCATGTTCGGGTCGATCTTCTTCCTCAGCCAGTTCTTGCAGAACGTCCTTCACAACACACCGTTGCAGGCGGGCGTCAAGCTGCTGCTGTGGACAGGCGCGACGATGGTCGTCTCGCCGCTGGCGGGGTTCTTCTCCGAGCGCTACGGCAGCCGCCCGTTCATGGTCGCAGGACTCGCGCTGCAAGCCCTCGCACTGGGCTGGCTGGCGACGATCGCGAGCGTCAATCAGAGCTACGCGAGCATGGTCGTGCCGTTCATCCTCGCCGGCGCCGGGATGGCGCTGGTGTTCGCGCCGGCCGCCAACGCGGTGCTCGCCTCGGTGCGGACCGATCAGGCCGGGCAGGCATCGGGCGCCACCAACGCGATCCGCGAGCTCGGCGGGACGCTCGGAATCGCGGTCCTCGCGACTGTGTTCACCAGCTACGGTGGCTATGGCTCACCGCAAGCGTTCGTGAATGGCATGCTCCCGGCGATGTGGGTCGGCGTGGCAGTCCTCGCGGCCGCCGCGCTGATCGCCGCCATGCTTCCGTTCAGCACGACGGCCTCCGCGTCAGAGCGTGCAGCGGCAGAGGCGGAGCCCGACTCCTCGCCGACGGCTCGCAGCCCGATCGCCGTCGGCGCCTGACAGTCCGCACCGAGATCGCGATGCCCACCGCATCACACCCCAAGCGCAAGTCCAGCCGCCAGCGCGTTTCGGCCGCCGAGCGCCGAGACACGCTGATCGAAGCGGCCGTCCACGAGTTCGCCCACACCGGCCTGCACGGAACCCCGGTAGACCGGATCGCGCGGCAGGTCGGCGTCTCCCAGCCGTACGTGTTCAGTCTGTTCGCGAGCAAGCGAGAGCTGTTTATGGCCGCGGTCGAGCGGGGCTTCGAGCAGGTCGCGCAAATGTTCACCACGGCAGCGGCCGAGTTCGACCCCTCGCGCGCCTTGCCCGGCGCTGATGTCCTTGGCGCGATGGGCAACGCCTACCGTGCCCTGCTCGGATCAGACCGCGACGCGCTGATGCTCCAGCACCAGGCCTACGCCGCGTGCGATGACGAACTGATCCGGCAGCGTGTCCGCAGCTGCTACGCACGACTCGTCGCGCACGTCGAACGACTGTCCGGCGCCGGGCCTGAGCGAATCGACGAGTTCTTCCGCTACGGCATGTGGCTCAACGTCGCCGCGGCGATCGGCGCCGAGGACCTCTCGGCTGCTAGCGACTGGATCCGCGCCGAGCCACGGGATTCAACCGCCGGTGTCCCGGGTTCAGGTCTGGAGGTCGAGGACTGCGTCGGCCAGCCATTCGGATTCCTCGATCCATGAGTCAACGGCGGCGCTGGGCCGGATCACGAACTTGGACAGGCCTGCCTTGACGTAGTTGGTGATGGCGGAGCGTAGGGCCGCCGCGCCGACCGGGAGGATCGTGAGCGGGTCGATGTCCGGGCGTCGCGCCGCCAGCGTGCGGAGCAGATCTGGATCAGGGGACGCACGGGTGTAGGCGATGCTGAGACCGAAGTGCTCGGGGTCGATCTCCCGTCCGGCGTTCTCAGCACTGGCCTGGATTCGCTCCCTTGCTGCGCGCGCTTCATCCGCCGTTACCTGCGCGCCAAGCCAGCCGTCGGCGACCCGGCCAACACGGTCAAGCGCCTTCGGCCCGCGACCCCCGAGCCAGACCTCGAGTGGGTCCTGAACGGGCCGAGCGACGGCCGCCAGCCCGATGAAGGACCAACGCTCGGAACTGTGCTCGACGGTCTCACCGGCCCACCAAGCGCGAAGTAATCCGAGCACTTCCTCGAGTACCTCACCCCGTCCTGTGTCTCCGAGCCCGAGCGCCGCGCGCTCCCCTCGGGCCCCGAGCCCGGTCACGAAGCTCAGCAACAGCCGCCCGTTTGAGATGCGGTCCAGTTGCGCCAGTTCCTTGGCGAGTAGAAACGGGTTGCGCCCCAATGGGACCACGTTCGCCCCCAACTTCAGGCGCGTCGTCCGTCCCGCAACGAGCGCCAGGCCGAGCAGCGGATCGATCATCGGCGAGACCGGGACGTCAGATAGCCAGATACCGTCAAAGCCGCTGGTTTCGATCGCGTCAGAGAACGCCAGGAGGTCGCCGTTTGCCAACGCGGCGCTACCCGGGGCGACGGCGAACCGAATCTTCATCTGACCATCGTGGCAGGCCGGTACCCAAATCCGTCGCTACAGTCGGGCACATGATTTCGTCCCGTGCCAGCGCCCTCTCGCTGGGGCGCGAATCCGCGGACGACGGCTCGTTCCGCCGTCAGGAGAGCGCTTTTCGCAAATGGGTGTCTGACGACGGCGCGACCGAGTTTCCGCTGGAGGCCGGCCGCTACCACCTGTACGTTTCGCGCGCGTGTCCGTGGGCGCACCGGACGATCATCGCTCGGCGGCTGATGGGGCTCGAGGAGGCGATCGGGATCTCGTATGTCCACCCGCTGCGGGACGAGCGCAGCTGGGCGTTCGCCGGCGGCGAGCACTTCGACTCGGTCAACGGTTTCGAGTTCCTGGCCGAGGCCTACGCCGCGACCGACCCCGGCTTCGATGCGCGCGTCACCGTTCCGGTGCTGTGGGACACAAAAGCAGGCGTAATCGTCAACAACGAGTCCGCCGAAATCCTGCGGATGCTCGAGACGGTGTTCGCGCCGCTGGCAAGCCACGCGGTCGATCTCTACCCCGAGGCGCTCCGCGGCGAGATCGACACGCTCAACGACCGCATCTACGACAAGGTCAACAACGCCGTCTACAAGGCCGGGTTCGCCCGTCGCCAGGAGGTCTACGAGCGGGAGGTCGCAACGCTGTTCGAGACGCTCGACCAGCTCGATGCCCGGCTCGCTGAGTACCGGTTCCTTTTCGGTGGCGAGCCGGTCGAGACCGACATCCGGCTGTTCACGACACTCGTTCGATTCGACGCGGTTTACCAAATCCACTTCAAGTGCTCGCTGCGCAAGCTGATCGAATACGAGCACCTGTGGCCGTACACGCGCGATCTCTACCAGTGGGCCGGGATCGCTGAGACCGTCAGCTTCGACGAGATCCGTGCGCATTACTACCGCACCCACCCGATGATCAACCCGAGCGGGCTCGTCGCGGTGCAGCCGGCAGCGAGCTTCGAGGACCCGCCCCGGCGCGAGCACCTAACGCCCACCGACCAGCACTAGGCCCCGGCGCGTGGTCACGGCGGGTGTCCGCGTCTGCAGTCGCCGACTTGGTCCGGTTTCGTGTCGAAAAACGGCACTTTTGGGGACCAAGTCGGACGCTGGGTCCTTGTGCCGCCATTTCCGTCCCTGTCACTTCATGACAACGCCTCATGTTCGCGCGGGAGCCTGCATGGCACCGGGACGGCACAGCCGTCGCGTGTAACGGCTGTGCTGGGCTTGTTCATGCAGTCCTTGGCCGCACAGTTCCGCGGGGCGCCATACCTACGTCGCGCGCTACTGATGTGCGTCGGGTCAGCTCAGTGCGCCGCCTCGTGTGCGCGTCGCGGCAGTTTCCAGCCTGGGCGGACGAAGTGGCAGGTGTAGCCGTTGGGGTAGCGCTCGAGGTAGTCCTGGTGCTCGGGCTCCGCCTCCCAGAACGGTCCGGCGGGCGCGACCTCCGTGACGACCTTGCCCGGCCACAGGCCGGAGGCGTCGACATCGGCGATCGTGTCCTCCGCGATCCGGCGCTGCTCGTCATCTACGTAGTAGATCGCCGAGCGATAACTCGCGCCAACGTCGTTGCCCTGGCGATTCTTCGTCGTGGGGTCGTGAATCTGAAAAAAGAACTCCAGCAGGTCCCGATATGAAATGCGCTCCGGGTCGAACAGGATCTCGATCGCCTCCGCGTGCGAGCCGTGGTTGCGGTAGGTCGCGTTGGGCGTATCGCCGCCGGTGTAGCCAACGCGCGTGCCGCTCACGCCGTCGAGCTTGCGGATCAGATCCTGGACACCCCAGAAGCACCCGCCCGCAAGGATCGCCTTCTCGGTTGCAGCCATCTCTACTCCTTCTCGTCATGGTTCGTTGGTCGTGCTGCAAACATGATGACGCCCGTCGAGACCCCGATGCTTTGGGCGACCACGTCCGCCGGAATCGATGGTCAGCCCGCAGAGCTCGCCCGAGCCCCTCGCCGAGGTTCCGACGACCCGCCGAGCCGAGACTTGGGGCCGCCGCCAAGGCAGGGGCAGGAGGTTCGCGGAGCCGGTTCGTCGGCTGCACACGATTACTTGAACGGCGACGGCAAGCCCGACCTCGCGGTGCTCGTGGGCTGCCAGCCGCTCGGCGGCTCCCGTTCGTTCAAGTCGCGGTCTGCGTGGGCCGATAGAAGCGTATGGCTTTGCGCGCTGACGGTCGGGCCGGCTGATATGAAACGCGTTTATCGACGGTGAGGCGCTTGCTGGCGTCGCCGGGGCGCAGCGTAATGCTGCTGAGTGTGGTGGCGTTGGCAGCGGTCGTGATGTTGGCTGCCAGCAGTATCGTGTTGGCTTCAGATCAGGTGACCCGCGTCGTCGACAAGCAGGTTCAGACGACCGCGGCGGTCAGCTCAGTGGTCGTCGGTAACGAGATGGCTGGTCTGATGTCGCTCGTGGAGAGCTACGCGACTCGACCGTCGCTCGCCAGCGGGATGGTGGCGGGGGGGCGGGGGAACGCGGCGGTCGCTTTCGACCTGGCCAGCCTCGCCCGGGCGATTCCCGGCATTTCGGCTTCATTCGTCACCGATCTGCAGGGAACTTCGCTGAGTACGTACCCACCTGAGCCCAGCGTGTACGGCACGAACTTTGCCTACCGGGAATGGTTCAAGGGCCTTGTTGCATCGGGCCGTCCGTTCTTGTCGAACGCGATCGTGACCAAGGAGGCCAGCCATGCTCTCGCGGTGACGGTCACGGACTACATCGCGGCCCCAGACGGTCGCCGAGTCGGTATCCTTGGCGTCAACTACAGCCTACAGTCGATCGGGCAGTTCGCTGCCAACGTCGGGCGGGCGCAGGGGATCACCCTCACCGTGACCGACCGGGCCGGGACCTCGTTGACGGCCGGTGGCGCGCACGGGCTTGTATCCCTCGCTGGCGATCCGCGGGTCCGGGCAGCGCTCGCCGGGCGTAGCGGGCTGCTTAGCTCCACGCCGGCCTTGCCCGGCGGAGGCCACGGTCCCGCAGAGTTGTCAGCGTACACATCCGTTCCTGGAACGGGTTGGACCGTGATCGCGGCGGTACGCAAGAGCGTCGCGTTCTCCGGGCTGGGTCGACTGCGGGATACGGTTCTCGGGATCGCGCTCCTGCTGGTGCTGATCATGATCGCGACGATCCGGATCGTGGCCCGCTCTGATCGCCACCGTCGCGAGTCCGAACGTCGGCTCCAGAGCCAGGACCGACAGCTGGCTCGCGTACTGGGATCGACCCACGAAGCGTTCGTGTCGACCGATGGTGCGGGCGATACCACGGTCTGGAATGCCGGAGCTGAGAAGCTGTACGGCTGGGCCGCAACCGAGGTGCTTGGTCGGAACCTGAGGGATACAGTTCTCCCTGGAGCGTCGAGTGCCGCGAACAGAGGCGATCTGGCCAGGTATCACGCCGGGCGTGATTTGAGCGTGGTCGGCTCGCGGATGGAACTGACCGCGATGCACCGCGACGGTCACGAGTTCCCGGTGGAGGTGAGTTCGTGGCCGCATGCCGACGGCGAGGGATTCAGCGCGTTCATGTATGACATCACCGAGCGGGCCACCATCCAGTCGGAGCTTCAGCGGGCGCGCGACCAGGCGTTGCAGGCCTCTCGGCTCAAGAGCGAGTTTCTCGCCAACATGAGCCACGAGATTCGCACTCCGATGAACGGTGTCATCGGCATGAGCAGCCTGCTCCTGGACACCGACCTCGACACGACGCAACGCGATTACGCCGAGACGGTGTGCTCCTCGGCCGAAGCCCTCCTGACCGTGATCGACGACATACTCGATTTCTCGAAGATTGAGGCGGGCAAGTTGGACGTCGAGTGCGTGACGTTCGACCTGCGGTCGGTCGTGGAGGAGTCTGCCGTACTGTTGGCGGCCCGAGCCCAACACGATGGGCTGGAGCTGATCTGCCGGATCGACCCGGCCCTTCCGGGGGCTCTCGAGGGAGACCCGGGACGGGTGCGCCAGGTGCTGCTCAATCTGCTCGGAAATGCCGTCAAGTTCACGTCGGTCGGGGAAGTCAACGTGACCGCACGGCACGCCGGCACTGATCTCTCTGGTGCGATCACGGTCGAGCTATCGGTGTCCGATACGGGCATCGGGATCCCCGCGGCGACCCAGGAGCATCTGTTCGATGCGTTCACGCAGGCCGACAGTTCCACGTCCCGCCGCTACGGCGGCACCGGGCTCGGTCTGGCAATCTCTCGCCAGCTCGTCGAACTGATGGGAGGGACGCTGAGCGTGACCAGCGCACCCGACGCCGGGAGCACATTCACAGCTCTGATTCCGTTCGGGATCTCGGCCGCGACGGCGGGTCAGACCCATGTTGCGGACTTGGTCGGCGTGCGCGCTCTGATCGTCGACGACAACCTCACAAACCAGCGTGTGCTTCAGGAGATGGTCGCCGCGTGGGGGTGCAGCGCAGGCGTTGCCGAGGGAGCGAAGGAGGCGCTCGCGATGTTGCGCGACGCTGTTGATGATGGCCTGCCGTTCGATGTGCTTCTACTCGACTTGAACATGCCCGATATCGACGGCTACGCGCTTGCGCGAATGGTGTCCGGGGACCCGCGATTGGCCGACACCCCAATGGTGATGCTGACCAGCTCCGCCCAACGCGGCGAGACCGAGCGAACCCAGCAGGCAGGAATTGTCGCGTACCTGACCAAGCCGGTGCGCTCCGCACGGCTGCGCAGCGCCCTCAACATCGCGCTCGGCTCGACCGTCGCCACCGACCCAAGCGGCTCGCCTCGTCGGGGCTCGGATCCGCGTCACGACGTGAACGCTCCGGCCGACGAAGCCGATCGCGTATCCGCGGGCGCTCGCCACTCGGACCACGGCGGCGCCTCCGAAGCGACAGCAGCTGACTGCGTGTTGGTCGTCGAGGACCATCTGGTCAACCAGAAAGTGCTGACGGCGATGCTTGCCAAGCTCGGCTATCAGGCGGACATCGCCGTGAACGGATTTGAGGCCGTGGAGGCCGTGCGGCGCAACCACTACGTTGCGGTCCTGATGGACTGCCAGATGCCGGGGATGGACGGCTACGAGGCCGTCGAAAAGATACGTCAAAGTGAGGGGCACGAGCGTCATACATACGTTATTGCCGTAACCGCCACGGCGATGACCGGTGACCGAGATCGATGTCTGGCCGCCGGTATGGACGACTACCTTGCCAAGCCCGTCAGCGTGGAGTCTTTGGCAGCCGTCTTGGCGCGCTGGGCCCCGGGTCATGCGTGGCACGAGACTCCCGCAGACCGCGCGCCGCGCGCGCCGGAGGCTGGCGATCTTCTCGTCCAGCTGGTGACAGACCGCATCGGTGCCGTACCGGACTCGGACGGTGTGATGGCGCCTGCGCTCGATCCCGAGATCGTCGGTCGCTTGGAGCGTTTGGGCGCCGACGCTGGAGAGGACTTGATGGGGCAGCTGAGTACGTTGTTCCTGGCCCACGCGGACATCCATGTCTCCGAGCTACGCAGCGCCCTCGCGAGCGAGGACAACGGCGGCATGGTGCGCTCAGCACATACACTGCGCGGGGCGAGCGCTAACGTCGGCGCCAGCGCGCTGGCCAGTCTGTGCGCGACGCTCGAAGCTGACAGCGCGACCGGAGATCTCGTCGCATCCGGGGCGCAGCTTGACGCGCTCGAAACCGAGCTCGCACGGGTTCGCTCGGCGCTCGGCTTGTTCACCGCAAAGCCATGAGAATTCTCGTCGCCGATGACGACCCCACGTCCCTGCTGTTAGCGCGGATGGCGCTGCAAGGCCTTGGCCACGAATGCGCGACCGTGACCGACGGCAGCCAAGCGTGGAACGCGTTCGGAACATTTCACCCCGACGTCATTATCAGTGACTGGATGATGCCCGGCCAAACGGGCCTCGAACTCTGCCAAAGCATACGTGCCGAACCCGACGGTGGCCGCGTATACGTGATCCTCGTCACGAGCAAGGGCGCTCACAATCAGATCATCGAAGGGATGAAGGCCGGTGCTGATGACTACCTCCTCAAGCCGCTCGACCCCGACGAGCTCGAGGCGAGCCTGATTGCCGCTAGCCGGGTGACCGCTCTGCATCGTCAGCTCTTCGATCAGCGAACCGAAATGGAAGGTCTTAACGAGCAGCTCGCAGCGCTCGCGCGGATCGACCCGCTGACAGGCCTGCGTAACCGCAGAGTCCTACAGGAAGACTTTGAGATCCTCGAAGCACGTGCGGCGCGTTATGCGCACACCTACGCCATCGCCATACTCGACATAGATAACTTCAAGTCGTACAACGACACCCACGGCCATCAAGCCGGCGACGAGGTCCTACGAACCGTTAGCGCCCAACTCCTATGCGAAGCTCGCGCCGGGGATGTGGTCTACCGGTACGGTGGCGAGGAGTTCCTCTGCATCTTCCCAGACCAGAGCGTCAGTGGCGGCATCCGTGCGACGGAACGTATGCGGGCCAGCATCCAGCGGCTCGGTATCGCGCACGCTGCGACCAGCCCGGGAGTGGTCACCCTCAGCGCGGGAGTCGCCAGTCTGGATCGCGAGCACATCCAGCCCGTCCACGAGGTACTCAAAGCGGCTGACGACGCGCTGTACCGAGCCAAGCAACACGGCCGCAACCGTGTCGAGAGCAGTCCCCCGGAACCGGAGCTTGAGATGATGAGCATCCAACCGGAGTCCGACCTCCACATCGCTGGGTGAGCTTCAGCAGATACGGACGGTTCCTCGCTGAAGCTGGCCGATCGACCCGCCACCGCGTCCTTTAGAGCCGATTCGGCGGCGGGGGCCCCTCAGCCCACGCGGCTGCTCGGATGGAGATCCAGATCGATGAAGGCAGACTTTCGCGTGGGCGGGCGAGCACGTCCGGCGGGGCGACTCGCCCCCGGCAGCGGCGGCGGCAGCCGCCCGACTCGCGGCAGGCCGCTAGTCTCAGACCATATGGAGACCGACGTCCGGTCACACGCGCGTGATGACTCGGACTACCGGGTGGGTCCCGAGATTCCGGTCGAGGACCGGCTGCGTTTGCTTGAGTCCGCCGAACAGGCGGCACAACTCGGTAGCTGGGAATGGTTCCCCGGTCCCGACGTTCAGCGTTGGTCAGACAACCTCTACAGGATCTTCGGGCTCGAGGCACGGGTGGTAGCGCCAAGTTGGGAGATCGTCTTGGAGCGGACGCACCCAGACGATCGGGCGCGGATGGCGCGATACGTGCAGATGACCCGGCTGACAGCAGAGCCGGTCGCAATCGAGTACCGGATCGAAGTTCCGGGGCGGGGCTTGCGCTACGTCCGCTCGACGATCACGAGTGTCGAGCCGGGAACGCCCGAAGCAAAGCGGATCATTGGTACGGTCCAGGATGTATCCGAGCGGCGGCGTGCTGATCGTGAGATCGAGGCGCATCTCGCGGTCGGTGATGTGCTCTTGGAATGGGACACCCTCGAACAGGGCGCCGAGTTACTCGTGCACCGTGTCGCGCAAGCGATGGACTTCGACGCCGGCGTCTTTTGGCTCCCACGGGAAACGATGCTCGTGCCTGCCGTGTTCTGGAGCTCAGGGAGGCTCGATGGCGCTGTCCTTCGGTCCACCACGGGCCCGCTTCGCCTTCCCTCCGACGAGCACCTGCCGGCGTGGGTGTGGGAGAACCTCGAGCCCGCCGTGTGGCGCGCCGGCGTCGAGACACGTCTGCGCCCCGAGGCGGCTGTCCGTGTGGGCCTGCGTAGCTCGATTGCCTTCCCGGCAATCAGGTCAAAGGAAGTTCTGGCGGTCGTGGAGTTGCTCTCGCGCGAGGAGCTCGAGCCGACGCGACGGCTCACACGATCCCTGACAGGTATCGGCCATGAGCTGGGGCGGTTTCTCGACGGGCGCCGCG
>Ga0302184_10002179_pt1 | contig 12487 bp, 13 predicted proteins | sample I_Palsa_N3_3_FD_200233 | JGI IMG/M metagenome (GOLD analysis project Ga0302184, IMG submission 200233) | Peat permafrost microbial communities from Stordalen Mire near Abisko, Sweden - I_Palsa_N3_3 | ecosystem: Environmental > Terrestrial > Soil > Palsa > Peat permafrost | place: Sweden...
GTCCGGTGCGCTGTGGCTCGAGGCAGACCCGCAGCCGCCGAGCGCCGCCAGCATCAGCCGCGACAGCATCCGGCGCGCCGCCCGATCGATGGACATGACGGTCCCCCCTCCGGCCCGCAGCGAGATCGAGCGAAGGCCCATCGCAACCTTACCACGAGGGCGAGGCAGGTGCCGGAGTGCCCGTCTTCCGCCACCTACTCGCTCAGCGGGCGGCGGCGCAGGTCCGGTCTTGCCGGCAGATCTGGTCGGGCCCGCAGGCCGGATTGCACAGGGCCAGGCAGGCCCCCGCGGAGCACGCGTACCCCGGCGAGCACGGGGGCGTGCAGTCGACGACGACCGGGGCGGGCGGCGGAGCCGGAATCACGGCGGACCCTGTCCGGTACGCGATTCCCTCGATGGCCCACCGGTTCGAGAGGCAGTCGAGAGTCTGGATGGCCGGTCGGACCGTCACGATCTCCACGTAGTCTCCGCCCATCGCCGCGGTCTCATCGCGGAGGTTCGCCTCGGCGCCTTCGTAGGATCCCTTGTGCCCCAATATCCCGCACCCGGAGCCGTCCTCACTCTTGACCGCGCCGAGCTCTCTCGCCTTCGAGGACGGGGCGGTCTTCCCGACGGTCACGGCGCTCTCCCGGGGGGTCAGCGCGGGTCTGGGCACGCTGCAGCCGGCGGCCCAGATGAGAAAGAGAACGGTCCTCAGCATCGCGCGACGCATCGTCCAATGGCCTCCAGTTCGGGATGAACGCCTGGCTCTCGAGGCATCGTCCGGTGGTCTCCGCTTCAGGATGCAAGCAAACCTGGCTCCGAATGGGAAGCCGATCCGCGGCAGGTCATGGCGGCATCGTCGGGGACTCCTCACGAGAGGGCAGGCTCTCTCACGCGGAGGACGGCGCTCCTCACGAGAGGGTGGCCCCTACTCTCGCCCAGGCCTCGCCTGCTCCGAAGAGGGACGCCGCTCTTCGACAGGGGAGGGGGGCGCCTGCGCCGGAAGGACCGGCGGCTCCCGCGAAGGCCGACACGCTTCGCGCAAGGGACGGCCGCGCTCACGAACGGAGTCTCGATGAGGAGCAACGCAGCGAGACGGCCCAAAACCGTAGAAAGCCGACGCAATGCAACATGTTCGGTGCTCTAGGATTATTCACCGCGCAGGTCACAATAGCGCTGCGACGGCCCTTTGCGGCTGGGGAGCTCGCGGGCCGTCTTCTCGGCCAGCGCTTTGAGCGTCAAGAGCTGCTTCCGCATCATCACCAGGTCGCCCCAGGCGAGCAAGGCGCGGCGCACGCGCTGGAGAAGTCCGTCGTCCGGCAAGTCGACCCGCAGCTTCACCACCAGACGGGATCGGCCGGCGCCGTCCGCCAGCACCATGTAGCTGACGGCCAGATCGCCGAAGATGGCGCGGGACGCGCGCGTGCGGATCCTCAGCGTGACGTGGCTGTCCGCCTCGAACGCGGCGAGCGTGAAGATGGTCATGAACCGCTGCCCCACGGCCAGCTGGTCGAGCCCCGAGGCCAGCACCCGCGGACTCCGGCGCCCGCGGTTGTCGAGCAGGTCGTAGCTGTACGGCGCGACGCGAAGCTGGCAGAGCCACCGGAACACCACCGGCGGGGCCGCGTCGACGCCGACGGCACGATAGAGCGCGAAGGGAGCGGCCGGCAGCACGCGATCGCAGGGGAAGGGCAGCGCGCGCTCGAGCGATGTAGAACCCCAGGTCGTGGCGGCGGATGGCATGGCGTCCTCGTTCCGGACATAGGGCACGCGTTCTGCGCGGACCAGCCCCCGACGGCTCTCTCATCCGGGCGCCTTGCGAGGCCAGAGCGCGTACGCGAAGAGCGGGAAGAAGACGGCAAGCTCCCAGGCCGCGACCTCCAGGCCCTCTGCCGACAGGAAGCCGAGCCCGATGGGCGCGACCGGAATGGGGCGCCAGGGAAAGAAGTAGCGGCGCGTGGTGAACGGCCAGAGCAGCGCGACGCCGCGCCCGCCGTCGGTCATGGCATCGAGGAGGCCATGAGACGCAGCGACCGCGCCGCCGAGGAGCGCCGTCCGGGTGAAGGGGCCTCTACGGCTTGCGACGGCGGCGAAAACGAGGCCGAAGAGCGCCGCCAGGACCAGCGAATGCGTCGCCCCGCGATGGCCCCAGGGTGCATCGATGTCCGGGAGCATCGAGAGAGCGGTGAGCCCGAGCATCGCGCGACCCGGTGTCGCGGGGGCCCACCATCGCCCTACCGCCATCCCCACGGCCATGTGCCCGAGGCTCGCCACAACCTTCTCGCTACCATCCCAACGTTGCGTCACGACACCGGCGGTTTGCGTCCACCCGAACGTCCGTCCGCACGGGTCTCGGTGAGCGCGGCGACGATCTCACCGACCTCGAAGGGCTTTCGCACCCAGCGGATCGGTTGCGCCTCGCTGTCGAGCCCCTCGGGCAGGCCGACCGCGCTGCCGCTGATGAACACCAGCGCCAGATTGGGCGAGCCCTTCCGGAGGGCGTCGACGGCGCCACGCACGTCGGCGGCGATGGGCGAGAGGTCCACCAGGGCGGCATCGTGCGTCTCGGTCGCCCGAATCACCAGCTCGGCGGCCGTGCGCGCCACCACGACGTGCGCGCCGCGGGAGCCCAGCGCCGACTCCAGGAGCGCCGCCACGTCGACATCGTCCTCCACGACGAGCACGCGGGTTCCGGCCAGCACCGCCGGCCGCTGCGCCGAGGTGGGCGCGCGGGGAGCGTTGGCCTCGGCGCGAGGCCAGCGGAGTCGAAACCGGGCGCCGCGCTGGAGCGGATCGCCCTCCGGCGGCACGAGTTCCAGCTCTCCGCCGGCCGCCCGCGCCACCGCGCGCGCATGCCGCAGACCGACCCCGGCTCCCCCCTCCCGGCTCGAGGCGCCCCCGAAGACACGCGGGACCTGGGCCACGGGGACGCCCGGGCCCTGGTCCTGAACGAATACCGTGGCCACCGACGTATCGGCCAAAAGCTCGATGCTCACCGCGCTCCCGCGCGGTGCCCAGGCCAGCGCGTTCAGGAGCACGTTGGTGAGGATCTGCGCCGCATCGCCAGGGAGAGGGACGCAGACACCCGGCGTCCCGCCCTCGATCACCAGTGTGACCCCCGCGCGCTGCGCCTCCACCGAAAGGGCCTCCACCACCTCGCTCACCACCACATCGAGAGGCTCCTCGCTCTCGTCCACGGCCGCAGGAACACCGATGGCGCGCCGCGCCAGATCACGCGCCGTACGCGCCCGCTCCTCGACGATGACCAGCGCCCGGTCGACCTGCTCGGGAGACCCGCGACCGACGCGCGCCTCGGCGACCCACCCCAGCAGCACGGTGAGCGCGTTGGACACGTCGTGGAGGGCGCCGGTCACGTCCCGATGGGGATCGCCGACCGGAGGCTCGCTCCAACGCGCGGAAGGGCGCGAGTCGTCAGCGTCGCGAGGCACCCGGGGAAGTTACGACATCTGTCCGGCCGGGTCACGTTCCGGCGTCTCTACTCCTCGACTGCGCTCGCGGCCTCTCCCGCCTGCGCGGCAAGAGCGCCGAGCGCCTTCCGCGCCCCCTCCAGCGTGATGTTCCGTGCTTCCACGATCATCGCCGCCACCCGCTCGACCTGCCCCCCCACCGCCCCGGCCGCGAGCGCGACCGCCCGCGCGTGGAGTCCCATATGGCCGCGCTGGATGCCGTCGCTCGCCAGCGCTCGCACGGCGGCGAGGTTCGAGGCCAGGCCCACCGCGGCGGCGATGCAGGCCAGCTCCTGCGCGTCGGTCACCCCCAGCATGCGTAGGGACAGGCGCGCGGCCGGATGCACGCGCAAGGTGCCCCCGACCGTCCCGAGAGCCAGGGGCATCTCCAGCCGTCCCACCAGGTGGTCGCCGTCGCGACGCCAGATGGCCAGCGGCTGATAGCGCCCGCTCCGCGTCGCGAAGGCGTGCGCTCCAGCCTCGACCGCCCTCCAGTCGTTGCCCGTGGCGATGACCACGGCGTCGACGCCGTTCATGATGCCCTTGTTGTGGGTGGCGGCGCGGTAGGGATCGAGCTCGGCGAAGCGCGACGCGTTGAGGATGCCGTCGATCACCTCGCTCCCGCTCATCTCGTCGGTGGCCAGGACCTCGGCCGGGACACGGCAGCGCACCCGCACGCACCGCCGATCGCACAGGTTCGAGAGGATGCGCAGCCCGACCTGGGCTTCGGCGATCTCGGCGAGCCGGTCGGCCACCGCCTCGGCCACCGAGTTGACCAGGTTCGCCCCCATGGCGTCCTGGCAGTCGAGGATGATGTGGACGACGACCAGATCGTCGGCGAGCACCCGCGCCTCGACGCCGCGCGTCCCTCCGCCCCGTGCCACCAGACCGCCGATCCCGCGATCCGCCAGCCGGGTGATCTCCTCGGTGTGGGCGTGGATGCGCGCCACCGCCGCCTGCGCGTCGCGCACGTGGCAAAGCTGGACCTGCGCGATCATGTGGGGAGGGTCGGCCTCGGCCGTGAAGCCGCCCCCCACGCGCACCATCTTGGCGGCGTTCGACGCAGCGGCGACCACGCTCGGCTCTTCGATGACCATCGGCACCACGTGATCGTGGCCGTTGACGCGCACGTTGAGCGCGACGCCGTAGGGGAGGCCGTAGGTGCCGAGCACGTTCTCCACGAACTTGTCGGCGGTGTCCGCATCGAGGCCTCCCGCGTCGAGCGCGCGCTCGATGTCGCGCGGGTCGGATCCCGTCGCCTCGCAGACCAGGGCGCGGCGCTCCTGGACGGTGACCTTGTAGAAGCCGGGAAGACGGGAGGTACGGGCCATGGGAAGAGTCCTCAGGAGGGAGGCGTTTCGAGACGGACACCACCGCGGTCGACGTTCAGCGCGAGGGCGCTCATTCCGAGCGCCGCGGCGCGCGCGACAAAAACCGCGGGGGGCGGGGCGATGTCGAGCCATATGCCGACGTCCCCACCGCCGGCGCCCGAGGGCAGGAACGCCGCGCTGTCCGTCTCCGCGAGCGCCGCCAGCTCGGCGAATGCCGGCGGGACGACCGGGGCGTCTGCCGCGCGGCCAAGCGTGTCCAGGGCGCGGCCGTACGCGCCGGCGGCGCGGACGAAGGCGCGCGCATCGCCGCGGTCGACGGCCGAGGCGGCGACGATGGCGACCCGACGAAGCGGCGCCAGGGCCAGCGGATCGCGTGCCAGGAGGGCATCGACACGGGCACGGAGCTCGCTCGTCCGCGCGCTGGTGCCGCTCCAGAAGGCGCGCAGGATCAGACCGGCGGGCAAGTCGACGGCACGCAGGACCGACTCGTTCCCGGCGGTGACGTAGCGCAGCGCTCCTCCGTGGACGGCCGCCGCGACGTCCACTCCGCTGCCGCCGCGCTGCTCGTCGGCGTGCGCCGCCCGCACCCGGCGGAAGAGTCCCGCGCGCACCAGCGGGTCGCGCAGATCCTCGCCGCGCGCCATGGCGCACGCTCCCTCGGAGGCCACCATCGAAGCGGCGCTCGAGCCCAGGCCCAGCTTTCGCCCCTTTTCGTCCTTCAGCGCACGCACGTCGATGCGGTCAGGAGCGCCCGGGTCGGCGACCGCGTATCGATCGACGGCTACCACGATGGCCGGCGCCCCCTCGAGCACGGCGTAGGCGCCCGTGAGCACCAGCTTGCCCGGGGCGATGACGTTCACCAGGGAACCTCCCGGTGCTCGAGGCGTGCACCCTCCCCCGGCCGGGCCTCGATGATGCGCAGGACCCCAGGCACGCTGCGCATGGCGTCGCCCACCGCCGCCGCATCGACCGGGCGGGTCAGCACCTTGACGTGAGGCCCGGCGTCGATGGTCGCATAGGCCAGAGTGCCGCTCGCACGAAGCGCGCGCACCGCCGACAGCGCATCGAGGGTCGCGCCGCTCCAGTAGATGACGCCCGCCGCGATGGCGCACGCATGCATGGCCAGAGCGCTCGCTTCGGCCAGCTCCCCCAGCCGCGCAAAGTCTCGGGCCAGCAGCGACGCGCGAAGCTCCGCGTGAAGCCGCGGCGCCTCCTCGAGCCAGGCGCGCGCGTAGGGGCTGCGCTCCATCGTCGTGCGCATGCCCTCGGTCGACCCCACCGCCTTCGCCGCCTCGGTGGTCACGCAAACCAGGACGGCGAGCGGCAGGTGATCGAGGAGGGCCACGGGTCGGGCCAGCGTTCCCTCGAGCTCCACGAAGCCGCCGAAGATGCTGCGGGCGGCGCTGGCCGAGCCGCGGCGCGCCAGATCGGCGACGCGTGCGGCATCCCAGTCGGACCCGTTGGCCCGTACGCCGGCGAGCGCCAGGGCGGCGAACCCCGAGGCGCTCGATGCCAGCCCGCTGGCCGTCGGAAAGTCGTTACGCGACTCCACGTCCGCACAGGCGCTCACCGCTTGCGCGCGGCCCAGCATGTCGAGAAAGGCGAACACCCGGGGCGCCTCTTCGCGCGTGCGAGCGGCGCCGTCGAGGACGAAACGGTGGTCGCGAAGGCTCGCGTCCCAGGCCAGGCGCGTCCTCGTGGTCAGCCCGGCAAGCGTCACCGAGAGGCTCGGGACGGCGGGGACGTTCCCCTCCCCTGGGCGTTTTCCCCAGTACTTGGAGAGCGCGACGTTGGGATGCGCGATGGCGACCGCCTCCCGCCCTCTCAAGGAGCCGCCTCGCTCTCCGCCAGCGCGGCATGCGCGCGCCCTTCGGGTGCCACGCAGGTCTGGAAGCCGTCGAACCCGTCCGCTTTCCAGGCCGCGAGCACCGCTTCGCCGGCGGTCGTGGAAGGGACCAGGGCCACCACGCTGCCGCCCCCGCCGGCGCCGGTCAGCTTGGCCCCCAGGGCCCCCGCGTCGCGCGCCAGCCCGCACAAGCGCTCGATCTGCGAGGAGGAGACGAAGAGACCGGCCAGGAGCATCTGGTTGAGATCCATCAGCCGACCCAGCAGAGGACGATCGCCGGCCTCGATGGCCACGCGCGCGTTCTGCACCAGAGATCGCACGCCTTCGAAGGACTCGGCGACGACCGCCGGCCGTTCGGCGCGCAGGCGCGCCAGCGCGTCGACCATGGCCTTGGTGCTCGACGGAATCCCGGTGCTCCCGACGCATAGGTGCAACGTTCCGCGCACGCGAACGCGCTCCAGGGGCTCGCCCTTCCGGAAGAAGACGCACCCACCGCGCGCCGCGACGGCCGCGTCGATCCCGCTGGGGTTGCCGTGGAAGACGCGCTCCCAGGCCATGGCGCGCTCCTGCAGAGCGTCCTCGCCCAGGGTCGGCTCGACCGCCCGTGCGATGGCCACACCCATGGCCGCGGAGCAGCCCAGGCCACCGCCGGGAGGGAGGTCGGCCTCCACCTCGACGGAGCAGGCGGGAATTCCCGGAGGGTGGTCGCGGCCCGCTTCGAGCAGGGCGCGGAAGGCGCGCGCCAGATCGTGCTGCTCGTCGTCCTCGCGCACGGCGACGTTCCACCCGCGCACCAGAAGCCGGGAAGGGCCGGCCTCGATCGGCTTGGCCTCGGCGCACGCGCCGCGGTCGATGCCTACCGCAATGGCCGGGGCTCCGTAGACCACCGCGTGCTCCCCGAGCAAGATCACCTTGCCGCATGCGAGCCTCCTCATCTCAGCTCTCCCTCTCGGTCAACGCCGCCACGGCGCTCTCCAGCAGCGCACGCGCGGCGGACGTGAGCTCGGCTCGTCCCAGCGCCGCCCGGGCCTGCTGCGTCCGATCGGCGATGCGCGCCTCGACTCGCGCGCGCGCGCCCGAAGCCGTCAGCGCGGCGACGGCGGCAGCGTGGTCCCGCTCGGTGGCCTCGGGTCGCCCCAGCACGCGCTCCAGCGCCTCGGACGCACGCGCGTCGGCGAGCGCCTCGATCACCAGCGCCGTCCGCTTGCCCTTGCGCAGATCGCCCCCCGCCGGCTTGCCCGTCGTGCGCGCGTCACCGAAGGTGCCCAGCACGTCGTCGCGGAGCTGGAAGGCCACGCCGAGGGGAACGGCAAAGGCCGCCAGCGCGGTCACCTGCGCTTCGCTCGCCCCGGCCAGGCGCGCGCCCATCACCACCGGCCCGCGCACGCTGTAGCTCGCCGTCTTGAGGGCGTGCAGCGCCTCGACCTCCAGGGCATCGGCCGCGCTGGAGCAGACGTCGAGCACCTGGCCGTGGATGACGTCCTGCTGCACGCGCGCCAGCTCGCGTGCGGCCTGAAGGACGCGCGCCGGTGGAAGCTCGAGCTCGAGCAGCGCCTCCTGCGCCCAGGCCGCGGCAAGGTCCCCCGCCAGGATGCTCGCGGCGTCGGCGTGCCGCGGCAAGCGCTCGCGCATCATCGCCGGGACGCTGGGGCCGCCGCGACGCATGTCGTCCCCGTCCATCCAGTCGTCGTGGATGAGCAAGTACGCCTGGAGGAGCTCGAGCGCCGCGCCGGCCGCCACTACCGCGGGGCATCCGCCTTCGCCGCCGCACCCGTCGTAAGACGCGGCGAGCAGGGCCGCGCGCATGCGCTTGCCCCCGCGCATCACCAGGGAGCGCACCGCATCGGCGACGGCCTCCACGTCCGCCCCGCTGGAGCGCGCCTGCTCCACCCGGGAGTCCAGCCACGGACCGAGGCGTGCCTCGACTCCGGCTCGAACGCGCGCGACGTACGGACCGAAGGCGTCGCCGGCCATTCTTCGACTCGAGCTTGCCGCGTGCGTCCCTTCCGGGCAGGCCGATCCCGTCATCTGGTGCGCCGGCGAGCCTAGAGGCGCCGGTCCCTCGGGTCAACGGTCCTTGCTGCGGATTCCCACGCATCTACACGTGCTTTCACGTTTCTTTGAAGCCCGTCGTACCCGTCGGGAGCTCGTCCCGCGCCTTCGAAGGCGCGCATGCGGCTCGCGGGCTACCCTCGCGCGCGATGAGCGACGGTCCGGGAACGCTCGGCGGACGCAAGGCCGACCATCTGGCTCTCTGCGCGGAGGACGACGTGGGCTTTCGCGAGCGGACGACGCTGCTGGAGCAGGTGCGCCTGGTGCACGACGCGCTGCCGGACATGGCGCTCGACGACGTAGACACCTCCGTCAGCCTCTTCGGCAAGCGGCTGCGGGCGCCGATCCTCATCGCCTCGATGACCGGCGGAACCGACGAGGCCGGGCGCATCAACCGGGTCCTGGCCAGCATCGCCGAGGAGCTGGGATACGGCTTCGCGCTGGGGAGCCAGCGGGCCATGCACGTCCGCCCGGGGACCAGCGCGACCTACCGCGTCCGTCAGAGCGCCCCCAGCACGCTGGTGCTGGGCAACGTCGGCGTGGTGCAGGCGCGCGCCATGACCACGACCGAGGTGCGCGTGCTCTGCGACGAGGTGGGAGCCGACGCGCTGTGCGTGCACCTCAACCCGGCCATGGAGCTCGTGCAACCGGGAGGTGACCGCGACTTCTCCGGAGGCCTGGAGACCCTGACGCGCCTGGTGCGCGACCTGGGCTTGCCCGTGGTGGTCAAGGAGACCGGCTGCGGCATTGCGCCGTCGGTGGGCCGGCGCCTGCGCGGATCGGGGATCGAGCACGTCGACGTGTCCGGCGCTGGCGGCACCTCGTGGGTGGGGGTGGAGACCCGGCGCGCCGAAGCGGCGGGCGATGCCGGCGCGCGGGCACTCGGGCAGGCGTTCTGGGACTGGGGCGTGCCCACCGCAGCCTCGGTGGCGCTCCTGGCCGCGCAGGGCTTCGCGACCATCGTGGCCACCGGCGGCATCGGCACCGGCCTCGACGTCGCACGCGCCATCGCCCTCGGCGCCAGCGCGGCCGGCATCGCGCGGCCGGTGCTGCGGGCCCTTGCCGCCGGGGAGCGAAAGGGCGCCCTGGCCTTCCTCGACGGGGTGGAGAAGGAGCTGCGCGCCGCGATGCTGCTCACCGGCAGCCGGGACGTCGCTGCCCTGCGCAAAGCGCCGCGCGTCGTCGTGGGTGAGCTCGCGGCGTGGATCGCACAACTCGGTGTCGGTGAGGGTCGGTGAGGGTCGGTGGGCGCCGCGAGCGCCGCTGACCGGCTGACGCTTCCAAGGACGACGCCGAGATTGCGAACGAACGGAGGGACGAGGCCGCTCCGCCTTGGGCGTCTCGGTCGTCTCGACGATCTGGTATCGTTCATTTCGTGATGGAGAAGAAGGGCCGGGGGTCGCGCAAGAGCGATCGGCCCGCCGCGGCGGTGGCCGCGGAGCTCAAGGAGAAGCGCGATGCGTTCCTCCAGAGCTTCTTCAAGCGTGGGGCCGAGCTGTCCGATGAGCTGATGCAGGAGAACCGGCGCCTCCGCGATCAACTCGGCGCGCTCGAAGCGGAGAACGCCGAGCTGAAGACGCAGCTGGCCAGCGACCGCGCCATCCGCGACCTGCTGAAGAAGATCGACCAGCTCGAACGGGACAAGTCGCGTCTGCTCTCGACCGTGCACGAGCAGGAGGAAATGACCGGGCAGATCAGCCACCGGGTCACCCAGGTGGAGAACGACCTCGAGAGCTTCGCCAACCTCTACGTCGCGAGCTTTCAGCTTCATCTCTCGCTGCGGCTGCGAACGGTGATTCGCCACATCAAGGAGCTCTTGCAGCAGCTGATCGGCGCGCGGGCGATGGCCATCTATCTGGCCGACGAAGGGGGGCAGCGTCTGGTCCCGGTCGCCTCCGATGGGATCGAGCTGGCGTCGGTCGCCGGCGTCACCTTGCACGACGGCGCGGTGAGCGACCCCGTCGCGGCGGTGGTCGAGCGCACCTTCCTCACCGGCGTCGCGCACATCGCCGAGGGCGCGGTGACCAGCGAGCCCGCCGCCTGCATTCCCCTTCACGTCGAGGACCGTCCCATCGGCGCCATCGTGGTCTATGGCCTCTTCGCCCAGAAAGCGGCGTTCGTCACGCTCGACCGCGAGCTCTTCAAGCTCCTCGGGGCGCACGCCGGGGCGACCCTGCTCGCCGCATACATGTACACCGCCGGCGATGGACGCTTGCCGGAGCCGGAGGCGCTGCGCAGCTTGCTGGAGTGAGGCCACGCCGCTCGGCCCGCGTCCAGGCGCGATTCCGTTTCATTTGTCGCGGACGACCATCATGGCTCAGAATGGAAGGACGGGGAGTTTCCCAAGCATGAGCGCGCCTCAATACAGCTGCCTGGTCGTCGAAGACTCGCCGATGATGCGGCAGCTTCTGGTGCTGGCCCTCTCCCGCGTCAAGAATCTGCGCGTCACCGAGGCCGATGACGGCGTCGACGGCCTGCGCAAGCTGGCCGGCGGCAAGTTCGACATCATCATCACCGACATCAACATGCCCATCATGGACGGGCTCAAGCTGGTCAAGCGCGTACGCAGCGATCCCGCGCACAAGGGCGTGCCCATCGTCATCATCACCACCGAGGGATCCGGCGAGGACCGCAAGCGCGCGCTGGAGCTGGGCGCGAACGCCTACATCACGAAGCCCATCCAGGCCCCGCAGGTGATCGCCAAGGTCAAGGAGCTGCTAAAGATCGCGCCGTGAGCCTGGCCGCGCGCGTGAAAATCTGTGGTGTGACGACGGTGGCGCAAGCGGTGGCCTGCGCCGACCTGAGAGTCGACGCGCTGGGGGTGAACTTCGTGGCGTCGAGCCCGAGGCGCGTGGACGAGAGGCTCGCGCGCGCGGTCGTCGAGGCGGTGGGGCGGCGTACGCTGGTCGTCGGCGTGGTGGCGGGGATGACGGTGGAGGCGATGCGCGCGCTGGTCGATCGAACCGGGGTTGGGTGCCTCCAGCTCCACGGCGACGAGTCGGCGGCGGAGGTCGCCGCGCTTCTCCCCCACGCCTACAAGGCCATGCGCATCGCGGGACCCGAGGACGCGACCGACGCCGAGGGCATGCCGGGCGAATACGTGATGGTGGACGCCCAGGTGCAAGGTTCGCTCGGCGGAACGGGGCACACCTTCGACTGGGGATGGGTGGTGGGGCTGGCGAGCCGCCGCAAGCTGGTGCTGGCGGGAGGATTGACGCCGGAGAACGTGCGCTCCGCGGTGGAGCGGGTGCGCCCCTGGTGCGTGGACGTGGCCAGCGGCGTGGAGAGCGCGCCCGGTGTCAAGGACCTGGGCCGGGTGCGCGCTTTCGTGGAGGCGGCGCGACCGGGTGGGTGAATCGAGGATCGCATTGGATCCAGCCAGGACCGTCCGCCCCTCACTCCCAGGTGAGCGACGAGCGGGCGACCATCGCCGCGAGGGGGTCCTTCTCGCGGTCCATCCCCTCGAGGAGCACGTCGGCGGGGGTCTTGCCGTGGCTCACCAGGTTGCGCAAGCGCGCCAGGTGCACGCGCTCGTCCCTGCCGCGGCCGTCGAGCCGCCGGCGACGCTCCAGGCCCCCGTCGGCGAGGTCGACCATGCGCTCGGCCACCGCGGTCAGGGGCGCGCCGCGGAACGTCGTCCGCAGGCCGTCCTTCCAGGCCCGCGTGCGAAGATCGGCGACCTCGGCGTGGGTCCAGCCGTCGACCAGGGCTTCCGCCCCGGCGAGCGCGGCGTCGTCGTAGAGCAGCGCGGTCCACATGGCCGGGAGCGCGCACTTCATGTCGCTCGACTGCGCGTCGGCCGAGCGGAT
>Ga0302184_10002182_pt1 | contig 12482 bp, 16 predicted proteins | sample I_Palsa_N3_3_FD_200233 | JGI IMG/M metagenome (GOLD analysis project Ga0302184, IMG submission 200233) | Peat permafrost microbial communities from Stordalen Mire near Abisko, Sweden - I_Palsa_N3_3 | ecosystem: Environmental > Terrestrial > Soil > Palsa > Peat permafrost | place: Sweden...
TGCTGGTCGACGAGTTGCGCGCCCGCGCGGGGAGGATTCGACTGAGGCTAGCGGCCCCCCCCGGATGCGGGCCCGCGGGGCGCCACGGTACGTTGGCGAGCGACACACAGCCAGAAGCGGAGTGGGTGCTCGACCGAGGCAGTTGATCTGAACGCGGCGATTTACGCCGACCGTCGGATCGTCATACCAAGCGACAAGGGGCAGTGATCATGAGGGAAGACAGGCTGGAGAAGCCGGAGAGGTCGGAGGAGGTCGAGGACGACGTGGCCGAGCGCGTGGTCGAGGCTCTCGAGCCGCTGGCTGGGTCCCAGGGGTTGGGGGAAAGTGCACGTGGTGTTCTAGCTGAGTTGGAGAGTTGCCTGGCCACGCACGACCTCGACCGGATGGTCGACTTCTTCACTGAGGATGTCGTGCTCCTCGGCGATGCGGAGGAGGCCTTCGGCGGGGACGCCATCCGCGATTATCTCCGCGGGATGGCGGATATGGAACCGACTGTGCATTGGGAATGGGACCGCGTTGCGGTTGTACTGGATGACCCCGGGGTACTCTGCTTCGCGGCCGTGGGCTCGATCACGTTCAATGACACCGCGGGACAGCCGCTCGGTGAGGGCGCGCCGTTCCGGGTGACCTGTCTGGCCGTCCAAGAACACGGCGTTTGGCGACTGAAGCATTTCCACGGGTCACGCCCCAAGTAGCGACTACTGACTAATCGTCTCGTCGGCCTGAGCGGCACTGATCTCGCGGCACCGAAGACCCCCGCCGGTAGCTCGGCGGCGTCGGCGGGTCGTATTGCCTCGTCACGATTGGTATCGCGGGCACGCCCTGCAGTTGCAGCGTCGTCGGTATGTTCTGCCAATGTCAGCTAGACGGCTCATCTCGTCCGGTTCGGATTTCGAGCAGCAGATGGCATATTCGCGGGCAGTGGTCGACGGTGACTGGATCCATGTGTCCGGCACCACCGGCTTTGACTACCACACGATGCGCGTTCCGGAGGATGTCGTCGATCAGACCGAGCAGGCATTTCGCAACATCATCGCTGCCCTCGACGATGCCGACGCTACCCTGGCCGACGTCGTCCGGGTTCGCTACATCCTTCCTAACCCTGAGGATTTCCCCGCGATCTGGCCGGTGCTTCAGCGGTATTTCGCGGACGTGCGTCCAGCGGCCACGATGCTGTCGTGCCGCCTGGCTGATCCGCGAATGAAGATCGAGATTGAAGTGACCGTGCACAGGAACCCGAGTCCATGACCCAGATCCGCGATTAGTGGCCGCGACATCGTCGGCTAAGAGGTCAATGTCTGGCCGACTCGTCCCCGATGGATCTCCACTCGGCGTCCGCTCAGCTATGGGCATCCGCGACGCGGACTCCCAGCCGCGCAAAGGAAGGCCGACCAGCGCGAGAATGCCCGCTTGAGACCGGACGCAGGACCGCCCCTTGCTGCTGGATGAGAATCGCTCTCGCCGTAGCCGCGCGGCTCCTGGTGTTCGGGCGGCTGAAGGGCGAAGACGGCGCGGCCCGCGACGACCAGCGCGTGGAGCTGCGCGACGTCCCAGTGGTTGGTGTCGGCTCCGAGACGGACCGGCACGCCGAGGCGCTCGGTTCGGAGGCGGCCCTCTATTTCGGTGCGTTTGACGAAGAAGGGTTGGAGCTCCGGGGCCTGCGGCGGGATCTCGATCACGAACACATGTAGCCCTCGATCCTCATGGATGCGAGTCCTGGGCGTCGACCCGGCAGTCAGCGCTGCACCGACCTGCTAGGGAATACTGATGTGCGCGGCCACGCGTGGGTCTACCGTCGCAGAGAACCCAAAGAGGCTGCAACTTGATGACCCCGCCGCTTCAAGAAGCCGAGACGTCGGTAAAGCGCGCAGCTTTCGGGTCAGCTGGCCCGACTAAGGAGCAGCCATGAGCATCCGCACACACATCGCCAACATCCGCGCCCAGAAGCGGCAGGGCCTCGCCAACACCGGCGCCCAGAAGCGGCAGCACCTCGCCGCCTGGCATCGCCGCGTTCGGCACGCGCTTCACCTCGGCTGAGCGCGGCCGGCCAGCGCGAGAGCCGCGTGCTGCGTCGCGGAGAGACGGCGGCGGCGGCTCGCTAGCGAGCGGGGGGTTATACGGACCCGTTGATCGCGCCAACCAGCGGTGGCGCCATGCACCTGCCAAGGCGAAAGCGGACCGAGCGGCCCCTTCTGGCGTCAGACCTCCTGTTCGCCAAATCCGGGGCACGTCGCTGCGCGCCCTGGCGATGCTCTTACGCGACCATTCGTCCGATCCGTTGGACGAACCGCTCGTCCGGGTCATCGCGCTCGTCGGTGAGCCCGATGCGTGCGCACAGCCGCAGACTGCGCGTGTTCTCGCGCGCAACGACGGCGCGGACGATCAGGGCCCGTTCACGCTCAGCGATATCCGACAGGAGCGCTTCGAGCAGGTAGCGGCCAAGCGTCACCGTGTCGACGGGCCAGAGAGGATGCACGGCCCAGAGCGTGGCCCAGCGTCGCAATTCATGAGGCCGGACGCGGGGATCGTGCTGGCGCGTGTAGCGCGCCGTGCTACCCTGAGCTACATGACCCAGCCCCTGAGCCTTCGCCTGCCTGAGTCGACTCTCCAACGGCTCGGTAGCCGCGCTCGTAGCCGCGGGGTCCCGCCGCGATCTCTCGCACAGCGATACGTCGAGGAAGGAATCCGCACCGACGAGCATCCCCTGATCCGCTTCGCGGACGGCCCCGCGGGACGACGCGCCCGACTCCAGGGCACCGGACTCGACGTCTGGGAAGCGATCGCCGTCGTGCGCGACAACGACGGCGACGAGCGCGCCGCGGCCGACTACCTCGAGCTCCCCCTGGGTCTGATTCAGGCCGCCATCGCCTATTACGGCGTCTACCCGAGCGAGATCGACGACTGGATCGAGCTAAATGCTCGCGACAGCGAAGCCGCACGTTCGGCATGGCTCGCCGGGCAGGCCGCCCTCAAGCGTTGAAGCTGCTCCTCGACGAGATGCTCTCCCCTGCGGTCGCCGTGGCGCTGCGGGCTCGCGGCCACGACGTCGTCGCGATCAAGGAGCACCCGCAATGGCACGCAGCAAGCGATCCCGACGTGGTCTCGATCGCGCGCGCGGAGCGCCGGGCGATCGTCACCAACAACGTCCGTGACTTCCGTCCCCTGCACGCAGAACTGGTCGCCGCCGGAGGCGAGGGCCACGCCGGGATGGCGTTCGTGCCCGCCAACGTGCCTCGCACCAAGGCTGCGACGGGCCGGCTCGTCGAGGCGCTCGAGGCCAAGCTGGCTGAGTACCCCGGCGACCTGGCCAACGGCGAGACCTGGATCTAAGTCTCACGAAGGACGAGGTGCGGGACCTGCCACCGGTCGGCATCGATCACCCCGAGTGATCTGTCCGGACCAGGGGCTGGTGTTGCTGTGCGCCGGTACGTGGCCGCGACCATGATCTCGATGAAGGGTGCAGTCGAGATCGATCCGGTTCTGCGCTTGGTCGATATGACACGTTAGACCGCGGGCGACGTGAGCTCTTCCTGTCTGGCTTGTGCGGTTATCTCGCGCAGCGTCCGGATCGTCGTCTCGACGTCGGCAACCTCGAACTGGCTGAGCAGCCGGATCGTCGGGGTGACCACGTACTCGCGGAGCTCCACGAAGTAGCTGCGGCCCGCTTCGGTCAAGCACAGGGAGTCACCTCCCTCGAGCAGACCGTCTTCCTCGAGCCTGCGGAGTAGGGGCTCGGCATCAGCGGGCTGCACCTTTCCGCCGGCGGCGAGGCTGTCGATCACGGCTGCCCGGGCGATCGGCTCAGCCTGGGCGGTGAGCTTGAGCGCGTACCAGCGATCGGGCGTCGTACCGCGCGCCGCGAGGTGGCCCTCCAGAACCCTGTTGAGCGTCGCCTCGGCGAACGCCAACGTTTGACCGAACTGGCCATAAATCTCGGCTGCGTCGGACATCGGTGCTCCAATTTCGATAGGCTCGTCAGGTACCTGACCAACCTTACAGATCGTCAGGTACCTGTCTACCGTGAACGTGACGACCGCCGAGTGCCCATCCCTCGCGCTGCTGCTTCGGGTCATCTACCAGCACCATTCACAGACGATCGAGTCCGTCCTTCGTGCGGCGGGATTCAACGACATCGCGCCATCAGCAGGAAACGTGTTTCCGTTCATGCGGCCTGAAGGGATCACGATCTCCGCATTGGCAGAGCTCGCCGGGGTCCGCAAACAGACGATGGCCCAAGCGGTCGAGCAGCTCGAACGGGGCGGCTATGTAGAGCGGCGCGACAACCCCGACGACCGTCGCTCGCGCCTGGTGTTCCTGACCGAACGCGGCCGCACGGTGACGCCCGTGACGCACGCCGCGGCGGCCGGCGTCGAACACCGGTGGGCAGGGTTGATCGGGACCGACGAGCTGGAAAACCTCCGGCAGGGACTGCAAAGCCTGCTGGAGAAGGTCCGGGCCGATTTGCTTCCGGATTCAACAGGCTCCGGGTCGGAGTAGGGGCGGCGCTCTCCCCGCCCAGTGGCCTGGCCAAGCAGGCACGGTGGGATTCGGCTGATGCACCGACCGACGCGGCGTCTCGTGCTGGATCACCAGCTAGGGTGCCGGGTGTGGAGTTCAGCCGTGAGTTGCGCAGCGACGTCCTGGCTGGAGACATCACACTTTCGGTGCGACTTTGGGAGCGCCCACGGGTCAAGCAGGGTGGCCGCTACCGGGTCGGCCCAGGTGAGATCGAGGTCGACACCATCGAGCTTGTCCCGTTCGCTGCAGTCACCGGGGACGACGTCCGACGAGCCGGTGAGCCCGACCGCGAGACGCTGCGCCGGCGCGCCGCGCACGCCGGGCCGAATCGACGAGGACACGCTCGTCTATCGAATTGAGTTCCACGCGGTGAGCCTGGATGACTGAGCCACGCAACGGCCGGCCTCGACCTTCTCGGGCGAGGCGAGCCATCGTGCGTGCCGCTCGGTCGCGGAGCGTTAGCGTCCGAGCGCCCTGGTCTAGTCCCAGGAGCCGGGCAGGACCTTCAGGGTCGTGTTGACGCGGTTGAAGAAGTTGGTCAGAGCGATCATCGAGACGAGTGCCGAAAGGGCGCGGTCGTCGAACTGCTCTGCGGCGTCGGCCCAGATCTCCTCGGTCACGACGTCTGGGTGGTCCGCCAGGCGGGTCATCGCCTCGGCTAGTCCGAGCGCGGCCCGTTCGGCGTCGTCATACAGCGCCGAGTCTCGCCACGCCGGTAGCGTCAGCAGCCGCTCGGTGCTGAGGCCGATCCGCTCGGCGTTCGTGATGCCGGACGCGATGCAGGCGTTGCAGCCGTTGATCTGGCTGGCCCGCATGTGGGCCAGCTCGAGCGTCTCTTGCGGGACCCCGCCCGTGTAGATGGCTTTCATGATCTGCTGCACGCCGGCGACGGCGTCCGGCGAGCTGGTGTTCTGCAGACGTGGGACGCCTGTCTGGGTCTCGGGCATGGTTCCTCCGTGGAGCATCGCTCCGGTGGTTGGTGTGAACTGCGGATACCGACCAGACGAACGGCGGGCCGCGGAGGTAACGCCGGCGTGGCTGTGTTACCTCAGAACCGTCGTGGGCGTCTCAGAAGAAGATGAGTAGCGACATCAGCGATCTGGCCGCCGAGTTCGAGCGGCACCGCCCGTATGTGCGGGCGGTCGCGCTGCGGATGCTGGGGTCTGGCAACGATGCCGACGACGCGGTTCAGGAGGCCTGGCTGCGGTTGAGCCGGATGGGCCGGGACGGCATCGAGGATCTCCGTGCCTGGTTGACGACGGTCACAAGCCGGGTTTGTCTGGACATGCTCAGGAACCGGCGCATGCGCCGTGAGGTTCCGGTCGAGATCGACCTCGACGACTTGCTCGGCGACTCCGACTTGGCGGAACCCAGGCGTCGGCCGGTGACGCCCGAGGAGGAAGTCCTGCTGGCCGAGTCCGTCGGCATCGCGCTGCATGTCGTGATGGACAGCCTGACCCCCGCCGAACGTGTCGCCTTCGTGCTGCATGACATCTTCGGTCTGCCGTTCGGGCAGGTCGCAGACGTGCTAGGCCGCTCCACGGCTGCTGTGAAGATGCTGGCCAGCCGCGCGCGCACCCGGGTGCGTCTGGTGGCTCCTGCAGAGCTCCGGGAGGATGCGGGCGACCGTGCCGTCGTCGACGCGTTCTTTGCCGCTGCCGGCTCCGGCGACCTCTCGGCGCTGCTTGCGCTGCTGGCCCCCGACGTTCAGCTGCACGCCTTCACCCCCCAGGGGGTCAGGCTCGTACGGGGCGCGAAGAAGGTCGCAGCCCAAGCCGGCGCCGGCGCGCGTCGTGGCTCAGCGCTGCATCCGGTCATGCGGCCGGTAACCGTACGGCGCTCAGCAGGAATGCTGATCGTCCTGAACGGCCGACCGACGTTCGTTATCACGTTCACCGTGCAAGACGGACTTATCACCGAGATGCGGTCGGTCACCGATCCCGACCGGCTTGCGCAGATAGTCCCGTCGTGGGCGACGTGACAGCGCCGGCCAGTCTCGGAATGCACCGAATCGGCGATGAGGACCACCTAGACCCCCGAGGCAATTGCCCCGCCGCGTAATCCGAAACTTGTGACGCGCTGTGGACTGCTCGTGCGTTTGGAGCCCTCCGGGCTGGACATACTTTGCGCCATGGCCAAGACATCATTTCTGGGCGACAAGCCCATCAACCGCATCGGCTTCGGCGCGATGCAGCTCGCCGGACCAGGCGTATTCGGACCACCCACCGATCCCGCAGGCGCCCGCACGGTGCTGCGCCGAGCGGTCGAGCTCGGTGTCGATCACATCGACACCTCGCAGTACTACGGTCCGAACGTGGTCAACGAGTTGATTCGCGATGCGCTGTATCCGTATCCGCAGCACCTGAAGCTCGTCACGAAGGTCGGCGGCCGGCGTGACGAGACAGGTGGCTGGCTTCCGGCCCTGTCGCCGGCCGAGCTGCGCGCCGGCGTCGAGGACAACCTGCGTACGCTGCAAATCGAGCGGATCGATCTCGTCAACCTGCGTCTCTTCGACGAGCACGACGCCGAGGGGCGGCTGGCCGAGCAGCTGGGCGCGCTGGAGGATCTCCGCAGCGAGGGCAAGCTCGACCTGATCGGTGTCTCAAATGCCTCCGCCGACACCGTCCGCCGTGCGCTTGAGCTCGTCGACATCACGTGCGTGCAAAACGGCTACAGCGTCGTCAATCGTGCCGAGGAAGACGAGTTGGCGCTGTGCGAGGAGCGCGAGCTCGCGTTCGTGCCGTTTTTTCCGCTGGGCTCGGCGTTCGTGGGCGGCCCCAGGCAGCTGGCAGCCGACCCGGCGATCGTAGAGGTCGCCGAACGGCGACACGCGACCCCTTCGCAGATCGCGCTCGCGTGGCTATTGCACCGGTCCGAGCGGATCCTGCTGATCCCCGGCACGAGCTCGATCCAGCACCTCGAGGAGAACATCGCTGCCGGCGACATCGAACTCGACGAGCAGGACATGCAGCGGCTCGAGGGCGCCACCCAGCTCGGCGACCCGCTGGCCGGCGCCGACCACTAGCTCACGGCGTCGCGAAGCCGTTGTATGTCCGACTCGGCGAGGCGACGCGACGCGACGTAAGCCTGTTCCCCGATCAGCGTGCGTGCACCCCGGTCGGCGTCGGCGGCGCATCGGCGTTTCACGAGTCGGCCTCCGGGCGAGTTGCCGAGCGTATCCTCGTTCAGCATGCCCCGTGCGCTCGTCACCGGAGCCTCCGGTTACATAGGGAGCCGGCTGGTTCACAAGTTCGAGGCGCTCGGAGAGCCAGTTGGGTGCGTCGCCCGCGACCCCAGGCGGGTCGGCTTTGGTCCGACCGTCACCATCCATCATGCGGACCTGCTCGACCGTGGGTCTCTCAGCGCAATCGGCGATGGGTACAGCACCGCGTATTACCTGGTCCACTCGATGGGCCGCGGCGGTGACGCCAACTATCAGGAGCGCGACGCGAGCGCCGCCTCTAACTTCGCGCGGTTTGCGAGCGACAGCGGCATCTCTCGGATTGTCTACCTCGGCGGTCTCGGGGATCGTCCCACCTCGCAGCACCTCCGTTCGCGCCTGCGCGTCGGTGAGATTCTGCGTGCCGAGGGCCCGCCGTTGACGTGGTTTCGGGCCGGAATGGTCGTGGGCGCGGGCTCCGAGAGCTACCGAACGCTGCGTTCGCTTGTGGAGCGCCTGCCGTTCATGCTCGCGCCTTCATGGCTGGATACGCCCACCCAGGCGATCGGCATCGATGACGTCGTGCGCTACCTGCTCGAGGCTCCGGGGATCGCGGAGACACTCGACCGCGAAATCCAAATCGGGTCGGCGGAGATCCTGACCTACGGCAAGATGCTCGACGGGATGGCGGACGCGCTCGGACTGCGTCGCCGGCCACGGATCCCCGTGCCGGTGCTCACGCCGTGGCTCTCGTCGCATTGGATCGGGCTCATCACACCGGTCGATGCGGGTGTTGCGAGGCCGTTGATCGAGGGGCTCGCCACGGATACGACGGTGACCGACCCGTCTGGAATGGCGCTGTTCGACTTCCGACCACGGTCCTTCGAGCAGGCATTGCACGACGCCATCGCAGAGGAGCGAGCAGCCCGGGAATCGGCGCCCGGCCGCCAGTGAGCTCACCCGCGCTTGACGGAGAGATCTGCCGCCTGATCGTCAGGGCGCGGGGCGAGGTCTGGCGCTGAGCGCCTCGAGGCCCGCAATCAGGACCTCGAGCCCGAAGCGCAGGCGCGCGTCGCCGTCGTGTCCGGTCAGGTCGTCGGCGATCGAGGTCAGGACGGGGAAGCGGTCGGCCGGCAGCGCCGCGTAGAACGCGTGGACCTGCGCGAAGTAGTCGCTGACTTCGGCCTCGGTCATCCCGCCGTGGTCGTACAGGCTCTGCTCGAAGGCGTTCGCGGTGACAAATAGCGTCAGCTGATCGAGCCCGAGCGCGGCCACCTCGTCGGTGAGGCCGCCGGCCCGCATCACAGCGACGAGCGCCTCGGCGCCGCGTAGGGCGTGCGGGGTCGTGGGGACGCGCCCGAGGCCGGCGAGCGCCGCGTCCCGGTGCGAGGCGAGCACGGTGTGGAGGTCGGTGAGGGTCGTGATCAGCTGCTCGCGCCAGTGCGCCGGATCGGGTACCGGGACCGCCACCTGACCGATCAGTTCGTCGAACGCGAGCTCCAGCAGCTCTTCCTTGCCTGACACGTAGGCGTACAGGGAGGCGGCGCCGGTGCCGAGCCGCTCGGCGACGCGGCGCATCGACAGGCCGGCGGCGCCGGACTCGTCGAGCTCGGCGATCGCCGCCGCGACGATCGCCGCTGTCGACAGACCTGAGCGGCGCGGCTTGGCCGCGGGGCGGCGAGGGAGCCGCGGAGGTTCGGGGAGCGTCGACATCGGATTATCTTAGAACATGGATTGCGAACACTATTCGCGAATGCTATTCTCGTTTACGAACAATGTACGACAATCACCAGGAAGGACCTCACTTGCCGACCATAGAAGCCCCGTCCGCCCGCCCGGGCCACCCCCGCAAATGGACGATCCTGGCGCTCGTCCTCGCTGCCGAGTGCATGGATCTGCTCGACGGCACGATCGTCAATGTCGCCGCCCCGACGATTCACGCTCGGCTGCACGCCAGCACCGCGTCGCTGCAGTGGATCATTGGCGGCTACGCGCTCGCGTTCGCCGCCGGCCTGATCGGTGGCGGTCGCCTGGGCGACATCTATGGACGCCGGCGGCTGTTCATCGTCGGCGCTCTCGGGTTCGTCGGCGCCTCGGTGGCCTGCGCGTTCTCCGTCTCTCCGGCGATGCTGATCGTTTGCCGGCTCGTTCAGGGGGTCGCCGCCGCGGCGCTGATCCCGCAGGGGCTCGGGATCGTCCGCGAAGTGTTCGCCGACGACGAGCTGCAGGGCGCGTTCGCATTGTTCGGTCCGGTCATCGGGCTCTCGGCCGTGCTCGGTCCGATCATCGGCGGCGCGCTCGTCACCCTGAACGCGTTCGGCACCGGTTGGCGGCTGATCTTCTTCGTCAACCTCCCGCTCGGCCTGATCGCGGCACTCGGCGCCGCACGGCTGATGCCCGAGTCCCGCGCGCCAAAGCCGCCGAGCCTTGACGTCGTCGGCGCGCTGCTGGCGGCGGCCGGGATGGGCCTGGTCGTGTACCCGCTGATCCAGGGCCGCAGCGCCGGCTGGCCGGCGTGGACGTACCTGATGATGGCCGGCAGCGTTGTCGCGCTGGCGTTGCTCGCGGTCTGGGACCGTCGCCTGCGCCGGCGCGGGCGCGATCCGCTCGTGGAGACGAGCATCTTCCGCCACCGGAGCTACGGCGCCGGGCTGGCGTCGATCCTGGTGTTCTTCGCCGGGATGAGCGGGGTCCTGCTCGTGCTGACGCTGTTCCTGCAATTCGGCGAGCACTTCTCGGCGATCCACGCCGGTCTGACGCTCGTCCCGCTGGCGGCCGGGTCGGCGACCGGCGCGACCCTGGCGGGCGCGCTCCTGGCGCCGCGCTTCGGCCGGGTCGTCCTGCAGCTCGCATGCATGCTGCTCGCGGCCGGCGTCGTGTGGATGCGCCAGACGATCCTCGCCCACGGCCTTCACACCAGCTCGCTGGACCTGATAGCGCCGCAGCTGATCGTCGGATGCGGGATCGGGATGATGATCTCGCCGCTGTTCGACTTCATCCTCGCGTCGGTGACCGACGCGGAGGTCGGGTCGGCCTCAGGGGTGCTGAACGCCGGCCAGCAGCTCGGCGGGGCGGTCGGCGTCGCCGCGGTCGGAACGCTCTTCTTCTCAACGCTGCGCCACTCCGGGTTCGTCACCGCCATCAGCCACGCGCTCGTCCTCGAACTCGCCACCACCCCGCTCCTCCTCGTGCTCATCAGCCTGCTCCCGCGGCACGCACGAGAGGGCCGCGAGACTGGCGTCACCGCCATCGACCCGCCCACCGGGGCCGCGGTCATTCATGAAACCGACGTCATTGGGCCCGGTTACGCCCGCGCAGATGGCCAGCTTGTGAAGAAGTGTTTTGCTGGCGGTGACGTCAGTTGACGCGAATCCATCTGCTCGCTCTGTGCGTCGGGCCTGTACCAGCTTGCTCAGATAGCTGGATCCGTGTCTTATTGCGGGGTGAGGGCACCCCGCACGGCCGTGTGAGTCATGGTTCTCCTTGCGTTGGTAGGTACCGGGCGCAGGCCGATTCGACCCTCGATCGGGTGCCTTTGAGCGTGTGGCGTGACGGGTTGGCTGACGGCGGCCGATGGGGCTGCACCGACGCGGCTGAGCCCGGCGCCTAGAGCCGGTCCGATGTCGACCGCCGGCGCATTCGCCCCGGTGGGATGGCTTGGATGGCGGCGTGCTTGTGTGCTCAGCACGCCGGGGGTCATGCCCTGCTTCCGGGACGGTGCGGCAGACGTGGTGGCGCAGCGTTGGTGATGGCGGCTCATCGCACCGCCTGGCGGTCGTCGGCTTGCGTGCAGCCAAGCGGGTCGCAGAATTGGTAGCCGACGCCCCACACGTTGATCACGAGTCGCTGAGGTTGGGTGGAGAGCCGTTGCCTCAATCGGCTGGCGTGGGTCATCTCCAGCTAGCAGAGTCTTGGGCCGGTGAGTCGTGGCCGTTGGCGAAGACAACGCGTTGGTTGTGCGGTGAAGGCACCGCGCTGGAGCGCGTCAGTCATGGGTCTCCCTTCTGCCGACGGCGTGAAGCCGACGGCGACGTTTGGTCGGTTGAGGTGGTCCGACAACGACTGGCGCTGACGATCGAGACGGCCCCCGGTCGGGCGGTGTCGGCCCGTGATGCCGGGTCGGTGATCGAGTCCGCGCGTCACGCGGCGAGCTAGAACCTGGGCGGCTACGGTCTCGGACATGACGGTGCTGGCCACGCTCGACGCCGCCGGACTGCAGCTCGTGCTGCGCGTCGAGGGCTATGAGTTTCCGCAGTTCGACTCAGGCTGGGACGCGAACTGGCTGATGTGTGACATCGAGCTCGACGTCGGACTTCTGGGCATGTTCCACGCCCATCATCGCCCGGCGATCTTGACTGTCGAGTTCGAGCACTTCAGGGATCAGTTGCGAGTTCTCGACGAGAAGCTCGCCGGCACGGCAGCGCTCGAACATACTGAGGAGCAGGTCGGTTTGACGGTCCGCATGAACGCTGGCAAGGGAACCCTCGAGGGTTTCCTGGCCGACAGCACCGCTGGTCGGTTGAGCTTCGAGAACATCGAGATCGACCAGTCGTGTGTCCGCCGGTGGGTCGAGCAGTTCGATGAGATCGTCGAGGCGTTCCCGGTCCACGGCGGCTTGCACGAATGAGCCACCGTCAACGCGAACCCGGGTACTCGGGCTTTCGGTAGTCGCGGAACAGCAACGCACACCAATCCGGTGCTGGCCGGCCCAGCCCGGGATCGCGCCGCTCAGCTCCGGATCGTGGCGACCCGGGCGATAGAGCGCCCCTGGCGACGGTTCGCCCCACCGCCCCTGGGCTGGCGG
>Ga0302184_10002187_pt1 | contig 12458 bp, 11 predicted proteins | sample I_Palsa_N3_3_FD_200233 | JGI IMG/M metagenome (GOLD analysis project Ga0302184, IMG submission 200233) | Peat permafrost microbial communities from Stordalen Mire near Abisko, Sweden - I_Palsa_N3_3 | ecosystem: Environmental > Terrestrial > Soil > Palsa > Peat permafrost | place: Sweden...
CCCGGCCGGTCTTGGACAGCTGGAACTCCGCCCCGGCCTCGTAGAACGCGTTCTTGTCGCCTTCGAACAGCGACACGTGGGTGTGCATGCCCGAGCCGGGGTGATCGGTGAACGGCTTGGGCATGAATGTCGCGTAAACGCCCTGCTCGATCGCCACCTCCTTCATCACCAGCCGGAACGACATGATGTTGTCGGCGGTGGTGAGCGCGTCGGCGTAGCGCAGGTCGATCTCCTGTTGCCCGGGCGCGCCCTCGTGGTGGCTGTACTCCACCGAGATGCCCATGGATTCCAGCATCGTGATCGCGGTGCGCCGGAAGTCATGGGCGATACTGTGCGGCGTGTGATCGTAATAGCCGCCGGTATCGATCGGCTTCGGCTTGTCCCCCGGCTCAGGCCTCTCCCTGAGCAGGAAGAACTCAATCTCCGGATGCGCGTAGAAGGTGAACCCGAGCTCGGAGGCCCGGCTGAGGTTGCGCTTGAGCACCCAGCGCGGGTCCGCGTACGACGGTGACCCGTCGGGCAGCAGGATGTCGCAGAACATCCGCGCCACACCCGGGTATTCGCCGCGCCATGGCAGCAGCTGGAACGTCGACGGATCTGGCCGGGCGATCATGTCCGCCTCGTAGACCCGGGCGAAGCCTTCGATCGCGGAGCCATCGAAACCGATCCCGTCGGCGAACGCGCCCTCTAGTTCGGCAGGCGCGACCGCGACCGACTTCAGCGTGCCGAGTACATCGGTAAACCACAGCCGGACGAACCGGATGTCACGTTCTTCGAGCGTGCGCAGCACGAACTCTTCCTGCCTATCCACGGTAATCACCTTAGACGTTCCCCATCGCTTAACCAGCCCTCAGCGGGCTCCGCCTTCTGCGCGCTCATTTACCAGTGAGTGTGCCCGGCCGGTGTTTCCTCGTGGTTACAGCGACCTGGGTTTGATGTGCGGCGGGAACGGGCTAGCCGCTTACTCAGGGTTTGCGAGCCAGGGCGGCGTAGGTCGGGAGCTGGGCAGAGCCTGTTCCGGTGGGACTGAGTGACCACTGGCCTAGGGGGGAGACACCGGGCGGGACGAGCTCCAGGCCGGAGACGAACCTGGTGACTTCCTGCCGGGACCGGAAGGTGATCGCAGTGGCGGAGTGCGAGTTGTACCTCTGGCCCGCCGTCTGCGTGTCGGTCTTGAGGTCGCTGGAAGCGTGCGAGATAGCCAGGTAGCTGCCGGCCGGGACGGCGTCCAGGTAGCGCCTGATGAGCTCGCCAGGGTCGTCGGCGTCCGGGATGAAGTGCAGCAGGCGCCACGGCACGCAGGTCCCATGGTCAGCTGGCTACAGCCTAGGCTGGCAGGGTGACAATGCTGCGGATCGCGCTCGCTCAGGTCAATGCGACGGTTGGCGACCTGGACGGAAACGCCGAGATGATCGTCGAGTGGACCCGCCGCGCCGCCGGGCGCGGGTCCAGGATCGTGGTGTTCCCTGAGATGGTGCTCACCGGATACCCGGTGGAGGATCTCGCGCTGCGGGCGTCGTTCGTGGAGGCCTCCATCGCGGCTCTGCACGGCGTGGCGGCGCGGCTGGACGCCGAGGGGCTCGGCGGGATCGCCGTCGTGGCCGGCTACCTGGACCGGCGAAAAGACCTGGCGCCGCGGACCGGGCTCCCGATCGGGGCGCCGCAGGACGCCGCGGCGCTGCTGCACGGCGGGCGCGTCGTCGTCACCTCGGCCAAACATCATCTGCCGAACTACGGGGTGTTCGACGAGTTCCGCTACTTCGTGCCCGGCGACACGCTGCCGGTGTTCCGGCTGCCTGCGGACGGCGGTGAGGAGATCGACGTCGCCATCGCGATCTGCGAAGACCTGTGGCAGGACGGCGGGCCGGTGGCGGCCTGCCGGCGCGCGGGAGCGGGCCTGCTGGTGGTGCCGAACGCGTCGCCCTACGAGCGCGGCAAGGACGACGTGCGGCTCGACCTGTGCGTCCGGCGGGCGCGCGAGGCCGGAGCCGCGCTCGCCTACGCCAACATGATCGGCGGGCAGGACGAGCTGGTCTTCGACGGCGACTCAATCCTGGTGGCCGCGGACGGCGCGCTGCTCGCCCGCGGACCGCAGTTCGACGAGGCGCTCGTCGTCGCCGACCTGGATCTGCCAGCGGCGGATCCGCCTCAGACGCCGGCCGACCAGCCCGTGGATGCGGGTGACGGCACGACGATCACGATCAGGCGGGTGACGCTGGCCCCGTCGCCGGAGGTGTCGGGGTTCCCGGAGGTATTCAGACCCGAGGGGGCGGGGATGTCCTGGCCGCGGCTGTCCGATCCGGCCGAGGTGTACGCGGCGCTAGTGACCGGGGTCAGGGACTATGTGCGCAAGAACGGGTTCCGTTCGGCCATCCTGGCGCTGTCGGGCGGTATCGACTCGGCACTGACCGCCACGATCGCCGCGGACGCGATCGGCCCAGGGAACGTGTACGTGGTGCTGATGCCCAGCCGTTACTCCTCGGATCATTCGGTCATCGATGCCGAAGACCTGGTCAAGCGGCAGGGCCTGCACGCGGTGACGATCCCCATCGCCTCGATGGTCGACGCGTTCGGCAAGGAGCTCATCCCGGCCGGGTTCCCGGAGAAGGGGCTGCCCGCGGAGAACCTGCAGGCGCGGGTGCGCGGGGTCGTGCTGATGGCACTGTCCAACGCGGCCGGGCACCTCGTGCTCACCACCGGCAACAAGAGCGAGCTCGCGACCGGCTACTCGACGCTGTACGGCGACTCGGCGGGCGGGTTCGGGCCGATCAAGGACGTACCCAAGACGCTGGTCTGGGAGCTTGCCCGGTGGCGCAACGCCGAGGCTGAGCGCCAGGGCACCAACCCGAAAACTCCCCCGATCCCGGAGAACTCCATTACCAAACCGCCGAGCGCCGAACTGGCGCCCGGGCAGATGGACACCGACTCGCTGCCCGCGTATGAGGTGCTCGACGCGCTGCTGGACGACTACGTGGAGAAGGACATGGGGACCGCGGAGCTGATCGCGGCCGGGCACGACCCGGCGCTGGTCGAGCGCGTGGTCCGGATGGTCGACGCCGCCGAGTTCAAGCGCCGTCAGTACCCCCCTGGCCCGAAAATCAGCCAGAAGAACTTCGGCCGCGACCGGCGCCTCCCCATCACCAGCCGCTGGCGGGAACCGCGCCCCTCCTGAGGTGGGGCAGCTAACGCGGCGTGCGGGTGGCCAGGCCGAGCAGCAAGCCGTCTACCACGCGGGCCGCGAAATCGCCGTCAAGGGCGCTGTCCGCGGACCTCTCCTTGGCCAGGACCGCGCCGGTCAGCGCGAGCAGCGCGACCTCGACGTCGGTGTCGGGCCGCAGCTCGCCCGCTTCGATACCGCGGCGGATGACGGCGCGCATGATGTCACGCCGCGGCTCGACCACCGTCTCCTTGTACCGCGCCATCAGCCGCGGGTACTTCTCGCCCTCGCCGAGCAGCAGCGCGTAACGGCGCGCCTTGCGCGGATCGGCCTTGTCCACGCACATCACGCTGAGCATCGCGACCAGGTCGTCCCGGACCGAGACACCGCCCGGCTCCGGGTAGGGCGACTTCAGCGAGCCGAACGCGGCGAGCAGCAGCTCTTCCTTGTTGGGCCAGCGGCGGTAGATGGTCGCCTTGCCGACTCCAGCGCGGGCCGCGACGGCCTCGACGCAGACTCCCTCGAAACCCCGCTCGGCGAACAGGTCAAGCGTCGCCTCGATGATCGACTGCTCGGCCTGCTCGCTGCGCGGACGGCCGGGCTTGCCGGGGCGGGCCGGCTTGACGTGGCGGCGCGCCGCCACGTCAAGCCCGGCTTCGGTGTCAGTGCCGGGCCCCTGATCGACGATGATCACGGGCTCCATGGCTGGTTATCCCTCTCGCTCTGCGCTGTTGAGCATGACTTCTTTTTCCAGTATGGCAAGCTCGGCCTCGTACTCGCCATCACCGTCCGGCGCGGCCTTCGGCGGCAGGCCGGGCATCCAGCGCAGCACCACGAACCCGCCCGCCAGCGCGAGCAGCGCCGCGACCAGCGAGGTGAAGTGCATGGCGTGCACGAACGCGTCATTGGCGGGCACCAGCAACGACCGCCCGGCCGTGCCGAGCTGCTGCGCGACCGCCTGGGTGGCGGTGATCGACGACGACGCGGCGGTCCGCGCGGCGGCCGGCAGGTGCGTCAGCGACGGACTGAGCGCACTGCGGTAGAACACCGCCAGGATCGAGCCGAGGATCGCGACGCTGAGCGCCACCGCCACCTGCCTGGCGGTGTTGGTCAGAGCCGAGCCCGCGCCCGCCCGCTCTCGCGGCAGCACGTCCATCACCGCGGAGGTGGCGGCCGGCATGGTGACGCCGATGGCCGCGCCCTGGACTAGATACAGCGCGATGAGCACCCAGATCGGCGTGGTGACGCCGAGCGCGGCGTACCCGATGAGGTCGACGCCCATCACGAACAAGCCTGTCGCGCCGACGGCCTTGGCGCCGTAGCGCCGGACCAGGCGCGCGCTGCGCGGCGCGAGCAGCAGCTGCCCGACCGCGAACGGCACGGTCAGCAGCCCGGCGTCCAGCGGGCTGTAGCCCCGGACGTTCTGCAGGTAGAAGCTGGTGAAGAAGTAAACGCCGCCCATGCCGAAGAACACCAGCCCGAGCGCCCCGATCGAGGCAGAAAGCCGCCGGTCGCGGAACAGCCGCACGTCGAGCGACGGATGGGCGATCCGGGCCTCATACCAGGCGAAGCCCGCCAGGATGGCCAGGCCGCCCATGATCGGGCCGAGCACCCCGGGGCTCAGCCAGGAGTCGCTGTCGCCGCCCTGGACGATCCCGTACACCAGCGACACCAGGCCCGCGATGGACAGCAGCACGCCGACGTAGTCGATCCTTCCAGCGTTGGGGTTGCGCGACTCCGGCACCATGATCGCGGCGGCGATGCCGCCGACGATGGTCACCGGCACGTTGATCAGGAAGACCGAGCCCCACCAGAAGTGGTCGAGCAGCAGGCCGCCCAGGACCGGGCCGGTCGCGATGCCGAGGCCCACCGCCATGGCCCACAGGCCGATCGCCCGTGGCCGTTCGGCGGGCTCGAAGACGTTCGAGATGATGGACAGGGTCTGCGGCATGACCGCGGCCCCGCCCAGGCCCATCGCGGCCCGCGCGAAAATCAGCTGATCGGGCGACCGTGAGTAGGCCGAGAGCAGTGAGGCGAGGCCGAACAGCGCGAGCCCGATGATGAGCATGCGCTTGCGGCCGATCTTGTCGCCGACGACACCGAACGTGAAGAGCAGGCCGGCGAAGAACAAAGTGTAGGAGTTGATGGCCCATTCGAGCTGGCTCTGACTCGCGCCGAGGCCCCCGTGTGGCTCGGCGATAGTCTTCAGCGCGACGTTCAGGACCGTGTTGTCGATGACGATGGCGAGCAGTCCTACGATCAGCACGCTGAGAATCAGCCAGCGCCGACGATAGACGGTCTGCGTGTCCATGTGTCCCTTCCGGATTACTCGAAGCTCGTGCGCGGAATCCGGGAAGGCGCTGGCCTGTCGGTGTGTTGTCATGACGAGCACGCCCGGATCCCGCAACTATCAATACGGAACCGTCTCGTATCGGAATCTATTTCCGGCCCTGGGCTGAAAGTTAATGTGATCCAGGTCGCATCGGGCGAGGGTCAGTGGCTCCCTGCCGGTCCTGCTCCGGCTCTCGTCCGGATTCCGCCGAACGGCGGTGGCGCATGCTTCCGGTCAGGATTCGGGCGCGACGTCGGCCAGATGCAGCAGGCGCGTGTCCGGGTCGATGACGAGCGCCAGGGTGAGTATGCCGTGCTCCGCCGTCAGCTCGACCGCCACCGAAGCGGATCCGTCACCCGCCCGGCAGGCGCCGACGCGGCATTCACCGGCCCAGACGGCGGCCATCCGCAAGCGGCGGGCCAGCAGGGCGGTGTCGACTGTCCAGGCGACCGGGATGGATGCGGGCCAGTCGCGGTCGGTGCCGTTCAGCCAGGCCACCACGGCGTCCAGCGTGTCACCCAGCGGCGAGCCCGCAGCGGGCGGGACGGCCAGGGAGAGCGACTGAACCCGGGGCGGCCGCTCGGGAGTGAGCTGGATCTGCACCTGGACCACGCCGCGCTCCCCCTCGAGCCACCACCGGCACTGCGCGGGCGTGTCGAACTGCGGCCTGCGCCCGGCGGCCCGGAAATCTCCGATCCGCTCGCGCACCAGGGCGATCCGGCGCTGCCGTTCGGCGAACGGGGCATCTTGAGCGACGTTGGGCGAGAACAGGCGCTCGGCGGCGGCGTCGTCCCAGGATCGCAGCAGCCGTTCCACCGCGTCCCGCGCCGCCAGCGTCTCCGGCCACGGACCTGACCCTTCCGGGCTGAGCGTCACGCCGTACCCGTGCGACGGCGGTTCACTGCGCCGCAGCACGGCCTCGAGCAGCCTGACCGCGAGGGGCGCCATCGGCGCGTAAGTGCTGTTGCCGAGCGCGATCACGCCCGTACGGCTCGCGGGATGCCAGCACATGTTGCTGCCGAACCCCGGGTACCCGCCGCTGTGGCCGACGATCCGGCCCAGCGCCGGATGCTCGGTCACGAACAGCCCGAAGCCGTAGGCACCGGGAGGCGTGACGGCTCCGTCCCCAGGAAAGCTCGGTGCGGAGTCCCATCCGGTCATGATCTGGGGCAGCTGCATCTCCCGCCGGGTGGCGCGCCGGACCGGATGCGGGCCGCCGGCCTCCGGGTCCCCGGGCGGGAACGCGGCCGCGAAACCGGTGACCCAGCGGCTGAGATCCTGTACGCAGCTGAAGATGCCGCCCATCGGGGCGAACGCGCCGCACGGTTCGAACGGCACCTCCGACCAGCCGCCCGGAGCGCGACGGTAGCCGCGGGCCAGGCCGCCGGATGCTTGCTCCGGGGCGAGGTCGAACTCCGCGGCCTCGTAGCCGGTGCGGGTCATGCCGAGCGGGCGCAGCAGCCGGTCGCGGATGTAATCCGAGTAGGCGACGCCGGTCACGGCGGTGATGAGCCGGCCGAGGATGGCGAAGCCGAGGTTGGAGTACTCGAACCGGGTGCCCGGCGCCCAGTTGAAGCCGACGCCGCGGGCCAGGAAGGCCGCGAAGTCGTCCAGGGGCAGGCCCTGCTGCCGGTCCCCCCACGGGTCGTCGGTCGGGAACCCGGCGGTCATGGTCAGCAGGTGCCTGACGGAGATCCGCGCGGCGTCCGGGCTCGCCTGCGGCCAGTCGCGCAGTTCGGGTACGTAAGCTTCGGCCAGGTCGTCGAGCCTCAGCGCGCCGTCGTCGCGCAGCGCGAGTACCGCCGATGCGGTAAAGCTCTTGGTCATCGACGCGATGCGGAAGACGGTGCCTGCGTCCGGCGGCGGGCCGCCGAGGTCCCGCTCGCCGAGCCCCGCCGTGTGCACGAGTTCGCCGTCGATCACGACCCCGTACGCCAGCCCAGGCTGGCCGCCGCGCTGGTGATAGCCAGCCGCCAGGGTGTCAATGTCCGCGAAGTCCGCCATCGTCCTAGTCTTCCAGAGTCGTTTGGCCATATCGCCCACCCCACCTGTCATGCCATCATCTAAGGGTCCGGGTACGCCACTGGGGCGACACGAGACATGGAGGCCGACGAAGATGTCACAGCACACGGACGCGCTTATGGCCGCGACAGGACAGCGGACCACACCTGAGCCTCTTTACGGCGGGTCAACCGGCGGGCGTCGCGTCACCGTACGCGATATCGGCGCCGCGAAGGCACGCGGCGAGAAATGGCCCATGCTCACCGCCTACGACGCGCTCACCGCCGGGATCTTCGACCGGGCCGGGATCCCGGTCCTGCTGGTCGGCGACTCTGCCGCGATGGTGGTCTACGGCCACGACAGCACGATCCCGGTCACCGTGGATGATCTGATCCCCCTCACCGCGGCCGTCGTGCGCGGCACGAGCCGAGCCATGGTGGTGGCCGACCTGCCGTTCGGGTCCTATCAGGCTTCTGCCGGCGCCGCGCTGCACACTGCCACCCGGTTCCTGAAGGAGACAGGCGCGCACGCGGTCAAGCTCGAAGGCGGCCAGCGGGTCGCCCAGCAGGTCGAGGAACTCGTCGCGGCCGGCATCCCGGTCATGGCCCATCTCGGCCTGACCCCGCAGTCGGTCAACGCCTTCGGCGGCTACCGGGTGCAGGGACGCGGCGAAGACGGTGAGCAGCTGCTGCACGACGCCAAGGTGATGCAGGCGGCCGGCGCGTTCTCCGTGGTCCTGGAGTGCGTGCCCGCTTCCCTGGCCGCCCGGGTCACCGAGGCGCTGACCATCCCCACCATCGGCATCGGCGCCGGCTCAGCCTGCGACGCCCAGGTCCTGGTCTGGCAGGACATGGCCGGCCTGTCCCCCAAGGTGGCCAAGTTCGTCAAGCAGTACGCCGACGTCGCGGGCGTCCTGCACGACGCCGCCCGCGCCTTCGCGGACGATGTCACAAGCGGCACCTTCCCGGACGAGGAGCACTCGTACAAGTAGCGGCACTGGCTGAAGAAAACTGGCCCGGCCCAGCAGGTTGCTCAGGCCAGCGGGTTGAGATAGCGCAGGCCGGTCCCGCCGCGACGGCGGCTGGGCCAGGCCGCGCAGGCTGCTCGTGGGGGTGAGCCACGAACCGTTCGGGAAAAAAGTTCTAAATATCGGTGATGCGCAGGCCGGCGTGGGCCTTGTAGCGGCGGTTGATGGAGACCAGGTTGGCGGTGAGCGCTTCGATCTGGCCGCAGTTGCGCAGCCGGCCCGCGTAGACGCCGCGGACACCGGGGATCCGGGCTGCCAGGGCCTGAACGGTGTCGGTGGCGTGCCGGTCGTCACCGAGCACGAGCACGTCCGAGTCGATGGTCTCGATCTCCGGGTCGAGCAGAAGGACCGCGGACACGTGATGGAACGCCGCCACCACCCGGCTCTCGGGTAGCAGCGCCGCGGCCTGTTCGGCCGCGCTGCCCTCGGCGACCGGCAGCGGGTAGGCACCGCGCTTGTCGAAGCCGAGCGGGTTCACGCAGTCCACCACGATCTTGCCCGCCAGCTCGGCTGCCAGCCCGGACAGCAGCTCGCCGTGGCCTTCCCACGGGACCGCGGCGATCACCAGGTCCGCTTCACGTGCGCAGTCACGGTTGCCCAGGCCCCGGGCGCTGCGCCCGATCTCCCGCGCGACGGCCTGGGCGCGGTCGTGGCTGCGGGACCCGATGATCACCGGGTTTCCCGCCAGCACAAACCGGCGGGCCAGGCCGCGTCCCTGCTCCCCGGTGCCACCGAGGATGCCGATCACCAGGCTGCCGACGGCCGGGGATTCATGCTCACTCATGAGCTGAATCCTGCCAGACCCCCTCCGCAGGGGGGTCCCAGGGGGTGCCCGGGGGTGCCCGGGAGTGCCCGGGGGGTACGGGGGGTGGAACCCCCCGTAATCGGGGGGGTCTGGGGGGGTCTGGGGGGGTCGTCCCCCCGAGGCAATACAGAAAGTACTGCGCGTAAGGACTTTTGGGGGCACCATGGAGAGGTGGACGGCAACCAGGTGACCACGCTCCGTGCGCTTCTCGCCCCGACCGGATGGCTCGAACGGTCCCGCGTCTTCGCGCAGGGGCTGCGCAAGGCGACCCGGTCGCCAGGCGGGCTTCTCCTCGTCGGCACGCCCGACGAGGAGCCGTGGCACCTGACCGCGCACCTGGACGAGGAAAGCCGCCTTTCGCGGATTCCCGAGCTGAGGCCGACTCTCATCCGCTGGCGGGTCCCGCCGGGCGCGCCGTCGCACCTGCGGGTGGGTATCGAGCGGCTGGAGGCCGCCCAGCGCGGCGAGACGCTGTTCGTCGTGTCGCCATCGACCGCGCCGGTCCCCCTGCTCGAACGGGTCCATGACGCGCGGCGGACCGGGGCCACGATCTTCGCGCTTGACCAGGGCGATCCGGAGCTCGACTCCCTCGCCCACGAGACGATGGCGATCCGGACCGGGTTCGACCCGATGTCGTTCGGGGCGGCGCAGCACCTGATCAGTTCGGCGGTCGGGGACCTCGAGCGGCCCGAGGGCTTCGACGACGGCGAGTTCGGCCTGGCCAGCGCCGTAGGCCGCGGCCCGCAGCCGGGAGTTCCCGGCTACCAGCGTTACCGGCGGCCGGGCGTCCGGGGCCTGCGGGAACGGGTGGCGCGCCTGCTGGACGCGGTCAGCGGACCTACCGGCTAGTCCTAGGCGTCCAGGGTCAAGACCATGGTGGGACGCTCGATGATGTGGTCCGGACGCAGCGGTCGCACAGCCGTGCCGATGGCGAAGAACTCAGTGGTGTGCGAGCCCCAGGTGTGGCTGTGCTGCCTGAGCTGGACGCCGACGATGCCTTCGGCGTGCAGTTCCTCGGCCTCGGCCTGCATCCGGCTCATCGCGAGCTCGCGAGCGTCGTACAGCGCCTGGGTGAACTGCTCGATCTCCACGTTCTTGCCGATGTTCCCGAGCTTGCTGCCGAATTTCTGGTGGGCGATGTGGTACACGCACGTCCCCATCACCATGCCGAGCGGCGCGTAACCGGCCCGGATGAGCGTCCAGAAGTCCTGGCCGGACAGGTCCGAGGTGAACGGCTGGTTCTTGTTGTTGCGCCAGTTATCGACCCCCCCACCACCCGCGCCCTCTTCCGCCTTGACCGCCGTCCCGACCGCGATGAATTCGGCGATGTCGGCGCCGAATTCCTTCATCTCCACGTCCAGCCGGACACCGACGATGCCGTCGGCGCGCAGTGCGTCCGCCTCGGCCTCCATCCGGCTCATGGCCAGCTCGCGAGCGTGGTACATGGCCTGGGACAGCACGTCAAGCTCTTGGTTGCTGCCCCAGCGGCCCACCTGCAGCCCGACGTGGTAAATAGAGCTGCCGAGCACCAGGCCCAGCGGGCGGAACCCAGCCTCGCGCACCAGCAGGAACTCGTTGACCGACAAGTCGGAGGTGAAGATCGACCCGGGCCGGCCGGGCTGCAGCTCCGCCAGGCGGCGCATAGCATCCTGCGGGACGCCCGCGGCATCCAGTTCCGTCGCTATGTTCTGCTGGTCGGTCATCGTCTCTCCTACGAGCTCTCGGCTCTGGTTGCTGTGCTTTCTAGCTGTTTGGCTGTCTACCTGTTGGCTGTGCTTGGTGGCGCGGTCAGATCCGGATCCTGGCCGCCTGGCGGCGCTGCGGGTCGAGCGACATGACGGCCAGCGTGGGCCCGCTGTGCCGCTGCTCGTGGGTGAACCTGGCGATCGCGGTCCCGATGCTTGTGGCCTCCACGATGTGGTCGCGGCGGCCCTCTTGTACCGGGCATTCCCGCTCGCTGACCCGCATGTCCATGCTGGCGATCACCACGCCCTCGGCGCCGAGCCGCTTGACGTCTTTCGCCAGCTGCTGCCGTGAGTCGTGCCTGGCGTCGTTGACGAGCTCGGTGTAGCCGACGACCTCGGCGTTACCCGCACCCCATCGGGTCTGGCCGACGGTCAGCCAGTCATCGTGCCTTGAGCCGATCGAGATGCCGAGGACGAGGCCGGCGGGCACCCAGCCCTTCATGATCAGCTTGGCGAAGTCCTGCCCGGACAGGTCGGAGGTGAACGGCGTCTTGCGGGTCTTGCCCTTGGGTCCCTTGGAGCCGGAGAACACCGGCGGCGCGCCGGGAGCGCGGATGGCCGTGCCGATGGCCTTGAACTCCATCCCGCCGGCCGGGAACGACCCGATCGTCAGCCGGACGCCCACCACCCCGTGCCCGCCGAGCTCGGCGCACTCGGCGGTCATCCGGTCAATTGCCTTGTGCCGCGCCTCGTACATCGTCTGGACCAGCGGGGCGAAAGACCCGAAGCCGCCGCGGCCCGACACCTGAGTGACCGTACGGGCCGGAACGCCGTACCCATAGGAGCCCCAGGCCCCCGGGCAGTTATAGCCGCCGGTGAAGCCGATGTTGTAGACCGCGGCGCCGAGCACCTGGCCGACCGGCTCGAAGCCGACGCTGCGGATCGCGACAAACTCGTCAGACGTCAACGCAGAGCCCCACGTGCCGCTGGCCCGGATTTCCGCCATCCGGGCCTCGGCCGCGGCAGGCAGTTCTTCGCTCACGCCCCTAGCCTATTATCACGGCGGCGCAAGTTATCACGGCGGCATAAACGCGCCGAATCTAATCTTTGGCATCCCACTCCTCGTTTCTGCGCTGTACTGTCTCCAGCGCGTGGGCCGCGGCCTCCCGGGTGGGGAAGGGGCCCAGCCGGTCCTTGCCCGCAGTGGGTCCGTCGTCGTCTTCCACGGTGTGGCGGGTAAGGCTGTACCACCATCGCTGTTCGTTGTCCATGCACATTAGACTCGCAAAGCATGGCGACAATGCTGCAACCGGGCCGGCTTTCCCCCACCCGTCAGGTCCCCGCGGAGATCACGCGGCCTGAGTACGTGGGCAAGAAGCGTCCGAAGACCGGGGAACCGGACGTGAAGACCCCAGAGATCATCGAGCGGATGCGGGTCGCGGGCAAGCTCG
>Ga0302184_10002204_pt1 | contig 12397 bp, 10 predicted proteins | sample I_Palsa_N3_3_FD_200233 | JGI IMG/M metagenome (GOLD analysis project Ga0302184, IMG submission 200233) | Peat permafrost microbial communities from Stordalen Mire near Abisko, Sweden - I_Palsa_N3_3 | ecosystem: Environmental > Terrestrial > Soil > Palsa > Peat permafrost | place: Sweden...
GAGAACTCCTGCCCGAGTGTGACCGGGACCGCATCCATCAGGTGGGTCCGCCCCGTCTTGACGACGTCGCGGAACTCCGCCGCCTTCCCGGCGAAGCTCGCCTCGAGCCGCTCGAGCGCCGGCAGGAGCTCGTCCGTGCATTCGCCGAGCGCCGCCAGGTGCACGGCGGACGGGAAGACGTCGTTGGACGACTGGCCCATGTTCACGTGGTCATTGGGATGGATCGCGGGCGTGGTGGGCGGGAATTGGTTCGCCAGGTTCGCGATCACCTCGTTGGCGTTCATGTTCGAGGACGTGCCCGAGCCCGTCTGAAACACGTCGATCGGGAACTGGTCGTCGAAGTCGCCGTTCGCGACGCGGTCGGCGGCGTCGGCGATCCGCTCGGCGATGCCCGGCTCGAGCAGCCCGAGCTCGGCGTTGACACGCGCGGCGGCGCCCTTGATCGCGCCGAGCCAGCGGATCACCGGCACGGGCACGCGCTCGCCCGAGATCGGGAAGTTCGCGACCGCCTTCGTCGTCTCGCCACCCCACAGTTGCTCTTGCTGCTCAACGCTCATCGCCGCCGTCCTTTCGAACATGTCTCTCTCGGTACAGCGACACGCTAGCGACCGCGCGCCGTCAACCGCAGAACCAGATGATCTCGCGGGCGACGGTGACCGGGTCGTCGTAGGCGATCAGGAAGCCGACGCCCGGAACGGTGCGCAGCTGCGCGTCGGGCATCAGGTCGAGCGCCTCCTGCGCCCACTCGATCGGCGCCGCTGGATCTTCATCGGCCCACAGCAGGAGGATCGGGAACCGCATCAGCGGATACGCGTCGAGGAGGTCGCGCTGGGCGTCGAACGGCCAGCGCCTGACAAACCGCGCCCAGGCACGGGCGCGGTTGGCGTTGCCACCGACGTCTGCGAAGGCATGGCGGATGAGATCGCGCGCCTCCGGGTTGCGCCGGGCCGACAGCTTGTCTCCGAGCGACGGGCGGAAGACGAGCTTGGAGCCATGGGAGACCGCGAGGCCGAGCCCTGGGACCGCGCCGAGTCCTGCCGCCAGCCTCCAGAGCGCCCGCCTGCCGGCAAACGGCGCCGGCCGGTGCAGGCGGTTTGGCGCCAGCACCAGCCGGGATGGCTCGAGGGCGCCGGTGGCGACCGCCTGCAGCGCCAGCTCGGCGCCGAAATCGTGCCCGACGAGCAGTGGGCGCGGCCCGGCCACCTCCTCGCAGAAGCCGACCAGCACCTCGCAGAACCAGGCGGCCGTGTAAGCATGCCGGGGGCGGTCCTCGGAGTCCCCGTGAAGCGGCAGGTCCGGCAGGACGACGCGAAAGCGTCCCGCGAGCGACTCGACGATCGGCTCCCACTCGCGGTGGGAGAGGCCGAGCGAGTGGAGCAGCACGATCGCGTGGCCGGTCCCGGTCTCGCGGTAGGCGATCCGGGCGCCGTCGGTGTGGTGGTACAGCCGCAGCTTCATGTCGCCCGATCCTTCCAGAGCGCCGGTTCATTCGTCGAGGCGACGGCGGCGGCCTCCTAGAATCCGCCGCCCGGATGACCACTCCCCACCGCCCAGTCGACCCGCGGGTATCGTTCCCCCAGCTCGAGGAGCGCGTGCTCGAGCGATGGCGCGAGCGCGACGTGTTCGCGCAGTCGATCGCGCGGCGCCGGGGCGCGCCCGCGTGGGGCTTCTACGAGGGCCCGCCGACAGCCAACGGCGTGCCTGGCTCGCACCACGTGCTCGCGCGCGTGTTCAAGGACATCTTCCCCCGCTACCGCACGATGTGCGGCTACTTCGTCGAGCGCAAGGGCGGCTGGGACTGCCACGGCCTGCCGGTCGAGCTCGCGGTCGAGGCCGAGCTGGGGATGAAGGAGAAGGCCGACATCGAGCGCTACGGAATCGCCGAGTTCAACGAGCGCTGCCGCCAGAAGGTGCTGAGCCACATCGACGACTGGACCAGGCTGACGGAGCGGATCGGCTTCTGGATCGACACCGACAACGCCTACCGCACGCTCGACCCGAGCTACATCGAGTCGGTCTGGTGGGCGCTGAAGACGATCCACAGCAAGGGCCTGCTGTTCGAGAAGCTGAAGGTCGTGCCGTACTGCACGCGCTGCGGCACCGCGCTGTCGAGCCACGAGCTCGGGCAGCCGGACGTCTATCGCGACGTGATCGACCCGAGCGTCTACGTCCGCCTGCCGGTGCTCGACCCGGCTGGCTCGCCATTGCACACGGGCGACGAGCTGCTGATCTGGACGACGACGCCCTGGACGCTGGTGTCGAACGCGGCGGTGGCGGTCGACCCCGACCTGACGTATGTCCGCGCGCGGTCAAATCACAGTATTGACCGCGGCGTCGTGGCGGTCCTCGCCGCCGGCCTGCTCGAGCGCGTGCTCGGTGACGATGCCGAGATCCTCGACACGTTCCCCGGCCGCGCGCTCGAGGGCGTCCGCTACGAGGGCCCGTTCGATTTCATCCCGGCCGAGGCGTACGGACCCAGGGGCCGGACCGTGCTGCTAGCCGACTTCGTCACCGCGCAGGACGGCACCGGGCTGGTGCACACAGCGGTTGCGTTCGGCGAGGACGACTTCCGGCTCGGCGAGGACAACGGCCTGACCGTCGTCAACCCGGTCAGACCCGACGGGACCTACGACGAGCGGGTCGGCAAGTACGCCGGGCGGTGGGTGAAGGACGCCGACGAGGACCTGATCCGCGATCTAGAGGAACGTGGGCGGCTGCTGCGCGCCGAGAAGTACGAGCACGCCTACCCGCACTGCTGGCGCTGCGGGACGCCCCTGATCTATTACGCCAAGCCGAGCTGGTATATCGCCACGAGCCAGATCAAGGAGCAGTTGCTGGCCTCGAACGAGGACGTCAACTGGCAACCCCCGCACGTCAAGCACGGACGTTTCGGCAAGTGGCTCGAGGGCAACGTCGACTGGGCACTCTCGCGCGAGCGCTACTGGGGCACGCCGCTCCCGGTCTGGCGCTGCGCGAACGAGCACGTGACGGTAATCGGGTCGCTCGCCGAGCTGCACGAGCGCTCGGGCGTCGAGCTGTCCGACCCGCACCGGCCGTTCGTCGACGAAGTGACGTTCGCGTGCGGGCAGTGCGGCGAGGAGATGCAACGCGAGCCGGTCGTGATCGATGTCTGGTTCGACTCGGGGTCGATGCCGTTCGCCCAGTACGCCGCCCCGCAGACCGGCGTCGAGCACTTCCAGGAGCGCTTCCCGGCCGACTACATCTGCGAGGCGCTCGACCAGACGCGCGGCTGGTTCTACTCGCTGCTCGCCGTCTCGACGCTGCTGTTCGGCCGCTCGTCGTACCGCAACGTCGTCTGCCTTGGCCTGATCCTCGACGAGGAGGGCCGCAAGATGAGCAAGTCCGTCGGCAACGTGGTCGCACCGTGGGACGTGATCGACACCTATGGCGCAGACGCATTCCGCTGGTACTTCTTCACCTCGAAGTACCCGTGGGACGGCTACCGCTTCTCGCTCGAGACGATCGGCGAGGCAGTGCGTCTGTTCATGCTCCAGCTGTGGAACACGTACTCGTTCTATGTGCTGTACGCGAATGCCGCCGGGGTCGATGCCGCTGCCTTGGCCGGCAGCGGCATCGAGGAAACCGATCTCGACAGGTGGGTGCACTCGCGCCTGGATGCGACCGTCACCGCCGTCCGCGAGGCGCTCGACGGGCTCGACGCGACCGGCGGCGGCCGCGCGATCGCCGAGTTCGTCGACGAGCTGTCGAACTGGTACGTGCGCCGCTCGCGGCGGCGCTTCTGGGACGGCGACCCGGCCGCATTCGCCGCCCTGCACAACGCGCTGACGACGGTCGCGAAGCTGCTGGCGCCGTTCACGCCGTTCGTCGCCGACGAGATCTACGACAACCTCGACGGCTCGCAGCCGAGCGTCCATCTGTGCGACTTTCCGGTTTCGTCCCCACCCACCCGCGACGTCGCGCTGGAGGAGGCGATGGGGATCGCGCGCCAGACGGTGCGACTCGGCCTCGCGGCGCGGGCACAGGCGAAGGTCAAGCTGCGCCAGCCGCTACACGCCGCGGTGGTCGTCGCCGCGGGCGCCGAGCGTAACGCGATCGAGCGCCTGGCGGAGATCGTGCGCGACGAGCTGAACGTGCGCGAGCTGCGATTCGTCTCAGAAGCGGACGAGCTCGGCGAGGTCGAGGTCAAGCCGAACTACCGGACGCTGGGGCCGCGCTTCGGCGCCGCGATGCCGCTGGTCGCTGCCGCGATCGCGGCGCTGGACCCGGCACACGTGGCGGCCGCGCTGCGCGAGGACAGGACCTTGGGGATCACGATCGGCGGCAACGAGCACGCGCTCTCAGCCGCGGACCTGCTCGTCACGATGAAGCCGCTCGACGGGTATCAGGTCGAGCGCGAGGGGTCGCACGCGGTCGCGCTCGAGCTCGAGATCGACGGCGACCTGCGCCTCGAGATGTGGGCCCGGGAGATCGTCCACGCGGTCCAGGCGGCGCGGCGAGATGCCGGCCTCGAGATCAGCGACCGCATCATCCTCACCCTCGACGGCGACCCCGGCCTGCTCGAGGCGGCCCGCGAGCACCAGGACTACATCGCCACCGAGACGCTCGCGGTCGAGGTCCGCTACGCCCCCCTTCCCGAGCTTGACCCGATCACGATCGACGGCTACGAGCTGCGGATCGCGATCGACCGCGCTGCGCGCGAGACGTGATCCACGGTCGCGGGCGCCGGTCAGTGACACGAGCCTGTCAGGTGTAGCGGGCGGGTCGCGGCGGGAATACGCTGCATCCCAGCTGGACCTCGAACGAAGGGAGGCTTGTCGCGTGTCCGATCTCGTCGAGACGACGCACACCGATGAAGCGGCGCCACGGGCCAGGCAACGCCGCGGGCAGCGCGACTCTCGGCGCGAGCCGGCGTCCGCCCTGTTTCCCGACGTCGTCAGGGCCCATTTCCGCTGGCAGCAGGCGCTCGACACGGAACCGAGGGAAGACGCGACCGTCGAGAAGTACGCGGCTGAATACAAGGCGAAGTTGGTGGCGTTCGAGAACGAGCACGGCACCGTTGAGCAGGTGTACTGGTCCACGCGGGCCCCGTCCGCCGTGGCGATGACGGTGAAGAAGCCGAACAAGCCGCGGCGCGACCCCTTCCGCGTCCGCGAATCGGACATGACGGTGCGGTTTCACCGCCTCACCGACTGGGCCACCGGCCAGGCGCCGGGGATCGCCGACGTGCTGAGCGACTGCGACCTGCTCGCGAGCCGTGTTGAGGAGGTGCTGCGGGGGACGAGCCAGCTGATCGCGATGCGCTGGATCGTCGGGGTCGCGACGCACTCGCTGGGCTTCTTCGAACGCAACCGCACCGGTCCCCCGCGGCGGGCCACGGTCGACGCGTTCGTCGCCGATCGCCGCAAGCAGCTCACGGACGCCGAGGCGTACTACTGCCGTGCGGCGAGCCAGGCCGGGCGGATCGTCTACCTGACCGGGATGCTGATCGGCATGGCGGCGATCGCCGTACTTGGCGTACTTGCCACCTGGCTGCTCTCGAAGACGAGCATGTCGCACGACCATCGCAGGCTCGCGATGCTCTGTCTCGGCGCCGGGGCGGTCGGCGCTTGGGTCAGCACGATCTCACGGATGGGCGCACCCGAAGCCAGCAAGTTCAACCTCGACTTCGAGCTGGGCCGCAGAGTGGTCCGCCGCCTCGGTCTGTTCCGCCCATTCCTTGGCGGCGTCTTCGGCCTGGTCCTGTTTGCCCTGCTGGCGAGCGGCCTGCTCCAGCTCCACCCCTCGCCGACAGCGGAGCCCTACTACTACGGGTTTGCCGCCTTCCTCGCGGGCTTCAGCGAGCGGTTCGCCCGCACGACGCTCGGCGCCGGCGAACGCCAGCTGTCGCCGAGCAGTGCGGACAGCACGGTCGAGTCGACTGGAACCTCGTCCGCGAACGGAACGGCTCCCCCCTAGCATCCGGGCGCCTGCCGCCGATGCGCGGCGGGCCCCCGACAACTCGGAGCTACGCGAGCGCCGGCTCGATCTCGGCCTCGAGCCGCTTCTTGGGGTAGGCCCCCGTGACCCGCTTGGCCTCCTGGCCGTGGCGGAAGACGATCAGCGTCGGGATCGAGAGCACGTTGTACTGGATCGAGGTCTGCTGGTTCTCGTCGGTGTTGAGCTTGACGACCTTCAGCTTGCCCGCCTGCTCCTTGGCGATCTCCTCTACGACCGGCGCAACCATCCGGCACGGCCCGCACCATGGGGCCCAGAAGTCAACGAGCACGGGCACCTCGGACTCTAGGACCTCGGCCTGGAAGTTGTTGTCGGTGACTTCGGTGACGGTGCCGGGCATTCGGCGCTCCTTGTCGTGGTGTACTTCAGAAAGTGTAGCGACACGAGGAGGGAAAATCGTCGAGGAGAGCTACGCTCAGGGTTCGAGATGCCGGACCCGACCAACAGCGAGATCGCGGCGGCGCTGGACGAGCTCGGCGACCTGTACGAGCTCGACGGCGCGATCGTGCATCGAGTCGTCGCCTACCGAACGGCGGCGAAGGCGATCCGCGAGGCGCCGACTCAGGTGACGGCGCTCGCGCGCGCCGGACGCGCCACCGAGCTGCCGGGGATCGGCGCGACGATCCAGGAGAAGGTGCTGGCGCTCGCCGACACGGGCGAGATCCCCGCGCTGGCCAAGCTGCGGGGAAAGTTTCCCCCAGGCCTGGTGGCGATGACACGGCTCCCGGGGCTCGGCCCCAAGCGCGCGCGCCGGCTCTACGACGAGCTTCAGATCGATTCGCTCGAGTCGCTGCGAGAGGCGGCTGAGGGCCACCAGATCCGGACCCTCAAGGGGTTCGGTCCGAAAGCCGAGGAGGCGCTGCTCGCCGCGCTCGCTGCCCACGATGCCGACGGGCCGGCGCGACGAACGGTGCTCGATCGGGCCCTGCGCGTCGGCGAGGAGCTCCTCGCGGCGCTGCGAGCCGATCCGGCGGCGGGACGGGTCGAGCTCGCCGGCTCGGCGCGGCGGATGACCGACAGCGTCAAGGACCTCGATGTGATCGCGACCGCCGAGGATCCGGCCGCGCTGGCGCGCGCGGCCGGATCGCTGGAGCTGGTGGAGTCGGCCGGATCTCCCGGGGACAACGCGGTCCGGCTACGTACCCACACCGGGCTCGCGGTGGACCTGCGGATCGTCGAGCCCGACCAGTTCGGCAACCTCCTGCAGCACCTGACCGGCTCCAAGGAGCACAACGTCGCGCTACGTGACTACGCGGTTCGCCGCGGGTTGCACATCTCCGAGTACGGGCTGCTCGACGACGCGACCGGGATCACGCATCGGTGTGAGACCGAGCATGAGGTGTACCGGCTGCTCGGGATGGACTACATCGAGCCGGAGCTGCGCGAGAACCGCGGCGAGATCGAGGCGGCCCTGAGCGGCACGCTCCCCCAGCTCGTCCAACTGGAAGACTTGCGCGGCGATCTGCACTGCCACACGACCGCCTCGGATGGGACGGCGTCCGTCGAGCAGATGGCGGTCGCAGCGCGTGACGCGGGCTACGAGTACCTCTGCATCACCGACCACTCCGCGTCGATGGGGTTCGGGGCGGAGGTCACCGACGCGCAGCTGCTCGAGCAGATCGAGCGGGTCAGGACGACCGAGGTCGACGGGATCGAGCTGCTGGTCGGCTCGGAGGTCAACGTCCTGCCCGACGGATCGCTCGACTATCCCGACGAGTTGCTGGCGCAGCTCGACTGGGTCGTGGCGAGCGTCCACACTTCGTTCCGGATGCCACGCGCGGAGATGACGGCTCGGATCGTGCGCGCGATCGAGCACCCGTACGTCGACTGCATCGGCCATCTGACCGGACGCAAGATCGAGCGGCGGCCGCCGTACGAGATCGACTTCGAGGCGATCGTCGAAGCGGCGGTGCGCAGCGACACGATGCTCGAGATCAACGCCAGCCCGGACCGCCGCGATCTGAACGAGCACCACGCGCGCGCCGCCGCGGCGGCGGGCGTGCAGATCGTGATCAATTGCGACGCTCACCGCGTCGGCGGCTTCGAGGTCGCGCGCTACGGGATCGCGACCGCCCGGCGGGCGTGGCTCAGCGCGAGCCAGATCGCGAATACGCGGCCCTGGTCCGAGCTGGCGGAGCTCCTGAGTCGCGCCCGGCATCGGGCGGGCTCCGCTGGATCTTGACGAACCACGCAAGCCCGGCGACCGTGCCGATGGTCGCGATCCAGAAGTTGAGGCGCATGCCGAGGATGTACTGCGAGTAGTCGATCCGCAGCGTCTCCTCGAAGATGCGAAAGCCGGAATAGCCGGCGACGTACAGCGCGAACAACCCCGGTGGCCTGATCCGTCGATGATTCCCGAGCCAGACGAGGAAGGCCGCCAGCGACAGGTCCCAGATCATCTCGTACAGGAACGTCGGCTGGAAGGTCGCGTATTGGAGGTAGCCGGGCGGTCGGTGGGAGGGTGAGATCTTGAGCGCCCATGGAAGCTTCGAGGGCTTGCCGAACAGCTCCTGATTGAAGTAGTTGCCGATGCGGCCGATCGCCTGAGCCACCGGCAGGCCGGGCGTCGCCGCATCCCAGAATCGCTTGACCTCCGGCCAGGGCAGATCACGGCGAAGCCGCCACAGCCCGACGGCGACGCCGGCCGCGATCCCGCCCCAGATCCCGAGGCCGCCGTCCCAGATCGCGAACGGACCCCACCAGTGATCCGGGATCTGACTCGGCGTGGTGATGCAGAAGTAGATCCGGGCGCCGATCAGTCCGGCCGGGAAGCCCCACTTCGCCGCCTCGTAGGCGAGGTCGGGGTCGCCGCCCTGGTGCGCCCATCGACGGCGCGTGATCACGATCGCCGCCGTCACCGCGACCACGTACATGATCCCGTATGCGTGGAAGAACAGCGGGCCGACGTGAAAGCCGTTCTGCGACGGGCTCGGGATGTAGGCGAGCGGTGTCATGGCGACCTCCATGCTGGCAGGAGCGCTGGCAGTACGGCGGCACGGAGGATGCGGTCGAACGCCTCCGTCGTGAACGGCTCCAGGTGCGGGATGGCGCTCGCCGTGTAGCCGGGGATCGGGTCGTCCAGCGCGATCCGGATCGCCCGCCCGATGTCGTCGGACACGAGTCGCTGGTCGAGCGCGCCGGCGATCGCAAGCGCCGGATAGGGCCCGGGCGATGGCGTCGTGACCAGGATGCAACCGTCGGCGAGCGCTTCGAGCGGGGCGATCCCGTGATCCTCGCGACGGGGTGCCGCGGCGAACACCCGCGAGCGCCGCAACAGCGCCCGGAAGGCCTGCCGCTGCAGGCGCCCGGCGCTCCGGACGCCGTCGGGCGCGCGGAAGCCGTCGAGTCCGGCGACGACCAGCACCTCGCGCTCGCGCCTGACTCGCTGCCAGGCGGCGAGGATCAGGTCGAGCCGGCGTTTCTCCGGATCGGCGGCATAGACGACGACGTCGACATCGCGAGGCGCTGGCGCCGGCGCAGCCGGATCGGAGAGCGACCCGATTGGCGGGGACAGCACCACCACCGGCGCCCTCCGGGCAGGCCGGCACATATGTGTGCCGGCCTCCCCCAGCGGCGCCAGCGAGCGGCCGCTCCAGGCGAGGATCAGCGGCGCCTGGCGCAGGCGACGCCGCTCGACCGGACGCTGCCAGACGCCGTGCCTGCCGGGCCGGTTCTCCGCCGCCATCGAGTCGATGAAGATCGCCCCGGGCGTTGGCCACAGCAGCGCTCCGACGATCGAGCAGTAGACGATCGCCCGCGGTTGGTGCGTGGCCGCCGCCCGGACGGCGGTGCGACGGGCGAGCAGCGCCTGCGTGAGGTCGGTGAGCGCGAAGGTCCGCACGCGCGGCACCGACCCGGTGTGGACCAGCTCGGCAGTCGCGCCGGCGCGCCGGATGCCCGCCGTCAACTCCTCGGCGGCCGAAACCCAGCCGCCGGTGCTGGCGATCACCACGACCAGGACGTCGATGCCCGGCGCGCCCGGCCGGTCAACTGCCTCCACGCGCGTCAGGCGCTCCGCTGCACTGTCGGTCGCGTCGCGCCGTTCATCTCCATCAGGTTCGAGCGGAACCCGGGCGTGCGCACGAGCCTGATCGGCTGCAGCGGCGAGGTCGGCTCGATGTAGAAGCGGGCCCCGTCGCGCTCCTCGATCGCGGTGACGGCAGCCGCCTGCCGGCGCCACGCGAGGGCGCAGATGATCGGTCCGCCCGCGACGATCGCCGGCACCTGGGGCAGCACGAACGCGACCGCGGCGGCCCCGGTCGTGAGCATCAGCAGCGGCCACAGGCGGTTGAGGACGGTGCGCCCGGGGTGAAGCTCCGGCAGGCTCGAGCGCGTCCGTGCCGCTGCGAGCAGGGACGCGATCGGCGAGGAGGTCGTGGCGCGGCGGCCGATCCAGGCTCCGGCCAGTGCGGTCAACAGCCACCAGCCGGCCGCGACGGGAACGACAGTGTCGTTGCCGGTCCCGTTGGCCCCGGCGAGCGCGACGACCCCGAGCAGGGTCGCGGATGCGGCACAGATCAAGACCGTCGTTCGAAGGAAGTCCGGGAAGCGCATGGCGGCGAGTCTGCTTGGCGCGCGCCTCGCTCAGTCGGCGGCGAGGGCGGCCAGCACCTCTGCCATCCCCGAAGTTCCGTCGACGACCAGATCGGCCTGCTCCTCGATCGCCGCCGGACCTTCCTCGGAGCGAACGCCGACGCAGAGCGCGCGCGCGAGCTGTCCCGCCTCCGCCAGCGTGCGCAGCGCGCGGAATCCATCGAGGTCGGTGACGTCGTCGCCGGCGTACATCGCGACCGAGACGCTGGAGCGCGAGAGCAGCGAGCTGACGCCGACGCCCTTGTCGATCCGCACGGGCGGGCGCACCTCCATCACCTTGCGTCCCCAATGAACCTCCAGGCCGCCCGAGTCGGCCTGCGCCGCGATCGCGTCGACGGCTGCTCGCGCAGCCTGCTCGTCGCCCGCGCCGCGCCAGTGGAAGGCGACGATCGGGCCCTTGTCCTCGATTCTGACGCGCCGGCGACGCAGTTCGGACGTGTCGGATTCGCGGCGGAATTGCTCGATCCGCGGGATCCACTCGCGCACGCTCGGGTCGAGCACCGCCTCGGTCCAGCCCGATTCGAGCATTTCGGCTCCGTGGCTGCCGATGTACGTGATCGAGCCGATCGACACCATCGCGCGAGCCTCCGAGGCTCGCCGTCCGCTGATGCACGCGACGACCCCGTAGCGGCGGGCGATCGCGATCAGCAGCTGGCGGATCGCCTCCGGCACGTTCGCATCGGCGGCGTTCTCGACGATCGGCGAGAGCGTCCCGTCGATGTCGAGCAGCACGGCCGAGGCGGACGGGTTGGAGCGGAGCGGCGCGAGTGCATCGTGCAGGAGCGCTGACGGCACCTCTTTAGTATGTCGCCTCGTGACCGACCGAGCCGGTGGTGACGGACGAGCTCCCGGCGCGCGGGCAACGCCAGCCCACGGACATCCGGCGTTGCTGCTCCACGGTCAACCCGGGAGCGCCCGCGACTGGGAGTCCGTCGTCGGCGCGATCGGCGGCCGTGTTCCGACGATCGCCGTCGATCGTCCCGGATGGGACGGGCACAGCGCACCGGGTGGAGTGCTCCGCAGCTCTGACGCTGCACTCGCGGCCCTCGACGAGCGCGGGATCGACCGCGCGGTGATCGTCGGCCTCAGCTTCGGGGGCGCGGTCGCGGCCTGGCTCGCCGCCCAGCACCCCGAGCGCGTGGCGGCGCTCGTGCTGATCTCCCCGGCAGCCAACCAGGATTCGCTCGAGTTCGTCGATCGCCTGCTGGCGGCACCGGTGATCGGCTACGTGCTGAGCGCCGCGATCCTGTCGGCGGCGGGATTGGCGCTGTCGCTCGGCGCGGTGCGCTCGCGCCTGGAGTCGACGTTCTCGGTCCCGGACGACTATCTGCGTACGTCGGCACGGCGGCTCCGGGGTCGGTCCGCGCGCAGGGCATTCTGGGTCGAGCAGCGGTCGCTGATCCGCGACCTCCCCGTGCTCGAGCGGCAGCTTGGCCGGATCACGGCCCCGACGACGGTGGTCATCGGCACGAGCGACACGATCGTCCCGATCACCGCGGTCCGCCGCCTTGCTGGTCAGATCCCCGGCGCCGAACTGGTCGAGATCGAGGCCGGGCACCACATCCTGCCGGCGGAGCATCCGGGAGCACTCGCCGAGCTGATCGTCAGCGCCGCCGGTGGCGCGCGGGAGAGCTCGTGAGCGCGACGGCCGAGCCGATTCCCTCTACCCGTCGGACGGTAAATCCGGTGCGTCACCGCGTATTGCCGCGACACGGCACCGTTGTTCGGGTGTAGTGTCCGCGGTCGAGACGCAGCTGACGACCTGCCCAGGGGGCGGTGTGACGCTGGTGTGACGCCTGGGGGACAAGATCTCGCGGCGTTGTTGTCA
>Ga0302184_10002211_pt1 | contig 12373 bp, 9 predicted proteins | sample I_Palsa_N3_3_FD_200233 | JGI IMG/M metagenome (GOLD analysis project Ga0302184, IMG submission 200233) | Peat permafrost microbial communities from Stordalen Mire near Abisko, Sweden - I_Palsa_N3_3 | ecosystem: Environmental > Terrestrial > Soil > Palsa > Peat permafrost | place: Sweden: Abisko...
TGTGGATCAGTATCCAGCGCGCCGACGGGCCCATGTCGCGCGCCGTCTGGCGGCCCTCGGGCGGCGTGGTGAGCGAGTCCAGGTCGCCGGACAGCACGAGCACCGGCAGCGTCCTTGGCGCGTACGGGGGCGGCGTGGTGATCGGCGGGTCGGGGCGGGCGGGGGCCGGCCAGTCGAGGCAGGCGTCGAACTCCTCGTCCGGCTCGGTGATCCACTCGCTGACCGTGAACGGGGCGAAGATGTCCCTCGGCAGCGCGGCGGCCGCCGCGTGGTACTGCGCCTCGCGCTCGGCGACGCCGGCCTGGTAGCTGAACGGCTGCGGGTAGTCCAGGCAGGTGGTGGCCTGGTACAGGCCGTCGTTGAACTCGCTGACCGGGCCCGAGTTGCCGGTGTAGAGGTCGGTCGCCGCCAGCCGCAGCAGCGGCAGCGCGTCGTGATCGTCGAGCAGCGCGCGGGCCGCCGGGTCAAGCTCGCGGTACACGATGTTGTCCGTGCCCGCGTTGTTGACCAGCTCGATCAGCTCGTCGACGCCGACCCGCTGGGTGATCACCTGGCCGTAGGCGTTCCGCGTCCGGCCGGCGACCGGGTGAGCGCGCAGGTAGCCGGCCAGCCGGACGATCCTCGCCCACGACGAGCCCGGGGCCGCGGTGTGACAGGCGACGCTGCGCAGGCAGGCGAGCCTGAACGCCCGCCGCGCCGTGATGATCGTCTCCGGGTACCAAGGATCGGTCTCGCTGACCGGGTACGCAGCGTCCAGCGTCACCGACCGCAGCATGCTGGCGTACCGCGCGGTGAACACCTGGCCGAAGAAGGTGCCGTAGGAGTCGCCGTACAGGTCGACCCTGCCGGTGTCCAGCCTGCGCAGCAGCAGGGCGACGTCCCTGGCGGCGTTCGCCGTCGTGTACAGGTCGCTGGCGCGGGCGTACCCGCCGCCGGCCAGCTTGCGGGTGTGGTTCAGCTGCCGGCCGCACTGCCCCGTGTCGGCCGCGTACGCGGCGGTGCCGTCGGCCACCGTCCAGTCCTGCAGCGCCTTGCACCGGAACGCGGACGAGTTCCCGGTGCCCCGCAGGTTGACCAGCAGCAGGTTGCGGGTGGTGAGCAGCGGCAGGAACGTGGCGCGGTACTCGCTGGCGTAGTCGGTCGTGGCGTAACCTGGGCCGCCCTGCACGGCGAGGATCGTCCCCGTCGCCCTGCCCGAGGTCGCCGGGTACCACTGGAAGCCCAGCTGGATCTTGCCCGCCGCCGGATCGCGGTAGTCGTAGGGCACGCTGATCCTGGTGCACCAGGCGAGCCGCGAGGCCCGGCAGGGCGGAATGGTCACCGAGCCGACCCGGATCGGATGCCGCCCGGCCGCGGAGCCGGGCACTGGGCCGGCGCCGGCCGCGGCAGCGGCGCCGGCCGCCGGCGCCGGGCTGGCCAGCGCCTGACCCGCGACGGTGACCGAGATGGCGAGCAGGGCGGCGGCGGGAACGGCCACTGCCCTGGTGCGAAACAGGCGTGCTGAAACCGGCATAGCGCACCATAGCGGCCGCCGGGGACCGGGTGTCAAGACCGCGGTCGCCGCGCGGGGGACCCACCGGCCAGGCCCATCGCGTCCAGGACGAACGCGTGCACCTCGGCCTCGTACCGCAGCCGGGCGAACCGTCCGGACGGCCCGGCGTGCGCGCCCGCGCCGAGCTCGACCCGGAAGAGCACCCGCGAGCCCGCGGTGTCGGTCTCGCGCAGCCGCGCTACCCACTTGGCCGGCTCGTGCACCAGCACCCTGGGATCGTGCACCGCCCCGGTGACCAGCAGGTCGGGGCGCGACCCGGCTGGCGGGCTCTCGTAGGGCGAGTACGAGAGCAGGCAGGCGAAGTCGCCAGCGTCACGCGGGTCGCCCCATTCGTCCCATTCGCTGACGGTCAGCGGGATGCCGGGATCGAGCATCGTGTGGACGCAGTCGACGAACGGCACCTCGGCCACCACGGCGCGCCACCGGCCGGGCGCGCGTGAGTAGACGGCCCCCTGCAGCAGCCCGCCGGCGGACAGGCCCCGGGAGCAGATCCGGCTGGGGTCCACCAGGGCGCGCGAGCCCGCCGCGTCGCCGGCCAGCCAGTCCGCCACGGCGATGAAGTCGCCGAACGTGTTCGGCTTCGCCCGCAGCCTGCCCGCCATCCACCAGTTCCTGCCGCACTCGCCGCCGCCGCGCACGTGCGCGATCGCGTAGACCACGCCGCGGTCGAGCAGCGAGGGCAGGCTGACGTCAAATTCCGGGAACTCGCACGACTCGTAGGCGCCGTAACCGTAGAGCAGGCACGGGGCGCTGCCGTCCAGCGGCGTGCCGGCCCGCCGCGCGAGGGTGACCGGGACCTCGGTGCCGTCGGCGGTCGTTGCGCGCAGCCGCCAGGTCCGGTAGCGCGACGGCTGGTAGCCGGGGACCTGGCCGCGCCGCAGCACCCGCCGCGCGCCGGTGGCCAGGTCGAGCTCGGACCACACCGGGGGCTCGATCAGCGACTCCTCGGCGATGATCACGGTTCCGGCGTCGTACTCCTCGGCGTGCTCCACCCGGATGTTGCCGGCCGGCATCGCCGCGGGCACCTCGCGGACGCCGCCGCCCGCCCGGTCGGTGATCGCCAGCAGCGGGGCGCCGCCCCGGCGCAGGGTCAGCAGCAGGTGACCGGCGAAGACGTCGCAGCAGACCAGCCTGGTGTCGGCGCGGGCCGGGCTGACGGCGGCGCACGGCACCTCGGTCCAGTTCCGGCGTCCTGGCGCGGACAGCGGGGCCCGCATCAGCCGGTACTCGGTGGCGCCGTCGTTGGTGACGACGTACAGCGCGCCGGGGCCGCCTGCGGGGTCGGCGCCGGCCGGGCTGGCGGCGGCGTGGTCGATCGTGTACTCGACGCCGGGCCTGCGCGGGGCGACGCAGGCCGGCGCGGACTCCGGGTCGGCCGCCGGGATCACGTGCACCTCGGTGGTGTCCCGGGACGCCGCGGCGATCACCACCAGGCCGCCGCTGCGCGAAGCGTGCAGGGTGAGCTCGAACCGGGCGTCGGGCTCCGCCAGGACGAGGACGTCGGCGCCGGCACCGGTGCCGATCCGGTGCCGCCATACCTGGTGCGGCCGGTTCAGCTCGTCGGGCACCAGGTAGAACAGCTGGCGGGAGTCCGCGCTCCAGGCGATTCCCGGGTAGGTCCGCTCGATGATCTCGGGCAGGTCCGCCCCGCTGGCCAGGTCCCTGATCCGCAGGGCGTAGATCTCGGCCCCCGTCGGGTCCGCCGACCAGGCGAGCAGCGCCTGGTCCGGGCTCGGCTCGCGCACGCCGACGTCCACGTAGCCGGTTCCGGCCGCGAGGACGTTCTCGTCAAGCAGCAGCTCCTCCGCGGTCCCGGCGCGCGCCGTGGTGCCGGCCTGCGCCGTGGTCCCGGCCTGCCCCGTGGTCCCGGCCTGCTGACCGGTTTCGCCGGAGCGTGACCGCAGGAACTGACGGTTCTGCTGTCCCGCGGGGATCCTCGTCCAGTAGTCGAACCCCCCGACCCGCCAGTGCACCGAGTCCTCGTCCTGGTCCGCGATCCGTCCTCTCGCCTCGCCGTAGAGCTCGCCGGTGAGCCCGGCCAGATGCCTGCTGTGCGCGTCGTAGTAGGAGCGCTCGGCGGCCAGGTAGCCGGCCAGGGCAGGCGAAGCGGGGTCCCGCATCCAGCCGTAGCTGTCGGCGATGGTCACCCCGTGCAGGGTCAGCAGGGACGGCACGCGCGGCGCAACGGGCGGCGGCGGCAACTCGCTGGTCGGCGGCATGGGCGGCGGCGGCTCGCTGGTCGGCGGCATGGGCGGCGGCAGCTCACCGGCCGGCCGCGGGTGCGGTGTGCTGTCTGCTGGCGTCATGGGCGCTCACGCGAGGTGGCAGGCGGCCAGGTGGCCGGCCGCCGCCCCGGCGGGCAGCCGCAGCCGCGGGTCCTCGGTACGGCAGCGTTCCACCGCCACCGGGCATCGGGGGTGGAACCGGCAGCCCGCGGGGACGTCGGCCGGGTCCGGCGTCTCGCCGGTGAGGATCTGCGGAACCGACCTGTCCCGCGGGTCGCGCTTGGGCACGACAGACAGCAGCGCCCTGGTGTACGGGTGCCGGGGGTTGCGCACCACCTCGCCGGCGGCCGCGTACTCGACGATCCGGCCCAGGTACATCACCGCGATCCGGTCCGCGAAGTGCGCGGCGGTGGACAGGTCATGGGTGATCATGAGGATCCCCATGTCCGCGTCCCTGCGCAGCCCGTCCAGCAGGGCCAGCACCCCGGCCCGGACCGACACGTCCAGCATGGACACCGGCTCGTCGGCGAGCAGCAGCTCGGGGCCCAGCACGAGCGACGCGGCGATCGCCACCCGCTGCCGCTGCCCGCCGGACAGCTCGTGCGGGTAACGGTCCAGGTAGATCTCCGCCGGGGTGAGGCCAGCCTGCTCCAGGGCGGCCACGACCAGGGACCGGCGCTGGCCGCGCGAGGAGCCGATGCCGTGCACCAGCATCGGCTCCTCGACCGTCTCGCTGACCCGGAACCGGGGGTCGAGCGACTCGTAGGGATCCTGGTAGATCACCTGGACCGTGCGGCGCAGCGGGCGCATCCGTCGCTCTGGCAGCCCGGCGATGTCGGTGCCGTTCAGCAGGATGGCGCCGCCGGCGGGCCTGACCATGCCCAGGATGGTCTGCACGGTGCTGGTCTTGCCGCAGCCAGACTCCCCGACCAGGGCCATCATCTCGCCCTTGGCGAGGGAGAAGCTGACCCCGTCGACGGCGTGCACCCAGCGCTTGCGACTGCCGGTGAGTAGCTGCGTCAGCCCGCGCCGGACCGGGTAGTCGGTCCTCAGGTCCTCGACCTCGAGCAGCGGGGGCCGGGTGCCGGGGGCTGGGCCGGCGGGCGGGCGGGCGGTCGGCCCGGTCTCGCTCACGTCGCCTCGGCCAGGTCGCCGCGGCCGGCGTCGTTGAGGTGGCAGGCCGCCTGGTGGAACAGCCCGACCGGCCGCAGCGCCGGGTGCTCCGCCTCGCACCGGTGCACCGCCACGTCGCAGCGCGGCCGGAACGGGCAGCCGGCGATGGCCAGGTCGAGCCGCGGCGGCGCGCCGGGAATCGACGCCACCTGCTCGTTGCCGTACAGGTCGGGCGTGGCCGCGAAAAGCAGCCGGGTGTAGGGGTGCCGGGGCTGGTGGAACAGCGCCTCCATCGGCCCGGCCTCGGCGATCTCGCCGGCGTACATGACCGCTGCCCGCTCGCAGGTCTGGGCCACCACCGGCAGGTCGTGGGTGACCAGGACCAGCGCCAGCCCGAGCTGGTCGGACAGCCGGGTGAGCAGCTCGAGTATCTGCGCCTGCACCATCACGTCCAGGGCGGTGGTCGGCTCGTCCGCCAGCAGGATCCGCGGCTGGCAGGCGAGCGCCATCGCGATCGAGGCGCGCTGCCGCATGCCGCCGGAGAACTCGTGCGGGTAGCGGTCGCCTGCCGCCGCCGGGATGCCGACCATCTCCAGCAGCTCGCCGGCCCGCTTGCGGGCCGCGGCGCCCTCCGCGACGCCGTGGAAGGCCATCGGCTCGGCGATCTGCCAGCGGACCGTCTTCACCGGGTTCAGGGCGTTCATCGCGCCCTGGAACACCATCGCGACGTCCTTCCACCTATGCGGCCGCACCGAGTCCTCGCCGCCCGCCAGGATGTCGCGGCCGTCGATCTGGACCTGGCCGGCCAGCGTGGCGGTCGGCGGCAGCAGGCCCATCAGCGCCAGGACGGTGGTGGTCTTGCCCGAGCCGGACTCACCGACCAGGCCGAACCGCTCGCCCTCGGCGAGGTCGAAGCTCACCCCCTGCACCGCGTGCACCTGCGCGCCGTGCGGCAGGTCGAACCACACGTGCAGGTCGCGCACCTGCATCAGGCTACTCATATGGCGCCCGGCCCCCTTCCCACCAGCGTCCGCGGCCGCCACCGGCGGATCGACAGGTGGGCGACCCGCAGCCGCGGGTTGAGCGCGTCCTCGATCGCCTGGCCGAACAGGAAGCAGCCCACGATGACGGCGGCGATGACGAACCCGTCGGGCACGATCGCCCACCAGGCGCCGGAGCTGATCGCGGTGCGCTGGAAGGCGTGCTCCAGGATGGTGCCCCAGGTGGTGACGGTCGGATCCTCCAGCCCGAGGAAGGCGAGCGCGGTCTCCAGGTAGATCGCCACCGCCACGGTGAGCACCGTGTTGGCGATCAGCAGCGGCCCGACCTGCGGCATGATGTGCTTGGTGATGATCCGCCAGTTCCCGGCGCCGACCGCCCTGGCGCGCTTGACGTAGACCCGCTCCTTGGTGCTCATCACCTGGGCACGGATGATCCGTGCGGTCGAGGTCCACTCCAGGATGCCGATGACCATGATCACGTGGAACAGGCTGGCGCCCCACACGTCCGCGATCACGATCGCGAACACCAGGTCGGGGATGACCAGCAGGTAGTCGGTGATCCGCATCAGGGTGACGTCGATCCAGCCGCCGAAGTAACCGGAGACGATGCCGATCCCGCCGCCGAGGACCATCGAGACCAGGGTCGCCGCGAACCCGACGACCAGCGAGATGCGCCCGCCCTGCATGAGTTCGCTCAGCATGTCGATGCCGCCGTCGTCGCAGCCGAGCCAGTGGTGGATGGACGGCGCGGCGTAGACGGCGCAGGTCTGCGCGGACGCGCTGTAGGGCGAGATGTACGGCGCCACGATCGACAGCAGGACGAAGAACACGATGATACCGAGGCCGACCACGGCCGATTTGCGCTCGCGCAGCACGCGGAGGAAGAACCCGCCGCGGCTGGTGGGCATGTCCTTGCCCCCGGCGGACAGCAGCGGCTCCTGGATTCCCGCGCTCACGACGTGATCCTGGGGTCCAGCCGGACGTAGATCAGGTCGGCGGCGAAGTTCAGCACGATCACCGAGATCGTCAGGATCAGGAACCCGCCCTGCAGCATCGGGTAGTCGCGCTGGCCGATGGCCGTGTACATGGCCTCGCCGATGCCCGGCCAGCTGAAGATCACCTCGATCAGCAGCGCGCCGCCGACGATGTAGCCGAAGTCCAGCGCGATCATGGTGACCATCGGCAGCAGCGCGTTGCGCACCGCGTGCCGCCACACGATCCGCCGTACCGGCAGGCCCTTCGCCCGCGCGGTGAGCACGTAGTCCTCGCCCAGCGTCTCCAGCATCGATGACCTGACCACGAGCGTGTAGCTGCCGTACGCCGTCAGCAGCAGCGTCGCGGCCGGCAGGATCATGTGCGTTCCGATGTCGGCCATGTGCTGCCAGAACGGCTCGGGGCCGAACAGGAACGGGTTGCTCATCCCGGCGGACGGCAGCACCCCGGCGAAGACGATGAGCAGCATCAGGCCGAGCCACTGGGTGGGGAAGGCGTACGCGAAGATCGCCAGCTGGGTGCTGACGTGATCGGCGACCGAGCCGCGCCGCCACGCCGACAGCACGCCGGTGAAGACGCCGACGATGATCGAGGCCACCGTGCCCACGGTGACCAGCGGGATGGTGTTGCGCAGGTCGGCGAAGAGCAGCCCGCGCACCGGCTGCTGGTAGGCGAACGAGATCCCCATGTTCCCGTGCGCCAGTTCCTTCAGGTAGATGAGGTACTGCTGCCATTTCGGCTTGTCCAGGCCGAACTCGACGGTGAGCGCGTGCCGTAGCTGCGGGCCGGCGTGCGGCACCCTGGCCAGGTCGGTCACCGCGTTGCCGGGCAGCACCCGGAACAGGAAGAAGTTGATCGTGATCGCGACGAAGACAGTCACGAGCGCGAAGAACGCCCGCTTGACGACGTAGTCGGCGCCGCGCACTCCGCTACCCGGCCTGGTGCACGGTCTCGAACGGGATCTTGGACCCGGACGTCCAGGACGCGCCGCCCACCTCCGGCAGGTCGGTCCAGGCCTTGCTGTGCGCCTCGATCTCGTCCGCGTAGTCGAGCACCAGGTACGGCCGCGCCGCCGCGATCATCTGCTGCATCTGGTAGACGATGCGCTGCCGCTGTACCGGGTTCATCGCGGCGCTCTGCGCGGAGTAGAGGCTGTCGTAGGCCTTGCTGCAGTACCCGGAGTCGTTCCAGACGTTCCAGGAGCCGCAGGTCAGCACCGAGAGCATGAAGTCCGGGTCGGTCAGCGGCGACCAGTCCCACATCGACATCTCGAAGCTGCGGTAGTCGTTGGCGGTGATCGCGGCGTAGGCCGCCGAGTTGTCGAGGTTCTGCGGGGTCAGCTGGACGCCGATCTCCTTGAAGTCCGCCTGGATGATCGAGAACGACCGGTTGCCGTACCCGTTTCCGGTGGTGTCGGCGGGCATGATCACGGTGTAGGACATCGGGTGACCGTCCGCGGTCCGCACCCCGTTCGGGCCCATCGTGTAGCCGGCCTGGTTCAGCAGCTGGTTCGCCGCGGCGACGTCGAACGGCGCCGGCTTGATCGCCGGGTCGTACCAGTGCCCGGTGGCCGGCGGGATGATGGACGACCCCGGCGCCCCGTAGCCGAGCAGCGAGGTCTTGACGATGGCCTGCCGGTCGACCGCGTCGTCGAACGCCTCCCGGAGCAGCGGGTTCAGCAGCTCCCGGTGGCTGGCGTCCTGCTTCGGGTCGTCGTTGATGATGAAGTCGTCGAAGTAGTCGCCCGGGGCCTCCCGCACGACGAAGCCGGCGGCCTTGAGCGTCGCTACCGAGGTAGGCGGAACCGACTCGACGCCGTCCAGCTGCCCGCTCTTCAGCGCGGTGACCATGGCGTCGTCGGTGCCGAAGAACTGCAGGCCGAGCCCGTCGACGTGCGGCCTGGGGCCGTAGAAGTCCGGGTTGCGCTTGAACAGGGCGATCTGCCCTGGCGTGTATTTGACCAGCGTGAACGGGCCGCCGGAGACGATCGGCGCCGGGTTGGTGAACCTGGTCAGCCCCTTGCCGTTGCCGGTGGCGTACCTGGCCCAGATGTGCTCGGGCAGGATCGGCACCTGCTGGACCTGGGACAGCACGTTGGCCACCGGGCGGACGTAGCTGAGCACCACGGTGGTCGCGTTCGGCGCGGTCACGCTCTTCATGTGCGCGACGTACCCGGCCGAGTTGGCGGTGGGGCCGTTCTGGAACTTCATGATGGTGCTGAACGTCCACGCGACGTCGGCGGCGGTCAGCGGCTTTCCGTCGGACCACCGGGCGCCTGGCTGTGTGTGGAAGGTCCACACCCGCCCGTTCGCGGACTCCCGCCAGCTGCGGGCGAAGTCGGGCACGAACTGCAGCCGCGGGTTGTACTGGACGAGCTCGGGATAGATGTACTCGAACGCCGAGTAAGCGTCGGCCTGGAAGGCGACGAACGGGTTGAGGGAGTCGATGCTGGACGCGCTGCCGAGCCGGAACACCCCGCCCTCCTTGACCTGGCCGGCGCCGCTCGTGCCGCAGCCGGCCAGCGCCAGCGCAAGCACCGCGGCAGCGGCGACCGGGAAGGCGGCACGGCGACCGGCGAGGCGACCTGCGCTGCGACCGGCGCGGCCCGGCCGGGGCAAGCTGGCTGGCTGGTCGGGTCTCCAGGTCACGCTGCGTCACCTTCGTTCTCTGCTGCGACCGGCGTAACGGGGGGCCTCCGCGAAGCTTCAGTGCGGCAGCTCCGCTTGCCGCGGAGCTGCCAGTTAAGCTCGTTCATCCATGATTGCGGCCAGTATCCCGCTACGTGATGAAAATGCACAAGATCATCACCCGATCCGCCCGGCCGCCGCGAGGAGCCGGCGCACGTCGGCGATGGGCAAGGCTGCCGAGGTGTTACCGTCCCGGCCGGTCACCGTGGTCGCCGCCAGCAGGCTGTTGAGCACGGCTTCCTCGGTCGCCTCCACGACCGCGTCGAAGAACGGGTCGAGGGCGGTGCCGGTGACCGGCGCGCCCGGCGGCGCGGCCTGGCCAGCGGCGGCACTGCTAGCGGCGGCACCGCCGGGAGCGGCCCGGTGGCTTCCCCGGAGCCCGGTGGCGAGGGCAAGGAAGATCTCGCCGCTGCCGTGGTGCGCGGTCGATCCCGTCCTGGCCAGGCCGAGGCCCGCCCGGCGGGCCAGCCGCGCGCAGGCCGCGGCGTCCAGCGGCGCGTCGGTGACCACGACCGTGATGCACGAGCCGGCCGGCCGCCGGGCCGGAGGCGGCCCGGAGCCGGGCGCCGCTGCCGGGGGGAGCAGCCGCCCGGCCGGCACGCCGTCGACGGTAAGCCGCTCGCGGACGCCGAAGTTGGTCAGCACCAGCACCCCGACCGTGTGCCCGGCGGGCACCAGCCGCGACGCGGTGCCGATGCCGCCCTTGAACCCCAGGCAGCTCATCCCGGTGCCGGCGCCGACCGCGCCCTCGGTCGGCCCGCGCCGGTGCGCCGACGCCCCGGCGGCGCGCGCGGCCTGCAGCGCGGCGGCCACGTCGGCGGCGGTGACCTGCATCCGGCGGGCGTCGGACAGGAAGCTGTCGTCGCACTCGGCCACGATGGGGATGATCACGTCCTCGGAGCCGATGCCCGCGTCGCGGGCGACGAGCAGCTCGCAGGCGGCGTCGTAGACGCGGCCGACCTGCATCGTGGAGGTCAGGAAGACCGGCGTCTCGGCCAGCCCCCACTCCGCGGCGGCCAGGAACCCGGTGCACTCGCCCGCCCCGTTGAGCACCGCGCCGCCGGCCGGCACCGGGCTGCGGAACAGGTTCCCGCCGGGATCGATCACGGTCACCCCGGTCCTGGCCACTCCCCGGCCGTCCGGCGGCGGCGGCTCGTCCCGCCAGACCGTGGCGTGCCCGACGCCGACGCCAGGGACGTCGGCGATCGACGCCGTCGGCCCGCTGGGCAGCACGCCGATCCTGATGCCCAGCTCACGGGCCCTGCTGCGGCGATCATGCGCTAGCCTCACCCGGCGAGCATGCCACGGAAAGGCCCGGCCATGACACCTGCAGGCGGCGAGCTGACCATCCCGGTGGTCTGGAGCGCGGACTGCCTGCTGCACGAGCCGGACGGCGAGGTGTGGCTGGGCGTCTGGGAGCAGGGCACAGAGATACCAGAACGAGCCGTCGTGCTCCTTGCCGCGCTCAGCGCGGCCGGCGCCGTGCTGACTCCGGCCGCGGCGCACGGGGACGAGGTGCTCCGCGCGGTGCACGACGGCGAGCTGCTCGACCACCTGGCCACGATCTGGGCCGAGTGGGAGAGCGGCGGCTACGTGTCCGAACACGGCAGGCGCCGGGTGGTGCCGTACGTGTTCCCCACCGAGGGGCTGCTGGCCGGCCTGCCGCTGCGCTCGCCCGCCGCCGCGCACGGGCGGGCGGGCCGGTTCTGCTACGACACCATGACGCTGGTCGGGCCGGGCAGCTGGCAGGCGATCCGCGCGGCCGCCGACGCGGCGCTGACCGCCGCGGACCTGGTGGCCGCGGGCAAACGGGCGGCCTACGCGCTGTGCCGGCCGCCCGGCCACCACGCGGGACCGGCCGCCTACGGCGGCTCCTGCTACCTGAACAACGCGGCCATCGCGGCCCAGGCGCTCCGCCAGGCCGGCCCGGAGCGGGTGGCGGTCATCGACGTCGACGCGCACCACGGCAACGGCACCCAGGCGATCTTCTACCACCGCGCCGACGTCTATTACGGCAGCCTGCACGTCGATCCGGGCGCGGGCTGGTTCCCGCACTACGCCGGCTACGCCGACGAGACCGGCGCCGGCGCCGGGCAGGGCGCCAACCGCAACCTGCCGCTGCGGCCCGGCGCCGGTGACGCCGAATGGCTTGAGGCGCTGGCCGCGCTGTGCGCCGAGGTTCGCGACCGGGGCGCGGACGCGCTGGTGGTCTCACTCGGCGTGGACGCCGCGGCGGCCGACCCGGAGAGCCCGCTGCAGGTGACCAGCGACGGGTACCGCCGGGCAGGCGAGCGGATCGGCGGCCTCGGCCCGGCCGTCCTGGTCCAGGAGGGCGGCTACGACCTGGCCTCGCTCGGCGCGTACGTGGTAGCCGCGCTGGCCGGAGTGCAGTCGGCCGCGCCCTGACCTGCCCGGCCCGCCGTCCCGCCTTCCCGGCCCTTGCGGGTTCATGAAAGCCTCTTACTACTGAAGATTGGCTTAGATCGTCAACGCTCGGTCAAGGGGAGGACATATGCCGGTAAACGCTGTTCCGGATTTCCGCGCGGCCCCGTCCGCGGCCACCGTCCTGGCGGAACTCGGACCTCTCGGCGATCTGCCGGGGACCTGGTCTGGTCACGGATTCAACTGGCCGGCGCTCGCGGATCCGCTCTTGCCGGTGTTCCGCTTCCCCTCGCCCCGGCCTTTCCTGCCATAACGAGCCTCGCGTGCTCATGCCAGGCGCCGCTCGGTCGCCCACCGGGTCAGCTGGTGACGGGTCGAGAGCTGGAGCTTGCGCAACACCGAGGAAACGTGACTCTCTAC
>Ga0302184_10002215_pt1 | contig 12363 bp, 10 predicted proteins | sample I_Palsa_N3_3_FD_200233 | JGI IMG/M metagenome (GOLD analysis project Ga0302184, IMG submission 200233) | Peat permafrost microbial communities from Stordalen Mire near Abisko, Sweden - I_Palsa_N3_3 | ecosystem: Environmental > Terrestrial > Soil > Palsa > Peat permafrost | place: Sweden...
GCAGCGCGCTCTGCAGCCTTGACGATCTCCTCGTCGGCGATCAGCCGCTCCTGGCGCTCGCGTCCCTCCTTGACGATCCGCTCGGCCTCACGCTTGGCCTCGGCGAGCATCTCCTGGCGTTCCTTGACGATCCAGCGCGCCTGCTTGATCTCCTCGGGGATCGTGGCACGCATCTGGTCGAGGAGGTCGTAGATCTCCTCCTTGTCGACGCGAACCTGATCGGTCAGGGGAACCTGCTTGGCGTTGTGCACCAAGTCATCGAGCTTGTCGATCAGAACAAGAACATCCATGGCTACAGCCTAGAGGGTCGGGAGCAGGACGGAAAGAGGCACACGGCTGCTCCCAGGTTTCGCTAACGACGCAGCTCTTCCTGCAAGCGCCTGGCGACGAGCTCGTGGACGTAGGAATCGAGGTTGCCGCCGAAGGTCGCCAGCTCCTTGACCCCGCTCGAGGAAATGAAGCTGTTCTCGGGACTGGCCATGATGTAGAGCGACTCGATCTGCGGCGCCTGGGCGCGGTTCAGCTGGTTCATTTCGAACTCGTACTCGAAGTCCGAGATCGCCCGCAGGCCCTTGACGATCGCCGTCGCCCCGACGGCGGTTGCAAAGTCGACGACGAGCGTGTCGAAGGACTCGGCGCGGACGCCGTCGAGGTGCGCGGTCGCCACCTTGATGAACTCGAGGCGCTCCTCCAGCGAGAACAGGGCGTTCGTCTTGCGCGAATGCCCGACCACGGCGACAACGACCTCGTCGAACAGCATGGCCGTACGGGTGATGACGTCGACGTGACCGTTGGTGATCGGGTCGTAGGAACCCGGGCACACGGCGATTCGGGGCTTGCCTGTCATCTGTTCTCGAGGCGGTGGATGCGGATCAGCGTATCCCCGTAGCGCCGTTCGAGGGTCAGCGGCAGGCTCAACGCGAGCGGCGTTCGCCGGTCGCTCTCGGTGACGACCCGGGCACCGGGTTTCAGTTCCGGCGGCAGCCTCACGCTGAGCAGCGGCCCGAACTCGCGGGCCTGCGCATACGGGGGATCGATGAACACAAGGTCGTACGGGCCGCCGAACGGGACCTCGCGCACGTCGCCGCGGACCACCTCCGAACGGTCCTCGAGACCGAGTAGACGGCGGTTGTCGATCACCGCGGCGATCGCCGCCGCGCCGTCGTCGATGAACGTCGCGTGCGCTGCGCCGCGCGAGAGAGCCTCGATCCCGAGTGCCCCGGAACCCGCGAACAGGTCGAGCACGAGCGCATCGGCGATCCCGCCGAGAATCGAGAAAACCGCCTCCCGCACCCGCTCAGCGGTCGGTCTGGTGGCGAGACCGCGCGGCGCCTCGATCCGGCGCCCGCGAAACTCGCCGCCGACGACGCGCATCGACCTCGTGCGCGTTGTCGCCATCAGGCGGCGATCGCCCGCGCGGCGATCTCGCCGTGGCTCGCGCTGAGCGCCCGGGCGAGGAGCACGTGCTCGGGCTGCTCGAGCTCAGGATCGCTCGCGAGCGTCCGCTCGGCCCAGGCCCGCGCGCTGCTCAGCAGCAGCTCATCCTCGGGCAGCCGCGCGATCTCGAACTGTCCGACCCCGGACTGGCGCGTGCCGATCAGCTCGCCCTCCTTGCGCTGGTAGAGGTCGATCTCGGCGAGCTCGAAGCCGTCGTCGTGCTGCTCCAGGGCGCGCAGGCGCGGCGATTCCTTCGGCCCGCACAGCAGGCAGAGCGCCGGATGCTCGCCCCGGCCGACGCGGCCGCGCAGCTGGTGCAGCTGCGAGATCCCGAAGCGTTCGGCATTCTCGATCAGCATCACCGTGGCGTTCGGCACGTCGATACCAACCTCGATCACCGTCGTCGCGACGAGCACATCCGCCTCGCCAGAGGCGAAGGCTGCCATTGCCGCCTGCTTCTCACGGTGCGAGAGCTGGCCATGGAGAAGGACGAGGCGGAAGTCGCGCAGCTCATCGGCGCGGAGCCGCTCGAACTCGACCGTCGCAGCGCGAACACCGCCGCCGTCGGGCTCCTCGGATTGCTCGACGAGTGGACAGACGACGAACCCCTGGCGGCCCTTGCCCACCTCCTCGGCGATCCGCTCGTAGGCGCGGGCACGGGCGCGGACACCGGATACGACATGGGTCTCGATCGGCTGGCGCCGCGCCGGCAGCTCGCGCAGACGCGTCTGATCGAGGTCCCCGTAGCGGCAGAGCGCGAGCGTTCGTGGGATCGGCGTGGCCGTCATGTGCAACACGTGCGGCGCCAGACCTGGCGGGGCCTTGGCGTCGAGCGCCGCGCGCTGGCGAACACCGAAGCGGTGCTGCTCGTCAACCACGGCGAGCGCCAGCGACGCGAAGCGGACCGGCGCCTCGATCAGCGCGTGCGTCCCGACGATCAGCGAGAGCTCGCCGCTGGCCAGACGATCGAGCAGCTGCGCGCGGCGTGCGGCGGGCGTCGACCCGGTGAGCAGACCAAGCGTGACCGGCTCGGCCCCGAGCAGCGACTGGATCGTCGCAAAGTGCTGCTCGGCGAGCGTTTCGGTTGGCGCCATCAGCGCCGCCTGGGCGCCACACTCGACCGCGCGCAGCATCGCGAACAGCGCGACGACGGTCTTGCCACTGCCGACCTCGCCCATCAGCAGCCGCTGCGCCGGGCGCACGTCGCGCAGCTCCTCGCCAATCGCTGCGATCGCCGCCCGCTGGTCGCCCGTCAGCGCGAACGGCAGCCCACGCGCGAGCCAGCGCTCGGTCAGCGTCGGAGCGTCCGTGAGCGCAGGCGCCAGCGTTTCGCCGCTGCGACGCGCGCGGCGCTGCAGCAACGCGAGCTGGACCAGCAGCAGCTCGTCAAACGCCAGTCGCTGCCGCGCGCGCTCGATCGCGCGATCGCCCTCACCGAAGTGCATCGTCTCGAGCGCAAGCCCACGCGCCGGCAGCCGCTCGGCCAGCCGGATCCGTGCCGGCAACGGCTCGACGACATCGCCGAGCAGGCCGCGCGACTCGCGCATCAGCGCGAGCAGCTGCGTGCTCGAGATGCCCTCGCTCGCCGCGTAGTGGGAGACCTCCTCGCCACCGCCCGCCTCAGCATCAGTGCAAGCGTGCCCGGAGACGCGGAAGCGGTTGCGTCCCTCGTACTTGCCGTGCAGCACGAGCCGCGTCCCCACCGGATAGCGGCGGACCAGCCACGGCTGGTTGAAGAAGGTCGCGACCATCGGCCCCGTCTCGTCGGCGACCGTCGCCTCGACAATCGCCCGCATCCCCCGCCGACGCACCGGCCGCGAACCGATCGCCCGAACCTCGACCACGACCGTCGCGGTCTCCCCCACAGCCAAAGCGGCCACAGTCCTCCCCTCCCGCCGAGCCCGCGGCACATGCTCAAGCAGATCGCCAACCGTCAACAGCCCCATCGAAGCCAGCGCCTCCCCAGCCTTCCCCGGCAGCTCCAGCGGACGGGACAAGAGCGACGGTCGAGGCCACCGCACGCCATCCAACAGCGAAGACCGCTCCAACACCTCACTCCCCGCAAACCCCGCCAGGGCCCTCCACCGCGTGTCCGTAGCCATCAGCACATGATGACCCGCCTCACGGTCACAACTCAGCAGGAATCTCCGCGGGACCGATCGGCGAGCCGGCGCAAGCCGGACGCCGCGGCCGTGCCCGCCCCACCAGGTCAGGACTCAGCAGGAAATCTCCGCGGGACGGATCGGCACGGTCGCGCAGTAGGCCAGTCGAGACCGTCGCCCCCACCTCCACCGCGTGCGAGTAGCCGTCACAACAACCGACCCCCTACAGGGTCACGACTCAGTAGCCAAGTCCCGCATGAGTCGACGGTTCCGCGAAGCGGACCGGCGAGCTCATTCGGCGCTAAGGAGCCACCAATGCCCGCCCTGCCCCCCGACCCAATGCTCCAGCTCGACCTCGCCGGGCACCAGCGTCGCGACGCGCTCGCTCGCGAGCGGTGCGCCTTCGCCGGCGATGCAGGTGATCAGCTCGCTGCCATCACCGAGGCTCGCCAGGACCTGGGCCAGCGTCGCGTCGGGTTGCCCCCAGGCGACGAGCCTCTCGTCGACGAAGCCGACCGCGTCGCCGGCGCGGAAGCGTCCCTCGGCGTCGTCGCGCGCTGCGGGGGCGACGGAGCCGCTGCGAACGCGTTCCAGCGCCGCCTCGATCGCGGCGGCGTTCTCAGCGGCGTTTCGCTCGGGTGAGTAGGCGACGAGCGCGGCGAGCGCCGCCTGCTGGGAGCGCGACGGCACGACCACCACCTGCTTGTCGGAGAGCTCGGCGGCGTGCTGTGCGGCGAGGATCACGCTCGGATTGTTGGTCAGCACGACGACCTCCTCGGCGGGAACCGCGTGGATTCCAGCCAACAGCTCGTAGGTCGATGGGTTGAGCGTCGGGCCGCCGTCGAGGACGTGGGCGCCGAGGCTCGCAAAGAGCTCGCCGATGCCGGCGCTGGCGACGACCGCGAGGGTGCCGCACCGCGCCGTGGCCGTCGCGCTGCTGCGGGCGATGCGGCCGGCGATCTGGTCGTGCATGTCGGCGACATCGAGGTGCGAGATCTCGCCGGCGTCGGCGAACAGCGCTGTGGCGTGCTCGGGCTGGTCGGTGTGGACGTGGATCTTGAGCGTGACCGCGTCACCGACGACGAGCACGGAGTCGCCAAGCTCTTCGAGCACGGCGACGTAGCGGCCCGGGTCGAGGCCCTCGCCGGTGACCGCAAAGTTGGTGCAGAAGCGGTACGTGGAGGAGTCGTGGTGGGGGTGCGTGATCCGGGCCGGTGCGTGGTGCTCAAGCGGCGGCGGATCCTCTCCGCGCAGCGCGCCGACGATGCCGGCGAAGATGATCGTCAGGGCGTAGCCGCCGGCGTCGACGACGCCCGCGTCACGCAGCACGGCGAGCAGGTCGGGCGTGCGCATCACCGAGGCCTCGCCGGCTGCCACCGCGCGTTCGAGCACGGTCGCGATCAGGTCGTCCTGCACTTCGGAGGCGGCGTCGGGCTCGAGCCGCGTGGCGGGCATGTGCGCGAGCTCGACCGCCACGCGGTGGGCCATCTCGCGCACGACGGTGAGGATCGTGCCCTCGGCCGGGTCGCGCACGGAGGCATACGCCCGGTCCGCGGCGCGGGCGAGCGCGGCGCCGATCAGCGTCGCGTCGATCAGCTCGCCCGGCCGGCTGACGAGCTCCTCGGCGGCGCCGCGGATCAGCTGCGAGAGGATCACGCCGCTGTTGCCGCGAGCGCCGAGCAGCGCGGCCCGGGCGACGGCGTCGACGATCTCGTCGCGACCGATCTCGTCGATCGTCCGCTCGCCGTCGGCGCCGAGGCGATCGAGCTCGTCGACAACCGCGCGCAGCGTCAGCACCATGTTGTCGCCCGTGTCGCCGTCGGCGACCGGGAACACGTTGAGGTCGTTGACCTCCTCGCGGCGTGATTCGAGCTGCGCAAGCGCCGATGCGACGATCGTGCGGAAGCGGACGATGTTGGGGTCAGTCACGACCCGCAGCCCCGCGACTAGAGCGCCTTGGTGACCTTGCCAGCTTTGAGGCAGCGCGTGCACACGTAGACGCGCTGCGGCGCGCCGGCCTCGATGATCCTGACCTTCTGCAGGTTCGGATCGAAGCGCCGCCGCGTAGCAACCATCGAGTGGCTACGGCTGTTGCCGAACGCCGGCCCCTTGCCGCAGGAGTGACATACCTTGGCCATAGTGGAAGCCAGTCTAGCCGGTCGCGAGCGTGTCCCGCAGCTTGGCGAGCGTGAGGACCGCGTGCGCGGCCTGCGCGCCGTGGTCGCGGCGGCGGCCGCCGCTGCGCTCGAGCGCCTGCTCCATCGAGTTGACGGTCAGCACGCCGAACGCGCATGGCACGCCGGTGCGCAGCTGCACGTCCTGGATTCCACGGGCGGCTTCGGCGCAGACGTAGTCGTAGTGATCGGTCTCGCCGCGGATCACGGCGCCGAGGCAGGCGATCCCGCGGTAGCGCCCGCTGGCGGCGGCGTAGCTCGCGGCGAGCGGCAGCTCGAACGCGCCCGGGACGTCGAATTCGTCGATCTCCCTGGCGCCGTCGGACTCGAAGACGCCCCGCGCGCTGGCGACGAGCCGGTCGGCGAGGTCCACGTAGAAACGCGCGACAACGATCGCGTAGCGATCAGCCATCAGCGCTGGCGCTTGTCGCTGCGCTCGCTGTGCAGCAGCTCCGCATCGAGGTCGAGACCCTGATGGTGCAGCGTGTGGCCGAGCTTGTCGCGCTTGGTGCGCAGGTACGCCATGTTGTTCGGGTTCGGCTCCGGCTCGATCGGGATCTGGCCGGTGACCGACAGGCCATAGCCCTCGAGGCCGCGGATCTTCTTCGGGTTGTTGGTCAGGATCCGGATCGACGACAGCCCCAGATCGACGAGGATCTGGGCGCCGATGCCGTAGTCGCGCAGGTCGGCGGGGAGGCCGAGGCGCTCGTTGGCCTCGACCGTGTCGAGGCCCTCCTCCTGGAGCTTGTAGGCGCGCAGCTTGTTGAGCAGGCCGATCCCGCGACCCTCCTGGGCGAGGTAGAGCAGTACGCCCTCGCCCTCCTCCTCGATCATCGCGAGCGCCGCTTCGAGCTGCTCGCCGCAGTCGCAGCGCAGCGAGTGGAAGACGTCCCCGGTGACGCATTCGGAGTGGACGCGGACAAGCACGTCCGCCTTGCCGGCGACCTCGCCCTTGACGAGTGCGAGGTGGTGCTTGTCGTCGAGCACCGAGCGGTAGCCGACGACCTCGAACTCGCCGATCTCGATCGGCAGCCGCGCCGAGACGACGCGCTCGACGAGCAGGTCGTTGCGGCGGCGGTAGGCGATCAGGTCCTTGATCGTGACCATCTTGAGACCGTGGCGGGCGCAGTACTCGATCAGGTCGGGCACGCGTGCCATCTCGCCGTTGTCCTTCATCACCTCGCAGATAACGCCCGACGGGTTAAGGCCGGCGAGCCGCGCGAGGTCGATGCTGGCCTCGGTGTGGCCGGTCCGCTCCAGCACGCCGCCGGGCTTTGCCTTCAGCGGGTTGACGTGGCCCGGCTGGACGAGGTCCTCGGCGCGGCTGCGCGGGTCGATCGCGACCTGGACCGTGTGCGCACGGTCGTGCGCCGAGACGCCTGTCGTGACCCCGTCACGGGCCTCGATCGTGATCGTGAAGGGGGTGCCGTGCGGCGATTCGTTGTGGGCCGTCATCAGGTCCAGCCCGAGCTCCTCGCAGCGCTCGCCGGTCAACGCGAGACAGATCCAGCCGCGCGCTTCCTTGGCCATGAAGTTGATCGCCTCCGGCGTCACGAACTGCGCCGCCATCACGAGATCACCCTCGTTCTCACGGTCCTCGTCGTCGCAGACGACGACCATCCGACCCATCCGGATCTCCTCGATGGCTTCGTCAATTGAGGAAAACGGAGATTGACCGTCGTCAACCTCCGCTTTCCCGAGCGCCTTGGAGCGTGCCGTCGGCGTGCTCATAGCGTCGCGCCGCCCGGCCCCGGCCGCCAGGCGAGGACCCCCCGTGCGGGGGGCAGGCAGCCCGGCCGAAGGCCGGCTCCCGGAGCCCTCACGGCGCCACCAGTTTCTCGACGTGCTTGGCGAGGATGTCGACTTCCACGTTCACTCTGCTGCCAATTGTGACGGACCCGAGAGTTGTGCTCCGCCGCGTCTCGGGAATCAGGGCCACGGTCACGGCGTCGCCGTCGATCGCGGCGACCGTCAGGCTGACGCCATCGAGGGCGATCGACCCCTTCTCGACGACATAGCGCGCGAGCCCCGGCGCGAGCTCGAAGACCACCTCACCGTCGTCGCGCAGCTCAGTCACGGACGCAACACCGTCGACATGGCCGAGGACCACATGGCCACCCAGGCGGTCGCTCGCGCGCAACGGCAGCTCCAGGTTCACGCTCGAGCCGCGCTCCAGATCGCCGAGCGTCGTACGCCGCAGCGTCTCTCCCACGACATCCGCCCAAAAGCTCGAATCGTCAACCGCAGTCGCCGACAGACACGTCCCGTTGACCGCCACAGAATCGCCGACCGCCAGGTCCCCGGCGACATCGCTCCTGATTTGCAGGCGTGAGCCTCCGTCAGAGGTCTCGCAGCTCGTGACGCTACCGACCGCAGCAACCAGCCCGGTAAACATCACCACTCACGGAGACGAGCGCTTATCAACAGGTCCTCGCCGACGCGGGTGCAGTCGAGCGTCAGTGCGGCGATCGCCTCGGAGATCCGCGCGACGCCCTCGCCCTCGAGCGGGTCGCGGGCGCTGGCGCCGCCGAGCAGCATCGGCGCGAGGAACAGCCGAACCTCGTCGATCTCGCCGGCGTCGAGGAACGCACCGGCGAGGTGCGGGCCGCCTTCGAGCAGGATCGTGGCGATGCCGGCGTCGCCGAGCTGGTCGAGCGCCGAGCGCACCCGGGCCGGCTCGTTCTCGCCGCTGGCGACGATCACGTCGGCGCCGGCAGCGGAGAGCGCGTCGGTGTCGTTGCGCGGAGCGGCGCGTGAGACGACGACGATCAGCGGCACCTCGACGGCGGCCTGGACCAGCTGCGAAGCGACCGGCAGGCGGGCCAGCGAGTCGAAGACGACGCGCTGCGGCTGGCGGTGGATGCCGTCGACGCGCGCCGTCAGCTGGGGGTCGTCGGCGAGCGCGGTGCCGATGCCGATCGCGACCGCGTCGACCGAGGCGCGCCAGTGGTGCGCGAGCCGGCGGCTCTCCTCGCCGGAGATCCATTGCGAGTCGCCGGCACGTGTCGCGACCTTGCCGTCGAGCGTCATCGCCGACTTGAAGAGGACCCATGGGCGGCCGGTGCGGGCGTGCTTGCGAAAGCCCTGGTTGAGCAGCCGCGCGCTGCGCGCGGTCTCCTCGTCGGCCATGATGAGCTCGACGCCCTCGTCGCGCAGGATGCCGAGGCCGCGCCCGTTAGCCTTCTGCGACGGGTCGTCGCTGGCGATCACGACGCGGCGGATCCCGGCGCCGATGATCGCGTCGGTGCAGGGCGGTGTCTGGCCCTGGTGGCAGCACGGCTCGAGCGAGACGTAGAGAGTCGCCGCTGAGAGGTCGGCGCTGCCGCAGGCGCGGATCGCGTTGACCTCGGCGTGCGGGCCGCCGAACTCCTCGTGCCAGCCTTCGCCCAGGACCGCACTGTCGGTCGCGACGACGGCTCCGACGACGGGGTTCGGGTTGGCGAAGCCCGCCCCGTTGCCGGCCAACTCGATCGCGCGCGCGAGGTGCGCTAGATCGGCTTTGGTGGCGGCGAGCGTGTCCATGGAGGCAGCATAAGGCGTGGGCTCCGAGCCTTCAGGACGGTAGGCTCGCACAACGGCCGCCGTCGAGCCTGTAGACCTTCATCACCGGGCCGGGCCGGGCGTAGGCGAGTGGGTAGTAGTCGAATGACCAGTCGAAGTTGAACGAGACGCCAGTGCTGCCGGACGCGTAGGGCGACGCCTCGTAGATCAGCCTGCCGTCGTGCGCGAGGGCGTGGTAGTAGGCGATTGCCTGCGGCACCGCGGCCGGGTCGACGTAGGCGCGCCCGGACTGCTGTGAGCCGGTGACGACGTAGCAGAAGCCGTGCGCCTCATAGAACGGGATCAGCGCCGGGCGCAGCAGCTTCTCGTAGTTCTCGATCGTCTCGCTCGGCCCCTTGTCGATGACGAGCCGGCCGTCGAGCTCGTTCGTGCGCAGCACCGGGAAGCCCGCCCAGCGGTAGCCGTTTGCGGTCGCCAGCGGGTGGCCGACGTCGAGGCCCCACTCCTCCGGCACGACCGGCTCGATCACCACGGGCGTGCCGAGCTTGACGTGGGCGACGAGCCAGGCACGCGTTGTCGCGCGGGTATCGGCGTGCGAGTTGACGACGTCGGAGTGGACGCTGTAGACGAGGCCCTGGGCGCAGATCAACGCGCCGGCGAGCAGCGCTAGAGCTACTCGTGCGCGAGGCAGGCGACGTGCCGCGCAATCCGCGCCACGGATCGCCGCTAATGCCGCCAGGACACAGATCAAGGGGACTACCGGCATCAGCCAGCGGCCGAAGTAGCGGCCCTGGATACCCATGAAGAACAGGTAGACGAGGAGCGGCGGGACGAACAGGAGCAGCAGGCGCCGCTGCCAGAACCAGAGACCGGCGATCGCGGCCAGCGCCGCCAGCGAGGGGATCCAGCCGACGGCCCAGGTCGAGGTCCAGAGGTAGTAGAGGACGCCGCTGCCGTGGCTCAGCCCGAGCTTGCCCGATGCGGCGGCGCTCTCGGCACCCTGGTGGGCGATCCCCGACTTGAAGGACTCGAAGGCGAGCAGCGCGTAGGGGTCGCAGACGAGAAAGGCAAGCACCGCGACGGCTGCGGCAAGTGCCGCGGGGCGCACGAGCGCGCGCCAGCCGGCGCTCCCGCGAGCGCGCAGGAGGATCGCCGCGGCGAGCGGCAGGATGACGATCCCGCCGGTGTACTTGGTCGCCGCCGCGACGCCGAGGCCGAGACCGGCGAGCGCGTAATCGCGGCGCCGGCCGTTGATCAGGATGCCCGCGCTGGCCCACAGCGCGAGCTCGACCGGGACCAGCGTCGGCACGTCGTTGAGCGCCAGCTTCGAATAGAAGACGGGCAGGAAGGCGACCGCCATCAGCGCCGCGGAGAGCAGCGCCACGCGGCGGTCGAAGAGGCGCTGGGCGAAGAGGTAGAGCAGCCAGACGGCGATCACGCCGAGCGCCGCGGTGACGGCGCGGGCGATCACCCAGACCTCGGTCGGGTTGACCGCGAAGGCGTGGGAGAGCGCGGCGCGGCCGCCGAAGTAGACCTCGTAGACGATCGCCAGCAGGTACGTGTAGGCCGGCGGGTTGTCGAAGTAGTTGGGGTTGGCGTCGTGGCCGAGCAGCGAGATCGCGTGCGGGACGAAGTGCTGGTCCTCGTCGGTGTCGTAGACGTAGGGCAGGCCCGACTTGATGCCCCAGAGGCGTAACAGCGCGGCGAGGATCAGGACGGTGCCGAGCGCGATCCCCCACCAGGCCCGCGGCGGCAGTCGGCGCCGGCCGGCGGGCCGGGCGGTTTCAGCCACCGACATGGCCGGTCCCCGCGGGGCAGCGCGCGTAGGCGGCGTAGTAGCCGGTATGGGCGATCCGCCGGAAGCCGGCCAGCGGCACCTCGTCGAGCGGGTTGTCGGTCGGCTCGACGAGCGCGTAGCGCGTCAAGGCGAGGTTCAGGGCGTAGATCGCAACGCCGTGTTGGATCCGCGCCTCGAGCCGCGGGTTGTGGTCGGCCTGGCTGCGCGCGATCACGCCGGTCCTGCCGCGGTCGAGGATGAAACGCGTGTCGGGGATCAGCTTGTGGTTGGGGACCGATACCGGCCCGCAGGCCAGCGCCCGCTTGACCTGCGGCTTCTCGAGGATCGCCGCCAGCGAGGTGTGGCCGCTGTCGCGAAAGCCGAGCTCGTTCTGGACGTAGTTGAGGCTGAGGATCGTCGCGTAGCTATAGACCGCATAGACGACGAGCAGCGCGGCGGCGCTCGCCCACAGCCGGCGCGCCGGCCCGCGTTCGAGCATCGTCCAGCCGGTCAGCGCGAAGGCGCAGAAGGCGAGCAGCATCACCGCCGGCAGCAGCAGGTAGCGGTCGATCACCGAGAGGCCGGCGCCGGCGATCACGACGAACGTCGCGAGGCCGCTGAGCAGGATCACGAGCACCATCCACATCCGCTTCGGCACGAACCAGGCCGACAGCACGATGCCGGCGACGCCGCCGGCGACGAGCGGCGCCTTGATCAGGCCGACGAGATAGTTGCCGGTCGCCGCGGGAACGCCGCTCAGCGGGACGGTGCGGTTCAGCGCGACGGCGAGGTTGTTGGTTGCCTGCAGGGACCACAGCGGGTTGCCGGTGACGATCAGGTCCAGGCCCGACCAGATGATCGGCCCGCAGGCGACAAGCGCCGCCCAGCGGATCCGCTGGGGCCAGTCGACCTTCGGCGCGCACCAGAGCCAGTAGAGCCCGGCCAGCAGCCAGGCGTCGGGGCGGATCAGCTCGGCGATCAGCAGCAGGGCGAAGACCGGCGTACCGCGGCGCGGGCGCTCGATCTCGAGCGCGGCGGCCCAGACGATCGCTGCGAGGTAGGCGATGTCGACATAGCCGCGGATCGCGAGGAAGGCGAGGTTGAAGCGCGTGCAGAGCAGGAAAACCGCTGTCGCACCGACGAACGGCGTGAAGGCGATCCGTGTCAGGCGGTAGAGGCCGGCCGCGAGGACCATGAACGAGGCGATCGCGCAGAGCACCTCGATCCGCAGCGCGGCGTTGCCGAGGATCGCGAGGATCGTGCCGAAGGCAACGGCGAGCGGGTGCTCGGTCGGCGCGTCATAGGCCGCAAACGAGGGGGCCTGCAGGTGCAGGATCTCGCGGCCCCAGAGCAGGTAGTACTCGGAGTCGTA
>Ga0302184_10002218_pt1 | contig 12360 bp, 10 predicted proteins | sample I_Palsa_N3_3_FD_200233 | JGI IMG/M metagenome (GOLD analysis project Ga0302184, IMG submission 200233) | Peat permafrost microbial communities from Stordalen Mire near Abisko, Sweden - I_Palsa_N3_3 | ecosystem: Environmental > Terrestrial > Soil > Palsa > Peat permafrost | place: Sweden...
CGGCAGCTTCGTCAAGGACTCCCGGCAGGAGTGGGAGCGCACCTTCGCCATCAACTGGTGGGGCGTGTACTACTGCGCCCGCACGTTCCTGCCGCTGCTCATCGCCAGCGGTGACGGCGTCCTGGTCAACACCAGCAGCGCAGCCGGTTTCTGGGCCACGGCAGGGGCTGGCGCGCCGATCACCGCCTATAGCACGTCGGAGTTCGCCATCAAGGGCTTCTCCGAAGCACTCATCGAAGACCTACGCTCCAATGCGCCGCAGGTCCGGGTCGTCGTGGTCATGCCGGGTACGGTGAACACCGACATCTACGTGAACTCCCGCCGCGCCCTTGGCCAGCCAGAGTGGGAGCAGCTGAGCGACGCCCAGCTGCTGGAGCTGATCCCCGATGAAACGCGGGCCGCTCTCATCGCGATGGGCCTGTTGGCCAAAGACTTCTCCGCCGATGACCTGCGCCAGGCGATCCCGCGACTGAAAAACGAATTCATCCAGGACAAGGGGTTCACTGCGGTACAGGCGGCGACCATCATCCTGGACGGGGTGCGATCCGGAGCCTGGCGGATCCTCGTCGGCGAGGAAGCCAAGATGCTCGACGCGGCGGTGCGCGCGAACCCTGAGGCCCCCTTTAACTACGACAACTACGCCGAGCTGTACGGCCCTCTGATAGCACAAGCGGAAGCGGAAGCGTCAGGAACACCGGAGCCGTAACCGCGGCGGGTCGAATGGCCCGAGATCCAGGGCGGGTGCCAGCTGCCCGACGAACATCAAATCAGCTGGGCCCTCCACCTGGGCAATCAAATCACCGGCAGGTCCGCCGCAGATCACCGTCATCAGTCGCGTGGGCTGATCCAGAGCGATACGTGGGCGGGTTCCAGGGCATGGTGAACGACGCTGGCCAGGTCATCGCGGACCGAGTCCAGGTCGACCGCGTCTTTCAGCCGGGCCGCGAACAAGGTCACGGTCTGGTCGGCGTCGTACCGGGCCCGGTTGAACCGCCGGTCTACCACCCGCTGCACCCGCCGCCGTAGCGGGTTGAACAGAGCCGCCGCCGCCAGCGTGGCGACGGCCACCGCCACCGGCGCGTGAATCCTGAACAAGTGGGTGGTCAGCAGCACCAGCCCGCCGTAGATGCCGGCCAGGAGCCCGGTCACGATCGCGTAGGCCAGGGTCCGGGAGATGACCCGGTCGATGTCATACAGCCGGTACCGCAGGATGGCGATGCCGATGGCCACCGGAACGAGCGCGACGGCCCCGGCGCTCACCGCGTTCTGCAGGTCGTTGGCCGCGTTGCCCGTGCCCATGGTCTGTTCGATCGGCACCTCGGCGAGCAGGGCCGCCACGATCAGGGCGCCCCCGTAGACCAGCCACTTCAGCTGCGCGCGCTCGGCCGTCCGGGCGCGCCGGTACCGGAACGCCAGGGACACGATGGCGGCCAGGCCAGTGGCGGCGATCAGCACGCCGGCGCCGCCCGCCATGATCTTGAAGATGTCCCCGGCCGGGCCGGTCACGCCGACCGGGTTCCGCACTGGCGGGCTGTTCGTGATGATCGTGGGAGCGAACGCGTTGCCCAGCACCCACGCGGCCAGGCCAGCCCCGGCGGCCCAGGCCACCGGCCGCCAGCGGCGGGAGGGCAGATGCCCGGTGGGAAACAGCAGCACGACGAACACGCACAGCCCGAGGCCCAGCAGCCAGATCCAGCCGAGCCATTCGGCCAGGGTCAGCGTCCGGGGGAAGTGCGCCAGCAATATGCCGCAGACTCCCATGGCGTACGCCAGGCCGGTCGCGGACAGCAGCCATCCGATGGGGTTCCCCGGCCGCTTCCACGCCAGCAGCGCGCCGACCGTGGCGAAGGCGGCGACGAACACGGTCCCGACCACCCAGTCCAGCCCGTTCCCGCCCTGGTTGGCCAGCTTGGCGGGCAGCGGGTGCACGGCGGTATAGCCGAGCGCGACCACGGACACCGCCACCGAGACGGCCCAGACTGACCACGCTCGCCAGAACGCTGCGGGCGCCATGTGCCTCACGAACGCAACGCTACGCCCGGACCGTTCCGGGAACGTTACCGCTCAGCACGTTCTGAGCAGGTCAGCAATCGACGCTTGCTGTCTATTAGTGGCCAGCAAGATAGCGGTAACTGTCACTCTCCTTTCACGCGACCGGAGATCGGCCAAGGACAGGGTGCACGGGCTGGGCGGGAGGGCGGTGCCGGAACGCTCGGAGCACAAAAGCTGGGCGTTCCTCACACGGGCCTTCAGGTCCAGGTATCACGCATCGCGTTCCTCCCTCGGTTTAGTTGCTTCCCAGCGCTCCCGCTCAGCGAGCTTCGATACTTCATGTAGTCATATAACGACAGATTGTCACCAACGGTTCAGTGCTCCGTCTGCGCTACCTCGACGCCCACCCCCAGCAGGCGCTCAAGGCCGGCATCGCGCTCATCCCCGAGGACCGCAAGAACCAGGGGCTCAGCCTGGCCGGTTACACGCGACCCCTTCCATCACATCTCCTCGGCGTTCCGCGGCATAAAGCTTGACTTTGCGCGGAAGATATTGGCTCCGCGGAAGATTTAGGGGCTTATAGTGCACAAAGATTTCCACTAAGCCAATATGATCCAAGATCTTTTAGAAATTCTCTTCGCTTTACTTCACTGAGGGTCCCCTGAGCCACAGGTGCCTATTGTTCCCACCGCGGCTGACACCATTACCTCCTGTGTGACCGGTTTCAGGGCAGCGTTACCCAGCGAACGTGGCGGAGCACGGCGCTGAGTCCGTCGGGCGCGCTACTGGATCAGCTCGGCCGGCACCCGCAGCTCCGGGCGGGAGTAGAGGTCCGTGACGTGCCGAGGGCTGTCCGACGCGCAAGCCGCAGCGACCTCGTCGATGAGCTTGTCGTAGCCAGGGCCGGCCTGGCCTGCGTAGGCGGCGGTCATCCGCCCCCACTCGTCCCACGGCAGCATCTCGACCTTGTTCAGGGCGGCCAGGTCCCTGATCGTGTTGCCGCTGATCTCGGCCGGACCGAAGTTCTCTGTCCCCGGCACGCCGAACGTCGCCGCGTCGACGTCGCCGCGCCGGTAACCGGTCCAGGCCTCTCCGCCAGTGAGGAACTCGCCCGGCTGCAAGTCCTCCGGGCGGGGTACGAAAGAGCGCTCCAGATGCTGGGTGTCGACCCTGACCCACCGTTCGGCGGCTTCGTGCCAGTACTCGGTGATCCAGTGATCCAGGCCGAGCCCTGGCTGGAAGTAGGTACCGAAACCGCAGCGAGCGCGGGCGGCGATACCGCGGTGGCGCAGCAGCGCGCAGCTCAGTACGACGAAGGTCCGGCAGGTGCCGACCAGCCGCCGCTCGGGCTCGCGCGGGATGTCCAGCGCCGCGGGGTCTAGCTCCAGCACGGCACGGATGATCTCGCTGGCCTGCCGGATCTCTCTTCCGCCGAGCCGGCCGGCGTCCAGGCCGAGGTCCGTTGCCTCGAAGGGATGCAGCACCAGGCCCGGGACGAGCCGGCAAATGCCGACAGGATCGGCCGGGATGGCCTCGAGTACGGCCACGCTGACCTCACCGATGTCCGTCAGCCGACCCGGAGCGGAGTAGTCGATCGCGGCGGTCATGTCCCGGATCCTAAGGGCCACCACTCACTCCGGTGAAGCCACGGGACCAGCCTTGTCCGCTCGCGGCGGCGAGGTACCGGCCTCGCCGTGGCTGCGCGCAGCCCGGAAGCGCTGCTGGGCGCCTTGTTTGGTGAGTCCGTAGCACGCGCCGATCTCACTCCACGTCGCCCCGGCCTTGCGCGCGGCCTCAACCTGGGCGGCCTCCAGCTCCTCTGCCGCTTCTCGCAGTCGCCGGGCCGCGTCGAGCCGGCTCATCGGCCCGTCGGCGACGTCGAGATCTCCGAGCGCTGCGGTGATCCGCCTGACGGGATTCTTGGAGGCCACCATCACAGCGTATCGACAACCAGCGCCGGTCAATGATATGTTGACGCCTCTGGTCAACACATCGTTGACCTCCCGGCCCAGGAACGGGGTGATACGCATGTCCAAGAAGAGCAAGAAGGGCAAAAAAGGAAAGAAGGGCAAGAAGGGAAAGAAGAGCAAGTAGTCTTCCCAACCTGGACGGCAGCGGTACGCCGACGTACCGCTGCCGTCCACACACCGAAGTCCCCGGGCGCCAGCAGGTAGATCCTGCTGGCCCATGCGTCGCCGCTGCCGTTAGCGCCCAGCGCGCCCGGCTGATCCGAATGTCCCGCTGATCCGTTCCAGCGCCCGGCTGATGTCGGCCGGAGCGACAATCCCGGCCAGCCGCCCGCCCTCGAACACCAGCGCCCGCCCGTCCGAACACCCGTTGAGCCGCGGCAGCAAATCCGCGACCGGCTCATCCGGGGTAGCCCGGGCCACCTCAGCCAGCGGGCAGGCCACCTCCCGCAGCGTGGTCCGGTCACGTTCGTCCGCCGGAACGGCGTTGACCCGGCGCACGGTGGCCAGCCCCACCGTCTGCCCGTCCTCGTCCACCACCGGGAACGCCGAGTGCCGCAGCCACGGCAGCAAGTCATGCTGGAACCGGGTCACCGTAGCCGACGCCGGCTCGGTGACCGGGTCGGCGGTCATGATCTCCCGCACGGCCACGGTACGCAGCCGCGACTGCACCACCGCCTGCTGGTTCTCCGCGGTCGCCGCGCTGGTCAAGAACCAGCCGAGAATGATGAACCACAGCCAGCTGTAGTCCCGCCGGTCCAGCACGAGGTAACCGCCGACCACGATCAGCGCCCACCCGAACACCTGCCCGGACCGCGCCGCCCCCATCGCCGCCTTGAGCCGGTCCTTCGTAATGACCCACAGCACGGCCTGCAGCAGCCGCCCGCCATCCAGCGGGGCGGCCGGGATCACGTTGAACACCGCGAGCAGGATGTTGATCCCGCCGAGCCAGGCCAGCGCCGCCACCACCAGGCCCCCCGCGCCCGATCCGTGCACCAGCCAGGCCACCAGCGTGAACACCCCGCCCAGCACCAGGCTGGTCAGCGGCCCCACCCCGGCCACGCGGAGTTCGGCGCCCGGATCCGGGAACTCGCCCTGCAGCCGGGATACCCCGCCCAGCAGCCACAGCGTGATGCCCTCGACCCGGACCCCGTTACGCCGCGCCACCAGCGAATGCGCCAGCTCGTGCGCGAGCAGGGACGCCATGTAGGCCACCGCGGTCACGATGGCGGCCACCACGTATTCCGCCTCCGGCCGTCGCGGCACCTCGGCCGGGAACTGCCCCGCCGCCAGCCCGTAGGCCAGCAGCGCCACGATGAGCACAACGCTCCAGTTCACGCCGATCCGGATGCCGCTTATCCGCCCCAGGCTGAAGCTCTGTCCCATGACGCCTCTCCGCCGCGCGTGCGTTCTGTCCGTTCCTTACCAGCCTGCTCGCCGGCCCGCGCTCCAGCCACGCCGGGTCCCCCCTGGCCCGGACCGTAGAACCACGCCCCGTTCGGGATGATGGAAATTCATTTGGCCGAACGGAGCGTGGTTCTCCCTATCCGGCCCTCGCTCACGCCGGCCCGGGTCAATACTTGGGCCGCCGGGCCTGGTTCACCTCGCGGCTGACCGCCCAGGCGTCTGCCACCGGACCCAGGTGCCTGAGCTTGTCGGGGTTGTTCACCGAGCGGATCGTCTGGATCTGCCCGTCGAGTACGTCGAGCGTCAAGGTATAGAGGACCTTGCCGTTCCGGTCGCGGAAGATCGCGCCCGGCTGGCCGTTCACCTCGTGCGGCTCCAGCGTCACCTCGATCGAGACGAGCCAGGGGAAGATCGAGGTAAGCACCCGGGCCACATTGCCGGCGCCGATGATGCTCCTGGCCAACTGCGGGGCCTTGCCGCCGCCGTCCCCGGTTAGCTGAACGTCAGCGGCGAGCAGCTCCCGCAGGCCCTCGACGTCGCCTTCCCGGAGCGCGTCGAAGAACCGCGCCGCCAGCTCATCCCGCTCCCGGCGGTCCGCCTCGAACCGAGGGCGCCCTGCGTCCATGTGCCGCCGCGCCCGCACCGCGAGCTGGCGGCACGCCGCCTCCGAGCGCCCCACCGCCGCCGCGACCTCTCCGAAGCCGAACCCGAACACCTCACGCAGCACGAAGACCGCCCGCTCGAGCGGGCTGAGCCGCTCGAGCAGCAACAGCGCCGCCATCGATACCGAGTCGGCCAGCTCCGCCGACCGCTCCGGGTCCTGGTAAGGGTCGGTGAGCAGCGGCTCGGGGAACCACTGCCCGACGTACTCCTCCCGCCGGACCCGGGCCGACCGTAGCACGTCGATCGAGATCCGGGTCACCACGGCGGATAGGAAAGCCTTGGCCGACGTGGGTTGACCCGGGAAGGCCTCGTAGCGCAGCCAGGTCTCCTGGACCGCGTCCTCGGCCTCGCTCACGCTGCCGAGGATCCGGTAGGCGATCGAAAACAGCAGCGGCCGCAGCTGCTCGAACTCCTCGGCCCTGCTCACGCCAGCCCTTCCTTGAAGCCCTGGCGCCACGAGGGGTAGCGCAGCTGCCAGCCGAGCTCACGCTTGGCCTTGGCGTTGCCGAAGCCGCGGTCGGGGTGCTTCAAATCGGGCTTTCCGGCATGCGCCGCGGAAAGCGCGGTCATCTGGTGCACGATCGCGTCCGGCCTGGCCGCAGCCACCGCCTGACCGACCGACAGCTGCGGTACCAGCCGTCGCCCCAAGGCTCCGCTCCCGCCTGCCACGAACACTCTCACAACCATCACCCTCTTGACTCCAGAATTGACTCTCAACCCGAGACGAGACAGCCCCGGCCGTCTGTGACACGGGGAGCGAGGACATCGGCTCCGGGGTCGGACCGTAGGTCCACCTCATTACCCTGGAGGTGGGAGCGGGTGCTGCTCACCGTCAGGGGAACGAGCTCGTGATGACGCAACGATCACATTGGCGGAGTAGCGGCCGTCGCGGTCCAGGGCACGGTCCGGCGGGCGGCCGCGACCTCCGGTTCAAGGACCTTTACCGGACCGGCAAGGACTTCGAACTCATGCAGCGGGCCATGGGCTTCGCTGCCCTGGCTATCCTGACCGTGATCCCGCTGCTCATCGTCGTCGCCGCCGCCAACCCGGCCCGGGAGCACGGCCTCGGCGGGTGGGTGGTCTACGGCATGGGCCTGACCGGCTCCTCCGCCGACGCGGTGACCCGGCTCTTCTCGGCGCCGGCCCGGGTGCTGGGCTCGACCAGCGTGTTCAGCGCCGTGGTCCTGGCCGTCTCCGGGGTGGCGTTCGGGGGCAGCGTGCAGGCCGGGTACGAGAGAATCTGGGGCCTTCCCGCCGGGCCGTGGAACAAGATCTGGCGTCAGGCCGTGTGGGTCGTCGCCCTCGTCGCCTACATCTACGCGGCGGCCACGGTCGGCACGGTGACGTACCGCGGGTGGGCCGAGACGGCCGCCCGGGTGACGGTGGCGGTGGTGCTCGGCGTCGTCTTCTTCTGGTGGGGGCTGCGTTTCCTGGTCGCCGGCCGGGTGAGCTATCGAGCGGCGACGGCGGGCGCGGTGGCGACGATGGCGGGCCTGGCTGGCCTGCGGGTCTTCTCCGGCCTGGTCTTCCAGCCGCTGATCGCCAGCAACGCGGTCAGCTACGGCGCGCTGGGCAGCTTCCTGATCGTGCAATCGTGGCTGATCGGCGTCGGCTGGGTCATCTACGGCGGCCAGTTGTTCGGCCGCTGGTTCCACGACGCCTGGCTGCCGGTCCGGGCGGACCGCCGCCGTGGCCGCGAGGATGACGGCGAGCAGGAACCTGGGAGTCACAGCCCGCCGCCAGGGTAGGCCTTTCATACTGAAGGATCCTAGGCTCATCGCCCGCTGGTGCCGCAAAGTTCTGGCCGGCGCCATGGACTACGGGAGCCCTGACGGCCTGCTGGCACGGTACGGCTTCGGGTACACGGAGAACGACCCGGCCGGCGATCCTGCTGCCGCCGACGGCGAAGCGGTCGTCGTCGGCGTCGGGGCGGGCGGTGGTGTGGTCGGGGCGGGCGTGCTGGCCGGCGGTGGCGTGGCGGAGGCCGAGGGCGGCGGACTGCCATGCGAGGGTGTCGTTACCGTCACCGTCGCCGGCGGAGTCGCGGGAGAAGACCTCGGCCGGGCGGTGCTCGCCGCGGATGACCTCCCGGAGGTGCCGCGAAGGCTGCTGGCCGGGACGGGCGTACGGGACGGCGATGGCGCGGCGGGCACCGTCCGGGGCGCCAGGTAGGTTCCCAGCCCGAGGCCGGGCCGCGCGGACGAGGTGACCCCGGCTCCGGGCCGGGGCGCGGGACGTGCCGCCGTCTTGGTGATCACGGCGCCGTGGTGGCGTGCGTGGTCGTAGACCACGGCTGTCCCGGTCGTGAGGACCGCGGTCGCGAGGAGACCGCCGAGGACCACCAGGACCAGGGTCACCATGCCGACCTCGGGCAGGGTCTCCCGGATCCGCCGGCGGCGGCGGGCCTTCGCCGTGGGCGGCGGCGGTCCCGGCCACACCGGGACCTGGTGAAGCTGGTCGAGGGTGTCGGCGTACCCGCCTGGCAGGCCGTTGCCGTGCTGGGCCGTCCGCAGCGGCGCGCAGTCGTTCTCGCCGTCATACACGGCGCCGGGCTGGGTAGCGGGGGGATCAGGCATGTCGTCGTCTCCGCGTGGGGGGGCGCCAGCGGTCATCATGGGGGTGGTGTTCCTTCAGTCAGGTGATGCGCCTGGCCTCGTCGGTGAGGCCTAGTCGCGGGCTTGGCTCGGCCGCTTCCATCGCGGCCAGGTCAGCGCGGTTGTTCTCCCATAGCGCCTGGTTCGCCGGTATCGGGGACGCCGGGCATCGTAATCCTCTTCCTTTGGTCGGGTTCATAAGTGCGGTCTAACCCGCGGGAGGTAGTTGGCAATGATCGCATATTGGAAAAGACGTCGACAGCAACTTGACAACCAGCTTCCGATTACGTGCGATATAGACCTATTTGTACGCGCAGACCGCAGGAGCCATTGATCTCGTATCTTCCTGGTAGCAAGAAGTCTTTCGTCGAAACCGCTGTATCCATATTGCCGAGCCTACTGGCGCGCAGCGTTTACTCCAATTCTCATAATAATTCGGCAGCGTTAAATTCCGGAAATCGAACGTTCGACTTCGCCGCGACGAAGTGTCGCATCCACCACTGTTATCATCCCGGCGCAGCCGAACCTTCAGTCCCAGATATCCTCGTTATTATAACAATGCGGCGACGAATTATCCTTACCTTGGCGCCAGCAGAATAGGCCGCGTGCAGGGGGTTCAGACCGCAGAGACCCGCTGGGATTCGTGGCGACTCGTTATCTGCTAACAGCCCGGCAGAAGATCGCCAGCGATCGGCACGGCGCTGGCATCGAGCGGCCAAGTGACCATGAACCTCGCGGCCAGATGAGGAAAACCTAGCTCAAGATTTATCCAGCTGGCTCCCAGCGCCAGCCGTCGTTGTCCTCGCAAATTATGCTCTCGCCATCACCGGCCACTCCGGATGCTCCGTGGTCGCTGTCACGACAGTATTCGCCGGGCTCATAGCAGGTGTTCTCGTCGCTGAGCGGATAGCAGCCTGATGACGTCGATGGCGCCGCAGCGGGGGCAGTTGTCGGGGGCGCGGCAGGCGGTGCAGTTGTCGGGGGCGCGGCCGCGGGTGCCGTTGTCGGGGACGGTGGTTCCGTGCTCACAGTCAGCCCGGTTGGCATGAACGCATTATTGGAAAAGCCGTCGACAGCGACTCGACAACCCGCTTCCGATTAAGTACGATATATACCTTTTGTCGCATGCAGACCGCGGGAGCCGCTGAATCTCGTATCTTTTCTGGTGGCAGAAGTCTTCCGTCTAAATTGCTGTACCCATATCGATGAGCCTACTCGTGAGCCGCTTTTACTCCAATTTCCGTAATATCCAGGCAGCGCTAATATCCGGAAATTGAACATTCGACTCTGTCGTGACGAGGCGCCGCATGCACCACTGATATCATCCCGACGCAGGTGAATCTTCAGTCACAGATATCCTGGTTATCATAACAATGCGGCGACGAAATATCTTAGCTTGGCGTTCAGCAGTGTAGGCGGCGTGCCCCGGGTCATACCTGGTCAGCAACTTCCAGGAATTCCAGCTGTAACCGCGGGACCAGCAGCCACCGCGGCCCTCTCACCGATTTGTCAATGGCCCCGGACACGATGCGGTCATTATGTGCTGACCGCTCCCGGGAAGATGGCAGGATGACTCCGTGCGCCTGCCACAGACCACGTCGAGGTCCTCATGACACGAACGCGAGTGCCTCCGGTGCTCGTCACCGGAGCGACCGGCCGGGTCGGGCGTGCCGTTATCGGCGAGCTAATAGACGCGGGCGTGCCGGTCCGCGCCCTCACGCATCGCTCCGAGGCGGCGGCGACGCTGCCGGCGAACGTCGAAGCCGTCACTGGCGACCTCACCGTGCCCGAATCGCTCGACACAGCATTGCGGGGTGCCGGTGCCGTCTTCCTCGTCTGGACCGCTCCGCCGGCGACTGCCCCGGCAGTTGTGGAGCGTCTCGCAACCTACGCGCGGCGAGTTGTCTTTCTCTCATCACCGCACCAGACGCCGCACCCTTTCTTCCAGCAACCGAATCCTATGGCCGTGCTTCACGCCGGTATCGAGCGGCTCATCGCGGCCGCCGGACTTGAGTCGACGATCATCCGGCCAGGGATGTTCGCGTCGAACTCGTTGTCCTGGTGGGCGACCGCGATTCGCGCCGGCGGTGTCGTCCGGTGGCCTTACGGCGCTGCCGAGACGGCACCCGTCGATGACCGTGACGTCGCAGCCGTCGCGGCGCGGACCCTGTATCAGGACGGACATGCCGGAGGCGACTACGTCCTCACGGGCCCCGAGTCACTGAGTCAGGCAGCGCAGGTGAGCATCATCGGTGACATCTTGGGGCGCCGGGTCAAGTTCGAGGAGCTGTCGCCGGAGGAGTTCCGAAGCGAGACGGAGGGAAGCTGGCCGCGCCCGGTCGTGGACATGCTGCTCGCCGCGTGGGGCGAAACGATGGGAAGGCCCGCGTTCATCACCTCTACGGTGTCCGGCATCCTCGGATCGGCGCCGCGATCCTTTCGCCAGTGGGTCGCCGATCACGCCACCGCGTTTACCGAACGTCCGGCGAGCGACGAAACCTGAGACCCGAATGGCCGGTATGGCTGATCGCGTGAAGGCGGAGCTCGGGGCGGTCCAGGAGACGCTGTTCATCCCGCTGGCGCCACGGGCGCGGGAGACGCGCAGGAGGCGGCCGGTGCTCCGGGACCCGAAGGCGGCCCGGATCCTGGCGTCGGTTGACTTCGACACGCAGAAGTACGGCCGCGGCTGGGGCGGCCGCATTACCGTCCTGCGCACCGCGATCTTCGATGGCTGGGTCGGCGACTTCCTCGCCGCCCATCCGGGCGCCACCGTCGTGGAGCTCGGGACCGGGCTCAATACCCGGTTCGAGCGAGTCGGTCACCCTCAAGCCCACTGGATCGACCTGGACCTGCCAGACACGATCGAGCTGCGCCGCAGGTTCTTCGCCGATTCCGACCCGAAGAGCCACCGCCGCATGCTGGCTGCCTCGGTGCTGGACCAGGACTGGATGCCTGCTGTCCAGGAAAGCCCGGGGCCGTATTTCTTCGCGGCCGACGGCGTACTTGCCTACCTGGATCAGGCGTGCTGTGTCTAGTTACCTTCGCCCAGCCGGTGGCGGGCCCGCGGCCGGGAGCACAGCACTCGGGAACCACGACGGCAAGCCGCGGCAGCCTCAGGCCGCGAACCTAAGGGCCTGCAGGGGCCGTCGCGGCCCGTGGGGCCAGCGCGACCCGCAGCCAGCCGACGCGATGTGACATCGGTGCGGCTCCTACCGTCCCGATGTCACATCGTGTCGGCGCCGGTCAGCACGGGCCGGGCCGGCGAGCGGGCAAACGCAGCCTGCTGCGGCACGAGCTTGGCTAGCGCGCTCGCGCTGAGGGCAGAGCTCAGCCCTCGGCGAGGTAGCCGTACCGGTCGCGGCAGGCCTCGGGCGTGAGCCCTGCGGCCGCTGCGATCGGGCCGAGCTTGTCCGGGTCATCGAGGTCCTCGCGGTCCAGCCGGATCATGTACTCGCGGGCCACCCGGTACGAGCTCGACTCGCAGTTCACCAGCCGGATCCGTACCCTCCCGGTCTCGGGGTGGTTGAACGACCCGAAGGGCAGCGCCACCATGTGCCCCTCCTGGATCGTGATCATGCCGCCAGGCTCGCCGCTCGCCAGCACCCGCTTGAGGTAGTCGACGGCGCTGTAGCCGAGGTCGCGGGTGTACTCGATGTCGAACGGGATGGGGGGCGCGCACCGGAGCTCGTAGCCGATGTTCTTGCCCTCGACCGTGACGTTCTGCCCGCGCGCCTTGA
>Ga0302184_10002219_pt1 | contig 12358 bp, 10 predicted proteins | sample I_Palsa_N3_3_FD_200233 | JGI IMG/M metagenome (GOLD analysis project Ga0302184, IMG submission 200233) | Peat permafrost microbial communities from Stordalen Mire near Abisko, Sweden - I_Palsa_N3_3 | ecosystem: Environmental > Terrestrial > Soil > Palsa > Peat permafrost | place: Sweden...
GGGTCGCTGAAGTCCTTCGTGAATACCACCACACGGCGGGCGACGCGCCGCATCTCGCGCAGACCCGCGATCGGGTCCTGCCAGTGGTCGATGGTGGCGAAGGCCATCGCGGCGTCGAAGGACTGGTCGTCGAACGGAAGGTTCTCCGCGGTGGCAGCTACGCACGGCGCGGCGCCTGCGGGGCGTTGCGCGCGCATGACCGCCGAGGGTTCCACCGCGGTGACGTCACGACCGGGGGGCTCGTAGGAGCCGGTTCCAGCGCCGACGTTCAGCACCGTCCGGGCGTCGCCGAGCGCGGCCCAGACCTGGGCGGCGATCCGCGGCTCGGTTCGCCGGGTCACGCTGTAGGTGGCTCCGATGGTGTCGTACAACGGCGCGCTGGACATGGTGCTGCCTCCCTGTATCGGGCCGATGTATCGGTTTGATACATCGGCACGATATAGAACATCGCGTTATGTCGCAAGTAGGGGGCATGGTGTCCGGACGCGAGCGCACACGACGCGACGGGCGGAGCCGAAGACGATGTTCGACGCCCGGCGTAATCTGAGCGCCGCCCTTGCCGCTAACGGATATATGGATCACGACACTGCGGGGCGCTCATGAACGGGTGGCCGGAACTGGACCGTTTCCTGCGGACCGATCCGCGCGACGTGGGATGCGCCCAGGCCACGGAGATACTGCGGGTCGTGTCAGCTGGCAGCTGACGAGTGTGCGCGCCTACGCCCGGCCGGCGGGTCGGCGTGCTCGTTGTTTTCGGGCTGGGGTGCCTGCCCGGGCGCGGGCCGCTGGGGCAGAAACAGGGTGAAGGCGGCGACGAATGCCAGGATCTTCGAGGCGATGTTCAGCGCGATCGGCAGCGGGGCTGAGGGGTAGCCGAATCCGGCCAGGGCCCAGGCTGCCCACACGCCCAGCATCAGCGCGAAGGAGAAGAACGTGGCCCGGGTCAGCCGCACCATCGGCGACAGCCGCAGCAGCAGCAGCGTGGTGATCTGGACTAGGAGCAGGGGCACGTAGACGTAGGCCAGGGTCCACGGGGGCGGGCCGGGCAGGACCATGTGGATCCTGAATATCACGATGGGGTCGAAGGGCATCTCGAAGATCATCGGTGCGGCTATCGCGCCGATAGCGGCGCTGGCCAGCCTGGTCGGGAGGTCAGGGGACCTGCGCGAGATGATGATGACGAAGAGAACCGCGGCCGCCATCAAGGTGACCGGGAGGATCGTTAGCCTAAGTGTGGGCGCGTTCAGCCCAGACGCCCGGATGTCGTGAATGACCTGCCGGAAGTAGATGGTTGCGCAGACCAGGAGCGCCGTTATCGAGGTGGCCCAGGCCACCATCATGGCGGCCCGGCCGGCGGGCCCGGGCTGGGTGAACTGGAGGGGCAGCGGCAGCCGGATGCCGGCCAGGACCGCGGCGCCCGCGGCGGCCAGCAGGCCGAGGACGAGCCAGGTCCTGAAATCGCCGCCGTAGCTGGCCCATGTGGCGTACTGAGTCATATATCCACCAGTTTTCACAGGCCGCGCGCCGGCCCGGCACCCATGCTTTATGGCATAGAGTGGATGAGGGAGGGGTCATGGACCACATTCCCGGCACCGTCGGCACCACCACCGCCGACAACGGCGGCGACTTCGACCCCCGCCAGGCCGCTGACCTGCTGGACCAGGTCACCCGGCGGGCACGCCGCCAGTTCACGCCGCTGTCACCGCTGCTGTTGACCTTCCGGGCGGTCATCGTGCTCGTCATCTTCGGCGGCGTCTGGCTGTCCGTGCGCGGCGAGCACCCCTACACCGGGCACATCGGCGGCCGGGCGATAACCGTCGCGGTCGTGCTCGTAGCCGTCAACATCGGCGGGACCGCCTGGGTGATCGAGCGCGCCGGCGCCGGGGTCAGCGGCCCGGCCCAGCGCAAGTGGCAGGCCTGGAAAGGGTTCATGGTCGCGGCCTGGATCATCGGGTACGCGATTACCGCGCCGCTGTATCACGCCGCGCCCGGCCATCCGGTCTGGGGGCTGTACCCGGCCAGCGCGCCGCTGCTGATCATCGGCCTGGCAGGCGCGGCCGTCGCGGCGGCATTCCGCTACTGGCCGCTGGCCGGCACCTGCCTGGCCATCGCCGTGGCGGCCGCCGCGGCCGGGTTCGGCGGCCCGGCCGGCTCGTGGCTGATCACGGGCACCGGCCTGTGTGCCGTGTACCTGGGCCTCGCCGCGTTCACCGCGGGGCGGCAGCACCGGAGCATGGTGCGGCCGTGACCACCGAGCTGGACCCGCTGATCCACATGCCCACCCGGCTGAAGATCGTCGCGACGCTGGCGGCGCTGCCCGACGGGGATGCGCTGTCCTTCACCCGGCTGCAGGACATGCTCGGGCTCACCCCCGGCAACCTGATCATCCAGCTGCGCAAGCTCGAAGCCGCCGGCTACCTCGCCAGCACCAAGACCAGGAACGGGTCCGCGCAGAGAACCACGGTCGCCCTGACCAGCCAGGGCCGGGCCGCCCTCAGCGCCTACACCCAGGCACTGCGCGACCTGCTCGGCGGCCTAGACAGGGACGGAAGGCCCGCCGAGGCCGGCCGCGATCACGTCACCTTCCGAGCCGGAACCGCGGATGTGCCCGGCGTCCAAGACGGTGATGGCGTCGCAGCAGCCGATGCGGGCGTACAGCCCGCCGCCAGGCAGTGACGCCACCCCTGCCGTTCATCGTGCCGCTCTCGGCCTCGAGCCGCCGGACGACAGTCCACGCGAACGAGACACGGGGAACAGGCACCAGCCCATGCGCGGCTGCGGGACTGTATCTCGCTAGGCTGGGTCCACTATCGTCGGCGTCGTGACTGACTACTCCGGCCGCCTTCCATGCGCCGACGCCCCGACGCTGCTTAAGCGGCCAAGACCTCACCCCGGTACCGCCTCCGGCGCGCCGATGGCACCCGTCGTGGTCCGGGAGAGAAGCAGGTAAGCGTGACTGAACCGTCTGGTGTCCAGATGACAAACCCGCTGGCGGCGGATCCGCTCGGGCTCAGCGAGCGACCGCCTGGGCTGGGACGCTTATGATGCCAGATTCATCAGGCGATCAGCTCCCGGAGCCAGAGCGAGCACTCCGCCGCCGGCGGCTTATCGAGGCCTTCTCGTCGCCGGACAGCTATGGCCTGGTGCTGCTTCTCATTCTCGTGACCTATGGCTTGTCCGCAGCGGTGACGGCGTCATGGACGGCGTCGCTGGTGCTCGCTGTGCAGATCACGACGGTGTGGGTGACGCTGCGGGCGTCCCGGGCGCGCCGATCGGTCCGGATGCTCGCCGATGTCGCGCTGGTCGTGGCGGCCCTGGCGGCGCTCGCGAACCTCTTCTTCCGTGTTCAGGTCCACGGCGGCATTGTCGCCACCTGGGTTAGCTGTCTGCTGTACTTGATCGCACCGGTTTCGATCATCCGCCACCTGGTGATGAGGCGAGTGGTGGACAGCGAGACGGTCCTGGGGGCGATCGCGGCGTACCTGATGGCCGGGATGTTCTTCGCCTTCCTCTACCATGCGCTGGGGTCCACTCAAACGCACCTGCCGTTCTTCGGGTCCCAGGGCCGAGGCACGCTATCGCAGGACCTGTTCTTCTCGTTTACCACGCTCACCACCACCGGGTACGGCGACCTTGTCCCCGCCGGGAACCCGGGCCAGACCTTCGCCGTGCTCGAGATGCTGATCGGTCAGCTGTTCCTGGTCACGGCGGTGGCCAAGGTCGTCAATGCCTGGCGGCCGGGTCAGGGAAGGGGAGGACTGCGAGGGAACTCCGACGACGGATGACTACCAGCCACCGGCTCAGCCGCTGACAGCTGGCGGTGCAGATCATCCGCACCGGGTGGTGCCGATATCCGCCTGCGTTCTTACGATGAGCGTGAGTTGCGCCAGGTTTTCTGGTGTGGCCGCCGCCGCTGGTGCCCAGGGTTGTCGGCACCGGGCAGGCAATGACCAGGCAGAAGGAGAGGGACGCCATGGCTGATCTGATCGCCATCGGATATCCAGACGAGACGACCGCGTTCGCTGCCGCGGATGAGGCGCGGCGGCTGGCCGCCGACCTGATCATCCAGCCGGACGCCATCGCGGTGATCACGCGGGATAAGGACGGCAGTTATCACGTCACCACCAGCCACCACCCGGTGACCAAGGGGGCGAGCTGGGGCCTGTTCTGGGGGTTCTTGTTCGGCCTGCTGTTCTTCATCCCGGTGTTCGGGATGGCGGTGGGGGTCGGGCTGGGCGCGCTGATGGGCAAGTTCGCCAAGACCAGCATCGACCGGCAGTTCCAGGACCAGGTCCGCGACATGGTGCAGCCCGGCACGTCGGCGTTGTTCCTGATGCTGGAGAAGGTCACCCCGGACAAGGCCGTCGAGGCGATGAGCAGGTACGGCGGCACGGTGCTGAAGACCTCCCTGTCCAAGGACGATGAGAAGGAGCTCCAGGACGCCCTGCACGGCACCCAGCCCGATACGCAGTAGTCGTCCGGGAGTGGCCGCCGTAGCCTTCGGCCAACCACCTGATCAGGCCCGCGTTGTCAGCTCGGAAGTCCCGGTTGCTGCAGGATCAGCACGACCGAAAGAATCAGCAGCACGGAGCCGAACGCGATCAGGGCGTAGCGGACACTGTGCAGCTTGAACGAACTGCCGATGCCGACAAGAAATAGGACGGCAGCGAGGAACACCGTGATCCGGACGTAGTTGTCGCTGGTCAGGGCGGCCTGGTCGCCCGCATCGAACTTCGCGTCCGCGGCGCTATCGAGCGCGTTGGCCTGCGCCTGGGCTGGCTGCTTGTACTGCGGCATGTAGGTCGGGCCGGGCGGGGCATTCGGATTGTGCAGCGGGTTGGTCGCCATCCAGGCATTAAAGGCGACCCGGAACTGGGGCCGGAACCGGCGCTCCGCGATCACCTCCTTCTGCGGGCTATTCAGCGTTAACGCGATGAACCACGCGTTGAAGGTCGAGGAGTCGAAATCGCGCAGCGACAGGGCGGTGAGGTCGTCGCGGGTAGCGAGGTTGCGCTGCGTCGAGGACTGCGCGATGTCGACGCGCGATTCGGTGCCCCACCGCGACGCCGAGTAGCCCGCCCAGGCCGCCGTGATCGTGACGAGCGCGAGCAGCACGGCCTCGCCGATCTGCACGATCCGGGAATGACGGTCGTCGGACTCACCGTGACCGCCTGCTTCCTCGGTCTGCCGCTCGTGCGCTTCGCCGTGTTCATGCAGCTTCTTGCCGGTCTCGATCGGGTTCAATCCCTCGGCCACCAGCGCACCCCCGGTCTCACGGACAAGCCAGCCAAGCTTATCGGAGGCTCGATCGGCACAGTAGATCAGCATGACGGCAGGATGTATTGCGGCGGGCTGGCGTTCTTGGCGACGTTGCGCTCGGCCCAGCTGAATTGAGCCATCGTCAACGTCACGTCAAGTAGTTCCCGTCTCGCCCTGCTCGCTCAGAGGTTTACTGCTACCTCATGTCTCACGAGAGTTTCACAGAGAGGGCCGCTCCCCCTAGTACGGGAACGCCTCCCGGCCAACGAGAGCCTTCGGTCCCTCAGCGCATCCGGCGGCGCTCACGCCGGTGCATGCCGGCTGCGGAGACCGGTGACAAGGGACGCCCGAAGGGGTCGATGAACAGCGCGCATGGCCCAGCGGCGGCCGGCACGGTGCCGTCGAGGAGTTCGATGCTGTAGGTGAGCGCGTCTCCGTCCAGGTGCGGATCCTGGATGACCACGACCGTGTCCTCGGGAAGGCTGTCGCCCGGCTCCGCGAACGACAGGACGGCGTTCGGGGGGTTGTCCGCGAAGCTGTTGTCCCCTGCTGCCCAGTTGGCGACGAAGTGATCGGACGTCATGTGCCCGACGTCGCGCTGGGGACGATCGGCGAAGTACAGCGTCGACGGCGACAGGCCGTGCAGCGTGATGGTTCCCCGGTCGCTGGTCATGCTCGCCGCGGTCTGGACGAACAATGCTTCCATGTCCTCAAGCTGCTGCTCGGTGACCTCACCCATCGTGGCTCCTCTGTCACACCGCCTGGCCCGGCTGGGTCCTTGCCGCGTGATCCGTTGGCGGCCGTTGGTGGCCACTGGCCCGGCCTGTGCGTGGCCAGGACCAATTACTTCCGGCTGTGTCTCCGTCGACCAGGCGAGCCCGAGGTGCCTGTGAAAGGCAGCGAGGCCCGCCTGGAGCGGGCGCGGCCCGCGGAGCCACTGAAGCCGCGGCGGGACCTCGGAGTACTCCAGGTCCAGGTGATCGCCGCAATCGGGGCAGATGAGCTCGAACATGCCGGTGTAGCCGCCTTCGGCGCGGCCGTCCACGATGCGGACCGGCTGGCGCCGCAGGTGAGCCGTGCTGCCGTGGCCGGGCTGACCGGCGAGCGGGCCCAGGTAGACGCCGTCAGGCCCAGTGCCCAGCCGCGGGTCACGGCGACCGCGCGGTCGTGGTGCGGAGACGGCGGCCAGACAGATAGCGGGTCCGGTACCGGTCACGGTGTCAGCGGCGTCAGGACCGCACACTTAACTCACCCCCAGGCGGTAGTACCGACCGCTGCCGGGATCTAGGGCAGCGGTGTCCGCTGTGCTGGTCTGGTAAACGCGTGAGCGCCGCTGCTCATCACACTGCACCTATCCTCCGCGGCACAAAGCCCCCGGGCCAGTCAGCCGTATACCGTTACTGTCGGTCACGGCGGAAGAGGCCGCATCATCCCAATGGTATGAATTCGATCCGATACAGGGAGTTCGGTGACGGTCATGACCTGCGGATCGGATGCTCTCCGAAGTAAGCGCGTGCCCGCTGTGTCTAGAGGGTGTCCAGACCGAGCTCGTGCGTGCGGGTGACCGCATCGCTGCGTGATGAGACGCCGAGCTTTCTGTAGACCGAGTACACCTGTGTCTTGACCGTATTCCTGGAGAGGTATAGCCGTTCGCCGATCTCCCGGAACGAGAGGTGGGTGGGCAGCAGCGGCAGAAGTCGCAACTCAGCCGCGGTAAGCGACGACGCGCCGACGGCGTCCGCCTTGATCTTGATGAGTCTGGACTGCAGTTTCTCGGCCTGCCCGGGGAGGACGCCGAGATCCGGACGTTGCTGGAGGATGTCGTGAACTTGCTCTAGGGTTGCCGCGGCGCCACCCGGGTCAGCCAGCGCGATGTAAGAGCGCGTGAGCTCGAGAAGCGCCTGGACTGACACGACCGGCAGCGCATAGGTGAGGAGCGGCCTGAGCCGGGCGGCACGCTCGACGTAATACCGTCCCATCGGGAGGTCCCTGCGGTGCAGCGAGTCCCGGGCCGCCCACGCATAGACCAGGGCGCTCGTCCAGTAGTCCTCGAAGCGCCCGTCCTCCACCAGCGCGACCGCGCGTTGCGTGAGCCCCGTGACTTCGGTCCAGCGATCATGATGGGCCGCCACGATGCAGCGCTCGGCAAGGATGAGGGCCGCCAGGGGCAAGGCGTTAGCGCTGGCCGCGACATCGAATGCGCGGGCGAGGATCGGGGCTGCCCTGTCGAGATCGCCTTCCACCAGATAGGAGATGCCCTCGGTGTGCAGCATCGTCGCCCGGTACGGGCTCGCCGGGCTTAGTCCTTTCCACGCGATCTGCGCGTCGCGCCGCATCTCGCCGACACCGTCGCGGCACAAGATGGCACGCAGATATGCCAGCGTGCCTACCATCGTGCTGCCGTCGGGGAGGGTTCCGGAGGAAGGCCCCCGCTCGGCGGCGGCGGCCCACCGCTCGGCCGCGCCCGGATGGCCCAGCAGCGCGAAAATCAGCGAGCCATGCACGGCGATCGCGCCATAATGCTCCGCTGACGTGGCGGCTCTGAGCCACTCCATCCAGCGCAGCACGGTCACGACGCGCCCGCTGGCCCAGGCGGGTTGTGCGTGTTCCAGAACCAGGCGGGCCACCCGGTCGTTGTCGCCAGCCGCCTGGGCATGCCCGATTGCCGCCTCCGGCATGGCGTTCGCTTCGTACCACGCGGCCGCCCGGACATGAAGTTCGTGGACCAGACCGGGCTCACGCCGCCAGAGTTCGGCCTGCAGCAGTTCCCGGAACAAGTGGTGATACCGGTACCATTCGCGGCGACGATCCAGCGGGACCACCAGCAGATTCCGGCTCTCCAACTGCTCCAGGACCCGGCCCGAGGCCGTAGCGCCCAAGATCGCGTCACACAACGATCCGGACATCCGGTCCAGGACCGAGGTGCGGGTGAGGAACGACACCTCACTATCCGAGACGCGATCCAGGAATTCAGAGCGCAGATAATCACCCATGAAACGGTCATCGCCGGTAAAGGTGAATCCTGCCTCGCTTTGCCGTGTGCCGGCCCTGATAGCCAGCGCGGCGATGTACAAACCGGTCGGCCATCCCTCGGTCCGCTGAACGAGTTCGCCGGTACTCGCCGCATCGGGCTTCAGGCCTGTACCCTCCAGCAGCCAGGATGCTTCCTCCGGGCTCATCGCCAGATCTTCGGCGCCAACCTCCACGATCCTGCCCTGAGCGCGCAGCCGTGCCGTTGGCAGCGGCACTTTGGTGCGTGAAGCCAGTGCGAACCGCCAGCCAGCCGGGAGGTGCAGGACAAGTTCGGCGATCGTGTCCAGGCACCTTTTGTTCGTGACCGCCTCGGTATGGTCGAGCACCACGGTGACAGGCAGTCGCATCGAGGCGATTGCGGACACGAATTTGGGGACGACAGTGATACCGGCTCCCGAGGAGGCCAATGCCCAGAACACCGCAGGGTCGATAGGCTCGATCCGATCCAGCGCAACCGCCAGGGCACTGAGCAGAACGACGGGATCATTGTCTCCGTTGTCACAGGAGACCCACGCTACCCGCGGCCAGCCTCGTTCAGCCCACTGGGCCAGGAGCGTCGTCTTGCCGTAACCGGGCGGGGCGACGACGGTGACAACTGGTGCTTGCGTGGCGGCCAACCGGTCGACCAGCGCCGTCCGGGCCACGATTCCGGGACGGGCCGCGGGAGGGTGGAACTTCGACTCCAGCAATTCAAAGGGCAGCGTTGGCGCAGTCCGGTGATCTCCGTCAGAAATAACCCGCTCGGCGTCAATGATCTCCGGCTTCACACTTAAAACGTAGCCCCTGCGTCAAACGCCACATCAATAAAGCTCGGTTTACGGCCAGATCAAATACCGCTCCGCCAGGTCGTCAACATTCCCTGCATACTGAGCCAATTGCATCCTGCTAGTGATGAGTTCGTCACGGTCTGATCGCATGGCGGCGTGCAGAAGCCGCGATCAGGACATGTGGGTCAGTCCGGAGATTCCGTCGCGCAGGAGCGCTGCGGCGAGCAGTACCATGATCGCCGCCGCGATCAGCCTTGCGTTGCGGAGCAGCCAGTCCCGGACGTGCTGCAGGAGCCGGGTAGCCCGGTCCGGTGACACCGCCAGCATGATGAGCGCGACGGCGAGCGGCAGCAGCGCCACGACCGAAAAAAACACCCAGTCGACGACGTACCCGGTTGTGCTGGGATTGGTCTCGGAGATGTCCTTCATCGCGAGCGGGATGAAGCCGCCCGGGTTCGCCAGTGCTGCGCCCGCTGCGACGATCGCGATCCACGGTGACGAAGCGATCTTGCTCATCTGGTCGACCATGCTCTGGGCGCGCTTCGGGTCGCGCGGCCGGCGCAGGAACCGCACGCTGAAGAACACGAGGAGAAGAGCGGCGATGATGTCGATCACCGCGACCCAGGGTTTCGGGTACGACGTGGTCGAGGCGGCCTTGTCGCCGAGCACGAAGGCGGCGGCGACCCCGACCGCGAGCGTGGCGCTAAGAGCCCCGAGGTAGAACCATACGCCCGTGCGCAAGGGCCGGTCGCCGAGCACGAGGGCGAGCACTGAGAACGAGAGTGTGGTCGGAGACAGCATCGCGGCAACCGCAGTCAACGCCAACTCGGCGTCGATCCACCCCATTTTTCGGTTACCTGGGCTCGCTGGCGCTGGCCGGCAGGCGGCTGGCCAGTCCGTCCGGTGGCTGGCTCATCTTCTTCAGCTCTTCCTCAGCCGCCCAGGCCGGCTTGCGCGTCCGCGAGGGCGGCCTTGAGCTGCTTGGCGCCGCGGCCGTCGATCTGCGCGACCGACTTGCGCACCGCGCTGGCGAGCGTCGCGTCGACGGTGCTGGCTTTACCGCGGTCGTAGATCGCGACGATGCCGGCCGAGCCCGGTGGCAGCGCGGCGCCCATCTTCTCCTCCAGGCCGCTTTCCACCCGGTGCCGGGCGAACTTGCCGACCAGGGCACCAGCAGCGCCGCCCACGACTACCGATGCCAGCAGCGGCGGCGCGAACAGGCCCACGACCAGGCCGACCCCGCCGCCGATCGCCAGGCCTTTGCGTCCCAGGTGATCGCCGGTCTCGGAGATGCTGACGTGGCCGTCGGCGTCGTTGATGACCAGCGCCACGCCTTCCACCGTGAGCTGCTTGTCTGTGACGAGCTTGACGAGGGCGTCGAAGTCCTCACTAGCCAGGTCGGGGATCAGGTAGGCCGCGATGACCACGTCGAACTCGGTGGCGCTCATTGCTCTCCTTGGCTACGGCTCGATGTTCGTTCTAGGCATTAATGCCGCGGGCAGTGTGTGCCTGCTGCGCGTTCGTGTGGAGGGCAAGCTCGTCTTGGCCGTCGGGGTGCGGGGCCACGTCGAAGACCACCTTCTTGACCGTGCCGGTGAACGCGAACGGCGCCTTGGCGGCGTAGCTGCGGTCGACGACCAGGCCGTTGTCCCGGCCCACGTCCAGGCCCGAGTAGCCGCTGAAACCGAACGGCACCGTGTGATCCATCCGGCCGCCGCCTGCCGGCTTTCCGTTCACATAGAGCGTCACCTGCCCCGGGGTGGCGGGCTTGGCCTCATCCGCGACGAAACTCATCTGCACGGTCACCTCACCGGACGGCAGCTCACCGTCGGATTCCTGGTGGTACTCGAACACACCCAGGAACGAGTAGGTGTGCTTCAGCTTCCCGTCCTGGACGAACAGCGCGAATCCGCCGAGGTGGTTGGCGTCGGCGACGATCACCCCCTCGGCGCCGCCGTCCGGGATGTGCAGATCCGCGCTGATCGTGTAGGAGTGGTTGTAGATCCGCGGGACGCACCCGGGGGCCACGTTCTGCACGTCCCCGTAGTAGGTGGTCGTTGTCTGGGTGCCCAGCGGCGGCACAATGCCGAAGAAGGGCGAGAACCCGGCGAGCAGCGGCTTGATGTTGTACTTCTCCGCCTCTTCCCAGAACAGGTCCTGCAGCTCCTTGACCTTCTCCGGATTGCTGGCCGCCAGGTCGTTCGCCTGGGAGAAGTCATCGGGCAGGTAATACAGCTCGACCGGATCCTCATCGGGGTCCCAGACGCCGGGCGCGAACCGTTTCAGCAGCGCCGGATCCAGCCGCCACGGGGTCCGGGGCATCCGCATCGACAGCCACCAGCCGTCCTTGTACATCGCCCGGTTACCGAAGTTCTCGAAGTACTGCTGGGTGTGCCGCTCGGCAGCGTCCGGGTCGGCCAGCGAACCGGTGAAACTCACGCCGGTCATGGGCTGCTGCTCGACGCCATCAACGTGGGTGGGCTGCGGGATCCCCGCGATGTCCAGGATCGTCGGCCCGATGTCGGTCACGTGGGTGAACTGCGACCGCAGCCCGCCGGTGCCAGTGATCCGCTCCGGCCAGCGGATGACCAGCGGGTTCCGGGTGCCGCCCAGATGCGAGGCGACCTGCTTACCCCACCGGAACGGCGTGTTCCCCGCCCACGCCCACGCGGTGGAGTAATGCGGGTACATCATCTCGGTGCCCCACGCCTCCAGCCCGCCCCACTTCAGCGCGAGCTGCATCTGCTCCTCATCGGTCAGCGGGAGCCCGTTGACCATCGTCCCCTCGTTGAACGTGCCGGTCGGGGTGCCTTCCAGGCTCGCGCCGTTATCCCCCCAGATCCAGATCACCACCGTGTTATCGAGCTCGCCCATCTCCCCGATCGCGGCCAGCAGCCGCCCGACGTGATGATCGGCGTTCTCCGAGTAGCCGGCATAGACCTCCATCTGATGCGCGAACAGCCGCTTGCTGTTCTCCGACAGCGAGTCCCAGGCAGGCACCTCCGCATCCCGCGGCGTCAGTACCGCATCCGCCGGGACCACCCCGAGCCTCTTCTGCCGCTCGAAGGTCTCCTCCCGCAGCCTGTCCCAGCCCTGATCGAACCGGCCCTTGTACTTCGCCGACCACTCCTTAGAAACGTGATGCGGCGCGTGGCTGCACCCGGTCGAGTAGTACAAGAACCACGGCTTGCCCGGATCGTGACCCCGGACGCCATGCAGCCAGTCGATCGCCTGATCCGTCATCGCCTCGGGGAAATAGAACGGCTTCCCGTCCTTGCCCTCCACCACCCCGATGAACT
>Ga0302184_10002229_pt1 | contig 12340 bp, 9 predicted proteins | sample I_Palsa_N3_3_FD_200233 | JGI IMG/M metagenome (GOLD analysis project Ga0302184, IMG submission 200233) | Peat permafrost microbial communities from Stordalen Mire near Abisko, Sweden - I_Palsa_N3_3 | ecosystem: Environmental > Terrestrial > Soil > Palsa > Peat permafrost | place: Sweden: Abisko...
CCTGGAGGTGTTGCCGCAGATGAGCCGCTCTGTCCTGGTCACCGGCGGCAACCGGGGGATCGGGCTGGCGATCGCCCGCAGGCTGGCGGTCGCGGGCGACGCCGTCACCGTGACGTCCCGTTCCGGCGCCGACGTGCCGGAACTGGCTGACCTGCCGGGACTGGTGGTCGCCAGGTGCGACGTGCGCGACGCGGCGGCGGTGGACGCGGCGTTCGCGGCGGCCGAGGCCGGGCACGGCCCGGTCGAGGTGGTGGTGGCGAACGCCGGGATCGCCCGCGACCAGCTGCTCGCGCTGATGAGTGAGGACGACTTCGGCGCGGTGATCGACACCAACCTGGCCGGCGCCTACCGGGTCGCCAAGCGGGCCGTCCGGCCCATGATCAGGATGCGGCGCGGGCGGATCGTCTTCATCTCGTCGGTCGTGGGCATGCTCGGCTCGGGCGGCCAGGCCAACTACGCCGCGTCCAAGGCCGGCCTGATCGGCCTGGCCCGGTCGCTGGCCCGCGAGCTCGGGACGCGGAACATCACGGTCAACGTGGTCGCTCCAGGATTCGTCGACACCGACATGACCGCCGCGCTGGCAGACGACAAGAAGGCCGCGATCCTGTCAGCGGTGCCGCTCGGCAGGTACGCCGCGGCCGACGAGGTGGCCGCGGCCGTGGCGTTCCTCGCCTCCGACGACGCGGCCTACATCACCGGCGCGGTGCTTCCCGTCGACGGCGGCCTCGGCATGGGCCACTAGGGACGGCACGGCCACCAAGGACGGCACGGCCACCAGCGAAGACGGCCAGCAGGGAAGGCAGGGCGATGGGAATCCTGGACGGCAAGCGGATCCTGGTCACCGGGGTGCTGACCGACGCGTCGATCGCGTTCCACGTGGCGCGGGTCGCGCAGCAGGAGGGCGCGACCGTCGTGCTGACCGGCTTCGGGCGGCTCAGCCTGGTGCAGCGGATCGCCAGGCGGCTGCCGTCCCCGCCGCCGGTTCTTGAGCTGGACGTGACCGACGCTGGCCAGCTTGCCTCGCTCGCCGGGCGCGTTGGTGAGCACGTGGACGGACTGGACGGCGTCGTGCACGGCATCGGCAACGCGCCGCAGTCCGCGCTGGGCGGCAACTTCCTGCAGACGCCGTGGGACGACGTGGCCAGCGCGTTGCACGTGTCGACCTACTCCTTCGCGGCGCTGGCCATGGCGGCACTGCCGCTGATGGGCGCAGGGGGAGCGATCGTCGGCATGGACTTCGACGCCAGCCGGGCCTGGCCGGCCTACGACTGGATGGGCGTGGCCAAGGCGGGACTGGAGTCGTGCGCCCGTTACCTGGCCCGCTACCTGGGGCCCAGCGGGATCAGGGTCAACCTGATGGCCGCGGGCCCGCTGAAGACCATGGCCGCCAGAAGCATTCCCGGCTTCGACGCCTTCGAGGAGATGTGGGACGAGCGTGCGCCGCTTGGCTGGGACCTGGCCAACCCCGAGCCTGCCGCCCGCGGGTGCGTCGCGCTGCTATCGGACTGGTTCCCCGCGACCACCGGCGAGATCGTGCACGTCGACGGCGGCGCGCACGCGATCGGCGGCTGACGGGCGCGGCGATCGCCGACAGCCAGTCCGTGATCTACCGATGTGGGCGGTCGGCCAGAACATCGATAACAACTTGTGACGTTTTCGCCCTGGGATCGCTATCCGGTGACCCTACGCTTCGGGACAACCCGTCTTCTGGCCAGGCAATTCCGCGATGCGGAGTGACGCCCGGCGGCAGGCGACGACAGAAAGGCGGCGAGCGATGGCTCGACTGCACACAGCTGGGCGCGCAGGCGGGATCCCGGCGAACCGGGCTTCGAGCGCGCGCCACGAGAGCGAGGGGACGCGATGAAATTCGCCAGTCCGGCAACGAAGTTCGCGGTGCTCGCGATCGCCGGAGCCACCGTGCTTGCCGCCTGCGGCAAGAGCAGCACCAGCACGAGCCCGACATCCGTCGGGGTGTCCGGCGCGTTCGGCTCGGCGCCGGCGGCCAGCGGCACGCCGCACGGCGGCACGGTCACCTTCGCCGAGCCGCCAGGTGCGACCCCGAACTGGATCCTGCCGATCATCCCGGGCGCGAACGACTCCGTCTTCACGGTGTACTCCTTCGACTACGAGATGTGGCGTCCGCTGTACTGGTACGTCAACGGCGTGCAGCCGAAGGAGCTGCCGGCGATGAGCCTGGCGGACGAGCCGAAGTGGAGCAACGGCGACAAGACCGTCACGATCACGCTGAAGAGCAACTACAAGTGGTCCGATGGCCAGCCGGTCACGTCGAGGGACGTCCTTTTCGCGATGGACGAGATCGAGGCAGCGATCAAGGAGAGCCCGGCCAACTACGCGTACTACACCCCGAAGACCGGGTTCCCCGACGAGGTCGCCAGCGCCACCACGCCTAACTCCAGCACGATCGTGATCAACATGAAGAAGGCATACAACCCGTCGTGGCTCGTCGAGGACCAGCTCGCTGCCATCCAGCCGATGCCCGCCCACGCGTGGGCGAAGGACTCGGCGAACGGCCCGATCCTGGACTTCACCAACCCGGCGAACGCGAAGAAGATTTACGACTTCCTCGCCGCGCAGTCCAAGCTGGTGTCGACGTACGCCAGCAACCCGCTGTGGGGGGTCGTCGATGGGCCCTACAAGCTGACCTCGTTCAACAGCACCACCGAAGCCTTCTCGCTGACGCCGAACGCGAGCTACGGCGGGCCGCACGCCAAGACGCAGCTGAGCGTGACCGGGGTGCCGTTCACCTCCGACACCGCCGAGTACAACGCGGTCAAGTCGGGCAGCATCGACCAGGGGTACGTCCCGCTGGCGAACGTGCCGCAGATCAAGTCGATATCGTCGACCTACAACGCCTTCGGCTACCCCGACTTCGGCTGGTCCTACATGGATTACAACTTCAAGGACACGACCGGCGACTTCAACCACATCATCGGCCAGCTCTACATCCGGCAGGCGATCGCGCACCTGGAGGACGAGGCCGGCATCGTCAAGGCGTTCTTCAACGGCGCCGGCGGCCTGGCCTACGGGCCCGTACCGTCGATCCCGGTGAGCCCGTTCACCCCGGCGAACGCGAAGACGGCGCTCTACCCGTTCAGCGTCAGCGCGGCAATCTCGCTGCTGAAGTCGCACGGCTGGACCATCGTCCCGAACGGCACCGACGTGTGCAAGAACGCCGGCACCGGGACGACCCAGTGCGGCGCCGGCATCCCGGCCGGCACGAAGCTCGCGTTCCCGCTGGTCTACAACACCTCGCCGAACATCATCAGCGAGCAGGCCACCGACCTCGCCTCGGAGGCGAAGAAGGCGGGGATCACGATGAACCTGTCGTCCAGCGACTTCAACGCCATGATCGCTGCCGACAACGACCCATCGTCGCCGAAGACCATCGACAAGTGGGCGGTGTCGGACTTCGGCGGGTTCAGCAACTCGACCTACCCGACCACGCTCGGCGTGTTCAACAGCACCGGGTCGAGCAACCTGGGCGGCTACGACGACCCGAAGGCCGACGCGCTGATCCAGGCGTCGATCACCAGCAGCAATCCCGCCGCGGTGACGGCCGAGGCGTCGTACCTCACGGCGCAGCAGCCGGGCCTGTTCCAGCCGAACCCGGACCTCGTCATGGTGTGGAAGAAGACCCTGTCCGGGCCGCCTTTCTCCTTCGAGTCGCTGACCCAGTACCAGCTCAACCCCGAGTACTGGTACTTCACCAAGTAATCGCGTCATCGGCCGGGACGGCATGACCGTGGCCGGCGAAAGGAGCCGCTAGACGCCCCTGTCCCCGGTGATACACACTGGAGACAGGGGCGCTGGCGCACGTGAGCGAGGCGCGGCGCGCGGCGCCTTCACGACCACCAGGAGGCACCCCGTGGCCAACATGGCGCCACCGCTCCCGCCGCTCGACGTGACCCGAGGGCCCGAGGGCGGTGAGGTCGGGCCGGTGCAGAGCGGCTGGCGGCTCGCCGTCCGGGAGTTCGCTAGGAACAAGCTGGCCGTCGTCGGGCTGGCCATCCTGGCCTTCTTCGTCATCTTCAGTTTCGCCGGCCCGGCCTTTTATCACGGCGACCTGCTCAACGCCAACCTGGTGGCGGTCAACCTGCCGCCGGGGCCCGGCCATCCGCTGGGGACCGACAACCTGGGCTTCGACGTGCTGGCCGAGCTGATGAAGGGCGGCCAGGCATCGCTGGAGGTCGGTTTCTTCGCGGCGGCCATCGGGATCATGATCGGGGCGCTCTGGGGGGCGGTCTCCGGGCTGATCGGCGGGTTCTTCGACTCGACCATGATGCGGATCGTCGACGTCCTGCTCTCCATCCCGTTCCTGTTCATCGTGCTGATCGTCTCCGTCAGGTACGGCGCCTCGGTGCTCAGCCTCAGCCTGATCATCGGGGGGTTCACCTGGCTGGTGCCCGCGCGGCTGGTCCGCGGCGAGGTGCTCACGCTGCGGGTGCGCGACTTCGTCTCGGCGGCGCGGGCCGCGGGATCGGGCCGGTGGCGGCTGATCAGCCGGCACCTGATCCCGAACGCGCTCAGCGTGATCATCGTCAACGTCACCTTCAACGTGGCCGACGCGATCCTGGCCGTGGCCACCCTCGGGTTCCTCGGCTTCGGCCTGCATTACCCCACCTTCGACTGGGGTGACCTGCTCTCCAACGGGATCGGCTACCTGCAGTCCGGGTTCTGGTGGCAGATCTACCCGGCCGGCGCGTGCATCATCCTCGTCGTGATGGCCTGCAACCTGATCGGCGACGCGCTGCGCGACTCGCTGGACGTGCGGCTGCGCAAGCGCTGAGCCCGGCAGCCGATGCGTCGGCTGCCAGCCTTCACCACTGAGCTGAGGAGTACCTGCGGATGGCCCCAGTCCTGGAGATCAACGACCTCTCCACGCACATCCAGCTGACCAAGTCCGTCGTGCAGGCCGTCGGAAACGTCGACCTGCGCATCGAGCCGGGGGAGACGGTCGGGCTGGTGGGGGAGTCCGGCTGCGGCAAGTCGATGACCGGGCTGTCCGTGCTGGGGTTGCTGCCGCCCGGCGGGCAGATCGTCAACGGCTCGATCAAGCTGGAGGGCAAGGAGCTCGTCGGCCTGCCCAAGGAGGACTTGCAGCACATTCGCGGCAACGAGATCGCCATGATCTTCCAGGATCCGCTTACCTCGCTCGACCCGACGAAGTCCATCGGCTACCAGGTCGCCGAGCCGGTCCGGCTGCACCGGGGCGCGAGCAAGGAGGAGGCCATGGACCGGGCCGCCGAGGTCCTCGGCCTGGTCGGGCTGCCCAAGCCGAGGGAGCGGCTCAGCGACTTCCCGCACCAGCTGTCCGGCGGGCTGCGCCAGCGGGTGATGATCGCCATGGCGCTGACCTGCGAGCCGAAGCTGCTGATCGCCGACGAGCCGACTACGGCGCTGGACGTCACCATCCAGGCGCAGATCCTGGCGCTCCTTGACGACCTGAAGGAGCGGACCGGCATGGCCATGCTGCTGATCACCCACGACATGGGTGTGATCGCAGGCCACGCGGACCGGATCCACGTGATGTACGCGGGCAGGATGGTAGAGAGCACGGAGACCGGCCTGCTGTTCAGCCACATGCGGCACCCCTACACCCAGGCGCTGCTCGCCTCGATCCCGCGGCTGAGCCAGGACAACACGCAGCGGCTGCTGAACATCCCGGGCATCCCGCCGGACCTGTCGAACCCCCCGGCCGGCTGCCGGTTCGCCCCGCGGTGCACCCGGGCGACGGACAAGTGCCGGGTGGACGAGCCGCCGCTGACCGGCGAGACCGCCGAGCACCTGTTCTCCTGCTGGCACCCGACCGACGGCCCGCTGGCGCTGAACCTGGAGAAGCCGCTCGGCCCGGGCGCCAGCGCCGAGGCGGTGATGGACCGCCAGTCGGCTGCCGACGGCGATCCGGCAGCCAACGGGGTGCCGCTGCTCGAGGTGCGCGACCTGGTCAAGGAGTTCCCGATCACGTCAGGGGCGATCCTGCAGCGCAAGGTCGGCAGCGTCAAGGCCGTGTCCGGCGTCTCGTTCACGGTCAACCACGGGGAGACGTTCGGGCTGGTGGGCGAGTCCGGCTGCGGCAAGACCACGATCGGCCGCATGGTCGTGGCGCTTGAGCAGCCCACCTCAGGCGTGATCAACCTGCGCGGCGAGAACGTCCTCGCCCTTTCCGGGGGCGCGCTGCGCAGGAAGCGCCGCGACCTGCAGCTGATGTTCCAGGACCCGTACTCCTCGCTTGACCCCCGGATGCGGGTGGGCGCGATCATCAGGGAACCCCTGTCGATCCAGCACATCGGCACCCGGCAGGAGCAGCTGGAGCGCGTCTTCGAGCTGCTCGACGAGGTCGGGCTGCCGCGCAACGCGGTCGAGCGCTACCCGCACGAGTTCTCCGGCGGGCAGCGGCAGCGGATCGGGCTCGCCCGCGCGCTCACCCTGAACCCGCGGCTGATCGTGGCCGACGAGCCGGTCAGCGCCCTGGACGTGTCCATCAGGGCCCAGGTGCTCAACCTGATGAAACGGCTGCAGGCGGACCACGACCTGACCTTCATCGTCATCTCCCACGACCTCGCGGTAGTCAAGTACATGGCCAACCGGATCGGCGTCATGTACCTCGGCAAGCTGGTCGAGCTCGGCTCGGGCGAGGACATCTACCAGCGCGCCGCGCACCCCTATACGGCGGGGCTCATCGCCACCATCCCGGTGCCCGAGCCGGTGGAGGCACGGGCGACCGCCAAGGTAGGGATCAAGGGGGAGCTGCCGAGCCCGGTCAACCCGCCGTCCGGCTGCAGGTTCCGCACCCGGTGCCCGTTCGCCCAGGAGCTCTGCGCCCAGGAGGAGCCGCCCTTGCGGTCGTTCGGCCCCGAGCACTTGGCGGCCTGCCACTTCCCGCTGCAGAACTATGCGCCGGGGGCAGGCATCGCTGCGGTGGCCGACAGCCTGACCACGCTGTGACCAACTGACGACATTTGCGATCGAAGGGCCGGGAGGCATAGGGAAATGACCGCTTACCTGCTTCGCAGGCTGGGGACGTCGATCGTGATCCTGATCGGCATCTCGATCTTCATCTTCGGGATGCTGCACATCATCTTTCCGTCGCCCGCCATCATCGCGCTCGGCGCGCGGGCGAACGCGGTCTCGATCAAGGCGTGGAACCGCCAGCACGGCTACGACAATCCCGTCATCGTGCAGTACCTGGACTACATGAGGGGCCTGGTGCTGCACCACTACCTCGGCTACTCCTACAAGCTGAACCAGAGCGTCGCGGCGCTGTTCCAGGAGAGGTGGGCGCGCAGCGCCTACCTGTCCGGCTCGGCCCTGGTGCTCTCGGTCCTGATCGCCATCCCGCTCGGCATCTACCAGGCGGTCAGGCGGAACACCGTCGGGGACAACGCCGCGACGACCGTGGCCTTCGTGCTCTACGCGATGCCCGACTTCTTCCTCTACCTGATCGTGATCGCGGTGTTCGCGCTGGCGTTCCCGATCTTCAGCTACGAGGCCAGCCAGTCCACCTCGATCGTGACGGTCATGCTGGACGTGCGCGCCATGACACTGCCCATCCTGTCCCTGACCGCGCTCAACGTGGCCGGATACTCCAGGTACATGCGGTCAAGCGCGATGGACTCGCTGGCCCAGGACTACATCAAGGCGGCCAGGGCCAAGGGCCTGCCGGAGCGGCTGGTGCTGCTGCGGCACCTGGTGCGCAACGCCTGCCTGCCGATGGTCACTCTGATCGGCCTGTCCATCCCGGCACTGCTGTCGGGGAACCTGATCGCCGAGGTGGTCTTCAACTACCAGGGCCTCGGGCTGCTGTTCTTCGACAGCCTGAACAACGAGGACTACACCGTGCTGCTCGCCTACACGCTGATCGGCGCCGTGCTGACGGTGGGCGGTAATCTGCTGGCCGACATCGCGCTGACCGCGGCCGATCCGCGGATCCGGCTGGCCTGAGCTAGCTGGCTGCTCGAGGATCTGGGGTCCACCAACGGCACCAGGCTCAACGGCTGGCGGGTGAGCAGTCCCGTCCCCGTGCGGCCCGGCGACCAGTTCAGTTTCGGCACGGCGAGCTTTATGCTGGCCGATCGGTGGCGAGGCCGCGGCACGCGGCCGTCCGCGGCCCTTCCCAGAGGGCGGGCCGGCCTGCTCAGGTAAGGCCGGCCAGCCCTTAGAGTCATGGGGTGACCTTGGTTCTGCTGGTGCGGCACGGCCTGACGGCGACGACCGGAACGGTGCTCACCGGCCGGACCCCGGGCATCCCGCTGGATGACCGTGGCCGTGGTCAGGCCGCCGCCCTGGCGGCCAGGCTCGCCGCAGTCCCGCTGGACGCCATCGTCACCAGCCCGCTCGAGCGCTGCCGGCAGACCGCCGAGGCAATTGCCGCGGCGCGTGACGGTTCGCCGGTCGCGGTGACCGAGGACGGGCGGCTGAACGAGTGCATGTACGGCGACTGGACGAACAAGCCCCTGAAGATGCTGGCCAAGGACCCGCTCTGGCGAGTCGTGCAGGCCCACCCGAGCGCGGTCAGGTTCCCCGGCGAGAACGGCGAGTCGATGCTGGACATGCAGCACCGGGCGGTCAGCGCCGTGCGCGACTGGAACTGCCGGCTCGGCCGCGACGCGGCCTACGTCATCTGCTCGCACGGCGACGTGATCAAGGCCGTGATCGCCGATAGCCTTGGCATGCACCTCGACCTCTGCCAGCGGATCCAGGTGGACCCCTGCTCGCTGAGCGTCATCCGCTACACTCCGCTGCGCCCGTTCCTGATCCGGATGAACGACACCGGCGGTGCGGCCGCGGACCTCGCCCGGCGCGGTCCCGCAGGCCGGGCCTCAGCCGGGGAGCAGGCGGCCGGGCAGCAGGCGGTCGGCGCCGGAGGCGATGCGATGGTCGGCGGCGGGGCGGGAGGATAGGAGTCATGCCGGTCTATTCGTACGATCCGCCGGACAGGTTCGTGGCCGGCACGGTCGGCCAGCCTGGTGAGCGGACCTTCTACCTGCAGGCAAGCGCAGGCGGCAGGGTGACCAGCGTCGCGCTGGAGAAGGTCCAGGTCAGCCTGCTTGCCGAGCGCCTCGACGAACTGCTCGACGAGGTGCTGCGGCGCAGCGGCGGCCAGGCGTCGGTGCCGGCGGCCGCGCCATCCAGCCTGGCCGACGACGGCCCGCTTGACCTGCCGCTGCTCGAGGACTTCCGGGTCGGCGCCATCGCCCTGGCCTGGGACCGCGACGACGAGCGGGTGATCATCGAGGCGCAGGAGGACACGGAGTCACCGGTCGAGCCGCTGACCGACGACGTGCCCGAGGACGGGCCCGGGGTGCTCCGGGTGCGGATGACGGCCGCGATGGCACGGGCCTTCTCCCAGCGGGCGATTCAGGTCGTCGGCCAAGGGCGTCCGCCGTGCCCGCTCTGCGGCCTGCCGCTCAGCTCCGAAGGGCACGTCTGCCCACGCCAGAACGGCCACCGGACCGGCCATGCCTGACCGGCCGGCAGCCCGGCGCGGCGGCCGCAGCCAGCAGGGCCGCCCGGCGGGGCCGGCCGGCGACGCGGACGGGGCCGCTCTCGAACTGCTCAGCGAGGGCGTCATCGAGGTGCAAGGCCGGCTGGTCGTCGCAACTAACGCGACGCTGTACTGCAAGGTCGGCCATGCCGGCCGCCAGGCCGCATGCGTGTACAAGCCAGTGGCCGGGGAACGGCCGCTGTGGGACTTCGCGGCCGGCTCGCTGGCCGGCCGCGAGGTGGCGGCCTACCGGGTCTCCGCGGCGGCCGGTTTCCGCATCGTGCCGCCGACCGTGTTCCGCGAAGGCCCGTTCGGTCCTGGCATGTGCCAGCTGTGGATCGACGTCGACGAGTCCGTCGACGTCATCGCGCTCTCCCGGCGGGCTGACCACGCGGAGCTGCGCGACATGGCCGTCTTCGATGCCGTGGTCAACAACGCCGATCGCAAGATCGGCCACCTGCTTCCGGCCCCCGACGGGCACCTGTACGGCTGCGACCACGGCGTCTGCTTTGCCGAGGAGTACAAGCTCCGGACCGTGCTGTGGCAGTGGCGCGGCCGCAGCCTGCCCGGGCGATCGGTCGAGGCGCTGCGGCGGCTGCAGCTGGGCTTCGAGACCGGGAGCCTGTCCGCCGACCTGTCCAACTGGCTCACCCCTGCCGAGGTAGCCGCGACTCGCGAGCGGCTTGAGCTACTGCTGAAGCACCGCGTGCACCCGTACCCGCCGGAAGACTGGCCAGCCGTGCCCTGGCCGCCCGTCTAGATGCCGCCCCGTCGGGTAAGCCGCCCGTCGAGGTAGCCGCCCGTCGAGGTAGCCGCCCGTTTAGGAAGCCGCCCGTCGAGGAATCGGCCGGCTCAGCGTCCGCCGTGCTCCCCCCGGTTGCCCCGGCGGCGGAGGTAGCGCTCGAACTCCCTGGCAATGGCGTCGCCGCTCGCTTCCGGCAGGTCCGTCGCGTCCTTTGCCTCCTCAAGCGTCTTGACGTACTCGGCGACCTCCGAGTCCTGCTCGGCGAGTTCGTCCACCCCGCGCTCCCAGGCTCGCGCCTCGTCGGGCAGGTCGGCCAGCGGCAGGGTCATGTCGAGTATGTCCTCGACCCCCCGGAGCAGCGCCAGGGTGGCCTTCGGGCTGGGCGGCTGGGCGACATAGTGCGGGACGGCGGCCCACAGCGAGACCGACGGAATGCCGGCCGCCGCGCAGGCATGCTGGAGCACCCCGACGATCCCGGTCGGCCCCTTGTAGTCGACCGGCTCCACGTGCAGCTCCGCGGCGAGCTTGGCGTCGGAGGCCGCAGCGGTTACCGGCACAGGACGGGTATGCGGGGAGTCAGCGAGTAGCGCGCCGAGCAGGACCACAAGCTCGACGCCGAGGTCGATGAACGAGCTGACCAGCTCATCGCTGAAGGCCCGCCAGCGCATGTTGGGCTCGATGCCGTGCACGAGCACCAGATCACGCCCCGCGCCTGCCGGCCTGGCCAGCGACAGGCGGGTGGTGGGCCAGACCAGCCGGTCCGTCCTGCCGTCGCAGACCTCCATCACCGGACGGGTCACCTGGAAGTCGTAGAAATCCTCAGGATCGATCGCGCCAATGGGGCTGGCCTGCCATGCGATCCCGAGATGATTGATCACTCCGCTGGCTGCCTCGCCAGCATCATTCCAGCCCTCGAACGCGGCAATCAGGGCCGGCGACTTGAGCTCGGCCGGCCAGCCGGGCTGCTGGGATGAGGTGAGCTTGCCGATGCCGTCGAGCTCGATCTGCCACCTGCTTCCTCGGAGTCTCCCGGCTCTGTCCGGGTCTGAAGTTGGAGCGCTAGGTATTTCCCGGGCCTGCCGTGCACTCTCCGGTTCCCAGATTACGTGCTCAACCATGATCACCATGTCACGGCCCGCCTTCCGGCGGGGGCGGGCCGCCTTCCGGCGGGGGCCGGGCGGCCTGCCCGCGGGGCCTGGCCTGCGGTGTGCGGGCCACGGCCTGGCCGCGGCCGGTAGAATGAGGAGGTCATGGGTCGATCAAGCAGATTCGCGGCCAACGGACCGACGCTGACGGGGCAGCGCAGGACGCTACCGGGGCAGCGCAGGACGCTACCGGGGCAGCGCAGATCCCTGGCGGGGCAGTGACCGACCCTGGGGGGGCAGTGCACGACGGCAGGCTGACCGGAGCCGGCGGGCCCGGCGCGCTACGCGCTGCGCTCGGCGAGCGGGTGGTCATCGCCGACGGCGCGATGGGATCAATGCTGCAGGGCAGCGCGGCCACCCTCGACGACTTCGCCGGGCACGAGGGCTGCAACGAGATACTCAACGTCACCCGCCCGGACATCGTTCGAGCCATCCACGACGGCTACCTGGACGCCGGGGTCGACTGCATCAGCACCAACACGTTCGGCGCGAACCTCGGCAACCTGGGCGAGTACGGCATCTCCAGCCGGATCGCCGAGCTCGCCGAGACCGGCGCGCGGATCGCCAGGGAGGCGGCCGACCAGGCGTCCGGACGGGGCCGGCCGCGCTGGGTGCTCGGCTCGATGGGCCCGGGCACGAAGCTCCCGACGCTCGGCCACGTCACGTTCGCCGCGCTGCGCGACACCTACCAGGAAAACGCGGCCGGGCTGCTGCGCGGCGGAGCCGACGCGCTGATCGTGGAGACCTGCCAGGACCTGCTGCAGGCCAAGGCGGCGATCATCGGTGCCCGCCGGGCGATCGCCGCCGCCGGCACGGACGTCCTGCTGATCGCCCAGGTCACCATCGAGACCACCGGCGCGATGCTGCTCGGCACCGAGATCGGCGCGGCGCTCACCGCGCTCGAGCCGCTCGGCATCGACATGATCGGGCTCAACTGCGCGACCG
>Ga0302184_10002236_pt1 | contig 12311 bp, 9 predicted proteins | sample I_Palsa_N3_3_FD_200233 | JGI IMG/M metagenome (GOLD analysis project Ga0302184, IMG submission 200233) | Peat permafrost microbial communities from Stordalen Mire near Abisko, Sweden - I_Palsa_N3_3 | ecosystem: Environmental > Terrestrial > Soil > Palsa > Peat permafrost | place: Sweden: Abisko...
AGGCCCTCCTCACCGTCCTTCGACCGTCCCGTGTCGTCGCCGCCGACGGCGAGCAGCATCATGTGGCGGGCGGGCTGCCGGTGGAGGAAGGGGACGCGCTGGTCATCGCGACGAGCGGATCCTCGGGTCGGGCCAAGGGCGTGGTGCTCACCCACGACGCCTTGGTGGCGTCCGCCCGCGCCACTTCGGCGCGCCTCGGGGTGGAGCCCGACCGGCACACCTGGCTGGCCTGCCTTCCGTTGGCCCACGTGGGCGGGCTCTCGGTGGTCACGCGGGCGATCCTGACCGGGACCCGCCTCCACGTCCTCCCCGCCTTCGACGCCGAGCGCGTCGAGGCACTCGGCCGGTCGGGGGAGGCCACGCACGTCTCCCTGGTGGCGGCCGCCCTGCGGAGAGTCGACCCCTCCGGCTTCACCCGCATCCTCCTCGGCGGCAGCCGGCCGCCCGGTGAGCTCCCCCCCAACGCGGTCGTCACCTACGGCCTGACCGAGACGGGGTCCGGCGTCATCTACGACGGGGTCCCGCTCGACGGGGTCGAGGTGGCCATCGCGCACTTCGACGGTGGTGGCGGTGCCGCTGATGGCGCTGGTGGCGCAGTCGGAGACGGAGGCGGAGACGGTGGAGAGATCCTCCTGCGGGCCCCGATGCTCATGCGGTGCTACCGCGACGGGACGACGGGAAGGGTGACCGGCCCCGACCGCTCGACCACGTGGTTCGCCACCGGCGACGCCGGGTTCCTCACCGCGACCGGCGCGCTCAGCGTCACCGGCCGGATCGCCGAGATGATCAACACCGGCGGGGAGAAGGTCTGGCCAGACGAGGTCGAACGAGTCTTGGCCACCCATCGGGGGGTGGCCGAGGTCGCCGTCTGGAAGCGACCGGATCCCGAGTGGGGCGAGCGGGTCGTGGCCTGGGTGGTGCCCGCCGAGCCACCTCCCGACGTAAGGGAGCTGAAGGAGCTGGTTGCCGGGGCCATCGCACCCTGGGCCGCCCCGAAGGAGATCGTCTTCACCACCGCGCTACCCCGCACGGCGTCGGGCAAGGTCCGCCGGAGCGAGCTGCTCGAGGCGTGATCCGCCTGCCCTCAGGCGGCGGTCCCATCGGCCAGGTCCTCGAGGATGGCACGCAAGCCCATCTCACGGGGGTTGCCGGAGAGCTCACCGAGGTCCTCGCCGGCGGCGTCGAGCGCGTCGCCCGGTCGGAAGAACGACACCCGGAGCCCGCGGCCACCGGGCGCGGCCATGACGACCCACGGTTCGCCCACCCGTCCGGACTCCCGTGTGGCCATCACCCCCGCGGCGACCACACTCACGCTCCACGAATGCGTCTCGGCGGCCCGGGCGATGCGGACCAGCTCGGCGGGACTGCTCACGGCTGGACGCGGACCGGGTGCATCTGCTCACCGTAGGCCGTTCTCGGGCCATGGGGGCCCACCCCCCACCGCTGGCCGTAGCATCGGGACCCGTGAACCATCTGGCGGACGAGACGAGCCCCTACCTCCGCCAGCACGCCGACAACCCGGTCGAGTGGTATCCGTGGGGTGACGAGGCGCTGGACAGGGCGGCCAGGGAGGACAAGCCGATCTTCCTGTCCATCGGGTACGCCTCGTGCCACTGGTGCCACGTCATGGCCCACGAGAGCTTCGAGGATGACACGGTGGCGGCCGAGCTGTCACGGTGGTTCATCTCGGTCAAGGTGGACCGCGAGGAGCGTCCCGACATCGATTCGCTGTACATGGCCGCAACCCAGGCCCTCACCGGATCGGGCGGGTGGCCCATGTCCGTGTTCTGCACCCCCGACGGGAGGCCGTTCTACGCCGGCACCTACTTCCCACCCGTGGAGCGCCACGGGATGCCCTCGTTCCGCCGGGTCGTCGAGACGCTCGGCACGTCGTGGGAGCGGGAACGGGAACGGGTGCTGGCCCAGGCCGAGACCCTGGTCGACGCCGTCCGCCGGGAGGTCCGCCTCGACGAGTCGTTGGCCGAGCCACCGGCCGAGTCGACGGTCGGGTCGCTCGACGAGCCACCGGCCGAGTCGACGGTCGGGTCGCTCGACGAGCCACCGGCCGAGTTGGCGGCCGAGCCGAGTGCCGGGTCTCGGGATCAACTGGTTCCCTCGGCGGGACTCGACCCCGATGCACTGATCGACCAGGTCGTCGCCGGGCTGGCACCGGGGTTCGACCCCACCTGGGGAGGGTTCGGGCCCGCCCCGAAGTTCCCCCGTCCCTCCCTCGTGGAGCTGTGCCTGCGGCACCACCGCCGCACGGGATCGGAGCGCTCCCGCCAGATGGCCCTGACCACGCTCGACGCCATGGCTGCCGGGGGCATGTACGACCACCTCGTGGGGGGCTTCTGCCGCTACTCGACCGACGCCCGGTGGCTCGTCCCACACTTCGAGAAGATGCTGACCGATCAGGCCCTCTTGGCCCGTGCCTACCTCCATGCGTGGCAGGAGACCGGCAACGAGGACTACCTGGGCGTCGTCACCGAGACGCTTGACTTCGTCCTGCGGGACCTCTCCACCCCTCAGGGCGCCCTCTACTCCTCCTTCGACGCTGACGCCGGCGGGGTCGAAGGGAGCCACGCCACCTTCACCCTTTCTGAGCTGCGCGCCGCTTTGCCCGCGGAGCTCGTCCAACCCGCCGCCGACTGGTACGGGATCACCGAGGAGGGCAACTGGGAGGGCCGGTCCATCCCGCACCGCCCGGTCGGCGCACCGCTCCGGCGGCCGCCCGAGATCGAGGAGGCCCGGGCCCTCTTGGCCGCCGTGCGGGCCGGCCGGCCGCAGCCGGCCCGTGACGAGAAGGTGCTGACCGAATGGAACGCCATGGCCGCCGCCACCCTGGCCGAGGCCGCCGCGGTGACCGGTTCCGACCGCTACGGGCAGAGGGCCGAGGAGATCGGTGAGTTCATCATGTCGGCCATGTACGACGGCGGCCGGCTCATGCGCAGCTGGCAGGGTGGCCGAGCACGCCATCTGGCCGTGGCCGCCGACTACGCCTGGCTCGTCGCGGCCTGCGTGCAGCTCTCCGAACTCACCGGGCGTCGGCTGTGGCGCGAACGGGCCCACCAGGTCTCCCTCGAGCTGCTCGACCGGTTCTCCGACGAGAGGTCGGGCGGGTTCTTCACCACCGGCGACGACGCCGAAGCGCTCATCGTGCGACCGAAGGAGTACCTCGACGGGGCCCTGCCGGCCACCAACTCGATCGCCGTCCACGCGCTGCTCCGGGCCAACGCGCTCGACGACGACCGCCGTGTGCGCGACGCCGTCGAGCGTGCGGTGGACCGGACGCAGGTGCTGCTGCGCCGCCATCCGGGAGCCGTGGCGGATCTGGTGGCCGCCCTCCCCCTGCTCACCCGGCGTCAGGAGATCGTGGTCAGTGGGGACAGAGCGGACCTGTTGTCCGAGGTGCGCCGGCACTGGCTCCCCGACGCCGTCCTGGCCTGGGGCGAGCCGGATGGCTCGCCGCTCTTCGCCGGCCGTCCCGAAGGCTCGGCCTTCGTCTGCCGCGGCTTCTCGTGCGGCGCCCCGGCCAACGACGCCCCGACCCTGGCCACGCAGCTCGAGGGTCTACCCCGATGAGCGAGGGCACTGCGGACCCCATCGCCAAGCGGCCCGCCCACACGCCCACCAATCCGGCCCGCCTCCTCCGCCGGTCGGCCCGGCGACGGGAGAAGATCCCCACGTCGGGAGGATCGACCCTGCATCTGCTGGTCCTGTCCTCGACCACGGAGGACACCACCGTGGTCGACCTGGCCACGCGCACGGTCATGCGGGTCCGGGTGCCCTGGCCGCCGGGCTACGAGCCGGATATCACGGCGTTCGACGTGGTGGAGGTCACCCTGGCCGACGACCCCGAACGCGACGACCTGGCGCAGCCCGAGGCCACCACGGCGGCCGACCTGCCCCGTCACGTGGGAACGCTGCGAGGCCGCCAGCTCCGCAAGCTCCTCCGCCGCATGGTGGCGGGACCCGACGGCCCGTTACTCGGCTTCCCAGGGCCCTCGGCCCCCTACTGGGAGTTCCGGGGATTCCGGCCCTCGGTGGCTCTCATTGAGCCGACACGCAGTCCCCAGCTGATACGCCGACGCGCCGACGGGTCCACGTGGGTGCGCTTCGGATGGGACCGCGACGACGTGTGGCTGCCGGTCGAGGATCGCCACGCCGCCCGCGCCCTCGATGCGGCCCGCCGGGAGCGCCTGAGCGGCAAGGGCCTCGCGGCGGCGCTCGGTTTCGACCCCCAATACCTGCTGGTGACCGTCAGCCCGCCCCGGGAGGGCCACTGCTACAAGGTGTGCGCCGCTGTGCTCCCCCGCGGTTAACGGTTCGGTTGGCCGACGGTTCGGTTGGCTGACAGTTCGGTTCTCCCGCGCCGAGCGGGGCCCGATCAGCGGCCGAGCTTGCCGCCGGCCAGGTCCTCGGCCATGGCCCAGCCGAAGGTGACGAGGCGATCGCCGCGCTGGGCGTCGAAGTCGCCGAAGTGGTTGTGGACACCCTCGGGGATCTTCACCTTGGGGGCGAAGAAGTCCAGCCCCCCGGCCACCGATCCGTCGCCCCGGAGCACGAAGGTGCGGTCGTCGAGCCGGCTCTCGCAGCCGAACCGCTTGGACAGGCGCCTGGCCCACGCCCGCTCCTCGCCCGATGACTTGTGGTCGGGGAACGGCACCACATCCTGGAGTCCCGAAAATGCCCTGAACCCCTCGGGCGAGAGCAACCGGGTCCCCAGCAGCACGTCCTCGTCGGGAAAGGCCAGGAGGGCACGCCGGTACTGGTCGGCCATGATCCCCTTCAGCGCGGCTTCGGCCCGGGCGGTCCGGTCGACCAGGGCCAGCCCCACCAGGAGCGATGGTGTGCCCCCGATCCGTTCCAGGGTGCACAACGAGTAGCCCCGTAACTTGTTCCCCTCCCGAGCCAGCGTGATGAGCACCCAGGCTTCGCGTTCCTTGGAGAGGAACCCGATGTCGAAACCAGGAGGGCGTTCCGCACAGAGATCGGCCATTTCCACTAGCTCAGCATCGCTAAGCGCAGTGCAATCCTTGGTGCTCACTACGATCGGCATGCTCTAAGTCTACCGGCTCCGCCCAAGGCATTCCCAACCGGGCTCGACACGGCGGCCCACCTCGCCCCGCGGGGCGCCCGCTCCCCTCCCTGGTGGGGCATCCTTTACGACACGACGGCCTCTACGACAGGACGGCACTCGGCCCGAGGAGGCGCTTGAGCTCGCCGACCAGACCGTTGCGGCAGTCCACGTTGAACTCCGGGGCCAGGCGCAGAACCTTGGCGCCGACGTGGAGGAGCACCGAGGACGGCCCCGGGTGCCCGCTCAAGATCTCCTTCAGTCCCACGACCGTCGTGTCGGTCAGCACACCGAGGGGCAGCGAGATGTGGAGGTCCTCCTCACCGCGCTCGAGCAGCGGTCGGCTCACCTCCATGCAGACGATCTTCGGCTCCTCCTCCCGCGTATCGAGCCTTCCCCGCACCACCAGGATGGCGTCGTTCTCGATCAGCGCGCCGTAGTCGGCCATGGTCTTGGGAAAGACGAAGACCTCCATGGCCGCCTGGAGGTCTTCCAGGACGAAGCGGGCCATGAGGTCGCCCTTTTTGGTGTAGGTCCGCCGGAGGTCGGTCACCACGCCTCCCACCGCCCGCACGGGCGAGCGGTCGCCGGAGGGGTCCTCCTCGCGCATGTCCGAGAGGCTGCAGTCGGTGTGGCGGGAGAGCGCCTGCTCGAACCCCATGAGGGGGTGGTCGCTGACGTAGAGCCCCAGCATCTCCTTCTCGAAGGCCAGCCGCTGCCCCTTGTCGAACTCGGCATCGGGAATGGCGATCCGGGCGGTCCCCCACCCCGGGTCCTCCTGCTCGGTCTCGAAGGCGGCGAACAGGGAGGTGATCCCGAGATCGCGTTCGCGGCGCCGTTCCAGGGTGCGGTCCACCACGCCCTCCAACACCAGGCACAGTCCCTGGCGGGAGTGGCCCATGGCGTCGAAGGCACCGCCCTTGACCAGGGACTCCATGGTGCGCTTGTTGAGGACGGCGGGATCGACCCGCTCGCAGAAGTCGAAGATGTCGGCAAACGAACCGTTGGCGTTGCGCTCGGAGACGATCCGCTCCACCAGGCTCTCGCCCACGTTGCGCACCGCCGCCAGGCCGAAGAGGATGGCGTTCCCGACCCGCTCACCCGACAGGTCGGGGGCGAACTCCGACACGGAGCGGTTGACGTCGGGCGGGAGGACGGCGATGCCCCGGTTGCGACATTCGGCCAAATAGACCGCCGTCTTGTCCTTGTTGTCCTTGACCGAGGTGAGCAGGGCCGCCATGTACTCGACGGGGTGGTGGGCCTTGAGCCAGGCGGTCTGGTAGGCGACCAGGCCGTACCCGTAGGAGTGGGACTTGTTGAAGGCGTAGTCGGCGAAGGGCTCGATGATGTCGAAGAGCGCCGTTCCGAGCTTCTCGTCGTAGCCCTGGGTGACACACCCGGCGACGAACTTCTCACGCTCCGCGGCCAGGAGCGCCCGGATCTTCTTGCCGCACGCCTTGCGCAGGTTGTCCGCTTCCTCCAGCGAGTAGCCGGCGAACTTCTGGGCGACCCGCATGACCGACTCCTGGTAGATCATCAGACCCTGCGTGTCGGCCAGGATGGGCTCCAGGTCGGGATGCGCATAGGTGATCGGCTTGCGGCCATTCTTGCGGTCGGCGTAGTCGTTGTGCATGTTGGCCGCCATGGGGCCGGGTCGATACAGCGCCACCAGGGCCGCCACATCGTCGAACGACGTCGGCGCGAGCGACCGCATGAGCGCCCGCATCGGCGCCCCCTCCAGCTGGAACACCCCGACGGAGTCGCCGCGGCGGAGCATCTCGAGCGTCACCTCGTCGGCCAGGTCGACGTTGTCGATGTCCGGCCGGGCGCCGCCGGCTGCTTCGATCAGGTCCAAGGTGCGCTCGATCACCGAGAGGTTGCGCAGCCCGAGGAAGTCCATCTTGAGCAGCCCGAGGTCCTCCACCCCGTGCATCTCGTACTGGGTGACGATGGGGGCGTCCTCGGGGGCGCCCCCGGCATCGGGCTTACGCTGGATGGGCAGGTACTCGGTCAGCGGATCGCGCGAGATGACCACCGCCGCGGCGTGGATCCCGTCCTGGCGCCGCAGCCCCTCGAGGCCCAACGCCACGTCGATCACCTCTTTGGCGTCGGGGTCCGACTCGTGCATGCTGCGCAGGTCCGCGGCCGCCGCGTACCCCTCGTCGTGCCCCTCGGTCTTGGTCAGGCAGGCGTGCAGCGGCGTGTCACGGCCCATCACGAGCGGCGGCATGGCCTTGGCGATCCGGTCTCCAACGATGTAGGGCTTGCCCAGCACCCGGGCCGCATCGCGCACGGCCGCCCGCGCCTTGATGGTCGAGAAGGTGATGACCTGCGCCACCCGGTCGCTGCCGTACTTCTCGGCGGCGTAGCGCATGACGTCGCTGCGGTAGCGCTCGTCGAAGTCCATGTCGATATCGGGCATCTGCTTGCGACCGGGATTGAGGAACCGCTCGAAGAGCAGGTCGTAGCGGATGGGGTCCAGATCGACGATGCGCAGGCAGTAGGCCACGCAGCAGCCGGCCGCCGACCCGCGGCCCGGACCCACCCGGATGCCCGACTCACGGGCGAAACGGATCAGGTCCCATACGACGAGGAAGTATGCGGCGAAGCCCATGTTCCCGATGACGCCCAGCTCGTAGTCCAACCGTTCGACCACGTTGGCCGGCACCGCACTGCCGTAGCGCTGTCGGGCACCCTCCATGGTCAGGTCACGCAGGTAGGCCAGGGCGCGATCCTCGTAGGCCTCCCCGGCGAACTGCGGCGGGACCGGGAACTCGGGCAGGCTCGGCTTGCCCAGTTCCAGCTGGACGTCGGCCCGCTCGGCGATCAGGAGCGTGTTGTCACACGCCTCGGGTACCTCGGAGAAGAGGTGGCGCATCTCGCGAGCCGACTTGAGGTAGTGCTCGGTCCCCTCGAACTTGAAGCGGTTGGTGTCGGACAGCAGCGCGCCGGTCTGGACGCAGAGCAACGCGTCGTGGGCCACCGCGTCCTCCCGGTGCGTGTAGTGGCTGTCGTTGGTGGCCAGCAGCGGCGCGTCCAGCCGTCGAGCGATCTCTATCAGTTGCGGGTTGGTGCGGTGCTGGTCGGCGATGCCGTGGTCCTGCAGCTCGACGAAGAGGCTCTCCTTGCCGAAGATGTCCTGGAGCCGGGCGGCCCGGCGCTCGGCCTCTTGTACGTTGCCGGCCAAGAGGGCCTGGAGCACCACCCCGCCCAGGCATCCGGTGGTGGCGATGAGCCCGTCGTGATAGCGCTCGAGCAGCTCCCAGTCGAGCCGGGGCTTGTAGTAGTACCCCTCGAGGTAGGCGGCCGACGAGAGCTTCAAGAGGTTGCGATAGCCCTCGATGGTCTCGGAGAGCAGTGTGAGGTGGTAGTAGAGCTTCTGCCCGCCCTCGACGTCTCCCCCCGTGTCGTCCACCTTGCCACGCCGCACCGGGCGCTCGTGGCGGGAGTCGGCCGCCATGTAGGCCTCGGTCCCGATGATCGGCGTGATGCCCTGGGCCCGACAGGCCTTGTAGAAGTCGAGGACCCCGTACATGTTGCCGTGATCGGTGATGCCGAGTGCCGGCTGCCCGTCGGCCGCGGCTGCGGCCACGAGCTCGCCGATTCGGGCTGCCCCGTCGAGCATGGAGAACTCGGTGTGGGTGTGCAGATGCGTAAACGACCGCTCCGACACCGGCCTCCTTTCAACGGTTGAACTTACAACTCTGTCATTTCGATCTCGGACTCCGGACCTTACCCCGTGGCGCGGGCGCGGATCACGACCGTCTTGGCGACCTTGTCGTGGAGGGTCTGGTTCCGGGCGTCCCACAGCGGCCAGAGCATGTCGAGCAGCCAGGGAAGCCCGAGAACGATGCTGACGACGCCGATCAGGCGCAGGATCTGCTCCATCAGGGACCTTCCGAAGGCGGCGCCGTACCCCACCACGTCGCGGGTGTCGTCCCGCACGGCGCGCACCCTGACGGCCATCATCCCCACCGTCTGGCCCCGCGGGCCACCGACCAGGACGGTGGCGTACACGAGGAAGAGGACTCCGGTCAGCAGGAACGACAGCAACGAGATGGATCGCCGCGTCGTCCCGTGCCGGCGCGCCGCCAGGTGAAGTTCCAGCACGTGGGCGTGCCTGAACAGCAGGGCCAGCACGACAAGGACCGGGATGAAGATGACCAGGTCGATCAGATAACCGCCGAGACGGGTGCCCCACGACGCGTAGGGGGCGTCCTGGGCGCCGTAGGGTGCCGCCGCGTACGACTCACCGGGACCGGTCGGGTAGGAAGGCGGCGCCGCCGGGGGCGGGGGTGGTGGGGCCGGAGGCGGCGGAGGCGGCGGAGCCGAGAGCGGAGCTGGCGGCGGAGCCGGGGGCGACCCGGCAGGCGCCGGAGCGTTACCCGGGAACGAAGGTGGCCCTCCACCCGATGATCCGGTGGATTCGTCAGACACCGATGGAATCTCCTTGTCTCCCGGCCGACATCATCTCAGAGATACGCCCCCGGGCGTGTCCCCGAACTCTCACCCGCTTGCGGCAGCTCCCGCCGGCGGATCTCCTCGAGTTGGCTCCGCGCCGCCATCTGCTGGGACATGAGGGTCGCCTGGATGCCGTGGAACAGACCCTCGAGCCAGCCCACCAGCTGGGCCTGGGCGATGCGCAGCTCCGACTCGCTCGGGGCTTCGTCATCGAAGGGCAGCGCCATGCGATCGAGCTCGGCCACCAGATCGGGCGAAAGTCCCTCGGAGAGGTCGTGGATCGACTGCTCGTAGATCTCCCGCAGGCGGGTCCGGCTCTTCTCGTCCAACGGCGCCTGGCGCACTTCGTCCAGCAAGGTCTTGACCATGGAGCCGATGCGCAAGACCTTTGCCGGTTCGGAGACGGACTCCCTGGGGGGCGCGCCTTCGACGGGCGTCACGCCTCCGCCGTCGGCCTCGGAGCGCTGCGGCGCACCCAGCACTTCATCAGGTGCGATCGGTATCGACTCGTCAGACATCCCCCGATACTGCCACCGGTACGGCCCGCGTCAGTGGGAGGGCCAGCTGAGCAGGGGGACCAGCATCTCGTCGGGGGTGAGCGAGCCATGGCGGGCCATCAAGCGGAGCTCGCCGGTGTCGGCCGGGTCGAGGAAGGCCGTGGCGGTGAACGGCACCACCACCACGTCCCCCAGTCGGGAGGAGACGGTGGCGGAAGGGACGCCTCCGAGCCAGCCCTCCTCGATGATCTGCTCCTTGGTCCGTACCCAGGCCACGTCGCCGAAGGCGTCCTGCGCCGCATCGGCCACGGCCGCGCAGGCACCGGGCCTGGTGTGGAGCCAGCGGAACCGTCCCTCCCCCGAGATCAGCGCCACGCCGTCCATCACGTCGCCCCCCATCACTTCGACGTCGCCGACATCGACCTGGCCGTGGTCGGCCGTCACGACCAGGACGGCCCCCGGCGGCAGCACGCTGAGCACGTCGCCCACCAGCCGGTCCACATAGCGCACCTCATCGTCGTAGTGCTCGCCCAGCCCCCGGGCGTGGGCCACCTTGTCGATCCCCTCGTAGTAGGCGTAGACGAACCGCTCTCCGGAGTTCACCAGGGCGCGGACCGCGGTGACCAGCCCGGCCGGAGTGGACCAGGCGTGCAGGTCGGAGTCGCCCAGGTGGGCGGCCGAGAACCCGGTGGCCCCGTAGTCGTAGCGGGTGACCACGGTCACGGGGCCGGGTGAACCGGGGAACAGCGGGCAGGGTTGGAAGACGGCGGCGGGGACGCGCATCCGCGCGTCCACCCCGTCCACCGTCCACAACAGGACGTTCAGGATGTCCCCGTCGTAGGCCACGCGATAGCCCACGACCCCGTGCTGCGCCGGCGCCCGCCCCGTCACCAGCGATGTCAGTGCGCTCGCCGTGGTGCTCGGAGCCACCGAGGTGATCGTCCCACCGACGCCCGACGCCAAGGTCGGCGCCAGCGCCTCGCGGGGCCGGAGCTGCTCAGAGCCCAAGCCGTCCAGGACGAGGAGCACCACCTGCGATGCCTCGGCCAGCGGCGCCGGCATCCACGACGGCAGCGGCTCCGACCCGTAGAGGTGGCCGAGAAGTCCGGGCACCACGCCGGTCAGACAGGGGCCTCCGAAGGAGGGAAGCAGCGGCCGGGCGACCTCGAGAACGCTCACACACGCCACACTACGACCAAGAAACCCCCGCCCCTGATCGTGCGGCCGGTAGCATCGAGATGTGAGAGTCTCGACCCGTGGTGACTACGCCAGCAGGGCGCTGTTGTCCCTGGCCCTCCATGGCGCCGAGACGCCCACCTCGGTGCGCGACATCGCAGAGCGGACGGCCCTCCCCCAGCCCTACCTCGAGCAGATCCTGCTCGCCCTGAAGGGCGCGGGGCTGGTGCGCTCGAAACGGGGGGTGGGGGGCGGCTACGTCCTGGCCCGGAGCCCCGAGGAGATAAGCCTGGCCCAGATCGTGTCGGCCGTCGACGGTCCCATCGCCGCCGGCGACTTCGGCGAGCCCCATGCCGACGGGGCCTGCGACCACGAGGGCCAGTGCGTCCTCCTGGCGGTGTGGGCCGACGTGGGTGAGACCATCCGCACCCACCTGCAGTCCTTCAGCCTGGCCGACATGGTCGCCCGCGCCCAGGGCAGCGTGGCCACTCGCGCCTGAACGACGGCTCAGCGCAGTCCCCAGGGTCCGACGTTCCACTGGACCACGACCGGCTCTTCGCGCTCCCACCCCAAGACGCCCGCCGATCCCGTGGCCAGCACGAACACGCGCCCACCGGCCGGGGGCAGCCCCAGCCATCGGGCCGCCAGCACCCGCAGGACGTGGCCGTGTGCCACACAGAGCGTGTCCCCTGGGGCCCGCCGGGCCCTCTCGATCACCCGGTCCACCCGGCGCCCCACGTCGGCCGCCCTCTCGCCGCCGACCACGCCGTCCGCCCACAGCTTCCACCCGGGACGCTCGGCCGCGATCTCGGCCGAGGTTCGCCCCTCGTAGTCGCCGTAGTCCCATTCCATGAGATCCGGCTCGGGCTCCCCGTCGAAACCCGCCAGCGCACAGGTGTCCGCTGCCCGCCGCAACGGACTGGTCAGCACCTGGGCGAACGTCATCCCGCGCAGGAGCTCGCCGGCCGCTCTCGCCTGCTCGCGGCCCAGGTCGGTCAGCGGGACGTCCGTCCGGCCCGTGTGCCTGCCGTCGAGCGACCATTCGGTGGCGCCGTGCCTGAGCACCACGATCCGAGAGGTCATGCGTGGAAGGACACCAC
>Ga0302184_10002240_pt1 | contig 12299 bp, 9 predicted proteins | sample I_Palsa_N3_3_FD_200233 | JGI IMG/M metagenome (GOLD analysis project Ga0302184, IMG submission 200233) | Peat permafrost microbial communities from Stordalen Mire near Abisko, Sweden - I_Palsa_N3_3 | ecosystem: Environmental > Terrestrial > Soil > Palsa > Peat permafrost | place: Sweden: Abisko...
GGTCACGCCCAGGATCTGGGTCTCGCCGCGCTCGAACAGGGCCGACCCGTGCACCCGGGGCAGCACGTGCGTCTGGGCGGACAGCGGCCGGATGTCGGTCAGGCCGCGGCCGTCGATGCGGAGCCCGTCGGAGATGATCCGCTCCCGGACCAGCTTCTTGGTCAGCGAGCGGAACGCGGCGCTGATCTCCTTCTCACGACCCTCAAACTGCTCGGCGAGCTTCTCCTTGGCCAGCGCCTTGACCCGGTCGGTCTCGGCCTCGCGCTCGTGCTTGCCGGGGATCGTGAGCGCCTGGGCGAGCTCGTCGGAGACCTCCCGCGCGACCGCCTCGTAGACGTCCTCGCCGTAGTCGATGAACACCGGGTACTCGGCCGACGCCGCGCCGCCCGCCTGATCGGCCAGGCGCTGCTGCGCCTCGATCAGCACGCGGAGGAACGGCTTGGCCGCCTCGAGGCCCTCGGCCACCGTGTCCTCGGTCGGCGCCACGGCGCCGCTGTCGGTGTCGGCGATCAGCTTGAGCGTCTGCGGGGTGGACTCGGCCTCGACCATCATGATGGCCACTTCGCCATCCTCAAGCATCCGGCCCGCGACCACCATGTCGAAGGTGGCCTGACCCAGCTGCTCATGCGTGGGGAACCCCACCCACTGGCCCTTGATCAGCGCGACCCGCACCCCGCCGATGGGGCCGGAGAACGGCAGGCCCGCAAGCTGGGTGGACATCGACGCGGCGTTGATCGCCACCACGTCGTACAGGTGCTGCGGGTCGAGCGCGAGAATGGTCTCGACGATCTGGATCTCGTTGCGCAGGCCCTTGACGAACGACGGGCGCAGCGGGCGGTCGATCAGGCGGCAGGTGAGGATCGCGTCCTCGGAGGGACGGCCCTCCCGACGGAAAAACGAGCCGGGAATCCGGCCCACCGCGTACATCCGCTCTTCCACGTCCACCGTGAGCGGGAAGAAGTCCAGGTTGTCTTTCGGCTGCTTGGATGCCGTGGTCGCGGAGAGCACCACGGTCTCGCCGTCGAGAGTTACCAGGGCTGAACCGGCGGCCTGGCGGGCCAGCCGACCCGTCTCGAACTTGATTGTATGTACGCCAAATTCGCCGTTATCAATGACGGCTTCGGCACTTTGGGCACCCTCCACGGGTGAGACCTCCTTGCGGTAGATCCCGCACCCACCCGCCGCCGTGCCGCATGTGGCCTGGCTCGCCTGCAGTGCTTACCTAAGCAGGGCAGCCGGCCGGTCTTCGATCGAAGTCCTCGGGTTATCTGGGTACCTAGGGTTTTCACTAGGAGTACGCCGACCCGGGGACCACTACCGAGGACCGGCCCGGGCGTTCGGGGCCGGGGGCTACGGGATGTCAGTGTTTCGTTGTTCAGTTATTCATGGCCAGCTAGTGATCCTGGCGTCCGGTTCGCGCCGTCGCGACGGCGCTCAGGACCCCGGAGCTAGCGGCGGATGCCGAGGCGCGCAATGACCTCGCGGTAGCGATTGATGTCCTTCTTAGCCAGGTACTTCAGTAGCCTGCGGCGACGGCCGACCAGCAGCAGCAGCCCGCGGCGGCTGTGGTGATCGTGCTTGTGCACCTTCAGGTGCTCGGTCAGGTGGTTGATACGCCTGGTCAGCAGCGCGACCTGGACCTCCGGCGAACCGGTGTCACCCTCACTGGTCGCATACTCCGCCAGGATCTCCTTCTTGACGGCGGTGTCGAGCGGCACGTGACTCCTTAGGATCGGCACGAAACGGGTTCGGTGAACTGATCCCGTTCGATAGCACTGAGAGATACTGAGGCCGCCGCATGAGGGTGCAGCAAACCCCTGCCTGTCCCAGCTAGTCGCCGGGCAGCGTTTCACATTACCACGGGCTGCCGCGCGGTTGCGCCGCGTCCCTCAGGGGCGTGTCCCTGCGGGGCCTCGGTGCGCTGCGGATCGTGGGGGTTCGGGGCGGAAGGACCCATCATGGGCCGGAGGTTTCCCTGGCTTGCCTCAAGACTTTCTTTGCCAACCCGGCCAGTCCGCTGACCGCTATGGTTGAGGCAGCCCGCGCGCCGTTCCTAGACTGGGCAAATGCCCGACCTGAGCAGTGTGCTACGCCGCCCGTCGGGTCGCCCCCCGACCGCCGCCTCGCCCCAGTCCGCGCCGCAGGCCGCCCACGGGTCCAGGCCCGCCTGGCTGCCCGTGTGGTCCCGGCCTGCCGCGATGCGGACGGTGCGCGTGGTCCTGGTGATTCCCTCGCTGTTCGCCCTGACCTACGAGGGCTTCGGCAACCTGCAGATGGCCCTGTTCGCCGCGTTCGGCGGCTTCGCCAGCCTGATCTTCGCCGCGTTCGGCGGTACTAAGCGAGACAAGCTCATCGCGCATCTCGGGCTGGCCGTGACCGGGAGCCTCGGGCTGATCATCGGCACCGCGGTCAGCCCGGTCAAATGGCTGGCCGTCCTGGTCACGATCCCGGTGGCGTTCGGCATCTTCTTCGCCGGCGTGGCCGGGCCTAATGCGGCCTCCGGCGTCACCGGCGCGCTGCTCGGCTACGTGCTTCCTGTGGCCACGCCCGGCACGGTCAGTATGATCCCGGACCGGCTGGCGGGCTGGTGGCTGGCCTGCGTCGTCTCGACGGCGGCCGTGCTGCTGTTCTCGCCGCCATCGCCCGGCGACCGGCTGCGGGCGGCGGCGGCCGCCTCGGCGCACGCGCTGGCCGCTCACCTGGAGGCGGCCGTACGCAGCACCGCCACGCCCGCCGACCAGGCGAAATGCCTGGCGGCCAAGCAAGCGCTTATGAACGCGTTCGCCACCACGCCCTACCGGCCGACCGGGCTGGCCACGGCCGACCAGGGGCTGGCCAGCGTGGTCCAGTTGCTCGAGTGGTGCACCGCGCTGATCGCCGACGCCACCGACGGGCACCCGAACCTGGACCGGGCCGACCAGTGCGACCGCGACCTGCTCGCCCAGACCGCCTCGGTGCTCAGCCAGGCCGGCGACCTGCTGGCCGGCCAGGCCATGGATGACCCGGGCTCGCTGCTCGACGCGAGTGAGATGGACCGGCAGCGCGATGCGTGCGCCGCCTACCACCAGTCGGCGGCCGCGAACCGGGACTTCGACTCGGTGGAGATCATCGCCAGGTACGCCTTCCACGCCCACGCGATCTCCATCGCCGTCCGGTCCATCGTCGCGGACACCCTGGTCGCCACCAGGCATGCGGACCCGGAGACGATCGCCGCGCGACGGCGCGGCTGGTACGGGGCCCAGCCCGAGGGCACCATGGCCGAACGGCGGGTGGCCGCCCTGTCCGGCGCGATCGGCGTCATGACCAGGCACGCGAGCGTCCGTTCTGTCTGGTTCCTGAACAGCCTGCGCGGGTCGCTGGCCCTGGCCACCGCGGTCCTGGTCGCCGACGTGTCCGGGGTCCAGCACGGGTTCTGGGTGGTGCTCGGCACGTTGTCGGTGCTGCGTACGAACGCGGCCTCCACCGAGTCCACGGCGCTGCGCGCGCTCGGCGGCACCGCGATCGGCTTCGTCGTCGGCGCCCTGCTGCTGCTCGGCATCGGCACCAGCACGCCTGCGCTGTGGGCGGCGCTGCCCATCGCGCTGGCCGTGGCCGCCTACGCGCCGGGAACACTCCCCTTCGCCTTCGGCCAGGCGGCGTTCACCGTGGTGGTGGTGGTCCTGTTCAACCTGTTGCAACCGGTCGGCTGGAAGGTCGGCCTGCTGCGCATCCAGGACGTGGCCCTGGGCTGCCTGGTGAGCCTGGTGGTCGGCGTGCTGTTCTGGCCGCGCGGCGCCGGTTCCATAGTCGGCGACGACCTCGCCGATGCGTTCCGGCGTGGCGCGGCGTACCTGACCCAGGCGGTGGACTGGGCGCTGGGCTCGCGGCAGGCCCCGCCGGATGCCGGCGCCGCGGCGGCGACCGCCGGCATCCGGCTGGACGAGGCGCTTCGCGGTTTCCTGGCCGAACAGGGCGCGAAGCGGCTGTCGAAAGAGGACCTGTGGATGCTGGTGATGGCCACCATGCGGCTCAGGCTGACCGCCTATTCGCTGGCCGGCCTGGAGGCGCCAGATGCCGTCCAGCACGGCTCGCACCGCGGCACGGCTTATGTGCGCGCTTCGCTGTCCCAGGCGACGGCCGACCTGACGGGCTTTTACGAACGGGTCGCATTGCTGGTGGGACGGCCGATCGCTCATCAGGTGCTGCTGCCGGTGACCGTTCCGGCGTTCGTCAGCCTGGACGGGAACGGCAGCACCATCACGCTCGGCGCGGCTGACGGGACAGGCGCAGCTGACGGGACAGGCGCGGCTGACGGGACAGGCGCGGCTGACGGGACAGGCGCGGCTGACGGGACAGGCGCGGCGGGGGCGGATCTGGTTCGCGTGATCACGTATCCGCATCATCCGCACCTGCTGTGGGTGCACGAGCACTTGCAGCACCTCAGCGCGCACGCGCAGGCGATCGCCGATCCGGCCTCGCACGTGGCCGAGCAGCGACGCCTGTCCTGGTGGCGCTAGACGTCGGCTAGGGCGGTGTTGCGGACGCCGGGCAGAGCCGCCGCGGCTAGCGCCCCGGCCACCGAGATCGCGACCAGCACCAGGCCAGACGCATGCAGGGCGGCGACGGGGCCGTGCCCGCGGGCTTGAGTCGCGTACAGCGCGGCCACCAGCCCGATACCGAACGATCCGGCGCTCCGCTGCCAGGCATTGAACAGCGTGCTGGCGTCGCCGAGCTGGCCTGGCCGAAGCGCGGCTCCCTGGGCGGGTGCGGGTTTAGTAGCGGGCGCCGACGACCTGGCTGCCGAGCGGGTCCAGGACGGCCAGCTCGTCGGCGGTCAGCGTGACGTCCAGGGCGGCGACGTTCTGCTCGAGCCACTTGATCCGCTTGGTGCCCGGGATGGGCGCCATGGACACACCGAGCCGGTCGGCCTGGGCGTACACCCAGGCCAGCGCGACCTGGGCGGGAGCCACGCCGTTGGCGTCGGCCACCGAGCGGACCGCGTCGACGATGGCCTGGTTGGCCGTGGCGGCGTCGCCCTTAAACCGCGCGTTGCGGCTGCGGAAGTCCCTGGCGTCCAGCGCGGAAAGGTCCACGGTGGCGGTGAGGAAGCCGCGGCCCAGCGGCGAGTAGGGTACGAAGCCGACACCGAGCTCGCGCATGGCGCCGATCGCATCCTTCTCCACGTCACGAGTCCACAGCGAGTACTCGCTCTGCACCGCGGTGATCGGGTGGACCGCGTAGGCGCGGCGCAGCAGTTCGTCGTTGACCTCGGACAGGCCGAGGTAGCGGACCTTGCCCTCGGCGACGAGCTCGGCCATCGCGGCGACGGTCTCCTCGATTTCGGCCGTCTGCGGCGGGCGGTGCAGGTAGTACAGGTCGATAGTGTCGACGCCGAGACGGGTCAGCGACGCCTCGCAGGACCGCTTCACGTAGGCGGCCTCGCCGCGGATCACGCGGTGCGCATCGCCGGCCGACCGGTCGATGCCGAACTTGGTGGCCAGCTGCACCTCATCGCGCCGGTACGCGATGCCGCGGCCGACCAGGACCTCGTTGTGGCCGGCCCCGTAGATGTCCGCGGTGTCGATGAACGTGACGCCGAGGTCGAGCGCGCGGTTGATCGTCCCGATCGACTCGTCCCAGTCGGTGGCGCCGTACCACTCGCTCATCCCCATGCAACCCAGACCCTGGGCCGACACGGTGAGCTCGCCAAGCTTGGTGGTGCGCATGTGTCTACCTAACTCCTTTGAGGTTCGCTTGTTTCCAGCGCCGACAGGCAGCTTCCGTAGTAGCTGATCTTGGCGTCGAGCAGCTTTAGGCACTCCCGCTGAGCGGCCAGGGCCCGTCGCACCTCCTCGCGATGCCTTTTCAGCAACTCGATGCGCTCCGCCTCGCCGGCGCCCGACCTGACCAGCTCGGCGTACCGCTGCATGTCCCGCACCGGCATCCCGGTGGCGCGCAGCTTGGTCAGCAGCGACAGCCAGTCCAGGTCGGCGTCGCTGAACCGCCGTCGGCCGTCGCCGCCTCGCTCGATGGCCGCGAGTAGGCCGATCCGCTCGTACCAGCGCAGGGTGTGCGGGGAAAGCCCGCACTTTTCTGCCGCTTCGCCGATGCTCCAGGTCGTCACAGGCTCGAGCCTATGAGTTAGAGCACGCTCTAACGCAAACGGGTCTGTCTCGGCTGGCGGGCTCTGTCTGAGCCGAGCCGAGCCGAGCTGGCCGGCTAGCTCGCGGGCGCGCTGCCGAACGTGACGGTGACGTGCTGGAAGCCAAGTGAGGTCAGCATGCCGTCGAGCATCGCCTCGGTATTCTTCTGCGCTTGGGTCAGCAGCGGGCTCTGCTGGGCCGCGGTCTCGATCTTGGCCTGGGCCGACTCGTAGACTTGCTGCTGGCTGTTCGGGTTGCCGGAGAAGAAGTTACCGATCCGGTTGAATAGACCCTGCTGCTCCGCGTACACGTACGACTGGGACACGTTGAGCACGGCCGGCTCCAGCTGTGCCTTCGGCAGCGCCACCGTTACCGCGGTCCGGTCCGCCGACATCTTGATCGCCTGGCTCTTCAGCTGGGAGAAGTCGATGTAGGCGATGTCGGTACCCTCCCCGATGAAGAGCGTCTCGCTGCCGGCCAGGAATGAGGGCAGCAGGGACGTGCGCTTGGTCAGGTCAACCACGACCTCGAACGAACCGCTCGCAGCCTCGTACCGGCTGAGCTCGGTGATCGACTTCAGGATGACCGGCTGGCTGCGGACCGTGGTGGTCTGCGCGAACGGGTTCCTGAGCTGCGGCAGCAGGTGCACCGCGGACAACACCACGACGAGCACGATCACCGCGATGATCGCGGCCACCAGCCCGCCCACCCGTCCCGTTCCCGGCACGCGCGGCATGGTTATCCTCACCTCACGCGGTTGGCCCTTTTCCTGCGCTGCGCGTGTCGTTTCAGAGAACTTTTCCATTGCGCCGTTCCATGTCGTAGGCCGGTGCTTCATTCTCAAGTCGGGAACTACCCGGGAATGGGTAGATAATTCGGATTACCCGGCATATCGCGCCGTGCCTGGGCATACATACGGCATGAGGTCCAGATCCAGACGGCGCGAAGATTACCGGGAGTGGTCCAGGGGACCACGTCGGCGGTGGCGACCGCGATCCAGGGGCGGCGGCTGCCTGATGTTCGTGGTACTGCTGATCCTGGTCCTTATCGTGGTCTCACTGCTGTTCGGCGGTTTCCAGAAAGGCACCAGGGCGGGCAGCCTCAACTACTCCCCCACCTCCTCATCTGCAGTGATCGTGTGACTCGACTGCCCTAATAGAGGCTGTCGCATAACTTAGCGGCGGCTGACCCGGTGAGATGCACGCTCCGCGGCCAGCTTCGCGATCTTGCCCACCCGCTCTGCCCGGCCTGCTGCCGGCGGGCCCTAGTCCCGTGAGCCGGGAGACAGGTTTCAGCCCCGGCCACTAACGGAGGATCGCCTCCGGAACCCTGTGAGCACCGTCTAGGCCCGATCGGTGATCTTGACTCACTGAGGGTCCGTGCTGAGCGGTAACGATTCCGGAACGGTCCGGGCGTAGCGTTGCCTCCGTGGGGAAGACGCAACTAGCGGACGGACAGGCACCAGTGATGACGGAGGTCTCGGCCCGCCGCTTGCGGCTGGCATCACCCACCAGCGCGCTGGTGTCGGGCGGGGTGGTGCTGGCCTTGATGATCGCCGAAGTGCCCCTGGCGCGCCTGGCGCGCCAGGGCCTGAACTCCGGCGGCGGCTCGCTTCCGGTCTGGTTCTCGGCTGCCTTCGGGGTCGTGGGGTTCGTCGTGGCGTGGCGGAAGCCACGCAACCCGCTCGGCTGGGCCATTTTTGGTCTGGCGGCCTTCTCCGCGCTCAGCGAGGACGCCAGTTTCTATACCGTGGCCGACTACCGGCTACGCCACGGGGGGCTGCCGCTTGGCTGGGTGGCGCTGCTCGCGCAGCCTTTCTGGGCTCCGACGATCGTGCTTCTTGGGCTGGTATTCCTGCTCTTTCCCGATGGCCGACCGCCGTCACCGCGCTGGCGGTGGGTGCTGTGGTCCTATCTCGCCGTGGGCATGCTGTGGATCGCTAGCGCTTTCACTTTGACAGTGGGCGCCATCATCGGCCATCACCTGCAGGTGGATGATGGCGGAAACCTGGTAGTCCTAGACAATGGCGCCCATAACGCGGCGTGGTGGAATGCGGTGACACTCGTGGCCGCGGTGATGCTGGCGGTGTGCTGGCTGGCATCGCTGGCCGGGCAGGCACTCAGCTACCGGCGCTCGTCTGGGGAACGGCGCCAGCAGCTAAAATGGCTGCTAACCGGATCGGCCATTGGCGGCGCCTGCTTTGGGATCAGCCTCGCCGGGGAAAGCCCGTCCGGTTTCCTGCATATTTTGGGCATTATCGCCCCCGTGGGGTACCTGGCGATCCCGCTCAGCATCGGTGTGGCCGTCTTGAAGTACCGGCTGTTCGATATCGACCGAGTCATCTCCCGGACGCTGGCGTATGCGATTGTCACCGGCCTGCTGGTGGGGGTGTACGCGGGGATCGTGCTGCTGGCCACCCACGTGGTGTCCACCACCACGCCAGTCGCGGTGGCGGCGGCGACCCTCGCGGCGGCGGCATTGTTCAATCCGCTGCGGCGGCGGGTGCAGCGGGTAGTGGATCGGCGGTTCAACCGGGCCAGGTATGACGCGGACAAGACCGTGGCCGCGTTCGCGGCCCGACTGCAGGACACGGTGGACCTGGAGGCGGTCCAAGATCACCTGGCCGGTGTCGTCCACCAGACCCTGGAGCCCGCCCACGTGTCGGTGTGGATCAGCCAACGCGGCTGAGATGGCTGCTATGGACTCCGCCACCGTCAAATCGGCCGAGCGCTGTCCTTAACTGCCGGTAGCTGAGGGTGCCATAGTTCAGGCATGACGATCTTCGGGGACCTGGTGGCCGAGCAGGACAGGCTGGAACACATCCTGGCCGGGCTGGACGAGGGGCAGTGGACGTCGCGGTCGAGTGCCGCCGGGTGGGCGGTCGCGGACGTGGTGTTGCACCTGGCTCAGTCCGAGGAAGCGGTCACGGCCGCGGTGACCCACGTCGGCCTGCGGACCGGCCTGGGCGGGGTCGCCGGGGACACGATGGATGAGCGCGCGGCCGAGGCGGTACGGCGTGAGCGGTCCGCACCCGCGCAGATATTCGGGCGGTGGCAACGGGCCCGGCGCCAGGCGGCGGACGCGTTGCGTGGCGCCGGCCCGCAGCAGCCCGTCCCGTGGGTGGGCGGTCCGGTCAAGCCCGCCACACTGGCGACGACGCGACTGACCGAGCACTGGGCGCACGGCCTTGATATCACCGTCCCACTCGGCATCGAGCTTCCCGACACCGAACGGCTGCGGCACGTCGCCTGGCTGGCTCACCGCATGCTGCCGTACGCGCTGGCGCTGGACGGGGGACGGCCCGCCGACGTGAGGTGCGAGCTGACGGCGCCGGAAGGATCGGACGTATGGCGGTTCGGGCCGCCGGACGCTAGGTCATCGATCACCGGGCCGGCCGGGGACTTCTGCCGGGTCGCCGTGCGCCGGCTCGACCTGGCACAGTCCGCGCTGAAGGTCCGCGGCCCGCACGGCGACACCGCGCTGCGGGCGCTGCGGACCTACGTGCGCTAAGCAAAGCGCCCCAGCCGTACGGCGCGGGCGCTGACCGTCACAGCCGGGGGTCCACGGGCTCGGACTCCAGGGCCAGGACGGCGAAGACGCATTCGTGCACCCGCCAGATCGGCTCGCCCCGAGCCACGCGGTCCAGGGCTTCCAGGCCGAGGGCGTACTCGCGCAGCGCGAGGGAGCGCTTGTGGCCAACCGCGCGCTGGCGTAGCCGGGCCAGGTTGGCGGGCTCGGTGTAATCAGGGCCGTAGATGATGCGCAGGTACTCGCGGCCGCGCACCTTCAGGCCGGGCTGGACCAGGCCGGACCGGCCCGGGCCGGGCTGGACGGGGGCGGGCTGGACGGGGGCGGGCTGGACGGGGGCGGGCTGGACGGGGGCGGGCTGGACGGGGGCGTCGTTGCGGGTCAGGTTCGCGGCGGGCTTGACCACCATGCCCTCGCCGCCGGAGTCGGTCAGTTCCTGCCACCACTGGGTGGCTGCGGCGACCGAGGCGGGGTCGGCGACGTCGACGGCGATGCGTCGGGTGGTCGCGATCAGATCCGGAGCGGCGGCGACCAGCCGGTCGGCGACGTCGAGGTGCCACAGGTGCGGGCGGTCGTGGTAGACGGCGCCTTCGGAGGCGAGCAGCTGGAACGGGGCGACACGCATTCCGGCCAGTTCGTCGGTGGGCCAGCAATAGCGCAGGTAGGCGGCGGTAAACGCGGCCGCGTTCGCGGACCTGGCCTGGGTGCGGCCGAGCAGCGCCGCCACGGCCGCGGCGTCATCGGGCCGGACCCCAAGGCCCCGAAGCGCGCGGGCGCTGGCCTGCTCGAGCACCGCGGCGGCGGCCGGAAGCGAGGCCGCGGCGGCCGCGCCGACCGTGGCGTACTGGGCGCGGACGAGCGGGCCGGCCTTGAGGTTCCACGGCAGCAGTTCGGCGTCGAATAGCAGCCAGGACGTTCCGAGCTCGGCGAACAACCCGGCCTTTTCCGCCGCCGCGCGGACCCGGTCGATCAGCGACGCGGTCAACGCGGATGAGAAGAACGGGCGCCCGGTCCGGGTCCAGATCGCTCCGCAGGCGGGGCCGGCTGGGGCCGCTTCCGCGGCGGGGCCGGCTGGGGCCGCTTCCGCGGCGGGGCCGGCTGGGGCCGCTTCCGCGGCGGGGCCGGCTGGGGCCGCTTCCGCGGCGGGGGCGGGCAGGCCGAAGCGGGCGGGCGCTACGTCAGGCGAGCGGCATACCAGCAGCACGGCGCGCGAGCCCATGTGCTTCTCCTCGCACAGCACAGAACTCACCCCGTCGGCGCGGTAGGCCGCGAAGGCCTGCTCCGGGTGCTCAAGCGTGCCGGGCCGCTGCGAGGTGGTGACCGGGCTCATCGTGGGCGGCAGGTAGAGCAGCCAGCGCGGGTCGATCGCGAAGCGGCTCATCACCTCCAGGGCGGCCGCAGCGTGGGCCTCGCGCACCCCGACCCGTGGCAGGTACCGGGTCTCGATGACGCGCGAGCCGCTGACATCGCCGATGTCGAGCACACCCGGGTTCCGGCCGGGCCCAGCCAGTCCGGACACAGCAGCCGCCGGGAAGGGCTTCGCCGGGGTGTAGTAGATACGTGCGGCCGAAACGTGAACGAGGGTCCGTTCCGGATAATTCAGAGCGGTCAGACGGCCGCCGAAGACACAGCCAGTATCCAGGCACAGGGTGTTGTTCAGCCATTCTGTCCGTGGCACCGGGGTGTGGCCGTACACCACCATGGCCCGGCCACGGTATTCCTCCGCCCAGGGGTAGCGGACCGGCAGGCCGTACTCGTCGGTCTCCCCGGTCGTCTGCCCGTACAGGCAGAACTCGCGGACCCGGCCGGACGCGCGGCCCTGGTAGCGCTCGATCAGCCCGGCGTGCGCGACCACCAGACGGCCGCCATCCAGGACGTAGTGGCTGATCAGTCCGTCGATGAACCGCGCCACCTCGGCTCGGAACGCCTCGGGCTCGCCGGCCAGCTGCTCCATCGTCTCGGGCAGGCCGTGGTTGAGCCGGACGTTCCGGCCCTGCAGGGCCTTGTTCAGCTTGGCCTCGTGATTGCCCGACACGCACCACGCGGTGCCGGCTTTCACCATGCCCATGACCAGGCGCAGCACGCCAGGGGTATCGGGACCCCGGTCCACCAGGTCGCCGACGAAGATCGCGCGCCGGTCCGGGTGCCTGGCGCCGGCGGGGCGGCCGGCGCCGTCGCGCTCGATCTCATAGCCCATGGTGGTGAGCAGCTGCTCGAGTTCGGCGCGACAGCCGTGCACGTCGCCGATGACGTCGAACGGGCCGGTTTCGTGCCGCAGGTCGTTGAACAGCGGCGTGCGGGTGATGACGGCGGCGGCGACCTCGTCCGGGCTGCGCAGCACGTGCACGGTGCGGAACCCCTGGCGGCGCAGGCCCGCCAGGCCCCGGCGCAGCTGGTCGCGCTGGCGGCGGAGCACGTGCGGGCCGAAATCCCGGTCTTTGCGGCCGGCGTTGCGCTCGGCGCACAGCTTCTCCGGCAGGTCCAGGACGATCGCCACCGGGAGCACGTCGTGCTCGCGGGCCAGCGCGACCAGCTCGCGGCGGGCTTCCGGCTGCACGTTCGTCGCATCCACCACGGTGAGCCGACCTCTGGCCAGGCGCTTACCCACGATGTAGTGCAGCAGCTCGAACGCGGCCGGAGTGGCGGACT
>Ga0302184_10002246_pt1 | contig 12279 bp, 13 predicted proteins | sample I_Palsa_N3_3_FD_200233 | JGI IMG/M metagenome (GOLD analysis project Ga0302184, IMG submission 200233) | Peat permafrost microbial communities from Stordalen Mire near Abisko, Sweden - I_Palsa_N3_3 | ecosystem: Environmental > Terrestrial > Soil > Palsa > Peat permafrost | place: Sweden...
TGAGGTCGTGCCCGGGCGTGCTCCGTTAGCCGCCGGGACGCAACCCCCGCAGCTGGTACCGACCCACGACTGAACATGTACTCGCAGTCCTCGGCGGCTGCCGTCAGACCGCTACAACTAGGACGCGGCTTGCGCGTGTGCGCTTCTCGGGTCGAATCAGTCGCGGTCGGCAAGGTCAGCTTTCGCTGACCGCTGGGAGCTCGACAGCGACGACGCGGAGGCCGTCGATGCCTGTGAAGTCCGCTGGATTGCACGTGTAGATCGGCAGGTCATTGGCGATCGCGATCGCCGCGATCATCGCGTCGTAGGCCCGTGCCGCATGCTTGCGCCCAGCTCGACGCAGCGACGCGGCAACCCGACCGAACGCCCGCGCAGCCGCAGCATCAAACGGCAGTGGGGTGAAGTCCGCCTCGGCCTGCTGCACATGCGCCTGTCGCGCCGCCCGCTCCTGCTCATCAGCGGCAACCAACGGGCCGACCGACAGCTCAGCGAGCGTGATCGCCGTGATCAGCGGCTCCACCGGCAGCAAGCTCGGGTCAGACAGTCGTGGCAGCAGAATCACCGTCGAGGTGTCGAGGATCCCCCGCCCGCTGGACGCCTCCACGCTCACAGGCGAGGATCGACCAGCACGTCGGTCTCAGCGCGAAGCAGCTCGATATCTACGGGCGGCAGGTGGCGCCAGCGATGCAGCAGAACCTCTGCCGCCAGTGTCGGTCCGGGCAGGGCACGAAGCTCGAGAACCGGTTTGCCGGAGCGGGTGATCGTGATCAGCTCACCGCGCTCCGCACGATCGACGACCTCGCCACCGTGGTTGCGGAGATCCCGGATGCTGACCTCACCCATGCACGCAGTGTATCACGCGTGATACAGCTCTGCCGACCTCGCCGGGCGAGCGCGCGCTGCTCGAATACAACTGACGGCGCAGTGTGGCGACCGCCGGTCGAGCCTGCTGCTCGCGCCGGTGGCGATTGCGAGTAGGGTTGACGCGTGGCGCGGTTTCGCCAGGACCTGAAGGTGGCTGCATTGAAGCGGTCGCCCCTGTTTGAGGGTCTTTCACGTCGGCAACTGATTGACGTCGCGCGGCTCACCGATGACATGGAGGTCCCATCCGGTGCGGTGCTCTGCCGGGAGGGCTCACGCGGACAGGAGTTCTTTGTGATCATCAGCGGTGAGGCCTCGGTGATGCGAGGCGGCAAGCACCTCGCCGCACTTGCAGGCGGCGACTTCTTCGGCGAAATCGCGCTGCTTGAGCCGGTGATGCGGACCGCGACGGTCACGGCGGTAACGTCGCTTCGCTTCTTCGTTGTCAGTGATCGAGCGTTCCAATCTTTGCTGGACACCGATCCGAGGATCGAGCGCAAAGTGCTGAGAACGCTCGCGCGGCGGTTGGTGTCGCTGTCGGGCGACCCGACGCTCTCGTAGCACGCGGGCCACGGACGGCGGTACTAGTGCTGGGGGCGGTCTCGCGAGGTGGCGGGCGGCTCGACAGGGTCCGTTCGGAGCTGTTGCTGTTTACGGTTGTGCTCCTCGACGCGCGCGGCGTGTTGCTCGTTGAACTCTCGTCCTTCCCGCACGAAGTGGAGCAGCAGTTCGAGCTCCTCGGCGCTGTAGCGGTGGTAGAGGCGCTCCGCTTCTGCTGCGTGCTCGGCGTAGAACTGATTTGCGTGCGCGCCCGCCTGCGGGGTTAGCTCGACGAGGATTCGACGTCGGTCGGTTGCGTCGCGCAGCCGACGCGCGTAGCCGGCTCGCTCGAGGCGATCGAGTGCCGTCGTCATCGCTCCTGTGGTGAGTCCCGTGGCATGGGCGAGCTGTCCGGCGGTCAAAGGGCCCTCGCGGTCGAGGACGTCCACGCATCGCAAGTCGGTTCGGTTCAGCCCGAGCGCGTCGGCGACGGCCTGGTCGAAGCGGTCGGTCGCGCTCTGCGAGCGGCGCACCTCGTCGATCAACTCACCGAACACCTCTCGCTTATGCCTTGACACTATGACCTCTTGATGCTAAAGCTATTCTATCGTCAAGGGAGTTTACGGCGGCGGCGGCGACAAGGAGATGAAGATGACGCTCGCGATCGAAGCGAGAGATCTGAGGAAGGTCTACCCGCCGGGGGTGTCGGCGCTCGACGGCGTAAGCCTGTCGGTCACCCCAGGCACGATCTTCGCGCTGCTCGGCCCGAATGGGGCGGGGAAGTCGACCACCGTGCGGGTCCTGACCACGCTCACGCGTCCTGATGGCGGCAGCGCGCGCGTCGCCGGTATCGACGTGCTCCTCGAGCCGGTCCGCGTTCGGCGTGCGATCGGAGTGGTCGGTCAGAAGCACGGCGCGGACCCTGAAGCAACCGGGCGGGAGAACCTCACTCTGCAAGGCGAGTTCTGCGGGATCACGGGCCAGGAGCTTAGGCGCCGCGTCGGGGAGTCGCTCGAACGATTCGCGCTCGCCGATGCAGCCGACCGGAAGGCCAAGACGTATTCAGGGGGGATGCAGCGGCGTCTCGACATCGCGATGGGACTGCTCCACCGCCCGCGGGTCCTGTTCCTCGATGAGCCCACCACAGGTCTTGACCCGGAGGCCCGCGCGGAGATGTGGAGCGAGATCGGACGGCTGGCGGGCGAGGAGAGGATGACGATTCTGCTTACGACTCATTACATGGAGGAGGCCGACAAGCTCGCGTCGCAGGTCGCGATCATCGACCGCGGTCGGATCGTGGTCGAGGGGACCCCGGACCAGCTTAAGAGCGAGCTCGAGGGCGACACGATCCAGATCGGCCTGGCGGAGCCAGATGAGGGCGGCGCCCGCATCGCGCTGGAACGCATCACCGGTTTGGAGAAGGTCACGCTCGACGGCGTGATCCTGCGGGCGAGTGCGCGCGACGGCAGTGCGGCGATCCCGGCGGTCCTGGCCGCGCTCGACGCCTCGGGCGTCAGGGCCACATCGGTCACATTGGCGCGCCCGACGCTCGACGACGTGTACCTGCGCCACGCCGGACGCGCGTTTCACCAAGCGCAGACCGAACACGCGGAGGCAGCGGCATGAGTGCTGTCAGGCAAACCTGGCAGGTGTACATGCGCGGCGTGCGCATCCTGATGCGACAGCCCGCCTACCTCGCGATCACGCTCGTGCAGCCGATCATCTGGCTGCTGCTGTTCGGAGCGCTGTTCAAATCCGTCACCCGCATCCCGGGCTTCCACGGCGGCTCCTACATCGACTTCCTGACCCCCGGCGTAGTCGTAATGCTCGCGGTGTTCTCCGCTGGATGGAGCGGAATGGGGTTCGTCGAGGACATCAACGCCGGGGTCATGGACCGGATGCTCGCCACCCCGGTGTGGCGCGGGTCGCTCAACGCCGGTACCGTCACCTACAGCGCATTCATGGTCGCGATCCAGACCGCGATCATCGTCCTGCTGTCGCTCGCCCTCGGCGCCGACTTCCGGGGCGGAGTCGGCGGCGTGCTACTGCTGATTCTCGTCGCAGCGCTATTAGGTGCCACGTTCGCCTCACTCTCCAACGGGATCGGCGTACTCGGCCGCCAGCGGGAGACCGTCATCGGCGTGGTCACGTTCCTCCAGCTACCGCTCACCTTCCTGTCAGCTGCGTTGATGCAAGAGAGCCTGGTCCCACACTGGATCCGGACGATCGCCAAGTTCAACCCCGTCAACTGGGCCGTCGAAGCCGGGCGCTCCGCCGCCATGGAAAAGATCGACTGGGGCCTGGTCGCCACTCGACTCGGGCTGCTCGCCGCCCTCGCGCTCCTGTCGGCCGGATTCGCGAGCTGGGCGTTCACCAAATACCAACGCTCGCTCTAACCCGCGCACACGGATACCGCGTGAGGGCTAGCCCCGTGGCCCGCTGGCCTTCCCGCGGTCGATCTCGAGCTTCATCCGGGCGAGCTCGGCGTCGATCGACCCGCCGGAACTCAGCTCGCGCAACTGCCGGTCGATGTCGTCCTCGCCCGCGCCGATCGCGCCAAGCACGCCGGAGCCTTCCAGTTCCTCGATCACGCTCGCCCGCACGTTCAGCTCCTCGGCCTTTTCCATGGCTCGCTCAATCCTGCCCGTGACCTCGCGCAGCTGCGACGACAGCCCGATGACGGCTTCCGAGATCGCGACCTGCGCTTTCGCGGCCGCGTATTGAGCCTTGGACACCTCCGTGTGCGAGCGAAATCGCGCGATCCGCGAGCGGTACTCGCGCCCATGCGCGACCATCTGAGCCTGCTGAACCTCCAAGTCCGAGATCAGCTGACTGAGACCGACGAGCTCCTGGCCGACAAGCCGCTCGCGCTCGAGCGCCTGGCGGGCGAGGTCCTCGCGGCCGAGCTCAAGCGCCTTGCGAGCACCGGCATGGAGCTTGCGGACCTGATCCTGCCGACGATCGCGCTGCTGCACAACACGCTTCTTCGCGGTGACGAGATCGGCGATGTCTCGGCGCATGCCGTACAGCTGTTCGACGTGCCGCTCATAGCTGTAGTCGAGAAGCTCGACGGGATCCTCGGCGCGGTCAAGGAGCCGGGAGAAAGGCGCTCTGAGCCTGAGCGTCAATCGCTTGAACATGGCCGGACCGGACCGAGCATCCCGAGCAAGGATAGGCGGGAGCGTCGCCGTCGAGGGGTTGCCTGGCGCGGGCTCGGGTGCGAGACTTGCAGCATCGCGATCGAGATTCCACCCGCGGGCTCGCGCGGGACCAAGGCACCGCCGAGCGGCCCCGTCGCGCGCGCGATGATGGCCGTCGTGCGGCGGGTCCACAAGCTCACTGGCAACAAGATGTCCGGGCAGCCGCTGCTCTACCTGCACACCGTTGGCGCCAAGAGCGGGCAGCCGAGAACGGCCGCGGTGATGGCGTTCGCTGATGGGGACGGCACGTGGCTCGTCGTTGCCTCGCGCGCCGGTACCGCCGGCCACCCGTCGTGGCTCTACAACATCGCGGCTCACCCCGACCGGATCGAGGTCGAGGTCGGCGGACGCAAGGTCGCAGTGACGGCGTCGACGCTCAGCGGCGAGGAGCGCACAGGCGCCTGGAAGCGCATCACGACCTCTCAGCCGCGGTTCTCAGGCTACGAGGCGAAGACGGACCGGGAAATCCCGGTCGTGCGGCTCGCTGCCCGCTGAGTCGCGGGTCAAGCGTCGTCGGGCTCGCGGGCGGGGCAGCCCAGCGCCCCGGTCGCGGTCACGCAGTTCTCAGCGAAGATGTGGATGGTTCGTCCCGGCTTCGTGCCGTACTGGCAGTCGAGGGAGCCCATCTGGTCATACGGGCAGTACCAGCCGTCGTAAGCGACGTTGCCGTCCGGACTGCCGTCGACGGACTTGCCGTGGCCGGACAGCACCGCTTTGACCACCGCGCCGGCGGCTGCGCAAGTGATCCGCCCCTCGGCAACGTACACGCCCCAGTGCTGACCGCTGACGGTGACCTTCTCGCACCGCGGCGCCTTGGCGGACGACGCCGCCGCGGTTGCGCCCGACGCCGCCAGACCGCACGCGGCGATCAGAGCCAGCCCTGTCCGCTTCAACTGGATCCGTCCGCAGTGCCGCCCGCCCGGCGCCTGCCTGTGATCAGCAGCCGCAGGAAGTTGACGAACCCGAGGAGGACCAGAACGACGGACACCTTCTCGAGTCGCCTCTGGCCCGCCTCCGTCAGCTTCTGAGGCGGCGGGTAGCCGATCCGGGCGATCGTGGCCGAGAGCCATCCCGTCCACCAGCCCGCCGCACTGAGCCGAAGGATGTCCCAATTCTTGGCGTCCAGCACGCCGCGGCCTGTCGCAAGCAGGGCCGCCCAGACGGCGGCGCACCCGACGCTGTACCCCGTGTACGTGTGGTTGAGGCGCGATCTCATGGCTGTCAACGGCGGCGGTGTCGTCTCAGGATCAGGCATCCCCGCCGGCCAGAGCCCGAGCTTACGCCGCTGAGGGTCTCCCGAGAAGGCTAAATTGCCGCGAGATGCAGAGCTGGGACCCGCAGCGCCTCGCGAACGCCGCCGGCGCCGAACTATTTAAGGGCCCGTCGCGGGTGACCGGCCCCGATCGCGCGGTCATCGACTCCCGCGAGGCGGGGCCCGGCGCCCTGTTCGTCGGCGTGCAGGGCGAGCGGGTCCACGGCGGGGCATTCGCACGGCAGGCCCTGTCCGCGGGCGCCTGGGGCGTCCTGACCGACTTCGCGCACGCCCGCGAAGCGCTCGCTGAGCACCCAAGCGCGGTGGTCCTGGCTGCTGACGATCCGCTGTCGGCGCTGCATCGACTCGCCAATGCCTGGCGTCGCGAGCTGGGCGCCCGCGTTGTCGGGGTGACGGGCTCGACGGGTAAGACCTCGACCAAGGATCTGCTGCTCGCGGTGCTCGCGCCGCAGCGACGGACGGTCGCGAGTCGCGCCAACTTCAACACCGAGGTCGGGCTTCCGTTGGAACTGCTCGCCGCTCCTGCGGGCACCGAGGTGGTTGTGCTGGAGATGGGGATGCGCGGCGCTGGTCAGATCGCGGAGCTCGCGTGGATCGCCGAGCCCGACGTGGGGGTGATCGTCAACGTCGGCCCGGTTCACCTCGAACTGCTCGGCACGCTCCAGGCGATCGCCGCCGCCAAGGCTGAGCTGATCGCGGCGCTCGCCCCTGGCTCGACGGCGGTCGTCCCTGCGCATGAGGACCTGCTCGAACCACACCTGCGGGCCGACTTGCGGATCATCACGTTCGGGCCCGGCGGCGACGTCAGCCTGCTTGCCGAGACCGACGACCACGTCGAGATCGACGCGTGCGGCGAGTTGATCTCGCTGCAGGTGCCGTTCACCCAGGTGCATCTGCGGCGCAACCTGCTCGCCGCGATCGCGGCCGCGCGCGCGCTCGGCGTGACGCCGTCCGGCCCGGTCGCCTTCTCGCCGGCCGCCGGCCGGGGCCGGCGCGTACAGCTGCCCGGTGGCGTGCTGCTGATCGACGATTGCTACAACGCCAACCCGATGTCGATGCGGGCGTCGCTCGAGGACCTCGCGGCGCTCGCGGTGCAGACCGGCGCGCGGCGACGCGTCGCGGTGCTCGGGGCCATGCTCGAGCTCGGTCCCGGTGCCCCCGCCTTCCACGCTCAGGTCGGAGTGGATGCCGCGTCGGCCGCCGACGTGCTCGTCACGGTGGGCTCGCCGGCGGCGACGATCGCCGAGCGCTTCCCCGGCGAGCGCCACCACGTCGAGGACGCCGAAGCCGCGGCCGAGCTGCTCCCCAGCCTGCTGCGGGAGGGCGACGTGGTACTCGTCAAGGGCTCGTTCGGTGTCGGTCTGCGCCGCGTCTGCGACACATTGACCCAGGACGTCGCCGCCTGAGGTAACTGGCACGCTTCCGTCGTGCCCCTGATGCTCAGGCCGATGTCCCGAGCCGAGCTTCCGCTCCTCGCGCGGTGGCTGGCCGAGCCGCACGTCGCGCGGTGGTGGCGCGAGCCGGCTGACCTCGGGCGCGTCACGGCCACCTACGGTCCGGCACTCGACGGGGACGATCCGACCGAGCTGCTGATCGCCGAGCTCGACGGCGAGCCGATCGGGATGGTCCAGCGCTACCTGCTGGCCGACAACGTGGACTACCGGACCGCGCTCGAGCGCGCGGGTGCGCGCGGAGACGCGGCCAGCATCGACTACCTGGTCGGGACGCCGTCGCTGACGGGGCTGGGGCTGGGGCCGGAGATGATCCGGCTCGTCACCGAGGAGACATGGGCGGCGAACCCGCACGTCCCGCAGATCGCCGTCGCGGTCCAGCAGGAGAACCGGCGCTCCTGGCGCGCGCTCGAGAAGGCGGGCTACCGCCGCATCTGGTCGGGGATCGTCGACAGCGGGGATCCGTCCGATGACGGCCCGAGCTTCGTGTACGCGCGCGATCGTCCGCCGGCACGATCCTGAACCCTTAGGGACGCTCCCTCGCTTGAGAGCGGGTCACGCCGTCGGGGGTTCGCCTCCGTCGCCGCGCAGCAGACCCTCGCGCTCGCGCCGTAGGACGCGCAGGAGCTCGTCGTTGGGGCCGGCGAGGTAGGCGTCGTCGCCGGCTCGCAGCCGCGTCTCGCGCCTGGGCGGGTGCTCGAGGCCGCCGCCGTCGCGGCCGATCGCGACGACCCGGATGCGGGCCGACAGCTCGCTCATCGCCAGGCCCTCGAGCCCGCCGCCCGGCGCCAAGCGCAGGCGGGCGAGCAGGAACGGCTGGCTGCCGACGTAGAAGCTGTAGAGGACCTCGAGGCCGAGGGCGGCGCCAGCGAACCACGGCGCCGCGATCGCGACCGTGGACCACACGTGCCGGAAGTCGAAGCTGCGCTCCAGGTGGCTCGAGATCTCGCCCTCGAACACTCGCAGTACGACCGGCACCTGCTCCCAGCGGTCCCCGAGCCGGTCGCGCACGGCCAGCCCGGTCTCGATGTTGGTCATGTCGTCGGAGGTGACGATTGCGACCGAGGCTGCTTGGGCGAGGTTGATCGAGTCGAGCGTCTGGCCGAGGGTCGAGTCGCCGAGGACCAGCGGCACGCCGCGCCGGCGGACCTGGTTGAGGAAGCGGTTGCCCTCGTCGCGCTCGACGACGACCACGTCGCGCCCGCGCGCGAGCAGCCCGTCGAGCACCTTCATCCCGACCGAGCCGAGCCCGACCATCACGACGTGGCCGCGCAGCCCGGGGATCTGCGCCTGACCGAGCGATTGGGCGATCCGGCGCGAGACCAGCATGTTCGTCAGCAGCGCGAAGATCGTCGTGACGAGCGTCGTGCCGGCGATGATCAGGCAGATCCCGAAGACCTCCATGTAGACCGGTTGGGTCGCGAACGAGAAGTCGCCGAAGCCGACGGTGGCGATCGTCTCGACCGTGAAGTAGACCGCGCTGATCAACCCGAGCCCGCCTGGCTTCTGGTATCCGAAGTGGAGGATCAGCGAGGAGACGACGACCAGCCCGAGCGCCAGCCCGAACGCGATCCGCAGCGAGCGGTCACCGTCGCTCAGCAGGACGGCGCCGAGCCGGCGCACCCGCGCGATGATCCGCATGCCCGTCTGTTGGATCTCGGCTCCGTGGCGCAGCCGCGCCCCGAAGCCCTGCGCCTCGACCTCCTCGCGCGTCCCGAGCAGCGTCACGCGGTTGCCCTCGCGCACGGGGTGATCGCGCCCCGGACAGACGACCGGCGCTGAGGCGGAGTCGCTCGCGACGCCGAGCGGCACGAGGCTGCCGTACAGCTCGCGCAGCGTGGCGTCGCGCGGCGCTACCACCTCGACCGTGACGAACTGCGTCGAGCCGATCTCGATGTCGTGCGCGCGGCGCTTGAGGCACGCCTCGACGACCGACGGGGCGAACAGCGACGCGACGTCGAGCACCTTCGCGCTGCCCGAGATCTCCTCCACCGCCGCCGCCACGGCCGGGTTGTCGAGCTCCGCGACGACCCGTACTTCGGGCCGCAGCTCGCGTACCAGCAGCACCGTCTCGAGCGTGCGCAGGTCACTCGCCTCGACGCAGATGACCGCCTCCGCGCCTGCGATCCCCGCCTCGCCGAGCGACTCACGCGTGCGCGTGCCCCGCGCCACCACCCGCACGTCCAACCGGTGCAGCGCGCGCAACTGGCGCTCGCTGGTCTCCCCGTCTTCCAGCACCACCACCCGCGCCCCGGCGGCGACCAGCTGCTCGACCGCCCGCAGCGCGACCGGCTGCATCCCGCAGACGATCACGTGGCCGGTCCAGCCTCGACACCCGCCGAGGCCGAGCTCGACGGCGGCCGCCTGCTCGATCGTCTCCGACACGCGCCTGATATTGCTCGGCCGCCCAGCCGCGGCCTATGGCCCGATGTCGCAGATCACGCTCGTTCGCCCCGCCGCGCGGGCGCCCGCGGTCTGAGCGGTGGCCTGACCGGCCCGGGTCCGCCCACCGGCGCCTCTAGACTCGCCAGCCGATGCGGCAGACCGCTCGCAGTCCGTCGACACCCGCGACGGCGAACGATGGTTGAAACCGCGGCCGCGCTGCTGGCGACGTCCGTCTCCGGCAGGGTCCTGATCTCGAGCTCGGGCGCGCTGCTGCTGTGCCTGTTCCTCAGCCCGCGGTTCATCGACTTCCTGCGTCACCGCTCGCTCGGGCAGAACATCCGCGAGGAGGGACCCGAGGGCCACAAGCACAAGGCGGGGACCCCGACGATGGGCGGGATCATCATCATGATCGCGTTCGCGATCCCGTTCCTGTGCCTGTCGACCCGCAGCTGGCCGTCGATGGGGGTGTTCGGAACGACGATCGCGTGCGCGCTGCTCGGCTTCGCCGACGACTACACGAAGATCGTCAGACGCCGCTCGCTCGGCCTCCGCGCCCGGACGAAGCTGATCGTGACGATCGCGATCTCCGTCGGACTGTGGTGGATCGCGACCCAGAAGGCCGGCGTCCCCTCGTCGGTACAGCTGCGCCCGTTCCACTTCCACGTCGATCTGGGGCCGTTCTTCATCGTGCTCGTCTACCTGGTCGTCGCGGGCACGACCAGCGGTGTCAACCTGACCGACGGGCTCGACGGCCTCGCCGCCGGCTGTGTCGCGATCGCGCTGCTCGCCTACATCGGGATCACGTTCGTCTCGTCCAACGAGCACGACCTGGAGCTGGTCGCCGGATGCCTGTCGGGGGCGTGCATCGGCTTCCTGTGGTTCAACAGCTTCCCCGCCTCCGTGTTCATGGGCGACACCGGGTCGCTCGCGCTCGGCGGCGCGCTCGCGGCGCTCGCGGTGATGACGCAGACCGAGCTCCTGCTCGTGATCATCGGCGGGATCTTCGTGATCGAGGCGCTGTCGGTGCTGATTCAGGTGTTCTCGTTCCGGACGTTCCGCAAGCGCGTTTTCAAGATGGCGCCGATCCACCACCACTTCGAGCTCGAAGCGTGGTCGGAGACGAAGATCATGCTGCGCTTCTGGATCGTCGCCGCCGCCTGCGGCGCGATCGGCTTCACGCTCTACCAGATCGGCAACCGCCAGCCCTCCAAGCACGAGCTGCCCGCGCTCGCGGCGCGGATCGCCGGGCGCGACCCACGTTGACGAGCGCTCGCCCGTCGCCGGCGTCCAGCTCGCGGCGACCGCCGCCGCCACCCGGTCCGTTCCTGGTGCTCGGCCTCGCCCGCTCCGGCGAGGCGGCGGCGCTGGCCCTGCGCGCCCGCGGAGAGGAGGTGATCGGCTGCGATGCGGGCGCCACGCGCGAGCTCGCGGAAACGGCGGGAAGGCTCCGGGCCGCCGGCGTCGAAGTCCACCTGGATGCGTCAGGCGAGGCTCTTCTCGACCGGGTCAGCACGCTCGTCAAGAGCCCCGGCGTTCCCGCCCAGGCGCCGGCTGTCCGGCAGGCGCGCCGGCGCGGAGTCGGCGTCATCGGCGAGCTCGAGCTCGCCTGGCGGCTGCTTCCCAACGAGTTCGTCGCCGTCACCGGCACCAACGGCAAGACCACGACGACCGAGTGGATCGGACACATCCACCGCACCGCCGGCCTCCCGGTCGCGGTCGCCGGCAACGTCGGCACCGCGCTGTCAGGCCTGGTCGGCGAGCTCGCGCAGGACGCGACGGTGATCTGCGAGGCCTCATCCTTCCAGCTCGAGGACGCGATCGCGTTCGCCCCCGAGGCGGCGGTCCTGCTCAACCTCAGCCCCGACCACCTCGACCGCCACGGCAGCTACGACTCCTACGTCGCGGCGAAGCTGGCGATCTTCGCCCACCAGCTCCCCGGCGACGTCGCCGTTCTGCCCGACGATCTCGACGTGCAGGTCGCCGGCCGCGCGACCCAGGTGCGGTTCGGGGCCCGCGCCGCCGCGGGCGTGCCCGCACATATATGTGCGGGCTTGTGGCTCCGCGGCGGCGGGCTTCGCTGGGACGGCCACGAGCTCGTGCGGGTCGCCGAGCTCCCGCTCCCCGGCGCTCACAACCTCCAGAACGCGATGGCGGCCGCCGCCGCCTGCCTCGCCCGCGGGCTCGACCGCGAGGCGGTCGCCGCCGGGCTGCGAACGTTCGCCGGCGTCGCGCACCGCCTCGAGCTGGTCGCCGAGCGTGACGGGGTCCGGTATGTCAACGACTCCAAGGCGACCAACGTCGCGAGCACGGTCGTCGCGCTTGCCGCCTTCCGCGGCGGGGTCCACCTGATCGCGGGTGGGCGCGGCTCCGGGCAGGAGTTCGCGGCTCTCGCGCCGCTCGTCCGCGAACGCTGCGCCGCCGTCTATCTGATCGGCGAGGCCGCCGCCGAGCTCGAGCAGGCGCTGGCGGGAACGGGCGTGCCGCTGCACGGTGCCGGCGACCTCGTGCACGCGGTCGCGCTCGCCGCGCGTGGAGCCCGACGCGGCGAGGTCGTGCTGCTCTCGCCGGC
>Ga0302184_10002247_pt1 | contig 12277 bp, 8 predicted proteins | sample I_Palsa_N3_3_FD_200233 | JGI IMG/M metagenome (GOLD analysis project Ga0302184, IMG submission 200233) | Peat permafrost microbial communities from Stordalen Mire near Abisko, Sweden - I_Palsa_N3_3 | ecosystem: Environmental > Terrestrial > Soil > Palsa > Peat permafrost | place: Sweden: Abisko...
AGCGCTGGCCTGGCGAGCCGCGCACGGCTGAGGCGCTCACAGCCAAGGCACGAGCGCAGCGAGATCGGGCAGCAGTCGTTGCGCCGCTGCCAGGTCGCCGTCCAGCGGCCGGTCGCTGGTATCGGCCGGCAGCGCCGCGGCGGCCAGCTCGAACGCGGCGGCCAGCGTGCGCCCGGTCGGCCGGATCCCGCGCAGCCGCAGCGCCCGCACCGCGGCGACCAGCTCGCAGGCCAGCACGATCCGGTAGGCGGGGACGACGTCGGTGGTGGCCCGCGCCGACTGGGTGGAGAACCCGGCATGCTCCTCGGCCCCCCGCGAGAGGACCGCGCTGCCCAGCGCGGCGGGCGCGGCCAGCCTGCGGATGTCGGCAATCGCCGACTGGGCCACATACTCCAGGATCATGATGCCGGAACTGGGCGCAGCGTCGGTGGCCAGGAACGGCGCCAGCCCGGTGAAAGCCGGTTCCACCAGCGTGCCTAGCCGGGCAGCCGCCAGCGCCGAGGTCTGGAACAGCGCCGCGCGGAGCGCGTCAAGCGCCAGGCCGATGTAGGCGGTGTGGAAGTTCCCGTTGTGCCAGACCGCCTGTCCAGCCACGTCGATCAGCGGGTTCTCCGCGGCCGCGTTCAGCTCGCTCGTCACGACCTGCTCGGCATGCCGGGCCGCGTCCACCGCCGGGCCGTGGACCTGCGGCAGCGCCCGGTACCCGTAGGGGTCCTGGACCCGCGGCGCGGGGCCGCTTTGACCGGCCAGCAGGCGGCGCATCACCGCGGCCACCGCCTGCTGACCCGGATGCGGACGCGCGGCGTGCACGGGCTCGGCGTACGGCTCGGCGGATGCCGCGGCGGCGAGATGAGAGAAGGCCGCGACGAGGATCGCGGCCTGCACGAGCTCGCGCAGGTCGCTGCAGGCCAGCGCGGCTTCGCCGATGGTCGCGGCGTTGCTGGAGATGAACGCCAGCGCATCGGGGGACGCCAGCGCGAAGTGCGGCGGCCGGGCCGGCTGCGGCACCCATTCCCGCTCGCCGAGCAGGCACAGCGCCGTCATCGCCAGCGCGGTGAGGTCCCCGGTGCCGATCGCCCCCCACACCGGGACGGGGACCGACAGGCCGCGGTTGATGGCGTCGGCGAGCGGGCCGAGCACCCCCGGATCCACGCCAGACCCGCCGGCCGCGATCTGGTTGACCCGTACGACGAGCATCCCGCGGCTGAGCTCGGCGGATATCAGCGGCCCGCCGCCGCCGGGGTGGCTGCGCACCAGCCGCAGACCGTGGCGAGCCGCGTCGCCGCTGCTGACCGCCGTCTCACGGTTCGCGCCCACGCCGGTCGTCCGGCCGTAGACCTCACGGCGGGCCGCCGCGTACGCGGCAACCGCCGCGGCCGCCCTGGCACGCTGCCTGCCGTCGGCGCTTACTGCGACCCGGACGGAGCGACGTGCGACCGCTGCCACATCAGCACAGGTCAACGACATCCCGTCGAGAACGAGCACAGGCTCATCCATCGAAACCACTTCTCCGCAGTCCCCAGGTGGCAGGGCCGAGAACCCGCCACTGAGGGTGGTGCGGCGCGCTGGCGCCGGCGAGCGTCCCTGATGGTCTCGACCACTACTATCACGGCGAGCGGGAGCACCGGGTCCTCGCGGTCGCCGTCCCCGGCGGGCGCCCGGCAGGCCGGTGCCGGGCCACGGTCGTGGTCGGCACGCCAAGGTCAAATCGCGCGTACATGGGGACGCTTCCGGCCGGTTTGGGGGGTCGCTGGCCGGCTGGGACGTCACTTGATCAGTGCGCCGCCACCTACCGGGCGCCGTTTACCTGCATAATGCTGGACATGCGTTTGTCCGCACGTGCCGATTACGCCCTGCGCGCTGTCATCGAGCTCGCTGCCGCCCAGGACGGTCACGTCACGGCGGATCAGCTGGCCAAGACACAGCGTATCCCCGGCAAGTTCCTTGAGGCGATCCTGACCCAGCTCGGCCGCAGCGGACTGGTGCGCAGCCGGCGCGGCCCGGACGGCGGCTTCTGGCTGGCGCGGCCGGCCGGCGAGATCTCGCTGGCCGACATCATCCGCGCGATCGACGGGCCGCTGCTTGGCGTGCGCGGCGAGCGCCCGGAGAATCTCGGTTACATCGGGGCGGCCGAGCCATTGCAGACGGTCTGGATCGCGCTACGCGCCAACGAGCGGGCGATCCTGGAGGACGTCACCATCGAGCACATCGTCTCGGGGGTGCTGCCGGACAGCGTCCGCAAGCTCGCCGAAGATCCCCGAGCCTGGGCCTGACGCAGCACGGAGTGCGGAACCTAGGGGTGCGGAACTTAGACAGGCACTTTCGCTAGACAGGCACCATGTCGGTGACGTCCGGGGCGCGCCAGCTCAGCTGGTCGAACGCCGCGCCGCCGTGCAGCGCAACCGCGTCGATCACCTGCACCTGAGGAGCCCCGAGCCGCCGGGCCTCCAAAGTGCTGAGCCGCTGGCCTACCCGGGCCGGCAGCCGCACCGGCGCGGGCGCGCCGATCGTAGCCGCGCCTACCGTGGACCTCTCCCGCATTGCCAGCTGGCGGCCGCCGGATACTCCGAGCTGCACCTGGCCGGTCGCGGGCACAGGCACGGCTGGCCGGGCCGACCCGGCAGGCGATCCTGCGGCGGGCTGGGGCTCTCTGACTCCGGTCAGCACCGGCTCGTGCTGGAGCTCGGCGAGCGCGAAGTTGTCGGACACCTCTCGCAGTACCTGCGACAGCGGCGTCCCTAGCGCCGAGCAGATCGAGCCAAGCAGCTCCGATGATGCTTCCTTCTGGCCGCGCTCGACTTCAGAGAGGTAGCCGAGGGACACCCTCGCCGCAGCCGACACCTCGCGGAGCGTGCGGCCCTGCCGCAGACGGAGCCGACGCAGCGCGTCACCGAGCAAGTGACGAAGCAGAACCATCGCCGCTCTCCCTTCCGAGGCCGGACCCTGATACCTCCACCGTACCCGCCCTCAAGGACGGTACGGGAGACCGCATAGGGGCGTGTTCACCGACGTAACAGTGTAATCATGAATTCTCTTCCCTAATCCTGCTCAGCAGCAGGCTCAGGCACTGCGCCACGGTCTGCTGCCGGATCTCGTCCCGGGATCCGCGCAGAGTCAGCGACCGCGCGGCAGCGCCGCCCGCGGCACTAGGCCCGCTGCTGACCGCGATGTAGACGGTTCCCACCGGCTGGCCGTCGGACGGATCGGGCCCGGCCACGCCGGTGGTGGCCGCACCGAACGTCGCCGCCATCAGCCGGCGTACGCCCGCCGCCATCGCCGTGGCCACGTCGGGATGCACGGCGCCATAGCGTTCCAGCAGGTCCGCGGGCACCCCGAGGATCGTGGACTTCAAATCCGTGGCGTAAGCGACGACCCCGCCGCGGAAGGCCGCAGACGCGCCGGGGACGGTGGTCAGAGCGGCGGCGAGCAGGCCGCCGGTGAGCGACTCGGCGACGGCGGCCGTCTGGCCGCGCGCGGTCAGCCGGCCGATGATCTCCGCGGCGACCTCACGCTGGCTCATGCTCCGTCTCCGGTGCCGTGGGCCTCCCCCGCTTGCCTGCTCGACGCAGCGCCTCCGGCCGGCATGATCAGCGAATTGCCGCGCGGCGGCGCGGCGACGCCGTCGCGGCGGTGGCCTCCGCCACCAGGTCGACGCCGTCCGAGCCGGTGACGGTGGCACTGACCATGTCGCCAACGGACAGGACGTCATCGGACAGCACCGTCGTGCTCCCGTCGACCTCCGGCGCCTGGTGCGCGGCCAGTCCTGAGTAGCGCCCGCCGGTGAGCGGCTCCTGGATCAGGACGTCTAGGGTTTCCCCGATGCGCTCGGCCGCCCGCTGGGCCATCAGCTCCTCGGCGAGATCCGCGAGGTCCTCGACCCGCCGGGCGATGTCGTCGGCCGCTACCTGCCCGGGCAGTGACGCCGCCTCGGTGCCGTCCTCGTCGGAGTACCCGAAGATGCCGATGGCGTCCAGGCGGGCGTCGCTGAGGAAGCGCTGCAGCTCGTCCACGTCGCCTGCCGTCTCGCCGGGGAAGCCGACGATGAAGTTGGACCGGACGCCAGCGCCGGGAGCAGCTGCCCTGATCTGGTCAAGCAGCCCGCAGAAGCGCTCACGGTCGCCGAACCGGCGCATCGCCCGCAGCACTCTCCCGCTGGCATGCTGGAAGGACAGGTCGAAGTAAGGGGCGACACCGGGGGTGGAAGTCATCACCTGCACCAGGCCCGGCCGCAGCTCGGCAGGCTGAAGGTAACTGACCCTGACCCGCTCGATGCCGGGCACGGCCGCGAGGGCGGGCAGCAGCGTCTCAAGTAGCCGCAGGTCCCCCAGGTCCTTGCCGTAAGAGGTGGAATTCTCGCTGACCAGCAGCAGCTCGCGCACTCCGCTGTCAGCAAGCCACTCGGCCTCAGCCACGAGATCCTGCGGAGGCCGGGAGACGAACGCGCCGCGGAATGCGGGGATCGCGCAGAAGCTGCACCGGCGGTCGCAGCCGGAGGCGATCTTGAGCGGGGCGACCACGTCGTTATCCAGCCTGCGCCGCATGATCCGCGGCCCCGACGCAGGGGCGACACCCGCCGGCAGGTCAGGTATACCCGAGCGCAGGCCGGCCGTGCCCGGACCAGCAGTGCCCGGGCCAGCAGTGCCCGGGCCAGCAGTGCCCGGGTCCGCCGCGGTCGCGGCGACCGTCCCGTGGCCGGGCAGGTGCGCGCCGGCGGCCGGGCGGCCGGCCGGTGAGATCGGCAGCAGCCTCCGGCGATCCCGGGGGGCGTGCGCAGGCCACCGCTGGCCGGCCAGCACGGCGTCCAGCCTGGCGGCGATGTCGCCGTAGTCGTCAAAGCTCAGGACCTGGGCCTCCGGCAGGGACTCTGCCAGCCCGGCACCATAGCGCTCGGCGAGGCACCCGGCGGCGACCACCTTCGCGCCCGCCGCCGCCGCGCCGAGCAGCTGGTCGATCGACTCTTCCTTGGCCGCCTGGATGAAGCCGCAGGTGTTGACAAGGACCACGTCGGCCACTTCCCCGCCGTCGTCGGCACCAGCCCCCTCGGCGAGCGTCCAGCCGGCCGCATCGAGCCGCGCGGCCAGTTCCTCTGAGTCGACCTCGTTGCGGGCGCAGCCGAGCGTGACGAGGCTGACCGTACGCCCCTTCTGGCCTGCGCTTCGCGGACTTGACACACCGGCAGACTACGGTAACCGGACCCGTGCAATGCGCGCGATGGGCAGCGAGGCAGGCTGGCTGGGCCGACGAGAGGTCACGGCCGACGAGCGGCCACTGTCAGCCCGATGTCCGCCTGCCCGGCCCGAGGCTCAACGTGACCGGCTGGCCGGACGGACCGGGTGTGCCGAGGTTCTTGCCGTTCACGGTCAACGCGATCCCGCCGGGATTGCCTAGCACCAGGCTGACCGCCCGGTGCTCGGTCCAGCTCTCGTCGGTGCCGCCGTCGACGGTCCCGCTAAAGATCACCCGGCCGCTCGCGGTGGTGAGCTGGACCCAGCAGTCCTCGACAGCGGCAAGGTGGATCACCACGGCCCGGGCTGCGGCGGCCGACTGGTGCGCGACCGGGGACGGCTGCGGCGACTTCCCTGAGGTGTGCTTCGAAACCGGCCGGGCGGATCCTTGCCCAGCCACCGACGAGACGCCGGACGAGTGCCACGCCTGGTACGCCACGAAGCCGATGATGAGCGCCAGCGCCAGCGCCATCGCAGCGCTCCAGTTGGGCTTGCGGCCTTCCTTCAGCTTGATCGGCGTCGACGGATCGAAGACGTCCGCGGCGGTGATGGCGTGCGGTGCCCCGTGCGCCGAGTCGTACTCCCGGACGAGCACTTCCGGGTCTGCGCCGACGGCACGGGCGATGCTGCGGATATGCCCCCGGGCATAGAAATCGCCGCCGCACGCAGAGTAGTCGCCCCGCTCGATCCCCCGGATGATGGTCTCCCTGATGCAGGTCTGCTGGCTGACCTGCGTAATGGTGAGACCGGCCTCGCGGCGCTGCGCCACCAGCGCGTCACCGATGCTCACGCGGCGCCTCCGCTGCTCTGTCGCACTGCGTGCCGCCCGGGGGTGCGGGTAGCAGTTAGCTGGAATTATGATCCCTGCGTGCAGGTTCCGTTACCAAGTGTAGACAGCATCACACCGGGTCGCGAGGACCGGCGCGACATGCCGGCGGATCGTTATCCGGTTCTCGGGGAGACGGTTTCCCTGGCCGGCGTCAGCCGGCTGACCTGCCCCGCATCGAGCCGATGAGTTCCGCCAGCTGGTCGGGCTTGACCAGCACGTCCCTGGCCTTGGATCCTTCGCTCGGCCCGACCACGCCGCGGCTTTCCAGCAGGTCCATCAGCCGCCCGGCCTTCGCGAAGCCGACCCGCAGCTTGCGCTGCAGCATCGAGGTGGAGCCGAACTGGGTGCTGACGATCAGCTCGGCCGCCTGGACAAGCAGTTCCAGGTCGTCCCCGATCTCCGCGTCGGTCTCCCGCTGGCGGCCTTCCGGTACCCCGACGTCGTCGCGGTAGGACGGCTCTGCCTGCCGCTTGCAGTGCGCGACGACGTCACGGATCTCCTTCTCGGTGACGAACGCGTTCTGCAGCCGCATCGGCTTGCTCGCCCCCATCGGCAGGAACAGCGAGTCGCCCTGGCCGACGAGCTTCTCCGCGCCCGGCTGGTCCAGGATGACCCTGCTGTCGGTCAGGCTGGAGGTCGCGAAGGCGAGCCGGGACGGCACGTTGGCCTTGATCAGGCCGGTGACCACGTCGACGCTCGGCCGCTGGGTGGCCAGCACGAGGTGGATCCCGGCGGCGCGGGCCAGCTGGGTGATCCGGACGATCGCGTCCTCCACGTCGCGCGGCGCGATCATCATCAGGTCCGCCAGCTCGTCGACGATCACCAGCAGGTACGGGTACGGCAGGTACACCCGCTCGCTGCCCGGCGGCGCGGTGACCTTCCCCGCCCGCACCGCCTTGTTGAAGTCGTCCAGGTGCCGGAACCCGGACGCGGCCAGGTCGTCGTAACGGCGGTCCATCTCCCCGACCACCCACGCCAATGCGTCCGCCGCCTTCTTCGGGTTCGTGATGATCGCCGTGATCAGGTGCGGAATCCCGGCGTAGGCCGCCAGCTCCACCCGCTTCGGGTCGATCAGGATCATCCGCACCTCCTCCGGCGCCGCCCGCACCAGGATCGAGGTGATCAGCCCGTTGATGCAGGTCGAGTTGTGCGTGGGGATGCAGGACCGGCTCGCCAGGTACAGGCGGCTGGGGCTGTCGACCTCGATGCAGCGAACCGGAACGGACCCGACTGCCCGCACGTCCACGATGTACCGCTGCCGCGCCGGGCCGGCCGACTTGATCGCGCCTTGCTGTGCCAGCTTGCGGTTCAGCCGAAATACTGGCTCGTGCGGCCTGAATGCCACGCTGTAGGCCACCGACGTACGCTGGCTGCGGCCCCGGCACGGCTTCGCTCGCAACGTGGCCTTGAAGCCCAGCCCAAGCACTAGGTCCAGGGCGTCGCGGGCGAGCCGCTCGTTCGTGAGGGAAAGGACAACCGCACCACCGCTCCCGCAGTGCCCGTCCGTGTCAAGCAATCCCGCGAGCAAGGCGCGCCGTTGTCCGACCGAGGTCCTCAGATACAGCTCTGGGATGTGCTTATTGCCGAGCAGGTCAAGCTCTCGCAACCGGCTCATGAAGCCGGTGCGTGACTGGTGCCACGCCGAGCCGGCGTCCCGCTCCGCTATTCCGTACTGCAAAAGCGCCTTGTGCTTGGTCACCGCGTAGCCATCGGCGCCGACAGCGTCGATGATCTGCTGGTCGGCACAGGTGATGCGAGCGCCGTTCGAGTGGCCGTCGCCGAGCCACGCGCCCAGAGTGTACGGCGCCACTGGAAGATCGCGCTCTGGGTAGTCGAGCGGCCCGCAGACTGCGATGGAGTGGTTCGCCCTTCTTGGCGCGCGCAGCGTGGCGGCGATCTCGGCAGTGGTGATCGGCTCGTGACCGGAATGGCGCCGGTGACCGGCGCCGGCTGGGTTACTGACGCGCTCGGCCAGCGCCTTGTAAACCAGGTGCCGTGAGTAGGTGGGGGTCCAGAACGAGACCTCGCGCCCGTTACGCTGGTAACTGGACCGGCGGTTGCGGCCCTCATGCGGGAGCCATTTGACGAGACCGTACAGCACGTTCCGGAACTGCTCGCCGACGTCAGCGAGCACTTCCGCCGTCATAATGAGGCGGTCCGGCTCGCTCAGCACTACCGCGGCCTGCGCGCTCACATGGGCCACAGCTGCGGCCGGCCAGTAGGGCACCCCCCGCGCAGGCCTCCCGCGCTGCCGACGGCCGGCCGCCGTCTGGGTCTGCCACCGGTGCTCCGCGTCGGCCACGATCACGGTGCCGTCGGAGAACTCGACCTCGTAGCATGGGCGGCCGTGCATGACGGGGGTGGCAGCGATCACCGCGCAACGGTGACCGCGCTCATCGAAGACCTCATCGCCCGGCTGGATCTCGCCCATCGTGGTCCAGCCGGCCGGCGTGGGGACGGGCGTGTCGAGCGCCAGCGCCTTCCCGGCGCCGGTCGCGCCGGCGATCAGCATGTGCGGCATCTTGGCGATATTGGCTACCACCGTCCGGCCCTCGACGTCCTTGCCGAGCGCCACCACCATCGGGTGGTGATCGGCCATGGCCACCGGCGAGCGCAGCACGTCGCCCAGGCTGACGATCTCCCGGTCGGTGTTGGGGATCTCCACGCCGATCGCGGACTTGCCCGGGATCGGCGACAGGATCCGCACATCCGCGCTCTTCACCGCGTAGGCGATATTCCTGGACAGCGCCGTGACCCGCTCGACCTTGACGGCGGGGCCGAGCTCGATCTCGTACCTGGTGACCGTCGGGCCCCTGGTGAAGCCGGTCACGTGCGCATCCACCTCGAACTGCTCAAGGACGACCGACAGGGCCTCCACCATCGCGTCGTTGGCGCGAGTCCTGGCCTTAGGAGCCGAGCCAGGCTTGAGCAGTGCGGCCGGTGGCAGCGTATAGCTGGAGTCGCTCGCGCCGGCCAGGGTGAGCTGCTCGGTCTTCTTCGATGCCTGGCCGCTTCCCGGCGAAGCCGGCGCCAGCCCGGCCTGCGCGGCATCGCCGGCCCCCGTCCCTGCGCCAGCCGGGCCATCTTCCTGGCCGGCCCAGGGATCACGCCAGGATGCCTCCGGCGCTCCCGCCCGGCCGGCCCCGGGTCCTGGCTGCCCGGTCGGCGGGGCCGGCGGCGGCCCGAACAGCAGCGCATCGGGCACCGGCTCGTCGTCCCCGGCAGAGTGCGCGGTCACCGCGGAGGGGGCCTGCCTGCCGTCGGCCCGCGGGGGGACGGCGCCACGGGCAAGGGTGCCGCCGAGCAGCGGGGTGTCGTAAGGCCGCTGGTGCTCACCGGCCTCGATCGCCTGGTTGCGCCTGCGCCCGGCTCTCGGCAGCTGCCAGTGCGGCAGGCCAGCCGCGTCGCCGGCCACGTCGCCGTCGCCGGCCTTGCCGCCACGGCGCGCGAAGCCATGCAGCTCAGCGAGCCGGCCTGGCACCCGGTGCAGCGGTGTGCCCGTGATGACCAGCAGCCCGAAGCCGGTGAGGAGAGCGAGCAGCGGCGCTGCGGCCCAGGGCGTGACCGCCGCGACGAGCGGCGCCGACGCGAAGAACCCGATGAGGCCGCCTGCGGCGCGCATCGCCGCCGCCCCGTCCGCTGGCCGGGGCGTGCCGTTGGCGATGTGCACCAGGCCGAGCGCCCCGACGATGAGCGCGGCCCAGCCGATCACCACGCGCGCCGTCTCGGCGTTCCGGTCCGGATGCCGCAGCAGCCGCCAGGCGAGCAGCGCGAGCAGAATCGGCACGGCCCAGGCGCCGACGCCGAACGCGCCCCTGACGACGGCGGCCAGCAGGTGGCCCACCGGGGTGCCAAGGCGCCACCACGCCGCCGCCGCCGAGATGATCGCCGCGCCGAGGACGGCCAGGCCGAGCCCGTCCCTGCGATGGGCCGGGTCGAGATCCCGCGCGCTGCGGCCGAACGCCCTGGTGGCGTAACCGGCGGCATGCGCGACCGCCATCCAGGCGGCCGCGATGACCTTGCCGAGCCAGCTGATCAAGATCACGATCGGGTTGGCGGGCGGCGGCGGGCGGCGGCTGTTCTTGCCTGAATATCCGTTACGGCTGCCACCGCGACGCTGATCCCGGCGCGCGGCAGGCCGGCGGTTGTTCCGGGCCGCGCCGCCCTTAGCGCCCTTGCCGCTGCCCTGCCCGCCCTTGCCAGCGCCCAGCGGGCGCTTTTCGCTGCTCGCCGAGCGGGCACGGCCGGATGTCCCACCTTGCGGGCGGGAGGTACTCCTGGGCGCACGGGTGGCCATGATGACCAAAGTAGCCAGCGTTTTGCCCGGAGGCGGGGATGCTAGCGGCGTGTCGGCCCGGGAATGATACCTAGCGTTTGCCACCTCAGCGAAGAAGCCGACGGCGTGTCGGGCAGCGAATGGTAGCGATCATCTGCCGCACTGCAAGAACGCGGCAGCGGGCTACGATGGGCCGGCCGCGGCATGGCCCCGCGCCATGGCGGGCCGGCCGGCCGCTGCCGACGTCGAGGAGAGGGCGGTGCGATCGTGACCATCGAGCGGATGAACCCGCCGGGCCTGGCCAGGCCATCCGGCTTCTCGCACGCAGTCGTGGCGACCGGCAGCCGGCTGGTGTTCCTGGCCGGCCAGACGGCAACCGACGTCACCGGCACGGTCGTCGGCGACACCGTGACACGCCAGTTCGAGCTGGCGCTCGCCAACCTGCTGGCAGCACTGCGCGCCGCGGGCGGCTCGGCGGAGCACCTGGCCAGCCTGACCATCTACGCGGTGGACCTCGGCGACTACCGGGCACACGGCAAGGAGATCGGCCAGGCCTGGCAGCGGCTGGCCGGCCGGGAGTACCCGGCGATGGCGGCTGTCGGCGTCACCAGGCTCTGGGATCCCGCGGCGCTCGTCGAGATTCAGGGCTACGCAGTCGTCCCTGAGCCCGCCCTGGCCAGCGCAGCCAGGCTTAGACCTCGATCAGCACCGGGATGATCATCGGGCGGCGCCGGTAGTTCTCGTTCACCCAGCGGCCTGCCGTCCTGCGGACCAGCTGGGTCAGCTGGTATACGTCGTTGATCCCGTCGGCGGCTGCCCGGGCCAGCGCCTCCTCCAGCCGCGGCCGGACCTCCTCGAAGGCCGCGTCATCGATACCGGAGCCGCGGGCGTGGATCTCCGGCCCGGCGACCATCTTGCCGGTCGTCGAGTCGATCACGATGACTACGGAGAGGAACCCCTCCTCGCCGAGGATCCGCCGGTCCTTCAGCGACGTCTCGGTCACCTCGCCGACCGACAGCCCGTCCACGTAGACGTAGCCGCAGGGCACGGCGCCCACGACCGAGGCCTGCCCGTCGATCAGGTCGACTACGACGCCGTCCTCGGCGATCACGATGTTCTTCTCCGGGACGCCGGTGCGGGCCGCGAGTTCCGCGTGCGCCTTGAGGTGCCGCCACTCGCCGTGCACAGGGATGAAGTTCCCGGGCCGGACCAGGTTCAGCACGTACAGCAGCTCGCCGGCCGGCGCATGGCCGGAGACGTGCACGAGCGCGTTCCCCTTATGCACCACTCGCGCGCCGAGCCTGGTCAGGTCGTTGATGATCCTGGACACGGCCGTCTCGTTGCCGGGCACCAGCGACGAGGCCAGCACCACGGTGTCGCCCTCGGCGATCCTGATCGGGTGGTCCCGGCCGGCCATCCTGGACAGCGCCGACATCGGCTCGCCCTGTGATCCGGTGGAGATCAGCACGATCTGCTCGGGCGGCAGCTCCTCGGCGTCCTTCATATCCACGATCAGGCCGCCGCGCACCGACGGAATCTTCAGGTAGCCGAGATCGCGCGCCACGCCCATGTTCCGCACCATCGACCGGCCGACCAGCGAGACCTTGCGCCCGTGCGCCGCAGCGGTGTCGAGCACCTGCTGCACGCGGTGCACGTGGCTGGAGAAGCAGGCCACGATGATCCGCTGCTCGGCGGCTCCGAAGACCTCGGCCAGCACCGGCGCGATGTCCCGCTCGCTGGTGACGATGCCAGGGACCTCGGCGTTCGTGGAATCAGCCATCAGCAGATCGACGCCCTCGGCGCCAATCCGCGCGAACCCCCCAAGATCGGTCAGCCTGCCGTCGAGCGGCAGCTGGTCCATCTTGAAGTCGCCGGTGTGCAGGACCACCCCGGCGCTGGTGCGGATACCGACCGCGAGCGCATCGGGGATGGAGTGATTGACCGCGA
>Ga0302184_10002248_pt1 | contig 12272 bp, 8 predicted proteins | sample I_Palsa_N3_3_FD_200233 | JGI IMG/M metagenome (GOLD analysis project Ga0302184, IMG submission 200233) | Peat permafrost microbial communities from Stordalen Mire near Abisko, Sweden - I_Palsa_N3_3 | ecosystem: Environmental > Terrestrial > Soil > Palsa > Peat permafrost | place: Sweden: Abisko...
AGAGCTCCACCACCACATCGAGCAGCACGTCAAAGGCGCCCGAGCCGCGCGCCACCTCACCGTAGAGGGCGCCGTGCGCCTTGACCGAACGCACCGTCGTGCCCAGGGCGGTCGCGACCTCGACGAGCGCGCCGATCTGTCCGGTGAGCGATGCCGTCAGCGCACGGGCCGACATCTCCATCGGCCGCCGGCCGAAACCGTCACGATCGGGGTAGGAGGGATGGGCCCCGACGCGTACCCCGCAGGCCATGGCCGCCTGCACCGTCGCCCGCATCGACGCGGGGTTCCCGGCGTGCCCGCCACAGGCGATGTGTGCCGAGGTGACCATGCCCAGCAGCGCGCGCTCGACCGCGATGCCGGCGTCGTCGCTCGCTTCGCCGACATCGGCGTTGAGGTCGACGGCACGCCGCTCACCCGGCACGGAGATCGTCCACCACCACGCCGTCGCGGAAGATCACCCGTTGGTTCCGGCGCGTCGGCACGCGGGCGCCTCCCATGATCGTTCCCGTGACGTTGAGGGGATCCGCTCCCGCCACTATTCGCTGTTCTCCGCTCGGGGGGCGGCGATGCACCTTCACAAGCTCCTCGGCCGCCTCGGGCAGTGCGTACTGCTCACCGGAGAGCCCGACGACGAAGCGACCGCCGAGCGCGACGCCGCGCGCTTCGAGCCGGCGCAACGCACACACCACCTCGCGCCAGGGAACGCGGAACGACTCACGTCCCCACACCTCCCAGGCCACCACCCCCCAGCGTGCCAGCAGCTGCCAGGCCACCGCCTCGGCCAGCTCCTCGTTGGCCGGCATCGTCAGGCCGCCCCCGGCGTCGGTGTCGCGGTGCTCGTCCTCACCGACGGGCAGGAGCGACCAGCGCCCCTCCCCGATGCCCATGCCCGCCGGTGCACGGCGGCGGCCCAGGCCCGGTCGGCCGATGCCTGCCCTCCCTGTCCCCCCCCGGCCGGAGGGCTGCCGGTAGGTGCGCGTGCGCCACCGGTCGCGTGCCGAAAGCAGCGACCGGACGGCCGAGAAGGCGTCGGCCGTCACGATCCCCCGGGCCACCAGGTCCCACAGCCCCTCGTCCACCTCGGCCGGGAGCCGCCCGGCCAGCGGCGCGAGCTCCGGCCGGAAGCAGGCGCCGCGGACCCGCAGGGCGGCCAGCACGTCGGCCGCCGCGCCGACCTCGGGCTCCGATGCCACGGCGTCCCCCCGCACGGCGCGCATCATCTGCGGCAGGTCCTCGCGGAGAACGAAGGCCAGCGGGGTGGCCGGCGACGGCGTCCCGGTGCGGCCGGCCCGCTCGGGTCGCGGGGTCAGGCGCCCCCAGACGACCTCACCCGAGAGGCAGAGCTCATCGAGCCAGCGGGTGTCGTAACCCTCGACCCGCGCCGGGAGGATATGCGCTTCCCACTCCACCGCCGGTGCCTCTATCCCTTGCAGCTGCTCGAGCACCTGCAGCAGGCCGGCTCGGCCTTCGACCCGGGTGGAGGGCGTGGCGTGCTGCCAACCGAGCAGAAACCGAACGAAGTCGCTGATGGGCACCGGGTCAACCAACCCCCGGCGACGCTGGCGGCTGGCCCCGTGCAGGCGGACGAGTAGATGGCGGGCACACCAGCAGCCGTCGGGGAGTTCGATGGCCGACCCGCGCGCCTCGAGGCGGGCCAGCGCCGTGCGCGCCCGTGCCTCGCTGACCGGGGCCCCCCGCGGCGCTCCGGCCGGCAACGGCCCCTCCGAGGTGAGCTCGGACACCGAGACAGGCCCGGAGAGCTGGAGATGGCCACTCACGCAGGACGCCGCCGCCTCGTCGTCGTCCCGGAGAGACGACGCCTCGGCACTCCGTTCGGTGGCCACCCAACTCCCACCGAGCACGGTGGCTCGCCCATCGGCGACAAGGGCGTCGAACCACGTCGACCACTCGGGCACCGGTCGACACGCCACCAGCGAGAGGAGCAGATCGTGCAGCTCGTCGGGATGGCGCGGCTGCGGCCGCACCTGCTCGAGCACCAGGGCCACGGCGTCGGGATCGAGCGCTCCCAGCTCGGTCGCCGGCACCGGGAGCCCATCCGGTCCCAGCGCGCCCAGTCCCCGGCGCAACGACAAAGCCCGCGTACGGCGCTCTTCGAGCGGAGCGCCGTCGAGGAAGGTGAACGGGCGACCGCTCAGGATCCCGTGGGACAACGGCGAAGGCTCCGACGACTCGACGGTGTGCACGGCGATGGCGCCCGACTCCACCTTCGACCACAGATCGACGAGGCCCTCCACCGAGAGACCCTCGTGCAGGCAGTCGTGGACGGTCTGGCGCACGAGCACGTGGTCGGGCACCACCGCCGGGCCGGGAGAAGCGTTCTCCTGGCACGCGGCCAGCGAGGGCCACACCGCGGCCAGAAGGTCGTCCGCTTCCATCCGCTGGAGGTGGATCGGACGGCGCTTCCCCCCACGCTGGCGCGGCAGGACCAGGGCCCGGTTCAGGTTCCAACGCCAGCGGGCCGCCAACATGGGATGGGGCAGCACGGCCTGCGTCAACACCTCGGCGGCACGATCGGCCGACAGCATGGACCGCACGCTCGTGAGGGGAAAACTGTGCTGGGGGCCGAGCGAGAGCACCACGGTGTCATCGTCCGCGGCAGCCTGGAGCTCGAAGTCGAAGGACACGCAGAACCGCTTGCGCAGGGCCAGGCCGAGGGCACGGTTGACACGCCCACCGAACGGGGCGTGCACGATGAGCTGTGTGCCCTCGCTGTCGTCGAAGCAGCGCTCCACCACGATGCGTTGGCGGGTGGGCAGGTAGCCCAGCGCGGCCAGGCCGGCGGCACAGTAGGCCACCACCTGTTGCGCCACGTCCATCGATACCCCGGCGCGTCCCATGACCAACCGGCGGGCCGCGTCGCCATCCGGCGCCCGCAGCAGCGGCTCGAGCTCTGCACGCAGGTCGCTGACCGCGGCCGAGAGCTCGGCCGTGCGGGCCGGAGCCTCCCCCAGCCAGAAGGGCACGGTGGGCGGGAGATCGCCGGCATCGTGCACCCGCACCGTGCCGACCTCGACCTTGGCCACCCGCCACGAGTGTGTCCCCAAGAGGAAGATGTCGCCGGCGGTCGCTTCCACGGCGAAGTCCTCATGCACCGACCCCACGGTGACGCCGTCGGGATCGAGGACCACGCGGTAGTCGCCGGTCTCGGGGATGGCACCGCCGCTGGTCAGCGCGGCGAGACGCGCCCCGCGACGGGCCCGCAGGCGACCGTTGACCGCATCATGGTGCAGGTGGGCCCCGCGACGGCCCCGGCCCGTCTCGACGCCCCAGCTGACCAGCGCCACCGTGTCGTCGAAGTCCCGGCGCGAGAGCTCGGCGTACGGGGCGGCCCGCCGGGCCATCTGCCACAAGGCCTCGACATCGCACTCCTCGACCGAGGCGGTTTCGGCGACCAGTTGCTGGGCCAGGACGTCGAGCGGGGCGACCGGTGGTTCCAGCACGTCGAGCCGTCCGTCACGGACGGCGGCCAGTAGCGCCGTGCACTCGAACAGCTCGTCGCGGGTCATCGGATAGAGACGGCCCGCCGGCACTCCGTCCCGCTGGTGGTTGGCCCGGCCGACCCGTTGGAGGAAGGTACCGATGGCGCGCGGCGATCCGATCTGGCAGACCAGCTCCACCGGACCGACGTCGATCCCCAGCTCCAAAGAGGCCGTGGCCACCAGGGCGCGCAGGTCGCCGGCCCGCAACCGGGTCTCGACGACCCGCCGGCGCGCCGCGGAGAGACTGCCGTGGTGGGCGGCCACCTGCAGGGACGCATCCACCCCCGCCGCGCCTGTGCCCACGTCGGTGTGGTCCGCACTTCCCAACCGCTCGGCCAGCTGGTGGGCGACCCGCTCGGCCATCTTGCGAGTGTTGACGAAGATCAACGTCGTGCGGTGCTCCCGCGTGTGCGCGGCGATGCGGTCGAGGATGTCGGAGAACTGACCACCGCTGGCCACTGCTTCCAACTCGCTGTCGGGGAGCTCGATCGCCACGTTGAGGCTGCGGCTGTGACCGCAGTCGACGATCACCGTCGGCGGGCGGTCCCCGTGCACGCCGGAGAGGAGGCGGGCCACCACGTCGAGCGGGCGCTGGGTGGCCGAGAGGCCGATGCGCTGCAGCCGCCCACCGTTCGCGGTGACCAGGCCGTCGAGCCGCTCCAGGCTCAGGGCCAGGTGGCTGCCCCGCTTGTCCCGGGCCAGGGTGTGCACCTCATCGACGATCACGGTGCGCACGCCGCGCAGCATGGCGCGCGACGCCGGCGCGGTGAGCAGGAGGTAGAGCGACTCGGGCGTCGTCACCAGGAGGTCCGGGGCGTTCTTGCGCATGGCGGCCCGCTCGGCGGGCGGGGTGTCACCGGTGCGGACGGCGACGCGCAGCCCGGGGTCGGCGTAGCCCAGGCGCGCCGCCTCCTCCCGGATCTCGCCCAGGGGAACGTGGAGGTTCTCGTGGACGTCGACCGCCAGGGCGCGGAGCGGCGAGATGTAGAGCACCTCGGGGAGCCCGCCGCGGTGCGACCCGGCGTCGGCGGCCCGGTAGGCGGCGTCGATGGCCACCAGGAAACCGGTCAACGTCTTGCCGGTCCCGGTCGGCGAGGCGACCAGGACGTCCCTTCCCGCGGCGATGTGGGGCCACGCCGCCGCCTGCGGTGCGGTGGGGCCCTCCGGAAAGCGCCGGGCGAACCAGCCGGCCACCGCCGGGTGGAACGCACCGCTCAGCACGGGGTCGGTCACGCCTCTATTTCACCAGGACGGTGTGACGAAGGCACGCGCTCTCACTCACCGAGGGTCGGGGGGAGGTCCCGATCCGCAGCCGTCGTGTCGGCAGCCGTCGTGTCGGCAGCCGTCGTGTCGGCCGCCGTGCCTGTGCCTGTGCCCGTGGCCGTAGCCGTGCCCGTGGTCTTGCCCTGCTGGCGCTGGACCCAGGCCGCCCGGCCGGCGCGGTCCCGCCGGATCGCCCACGTGATGACGATCACCACGAGGGTCAGCAGCGCGAGGACGAATATCCCGAAGAGGATGTCGAACGGCACGTTCGACGCCAACATCGTGAGCGGTGCCGGCGACCCGTGCGCGGAGGGGGCGAGGCTCATACCACCAGCCAGGGTAGAGCAGCCTGCGAAGGGCGATGTCACAGCGGTCCGGCACCATTGGCCCATGGTCCTCGTGACTCCCCACGCACCGGCGCCCGACGAGGTTCTGGCGCTCCTGCGCATGGGATCGGACCGCCGTCCCCGTTTCGACCCGGAGCTCGCCGGTGGCTTGCGGGCCTGGTTGGAGGACGGGGCCGCCGAACTCGTGGCGGCCCGCGGGGAGGATGCGCCGCCTCTGCACCTCGGCCCGCGTCTCCTGTGGCGAGATCAGGATGTGGCGGCCGACGCGCCCCCGGGGGATCGTCGCGAGGGGCCGGCGGCGTCCCCCTACCCGATCGAACTGGTGGAGTCGTGCCTCGTCCGGGCTCTCTTCCGCCAGCTGGTCACCTGCGGGCGCATCGGGGACCCGCTCGCCGACGCCCTCGACGCCCTACGCGTCGAACCGGGCCGGGGCGCCATGGTGCGCCACGTCGGGGAGATGCCCGGTGAGGCGAAGGCCGCGCTCTCTGCCTCCCTGTCCAGCCACGTCGCCCAGCTGGTGAACCTGACTCCCCGGTTCGCGGCGGGATGGTTGCCGCGCACCAACGACCGCGTGGCGATTCCACTGGCCGGCGGGAGGGTGGTGCTGTGCGGCACGTTCGACCTGCTCGTCGGTGCGCCGGTTCCCGGCACCGCCACCCTGTGCGCCCTCGGGGTGGCGACCGGCGGCCGTTGGGCCCCGGCCCGTGCCGCGCTGCACTACCTCGCCCTGCTCGAGATGGTCCGCAGCGGCGTGCCACCGTTCCGTGTCGCGCTCATCCACACGGCGGCCGGTCGCTACGGAGTCGAAGACGTGCTCGAGGAGCATCTCCGAGCGGTCGTGTCCCACATCGTCGGGCGACTCGCCCTCCTCGCGAGGACCAGTGCCTGAGCGGTCGACGTCGAGCGTGTCGGCGGAGACGCCATCCGCTCCCCCCACGGGCAGCCTCCGCCCCCTCAGCGTGCACCTCCTCGGCCCGGTGGATCCGCTCGTGGCCGCTCGCGCGGTCGCCGCCCGCGAGGCGGCCCAAAAGATCCCCCGGGTGCTCGCCGACCTGGCCGCCTCGCGGTCGGTCGGTCGGTCGCTTCGCCTCACCGACCACGACGTGCGGACGGCGCTCTCGTCGAGCGCCGGTCGCTCCCCCTCGACCCCGTTCGCCTGGTCGGCCCGCACGGCCCGGCGAGGTCTGGGGCTGGCCGCCGTCCGCTCCCTGGTGGCCGGAGAGGCGCGCACACCCACCGAAGGCGCGCGGCAGGCCATCACCGGGGCGATCCGTTCGGTGCGGGAGGGGAGCCGGGCCAGCTCGGCCATGGACCGGTGGCTGGCCGGGTTGCCCGGCCCCGGGCTCGCCGTCGTGCAGGCCGAGGCCGTCACCTGGGCCACCCGCCTGTGGTCCGCACTCGACTGGAGCGCCTTCGGCCCGGCACCGGTCATCGGTCGGGACCGCTGGTGGAACAGCCCCCACTCCTCCCTCCTGGCCGTTCGCAGCCGCGCCGAGGTTCGCTCGGTCGTCGTGGACCGCGACGAGAACCCGTTCTCGGTCCACCTGGTCGTGCTGGGCGGCTCCCGGCGTCCCAGTGTCAGAGCCGAGCTCAGCGTGGTGGCGATGGTGGAGGCCGTGCAGGCCCCCCGTTCGCTCCCACCAGGTCGGATCGTGGGGTGGTGGCCGGACTCCGGGCACACGGTCACGGTCGAAGTGGACAGAGCCGCGCTCGACGTGGGGGTCGAGGCGGTCGCTCACACCCTGGCCTCGGCGGAGGCCGATCCTGTGGTGTCCGAGGGGGTGGCGAGGGCTGCGGCCTGAACCCACCCCGGCCTCGCCTATCGTTGTAGCCCCCATGCAGAACCGAGACGACATCAGGAACGTGGCCATCGTGGCCCACGTCGACCACGGCAAGACGACGTTGGTCGACGCCATGCTGCGCCAGACGGGCGCGTTCGGTGCGCACCAGGAGATGACCGACCGCGTCATGGACTCGGGCGACCTCGAGCGTGAGAAGGGCATCACCATCCTGGCCAAGAACACCGCCGTGCGCTGGGGCGGGGTGAAGATGAACATCGTCGACACCCCCGGCCACGCCGATTTTGGTGGCGAGGTCGAGCGTGGCCTGACCATGGTGGACGGCGTCCTTCTCCTGGTCGACGCCTCGGAGGGGCCGCTGCCCCAGACGCGCTTCGTGCTCCGTAAGGCCCTCGAGGCCCGGCTGCCGGTGGTCCTGGTCATCAACAAGGTGGACCGGCCCGATGCGCGTATCGCCGAGGTGGTGGACCAGGTCGAGGAGCTGTTCTTGGACCTCGACGCCGACGAGCACCAGATCTCCTTCCCCATCCTCTACTCCAACGCGCGGGCCGGCTGGGTGAGCACCGAGCGGGGCGCCGTGGGCACCGACGTCGCGCCGCTCTTCCAGGCCATCATCGACCACGTCCCGGCGCCGCAGTTCGACGAGCACGCGCCGACCCAGGCGCTGGTCTGCAACCTGAGCGCCTCGCCGTACGTCGGTCGGCTGGCCGTCTGCCGTGTCTACAACGGCGAGCTCACCAAGGGCGGCACCATCGCCTGGTGCAAGATCGACGGGACGATCGAGAAGGCCAAGATCACCGAGATGTACGTAACCGAGTCCCTCGAGCAGGTGCCGGCCGAGTCCGTGGGCCCCGGCGAGATCGTCTCCATCGCCGGTCTGTCCGAGGTCACCATCGGCGAGACGCTGGCCGACGCCGACAATCCCATCGCCCTGCCGGCCATCACCGTCGACGAACCAAGCCTGGCCATGACCATCGGCATCAACACGTCGCCCCTGTCGGGCACCGACGGGACCAAGCTGACGGCTCGCCTCCTCAAGAACCGGCTCGACGCCGAACTGGTGGGCAATGTGGCCATCCGGGTCGCCCCGACGGCGCGGCCGGACATGTGGGAGGTCCTGGGGCGGGGCGAGCTGCAACTCGCCGTCCTCGTCGAGACCATGCGGCGGGAGGGATTCGAGCTGACCGTGGGCAAGCCACAGGTGGTGACCCGCGAGGAGGACGGCACGCTACTCGAGCCGGTCGAGCTGGTCTCCATCGACGTGCCCGACGACTACCTGGGGGTGGTGACCCAGCTGCTGGCGCTGCGCAAGGGCACCATGACCGAGATGGTCAACCACGGAACGGGGTGGGTCCGTCTCGACTACCGGGTGCCGGCCCGCGGTCTCATCGGCTTCCGCACCGAGTTCTTGACCGAGACGCGGGGCACCGGGGTGCTGCACCACATCTTCGACGGGTGGGCGCCATGGCACGGCGAGCTCAAGACGCGTCGCAACGGATCGATGGTTGCCGATCGGCGGGGACTCACCACCACGTTCGCACTGATGAACCTGCAGGAGAGGGGCACGCTCATCGTGGGCCCGGGCGAAGACGTCTACGAGGGCATGGTGGTCGGAGAGAACGCACGCCAGGACGAGATGGATGTCAACCCGACGAAGGAGAAGAAGTTGAACAACATCCGCTCGTCGACGGCCGAGGAGTTCGAACGGTTGACGCCGGTGATGAACTTCTCGCTCGAGCACGCGCTGGAGTTCATTTCCGAGGACGAGTGTGTGGAGGTTACGCCCAAGGTCGTCCGCCTGCGCAAGGTCGTTCTCTCCCAGGCCGATCGGGGTCGCCAGCGGGGTCGCCAGCGCGACCAGAACGCGGCGGACGCCCGCCGCTAGGGCTGCCCGGCCCGGGCCCGTGGGCGATCTCTCCTAGCATGCAGAACCTGGAGGGATGGCAGAGCGGACAAATGCGCAGCTCTTGAAAAGCTGTGAGGTGCAAGCCTCCGTGGGTTCGAATCCCACTCCCTCCGCGTACCCGTGACCAGCCAGCCTTCAGCCGCCCCAGCCGACGGCGGCGCGCAGGCCGGACAGCCACTCGTCGGCGGCCTGCCATGCTTCGTCAGCTTGCCGGCGCTGTTCGGCGCCGTGGGCCCCCGCGGCGGGGTAGGACCCGAGGAACTTGACCCCCGCCAGGCTGGCGTGCAGGTCGCGCAGGCAGTCGCCGATCACCTCGTCGCCTATGTGACCGTTCAGGTCGATCACGAAGCAGTAGTCGCCGAGGCTCTGCTTGGTCGGTCGTGACTCGAGCTTGGTCAGGTTGATGTTGCGCGCCGCGAACTGCCCGAGGATGCCGTGCAGGCTGCCGGGGTGGTCGGCCCGCTGGAAGCACACGATGCTCGTCTTGTCGTGGCCGGTGGGCTTGGGCACGTGCGAGCGGGCCACGGCGACGAACCGCGTCTGGTTCTCCGGGTGATCCTCCACGTCTTCGGCCAGGATGGCCAGGCCGTAGCGCTCCGCCGCCAGGCGCGGCGCGATGGCGGCGACGTTCGGGGCGCCGGACTCACCGAGCAGGCGGGCGGCGTCGGCGGTGGAGTTGGCCGCCACCTGCTCGGCGCCGGGAACCTGGCGAGCCAGGTACTTCTGGCACTGGGCCAGCGCGTGGGGGTAGGACGACACCCGCTCTATCTGGCTGATCAGGGTGCCCGGCTTGGCCATCAGATGGAGGTGGATGTCCATCACGACCTCGCGCTGAATGTAGAGGTCGACGTCGAAGATGAGGCCGTCGATCGTCGCGCTGACGGTGCCCTCAATGGCGTTCTCAATCGGAACGAAGCCCAGCTCGGCGCGGCCGTTGGCCACCTCTTCGAGGACGCCGGTGATGGTCGCCAGCGGTCGGAGATCGGCCGCGGCCAGGTCCGGCTCGCTGAGGAGCGCCTCCTGGGTGAAGGTGGCGGCCGGCCCGAAGTAGGCGACCGTGGTCGCAGGAGGGTTCACTCCCGGGCAGGATAGTGAGGATTATGGATCCCACCACGCTGCGCGCGCTGATCGATCGGGTCGCCTCCGGTGACTGCACGCCCGACGACGCCGTCCGTCAGTTGCGTCGGCTGCCCTATGCCGACCTCGGCTTCGCCCGCGTCGACCACCACCGTGACCTGCGCCAGGGCATGCCCGAGGCCGTCTACGGTCCGGGCAAGACGCCCGAACACTGCGCCGCCATCGTCGGGGAGCTGCTCGAGGCCACCGCCGGACCCGTCCTGCTCACCAGGGCCAGCGAGGTCCAGGTCAAGGCGGTCTCGGCCCTCACCGAGGCGCGCGGCCACGGGCCCGGCGAGGTCACCGAGGCCCGGCCCACCTGCACCATGACGTTCCGCCCCGCCCCCGCCCGGGCGGGCCACGTCGTGGTGGTGACGGCCGGAACGGCCGATCTCCCGGTGGCCACCGAGTGCTCGGCCGTGCTGGTGGCGCTGGGGTTCACCCCGACCGTGCTGGTCGACTGCGGCGTGGCCGGGCTGCACCGACTGTTGGCCGAGGTCGACGAGCTGGCGATGGCCGATGCCGTCGTGGTGATCGCCGGGATGGAGGGGGCGCTGGCCAGCGTGGTGGGTGGCCTCACCCCTGCCCCCGTGGTGGCCGTGCCCACCAGCACCGGGTACGGAGCCGCCTTCGAGGGGCTGACCGCACTGCTGGCCATGCTGGCCACCTGCGCGTCGGGCGTCACCGTGGTGGGAATCGACAACGGCTACGGAGCGGCCTGCGCCGTGGCCCGGCTGCTCCCATGACGTCGACCGCCGGTGCCGGACCACGGCCCACGGTGGCCTGGTTCCACTGCTTCGCCGGCATCGCCGGCGACATGGCGCTGGGCTCCCTCCTCGACGCCGGTGCCGACATCGACGAGGTCCGGCTCCTGCTCGACCGCCTCGCCCTACCGGGATGGGAGCTGCACATGGAGCGGTCGCTGCGGGGCGGCGTGGCCTGCGCGCGAGCCCTGGTGCGCGGCGAGAGCGACGCCACTGTCCGCACCCACGCCCACATCGTCGGCCTGATCGACGCCGCCGCTCTCCCTCCTCGGGTGGCGGCCCGCTCCCTCGCCGTCTTCCGCCGGCTGGCCGACGTGGAGGCCGCCCTGCACGACCGGCCGGTTGGCGACGTCCACTTCCACGAGGTCGGCGGGCACGATGCCGTCGTCGACATCGTGGGCACCGTCGCCGCGCTCGAGGTGCTGGGGGTCGACGAGGTCACGGCGTCGCCCGTGGCCACCGGGACCGGTACGGTGCGCACCGCCCACGGCCTCCTGCCCAATCCCGCGCCGGCCACCGTCCGCCTGCTCCGGGACGTGCCGACCTACGGGCGCGCCACCACGGTGGAGTTGACCACCCCCACCGGCGCCGCGCTGCTGGCCGCGCTCTCCACGTCGTTCGGGCCGATGCCGGCCATGGTGGTGTCCGCCAGCGGCTTCGGCGGGGGAGCGGGCGAGCTCGACGAGCTGCCCAACTGCACGCAGGTCATCATCGGTCGGCGCGACGGGCAGGCCGACATCGGTCCGGGACAGCCGGCCCTGCTGGTGGAGACCAACCTCGACGACGTGACCGGCGAACAGCTCGGCCACGCCGTGTCCGCCGCCCTCGAGGCCGGCGCGTTCGACGCCTGGATCACTGCGGTGACCATGAAGAAGGGTCGGCCCGGCCATGTCCTGCACGTTCTCACCGACGTGGCGCACCTCGACTCGCTGCGCCACGTCATCGCCGCCTCCACCGGGACGTTCGGGGTCCGCGCCACCCCGGCCGAGCGCTGGCCCGCCGCCCGCACCATCGACGAGGTCACCATTGACGGGAAGGTGGTGCGTATGAAGGTCGGCTCCGGGCGGGCCAAGCCCGAGTTCGACGATGTCGTCTCCATCGCCACGGCGAGCGGTCTGGGCGTCCACGAGGTCGCCTCCCGCGCCGAGGAGGCCTGGAGACTGGCACGCCGCAGAGCGCCGACCGAGCCCCACACCGGCGAAGACCGCTGACCGCTATGCCGGCGTCGGGGATGTTCGAGTACGACGCGGCCATGACCGATCTCGTGGTGGCCGCGTGCCGCGAGCGCCTGGCGCTCGACCCCGTACCGCTCGACTTCGGTGGCCTGGCGCTCGCGCTGAGCGACGCGTTGACCGGCCTGATGCGCCCGGAGGGCAACGACGCGGCGACCGTCCTGCGTCTCTTCACCGACACGCTGGCCGCCGCCGTCGTCTCGTGTGACAGCCCGCGCTTCCTCTCGTTCATCCCCGCCGCGCCCACCAAGGCTGCGCTCCTCTTCGACATGTTCGTCTCGTGCTCGTCGCTGCACGGCACCTCGTGGCTGGAGGCCGCCGGCGTGGTGGTGGCAGAGAACCAGG
>Ga0302184_10002250_pt1 | contig 12266 bp, 10 predicted proteins | sample I_Palsa_N3_3_FD_200233 | JGI IMG/M metagenome (GOLD analysis project Ga0302184, IMG submission 200233) | Peat permafrost microbial communities from Stordalen Mire near Abisko, Sweden - I_Palsa_N3_3 | ecosystem: Environmental > Terrestrial > Soil > Palsa > Peat permafrost | place: Sweden...
AAAATACTGCGCCGGCCCGGCGTCGTCGGTGAAGGCGATCAGCCAGGTGGCGTCGGCCTCGTCGCGGCCGACCGGCTGCGGGTCACCGGGGTGAAGCGCCCGGATCGCCTTGAAATCGGCCTCGACCGACGGGTCGAGCACGTGATACTCGGTGCGGTCCTTGAGCACCTCGACGATCTGCGGATCCCGTGTGTCCGGGTGCAGCACCGCGCCAGCGACGTCCGCCTCGGGATCCTCGAGCAGCACGTCGATCTCGCCGGTGGCCAGATCGATCCGGCAGAGCCTGCCGGTGTCCGCGCCGGCCGAGCTGATCGCCAGCAGGCTGCGACCGTCGCCGCTGAACGACAGCACGTCGCTGCCCGGGGCGTCGTCGGCCGTGATGGTCACCAGCGTCCGCCAGTCGCCCTCTGCACTGTCGCGGACGAGCAGGTCGAAGCCGCCGTCGGGCAGCGGGGCGAGCGCACCGCGGACCGCCAGGTCCTCGTCCGCGACCCAGCCGGCGTACCCGGGGTTCTCGATCACCTTGACGAGCTCACCGGTCGGCAGGTCCAGCCGGTAGACGTCGTGCAGCTGGGGGTTGTCGCGGTTCATCCCGACGAGCACCTCGTCGCGGTGCCGCTTGCTGGTGGCGATGATGCGCGCCTGGATGCCGTCGAAGGGGGTGAGGTCACGCCGGGCCATCGTTTCCATGTCAACGTCGTACAGGCGCCAGTTCTCGTCCCCGCCGGTGTCCTGCACATACAGCAGGTGCCTGCCGTCCCGCGCCCAGCTGAAGGCCCGGATGCCCCGGTCGGTGTCGTCGGTGACCACCGTCGCGGCGTCCCAGCCGACCCCGGAGGGGCCGATCGGCGCGACCCAGACGTTGAGCACGCCGTCGCGCGGTGCGATCCAGGCCAGCTGGGTGCCGTCGGGCGAGATCCGGGGACTGACCCGCTCGGGGTTGCCGAAAAGTACGTCACGTGGGATGAGATCGACCATGACTCAATGCCTACCACACCAGGCTGAGCAGACGGTCCGGCGGCGGCTCTACCCGGAGAACCAGTGCGCAGGCGCAGGGCTGGTGTTGTGGTAGATGCCACGCAGCGCGCCTTTGGCTCGGGCGGGTGGCGCGGCCGCGCGGGATATCCACTAGTTTTACTGAGGTGAGTGGTTCGCGAACCACGCTGGCAGGGTGGCTGGCGCGGATGGGTTTCGCCGATGCCGCGCGGGCTGAACGCCTGTTGCTCACCGATCTCGGTATTACCGCGGCCGAGCTGAAGACCGACGCGGTGGTCATCGCTCTGGTCGCCGTCGCCGACCCCGACCTGGCGCTGACCGGGCTGGCCAGGATCTTCGCCGCCACGGACAGCCCGGACGCACTGCGCGCGGCGCTGCGCGCCGAGCAGGACTTCCGTGACCGGCTGACCGCGGTGCTCGGCGTCAGCGCGGGCCTGGCCGATCATCTGGCCAGGCACCCGGAAGACTGCGAGGTGCTGCGCGGCGCCGTCAGCCGCCCCGACCCGGCCGAACTGCGCGAGGACATGCTGACCGCGGTGGGCGCGATCCCCGCGGACCCGATAGGCGCGGAGGACCCGGTGGCGTGCGGCACCGAGCCCACGGCCGCGCTGGCCGCGGCGTACCGGCGCCGCCTCCTCCATCTCGCCGCCCGGGACATGACCGGAGTCGCGACCGTCGACGCGGTGGCCGAGGAGCTGGCGGACATCGCGGCGGCGGTGCTTGAGGCGGCTCTCGCCGTGGCCCGGGCCGAGCTGCCGGCTAAGGCTGCGCCCTGCCGGCTGGCGGTGCTGGCCATGGGCAAGTGCGGCGGTCGTGAGCTGAACTACGCCAGCGACGTTGACGTGATCTTCGTGGCCGAGCCGGTCAAGGATGAGGACGAGATCGCCGCGCTCGCCACCGCGAGCAAGCTGGCCGCCGGCCTGATCGGGGTGTGCGCGCGCTCGACCCCTGAAGGCAGCATCTTCCCGATCGACCCGAACCTGCGCCCGGAAGGCCGGGCCGGCCCCCTGGTCCGCACCCTGGCCAGCCACCGGGCCTACTACGAGCGGTGGGCGAAGACCTGGGAGTTCCAGGCGTTGCTGAAGGCGCGGCCGGTGGCGGGCGACATGGCGCTCGGTCAGGCCTACGCCGACACCCTTGGCCCGCTGGTCTGGCAAGCGGCCCGCCGCGAGCATTTCGTCGAGGATGTGCAGGCCATGCGCCGCCGGGTGGAGCAGTCGCTGCCGGCCAGCCAGGCCGGGCGTGAGCTCAAGCTCGGCCCGGGCGGACTGCGGGACATCGAGTTCGCCGTCCAGCTGCTGCAGCTCGTGCACGGCCGCACCGACGAGACGCTGCGCGCGCCCGCCACGCTCCCCGCTCTCGCGGCCCTGGCCGCCGGCGGATACGTCGGCCGCGCCGACGCCGAGGAGCTGGGCGCCGCGTACCGTTTCCTGCGCCGTACCGAACACCTGCTGCAGCTGCACCGGCTGAGCCGCACGCACACCCTCCCGGAGGATCCGGCCGTACTTCGCAGGCTGGGCCGGGCGATGAGGTTTACTGACGGGCCAAACGAGCCGTGGTGGCAGTCCGCGGAAACCGTGATCCGGCCCGACCCGGCGGTCGAGTTCGACGAGTTGTGGCGCCGTCACGCCAGGCAGGTCAGGCGGCTGCACGAGAAGCTGTTCTACCGGCCGCTGCTCGAAGCGGTGGCCCGGCTGCCGTCGGAGGCGGCCAGGCTGACGCCCGCCGAAGCCCGGGCCCGGCTCGAGGCGCTCGGTTACGTCGACCCGGCCGGGGCACTGCGCCATATCGACGCGCTGACCGCCGGTGTCTCACGGCGCGCCGCCATTCAGCGCACGCTGTTGCCGGTGCTGCTTGGCTGGTTCGCAAACGCCGCCGAGCCAGACGCGGGGCTGCTGGCGTTCCGCCAGGTCAGCGACGAGCTTGGGTCCTCGCCCTGGTACCTGAGGCTGCTCCGGGATGAGACCAAGGCGGCTGAGCGGATGGCCCGCGTGCTCGCGTCCAGCCGGTACGCGGCCGGACTGCTGCTGCGCGCGCCCGAAGCGGTCGCCATCTTCGGCGACGACGCCGAGCTTTTCGCGAGGAGCCTGGCCGCGCTGCGCGCGGAAATGATGGCCGCGGCCCAGCGCTACGAGGACGACGCGGAGGGCGCGGTAACCGCCGTGCGTTCGGTCCGGCGGCGCGAGCTGTTGCGCACCGCCGCCGCCGACGTGCTCGGTGTCAACGGTCCGACCGGAAAGGCGCTGGCGGCGACGGCGGAGGCGCTGACCAGCGTGACCCGGGCGACGGTCGAGACCGCGCTCGCGGTGGCGATCCGGAAGATCTCGGCCGAGCTGCGCGGGCCGCTGCCGACCAGGTTCGCCGTGATCGCGATGGGCCGCTTCGGCGGGCACGAGTGCGGTTACGGCAGCGACGCGGACGTGCTTTTCGTACACGACCCGCTGCCGGGCTATCCCGAGAGGCAGGCCTCGGACGCCGCCCATGCGGTGGCGGTCGAGCTGCGTCGGCTGCTCGCGCTGCCGGTCCCCGATCCCGCCCTGGTGGTGGACTCCGACCTGCGCCCGGAAGGACGCCAGGGGCCGCTGGCCCGCACCCTGGCCGCCTACCGCGGCTACTACCAGCGGTGGTCCGCGCCGTGGGAGGCGCAGGCCCTGCTGCGCGCCGAGCCGGTGGCCGGGGACGCCGCGCTCGGCGCGGAGTTCACCGCGATGATCGCCGAATTCCGCTACCCCGAAGGTCCCGGCGCCGAGGGCATCACCGCGGCCGCCGTCCGCGAGATCCGCCGGATCAAGGCGCGGATGGAGGCCGAGCGGATACCACGCGGTGCGGACCGGGCGCTGCACGTCAAGCTCGGGCCGGGCGGGCTGTCCGACGTGGAGTGGACGGTGCAGTTGCTGCAGCTGCGGCACGCTCACGCGCTGCCCGGGTTGCGCACTACCCGGACCGGCCCGGCGATGGCGGTCGCCGTGCAGGCGGGCTTGCTGCCTGCCCGTGATGCGGCGGCGCTGATGGCCGCCTGGGAGCTGGCCGCGCGGATCAGGAACGCGATCGTCCTGGTCGGTGGCAGGGCGAGCGATATGCTGCCGGCCAGGCACCGCGAGCTGACCGCGGTCGCCCGCCTGCTGGGCTACCCGCCCGGTGACGCCGGGCAGGCGCTTGAGGAGGACTACCGCCGCGCCGCCCGCCGCGCCCGCACGGTCATGGAACCTCTGTTCTACGGCTGAGCTCGCCAGGCCTAGTCCATGTCCTGCCAGACCATGGCGGACAGCTGGTCGATCGTGTCGATGCCGTACTGCTCAGTCGGGTTTCCGGTGGTGAGCACGGCCATAAGGTAGTTCCTGCCGCCGCCCGAGATCCAACCCACACTGTTGATCTGCCAGTCGCTGTCTACGCCTGCGAGCGGTAGCCAGCCGTTCTTCAGGGCCACGGTGACCTGCGCGGGAACACCACCGGAGACCCCCCACCGCTGAGCCGGGGTCACGTTCTCCAGCAGTGACAAGGCGTAGTCACGTTCGGCGTCTGTGAGCAGCGAACCCGGTGTGATCAGCCTCCTGAGCAGGGCAATCTGATCGGCGGGGGTGGTGGTGCTCAGTCCCCACCCCGGCCAGGAGAAACCGGCGCAGACGACGCAGGAGGACGGAGTGGTCTGGGTCAGCCCGGCTTCGGCGTTGAACAAGCGGATCTGCGCCGCGCCGCCGACCTCGTACCACAGGCTGGTCGCGGCGGTGTTGTCGCTCTCCTCGATCATCTGGCTCGCCAGCGACTGGTCGCTGGCCGACAGCCCGCCGCCGCGACCTCGCTCGGCCAGCAGCGTTTCCAGCACGTCGAGCTTGACCACGCTCGCCTCGGCTTGCGGCCGCCCCTGCCCCAGCCGCCAGGTCTGGCCCGTCCTGACGTCGTAGACCGCGGCAAGCACCGTGCCGGTCCGGGTGGACAGGTAAGAGGCCGCCGCCGTTCCGAACGGATTCCGGTGCCCTGAGGTGGCCGCGGCCTCCGGGGACCGGGTAGCGCCCCGGGACACCGGGGCTACCGGCGCGGAGGAGGCCGTGTTTGGCTGGCCCGCCGACGCGCTGGCCCCCACTGCCCCGGCCGCGCTCGGCGAGCTCGGTGCACCTGACCCGGAGGCGGCGATGAACCAGGCGACGACGGCGAAGACGAGCGTGGCCAGGGCGAGGGCCAAGGCCACATTCCTCGTGCGCGTCGAGGGAACTCCCGCCAAGTGCCTGCCTCTCATCCCGGATCTTCTCCGCGGATCGCGGCCCGCGTCTCGGGATCCAGGACCTGGAGCAGCGGCTCCGAGGCGGCCTTGAGCCGCTTTACCGCGTTATCCATCCGGGTCGTCGAGGGGGCGGCATGGCCGGGCGACCTGGCGGTCACCCCGACCACGCGGGCCATCTCGCCGCCCAGGTACTGGGCCTGCTCGAGGAAATTCCGCGATGCCTTGGCGTCGATCAGCACCGGCGCGCTGACCAGCAGCATCATCATGTAGGTGCGGAACTCGTCGGCCGCCGCGTCCCGGTCACCCGGGTTCGCCAGCGCCTGGGACACCGCCTGCGCCGCGCGGCGAGCCTGGCTCACCATGATGGCCGCCTGGGCCGCGACGGCACGGGACCGGTCCTTGATCTGGCGCAGCCGGACCACCTGATCGATCACCAGGACGGTGATGAGCAGCCCGAGCAGCCCGGACACCACGTCCGTGGTCAGCGCGTGACCCAACCACCAGCGCCGCAGCGCGGCATCGGTCACGTCGAGGATAATCAGCGTGCAGGCCGCCAGGGTAACGACGATCGCGGCGAACCAGCCTTGCCAGCGCGACAGCACCACACGACCATAGCGGAGCGCCGGGCGCCGGCGGCCGCCAACTCGGGCGACCATCGCGGTGATCAACCTGCGGCGGGCTCGGCGATCATCGCGGTGCCGATCTGGTGGAAGCCGATCCTGGCGTAGACGCGAGCCACCGCGTCGTCGCTGGCGGACAGGAAAACGGTCCGCACCCCGCGCTCCAGTGCGTCCCTGGCCAGCAGCGCGGTCACCGCCGCTCCGAGGCCCTTCCGGCGGTCGGCGGGCAGCACACCCACGCCGGTGATCTCCGCCACGCCGTCCACCGCCTGGCAGCTGCCCGCCGCGACCGGGCCATCCGGGCCGAAGGCGGCGGCGAGCACCGATTGCCCCGATCGCAGCCGTTCGCGCAGGATCGCGATCGTGCCGCCGTCGTAGTTCGCGGCTATCTTGTCGCGCTCGGCCGTGCCAGCCTCGCCGGCCTCGGTGCCCGGGTGAGAAAAGGCGACGCTAGGTACCGCCCAGACCCGGTCGAGTTCGGAGTTCTCGGGAGCGACGACGCGCACGCTGATGCCAGCCGGAACCGGCGGCGCCTGCCGCGGCTCGGCGAGCACCATGAGGGGATGCGGTTGCACCTCAAGGCCCGCATCGGCGGCGGCGGCCGCCATCTCGGGGGCGATCTGCTCGATCCATTCGAAGGATTCGGGAATGATCAGCTCGCGCTGACGGGCCCGGACCGCGCGGATGCCGGTCGCGGTGACCGGCGGCCGGGGGCACCGTCTGGGCCGCGCGTAGTACGGCCATCCGGGACCGGTGGGAACGAACAGCACGAGCGGCCCGTACTCGTCGGCTCTGGCCCGGCGCCGGGGGACCGCGTCGCAGAAGGCGTCAATCCGCTCAATGACCTCGTAATCTCTCACAACAGTACTTACCTTAAGGTCCCGGCGGCTCTGGTCCAACTGTCTTTCCGTCACGTCCGCGCACGAGTCTGCCACGAGGCCACGGGCCTGCCACAGGACCGCGTGGCCATGAGGAAATTCGGTGTACAGGCCGCACCGGGTGGGCTACGGTGACGCCGATATGGCCGAAAGCGAAGAACCTGACGCTGATCTCCCTGCCGTGCTGACCCGGCTCACCTTCCACGGGCCGCTGTCCGAGGACCGGGCCGCCCGGCTCACCGAGAGGCTCACCCGCCCCAAACCCCGCACGGTGCTGGACATCGGCTGCGGGTGGGGCGAGCTGATGCTGCGCATCCTCAGCGCCGTACCGGAAGCGACCGGCCTGGGCCTTGACACCGACGAGGGCGACCTGGCCCGGGGGAGAGAGGCCGCCAAGGCCCGCGGGCTGGGCGAACGGGTCACGTTCGTCCGGGAATCCGGTGTCGGAACGACGCGGGGGCCCGCCGATCTGGTGCTGTGCGTGGGAGCCAGTCACGCGCTCAGCGAGGCTGAGCCGCCTGAGCACACGTCGGCCGCCCTGCAGGTGCTGCGGCGGCTGGTCACGCCGGGCGGACGGGTGCTGCTCGGCGAGGGGTTCTGGCAGCGGCCCCCGGCCGACGCCGAACTGGCGGCCATGTGGCCCGGCGCGACGGCGGGAGAGTATGCCGATCTGGCCGGCGTCGCCGACCTGGCCATCGAGGCCGGCTTCCGCCCGGCCTGGATCGAGGTCGCCAGCTCCGAAGAGTGGGACGACTTCGAGTCCGGCTACCAGGCCGACGAGGAGGAATGGCTCGCGGCCCACCCCGGCCACCCCAAGGCCGGGCCGCTCCGGGAGCAGGTGGACCAGCACCGGTCGCACTGGCTGCGCGGATACCGCGGCATCCTGGGCATGGCCTATCTCACCTTGATCCCCGTCGAGGGACGTCCGCTCCGAGAGCGCAGGTCCTAGGCGGGACGCCGCGCGATCAGGTGCGTCATGGCGGCGACCCGGCGGTACGGGTCGGTACGGCCGGCTCGTTCCTCGCAGTCCAGCAGGGCCCCGAGGTCGCCCGGCGGGTTCGGTGGGGTCGGCGGGTCGGCGTCGTTGGCGGCGATATCGGTGAAGACCCGCACGCCGTACCAGGCGGTGAGCTCCAGGCCGAGGCCGGCCAGCCGGCCGGTCAGGTCGGCGAGGCGGTCGGCGCGGGCGGCGATCCCGATCCTGTTGGTGTACTGGTCCGAGCCGAACGCCTCCGCGCAGGCGGCCCAGTCGCCTGCGAGTCCCGGCCGCATGGCCAGCGCGTCGCCGTTGCGGACCAGCAGCGACACCATCCCGCCCGGCGCCGTCAGCCCCGCGATGGCACGCAGGACCGGGTCCGGATCTGCCTGGTACATCAGCACTCCGTGGCAGAGCACGGCGGTGGCGGGTGACACCACGGTCCGTTCTGCCCAATGCTCGATGAGGCCGCGCTCGACCCGCACCCTGGCCCGGACCTCAGCCGGCTCGGCGGCAAGGTCCCGTTCGAACCGGGCCAGCAGGTCGGCCGAGGCGTCAACCCCGGTCACCTGGTAGCCCCGCCGCGCCAGCTGCAAGGCCTGCGTCCCCTGACCACAGCCAAGATCAATGATCGGAACGGGCGGTGGTGGCAGTTCCGCGCCCAGCTGCCTGCTGACCAGCTCCTGGCGCACCACGTCCCTGAGCCTGCCCAGCCTCCTTTGCCAGTTCTGTTCCGCGGCGGTGAACGCGGTGGACAACTCCGCCGGGCTCACCGGGCAGGTCCTAGCTCTCGCTGCATAAGGACAGTATCGATCCAGCGGCCGTGCTTGCGGCCGACCCCGCGCAGCCGTCCCGCCTCGGCGAAACCGAACCGGCGGTGCAGCGCGGCTGAGACGTCGCTCCCGGTGTCGGCGATGACCGCGATGACCTGACGCGCGCCCGCGGCCGCGCACCCGTCCAGCAGGCCGCCGAGCAGGGCGCTGCCGAGCCCGCGGCCGGTGTGCGCGGGGGAGATGTACACCGTGTCCTCGACGGTGTAGCGGTAGGCAGGCTTGGGCCGCCACGGGCTGGCGTAGGCGTACCCGCAGACGGTCTCGTCGGCCTCGACCCCCTGACCCAATTGGACCCCCTGACCCCCTTGGACCCCCTGACCCCCTTGGACCCCCTGGCCCCCCTGGACCCTCTGGCCACCCAGCGCCACCAGGAAGGGCAGGTTCTGCCGGTCCAGTTCGTCGAGCCGTCGCCGCCAGTCCGCGGCGGTCGGCGGGACCTCCTCGAACGTGGCGACGCTGGTCTCGACGTAGTGCGCGAAGATCGCGGCGACCTGCTCGCTGTCGGCGGGAATCGCCTTGCGGATGACAACAGGCCGTGGTGCGGTCAAGGCGATGCCTCCGTACGGTGACACCCGCACACCGGAGCGAGGGGGCCGCGAACAAACGCGGCCCCCTCAGCCCACCTCCGCTCAGACGCTGGGACGGTCAGCAGTCGTAGTAGAGCTCGAACTCGTGCGGGTGCGGGCGGAGCCTGAGCTCGTCGAGCTCGGCGGTCCGCTTGTAGTCCAGCCAGGTCTCGATGAGGTCGGGGGTGAACACGCCGCCCTCGGTGAGGTAGGCGTGGTCGGCCTCCAGGGTGGCGAGCACCGCCTCGAGCGAGCCGGGGACCTGCGCGATGGCGGCCGCTTCGTCCGGCGGCAGCTCGTATAGGTCCTTGTCCACCGGCTCGGCCGGCTCGATCTTGTTCTTGATCCCGTCCAGGCCCGCCATCAGCATCGCGGAGAACGCGAGGTAGGGGTTGCAGGAGGGGTCGGGGACGCGGAACTCGACGCGCTTGGCCTTCGGGTTCGTGCCGGTGATCGGAATCCGGATGCAGGCCGAGCGGTTGCGCTGCGAGTAGACCAGGTTGACCGGGGCCTCGAAGCCGGGCACCAGCCGGTGGTAGGAGTTCGCGGTTGGGTTGGTGAACGCCAGCAGCGAGGGCGCGTGCTTGAGCAGGCCGCCGATGTAGTACCGGCCGATGTCGGACAGGCCCGCGTAGCCGACCTCGTCGTAGAACAGCGGCGAGCCGTCCTTCCAGATGGACTGGTGGCAGTGCATCCCGTTGCCGTTGTCGCCGAACAGCGGCTTGGGCATGAACGTCACCGTCTTGCCCGCCGCCGTGGCGGTGGACTTGATGATGTACTTGAAGAGCATCAGCCTGTCGGCTTGCGCGAGCAGAGGGCTGAACCGCATGTTGATTTCCGCCTGGCCCGCGGTGCCGACCTCGTGGTGCTGCATCTCGACCTGGATGCCGGCCGCAAGCAGGTTGCTCGTCATTTCCGAGCGCAGATCCACGAAGTGGTCCGTCGGCGGCACGGGGAAATAGCCGCCCTTGTACCTGGGCTTGTAGGCGAGGTTGCCGCCGGCTTCATCGAGGCCGGAGTTCCACGCGCCTTCGATCGAGTCGATGTGGTAGTAGCCCTCGTTCGCGGAGGTCGAGAACCGCGCCGAGTCGAAAATGTAGAACTCCGCCTCCGGACCGAAGAACGCCGTGTCGCCGATGCCGGTGCCGCGCAGGTAATCCTCCGCCTTCCTGGCGACGTTGCGCGGGTCCCTGCTGTAAGGCGTGCCGGTCAGCGGGTCGTGCACGAAGAACGTGAGGTTCAGCGTCTTGCGCGTGCGGAACGGGTCGAGCCTCGCGGTGCTCGGGTCGGGCAGCAGCTGCATGTCGGACTCGTGGATCGCCTGGAACCCGCGGATCGATGAGCCGTCGAACATGAGTCCGTCGGTGAAGACATCCTCACTGAACGCCGACGTGGGCACGGTGAAGTGCTGCATCGTTCCCGGCAGGTCACAGAACCTGACGTCGATGAACTCTACATTTTCCTCAGCGATGAAGCTGAGTACTTCCTCGGCACTGCTGAACATCAACCCTCCCGGTACAGGGCACGCATTTTCGGTCTGAAGGCACGCGATTCGGACGTTAGACGTCGGCAATTTCCGCGCCGTGTCTGGTGTGTTTCACGAATGTTACGGCTCGACGCCCAAGATCAGGACTCTATTATGGCCCCCCGCGCGGCCTGTAGCACGGAACGGATACCGTTGTGTTGTGGCCAACAAATCCCCGTTGACGGCTCCGGCGGTCACCGATCGGACGCCGGCCTACCCGGGCCAGCGGTTCGGGCTGCCCGAACAGGGCCCGGGGTCCGTCGCCCCCATGGGCCGGCGCGTGCTCGCCCTGCTCATTGACTGGCTGCTCAGCATGCTCATCGCCTACTGGCTCACCCATTCGCAGTTCTGGACCATCCTCGTCTTCACGGTGGAGGTCTACATGCTCACTGCGCTGACCGGGTGCACCGTGGGCAAGCGGCTGCTCGGTATCCGGGTGATCAGGACCAACGGCGGGCTGGTCGGCTTCGGCTGGTCCCTGGTCCGGACCGCGATCTTGCTCACTGTGGTTCCGCCGCTGCTGACCGACCGTGATCTGCGCGGCCTGCATGACCGCGCCGCCGACACCATCGTCGTCCGTCTCTAGCAGACCCGTCGTCCGTCTCTAGCGGGCCTTCGGCCGGGGCATCTTGGGCTGCCTGACGTTCCTCGGGAGCGGCCCCTTGGGTGCCTGCAAAGACGGCTGCAGAGCCTTCAGCCGGTGGTTGATGTCGCTGATCGCATCCGGCTTGAGCTTACGCGGAAGCCGCATGATCTTCCGCTGCAGCTTGCTGATCGGGACCTGGCCCTCCTCCTTCCCAACCTGGAACTCGGTGATCGGCACCTCGTAAGCCACCCGGGCGACCCGCTTTTTCTCCGCGGCGAGCAGGCTGGCCAGCCGGGCAGGGGAGCCTTCGCCAACCAGGATGACGCCGGGTTTGCCCACCGCCCGGTGGACCACGTCCATGTTCCTGTTGGCGGCGATCGCGGGAGTTACCGTCCAGCTGCCGCGCATGTTCTCAAGCACGGCGGCCGCGGCGCCTGGCTGTCCCTCGATGGCCGAGTACTGCGCCGACTGCGCGAACCGGCCGAACAAGATGACCGCGACCAGCACGCCAAGCAGCACGCCGAGCGGGATGAGGAGCCCAGCCAGGCCGGTGACCAGGCCGACGATCACCAAGATCACCAACGTGCCGAGGCCGCTGCCGATGACGATGGGCAGTGCCTTCGGATTGGACTTGCGCACTATGCCGGCCACCATGCGCATCTGCTTCAGCCGGCCGGCCTTGGCCAAGTCGTCAGCGCTACCCATATTGGTGGCCGGGTCAGCGGCCTTAGATTTTCTCGACATGCGTGCCATGCTCCGCAGCATACGGTTCCAGCGCCCCGGACAGAAACTGCCGGGCCTACCCGAATGTCCCGTTACCCGGAAGCCAGCGCGGCTCCGTCGGCGCGCTGCTCGATGGCCTGGGCGTATAGCCGGCCTGCCCGGTAAGAGGAGCGGACCAGGGGGCCGGACATCACGCCGGCGAATCCGAGTTCCATCGCCTCTTCGCGCAGCTCGACGAACTCCTCGGGCTTGACCCAGCGCTCCACCGGATGATGCCGCGGCGTGGGCCTCAGGTACTGGGTGATGGTCAGCAGCTCACAGCCCGCCGACCGCAGGTCCGCCAT
>Ga0302184_10002263_pt1 | contig 12242 bp, 9 predicted proteins | sample I_Palsa_N3_3_FD_200233 | JGI IMG/M metagenome (GOLD analysis project Ga0302184, IMG submission 200233) | Peat permafrost microbial communities from Stordalen Mire near Abisko, Sweden - I_Palsa_N3_3 | ecosystem: Environmental > Terrestrial > Soil > Palsa > Peat permafrost | place: Sweden: Abisko...
GACCCGCCCGCGGCCCCCCGGGTCCGGGCTGCTGACCTGCCGCAGCGTCGTCCCGAACGCCGTGGACAGGTCGCCCAGGGAGCCCGCCACCATGACCCGGCGGGTGGTCGCGTAGACGGCGGTGACCACCAGGCCGCGGCTGGTGAGCTCGCGGCTGACCAGGTCCACGTCGGCCGGGTCGGCGCCGTACCCTGCGGCCAGCTGGGCGCTGCTCAGCACGGTGGGTCCCTCGATGATTTCGGCGGGCAGCTCGGCCCGCCTCCTGAGCACGACCGTGATTTCGGCCCGCTCGGCGATGTTCAGCGGCGCGGTGTCGGTGACGTCCGGCAGCGACGCACGTTCGCTGCCGGCCAGCGGCACCAAGGATTCCGGCATGGTTAAGCTCCGCTCAGTAGGTACCAGGGAAGCTCCGTTGACCCCCCGGGCGAATTCTTCCGTGCCGGGGCGATGAACCGCCGGCCGTTCGCGAAGAATGATCTTTATACCGAACGGACCGTGGTGATAGCGCCCGTGATACACCCAGGAATGGCGGGGCGGGAGCCTAGAAAAAGGCGTGCACCGCATCGATGATCAGGTCATCGTCGTTCAGCACCACCAGGACGCGCCACTTGTCGAGCGTGGTGCACGGATGCGAGATGCCCAGGCCCACCACGTCACCTGGCCCGAGCTCGGCGTCGGCGTCCAGCCGCAGGTAGGCGTGCTGGTCGTAGAGCTCGGTGACGGCCCAGCCCGCGACGGGTTCGGCGCGCCCGAGCACCCGCAGCGGCACCGGGAGGCCCTGGTCGAAGCCGACGTCCCGCCGGCCCGCGCCGAGCACGGCCAGGCCCGGTTCGGGCCGCGACAGCACCTGGGCCCACACTTCGAGCGCGGGTCGCAGCACCGGCGCGCCCGGCGCGCCCCGCCCGGCCGGGGAGACCGTGCCGTAGAACCCGTGATCGTAGGTCAGGTACGCGCCGCTGCGCAGGATGACCTGCACCGGGGCACGGCCGCCCGCGGTCAGCTCGCGGGTCACCACGTCGAAGTACGCGCTGCCGCCGGCCGTGACGAGGCACGGGCCGCCCGCGTCGCCCAGCGCGTCGGCCAGCACGTCGGCCAGCGCCCGGAGCCGCCGGCCGAACGCCGCGACCCCCTGACCTCCCGCGGGCAGCGTGCCCTCGTACCCGGCCACGCCCGCGACCGTCAGCGTGCCGGTGGCCTGCGCCGTCTTCGCCACCGCCAGCGCCTGCTCGTCGGTGCGGCAGCCGGTACGCCCGCCGGCGTGGCCGATCTCCACCAGCACCGGCAGCGGGCGTCCGGCCGGATGCCGGCGCAGGATGTGATCGAGGATGGCCACGCCGTCGGTGCTGTCGACGTAGCAGTACGCCTCGAAGCCGGGATCGGCGGCCAGCTCGGCGGCCAGCCACGCGATGCCCGCGGTATCGGTAACTTCGTTGGCTAGCAGCAGCCGCCCAAACCCGAACGTCCGGTACGCCTGCAGCTGGCCGATGCTGGCCACCGTGATCCCCCAGGCGCCGTGCGCGAGCTGCAAAGCGGCCAGCTCGGGGGACATGGCCGTCTTGCCGTGCGGGGCCAGCGCGACCCCGGCCCGCGCGCAGTAAGCGGCCATCGCCGCCAGGTTGTTCCGCAGCGCGCTGTCTCGCAGGGTCGCCAGCGGGTAGGTCAGGCCCGCCTCCGCCAGGGGTAGCCGGGCGGCCGCCAGGCTCGCCGCGCTGGCCCGCCCCCGCAGCGACCCGAACCCCTTCTCGGTCGCCTCGATCGGCCGCTCGCGCAGCGCGCCCAGCCGCTCCGCGACCAGCGGCGGCACCGGCTCCGGCAGCGGCTCCGTCACGCCCGCCTCCCATCTCCGGTACATCCGCCCGGAATGCGGCTTTTTATTCAGGTATAGCAGAAAGCGGCGACTCCGCATTTCACGGGCGCTGGTCGAATATACGGTGACCGATTCGGCACCACTTGTTGCGATATATGCCATCGCTGGGTGATGATGACGAGATAAACAATGAGGACCGCGGAGCAGAAACCCGGGACAGAAGGGTCACAGTGAAAGGCGCTGTGCCGCCGCGAGCCACGTTTCGCGAGGTGTTCGCGGTGCGCGAGTTCCGGATCCTGTGGTCCTCCGTCCTCCTTTCCACCGCGGGTGACCGGCTCGCCTTGGTCGCCCTCACCCTGCTGGTCTACGACCGTACCAAGTCGCCGCTGCTCGCCGCGGCGGTCTACGCGGTTGGCTACCTGCCCTGGGTGATCGGCGGGCTGTTCCTGGGCGAGTTGGCCGACCGGCGCCCGCGACGCTCGGTGATGGTGTTCTGCGATGCGGCCCGGGCCGTGCTGGTGGCCGCCATGGTCTTCCCGCACGTGCCGATCGGGGCCCTGGTCGCGCTGCTGTTCGCCGCGACGATGTTCCAGCCTCCGTTCGACTCGGCGAAGGCCTCCATCACGCCCGACATCTTGCAGGGCGAGCGTTACGTCCTGGGTACCGCGGTGCTGCAGACGACCTTGCTGGTCGGCCAGGTGGCCGGCGCGGTGGGCGGGGGAGTGGCGGTCGCCTACCTCGGGGTCCGGTCCTCGCTGGCCATCGATGCCGCCACGTTCGTGCTGTCCGCGCTGCTCATCGGCCTGGGCCTGCGGGCCCGGCCGGCCGCGGCCCGGCCGGAAGCGGGCCAGGCCTCTGCGCTGGCGCGGATGCTCAGCGGGTTTCGGCTGGTGTTCGGCGATCCGGCGCTCCGGACCCTGCTGCTGTTCGGCTGGCTGGTGGTCTTCTACACGATCCCGGAGGGTATCGCCGCCCCGTATGCGGCCAGGCTGGGCGGAGGGCCGATCGCCACCGGTCTGGTGCTGGCCTCTACCGTGCTCGGCACCACGATTGCCGTCCCGCTGTTCACGCGGTTCGTCCGGCCGCGCCAGCGGATCAACCTGATGGGCCCGCTGGCCATCTTGACCTGTGGCTCACTGGTCCTGACCGGCCTCCGCCCCAATCTTGCCATTTCGCTGGTGGTCTTCTCGTTGTCGGCCGCGTTCGGGGTCTACCAGGTGGCGGCCAACACCGCGTTCGTGGTCAGGGTGCCTAGCGAACGACGGGCTCAGGCCTTCGGCATCGCCAACATGGGGGTAATCGTCGGCCAGGGGGCCGCTTTCGTGGCGGCCGGCGCCGCCGCGGAGGTGGTATCCCCGGCGGCGGTCATCGCGGTGGGTGGGGGCATAGGTGCGGTTGTCGCGATCGTCCTGATGCTCAGGTGGCGCCACGTGTCACCACCAGGCGGACGTCATGCAGCCAGCCGGCGTCCCGGGAACGCCGAGGCTGGAAGGTCGGTGCCGCTTCGCGAGACCAACTGACGGCGGCTGCGGGCTTCGCTCAAGTCCACGTATCGCGCATTGCGAATTCCTCCTTTCCGGCCGAGATGGAGTTGTGGAGTACGGGTGGTCAGCTCCAGGCGATGCGCATGGTCCGCCCTCCCTCCGGCAGCGATGGGTGCGCTTGCGAAAGCTCCCGGATGCCAGTACGCCGGGTAATCGTGGCATGTCAATCCCTATTTAGCGCCTCTTTAGGACGCGATGTCGGCGAATCGGGCGCAATAGTGCATAAGATGACCCGCATGGGTTAAGGTAGCTATACGGAGCTAGTCCTTTACGGTGAGCTGCCGACTAGACAGGTGCCAGCAGCGTCCCATCAGGATCGGTGGAGCATGGAAGCCTCGCCCGTCACGCGTCGCGTACTGGCGCGCGCAGACGTGCGAGACTGGGGATGGTGGCAGCTTCCCTGGTTGCTCCGGTGCTACGTGGGCATCGTGCCGGTCGCGGCGATGGCGCTCACCTTCGTCGCGGCCGCCGAGACCACCTGGCGCGCCGCGGACTGGTGGAAGTTCGTCCTGCTACTGGGCTGCGGCCTGGCCTCGGTCGCGGCGACGCCCCGGGTCGCCTACCGCCAGGGCGGGATGACCAGGGACTTCATCACGGTGTGGGTGCTGCCGATCGCGATCTTGCTGCCACCGTTCTACGCCATGGTGACGCCGATCCCGCTGTACGTGCTTACGCAGTTCTGGGTCGCCCGGGGCATCGTCTACCGCCGGGTGTTCACGGTCGGTGCCATAAGCCTGGCGTATGGCTTGGCGTCGGTGCTGTTCCGGATGTTCCCGGCGTCGTTCGCCGGCGGGACGATCGGCACCGGCCTGCACGCGCTCACCTGGGCCGTGGCAGTCGCCATCGCCGAGCAGGTCGGCAGGAGGGGCCATCAGATCCTGATCATGGGCGGGATCAAACTGTCCGACCCCTCGGCGAAGCTGGCCCCTCAGGAACTGAACCGGGAGGCGCTCGTGGCCGACTTCGCCGAGTTCGACCTCGGCGTCGTGATCACGATCGTGGTCGCGGTCAGCCCGGTGCTGGCCATCTTCGCGGTGCCCACCGTGCTGCTGGTCCGGCGCTTCATGATGCACGGCCAGCTGCTCGCCCAGTCCAGGATTGACGCCAAGACCGGGCTGCTCAACTCGTCGACGTGGGAGCAGGAAGCCGCGGTGGAGATCGCCCGCGCGATCCGCACCGGCACGCCGCTGGCCCTCGCGCTGGTCGACATCGACCACTTCAAGGCGGTCAACGACACCTACGGCCACCTGGTGGGCGACAAGACGCTGCGCGCGGTCACCGACGCCCTGCAGAGCCAGCTGCGCAGCTACGACCTGGCCGGGCGGTTCGGCGGCGAGGAGTTCGTGATCCTGCTGCCGCACGCCCAGGAGATGGACGCGCTGAGCGTCGCCGAGCGGCTGCGGGCACACATCGCCGCGATGTCGGTCCCGGTCGGCGACGACCCCGAGTCCGGCCCGGCCGTCCGGGTCACGATCTCGGTCGGGGTCTCCTCCCTGGACGGCACGAACCGCGAGCTGACCGACATGCTCGCCGCGGCCGACGCGGCCCTTTACTACGCCAAGGAAACGGGTCGCAACAAGACCCACGTCAGCCCCGCGTCGGCCCCGGCGTCCTAGGCTTGACCCAAAAGCGCTCTTATCCACGTTAAGCGGGCTAAACTCGTCACATCCTGCCCGGAAGCGGGCAGGAAACTTGCCTAAACTGGTCTCGACGGGTAGGAAGTGAGCATGCCTGACCCGTTTCCGCAGGATCTCGCGCGCTACCTGGCCGCCTCCACCGGCCTGCCGCAGTCCACCGCGACGCGGGTCATCGTGGACGTCACCACGTACTTCAGCGAGACGATCGAGGCGTTCGTCCGCAGACGGCACGCCGAACTGCAGCGAGGTCAGCGCAAGAACGACGAGATCTGGCCGGTGATCGCGGCCGAGCTCAGTCAGCGCCGGTTCGCCGCGCCCGGGCTGTCGGAGCGCCAGCTCCGGCGCCTGGTCTACGGATAGCCTCCATGCCAGCCGGACAGCCAACCGAACAGGGGAGTCTGCGTGTGCGGAATCGTCGGCTACATCGGCCGCAGAGATGCCATCCCGGTCCTGCTTGAGGGCCTGCGGAGCCTGGAGTACCGCGGTTATGACTCGGCCGGCCTGGCCGTCATCTACCGGAACAAGCTGCAGATCACCAAGACCGCGGGCCGGGTCCAGGACCTCAGGGACCGGGTCAACGACCGGGCCAAGGCGACGATCGGCATCGGCCACACCAGGTGGGCCACGCACGGCGAGCCGAGCGAGATCAACGCGCACCCGCACACCGACTCGACCGGGCGCATCGCGGTCGTGCACAACGGCATCATCGAGAACGCCGAGTCGCTCCGGCGCGCGTTGACCAACCGCGGCGTGACGCTGGTCAGCGACACCGACACCGAGGCGCTCGCGCACATGATCGCCGCCGAGGCCACCGGCGAGGTCAGCCTGGAGGACGCGGTCCGCCGGGTGCTGCGCCACGTGGAGGGCACCTACGGCCTGCTCGTCCTGGACACCAAGAACCCGAACGAGCTCGTGGTCGCCCGCAATGGCAGCCCGATCGTGCTGGGCATCGGCGCGTCGGAGATGTTCGTGGCCTCCGACGTGGCCGCCCTGGTCCGCTACACCAAGCAGGTGGTCTACCTCGACGACCGCGAGGTGGCCACGGTGCACGCCACCGACTACCGAGTGGTATCGCTCGACGCCGGGTCGTCCGATGAGGGGGCCGACGGCACCGCCAACGGCAAGGTGCCCACCATCGTGGAAGCCGACGCGGGCGACTACGAGCTCGGCCCGTACGAGGACTACATGCGCAAGGAGATCCACGAGCAGCCCGAGGCCCTGCGCCGCGCCCTGCGCGGCCGGCTCGACGACCGGTTCGCCACCGCCCGGCTGGGCGGCATCAACCTGGACGCGCGCGAGCTGCGGTCGATCCGGCAGGTCAAGTTCCTCGGCTGCGGCTCGGCCTACTACGCCGGCCAGATGGGCGCGGTCCTGGTCGAGGAGCTGGCCCGCATCCCGTCCGACGCCGAGCCGGCATCGGAGTTCCGGTACCGCAACCCGGTGGTAGACCCGGACACGCTCTACGTGGCGGTCAGCCAGTCCGGCGAGACCCTGGACACGCTGATGGCGGTGCAGGAACTGCGCCGCAAGGGCGGCCAGGTCATCGGGGCGGTCAACGTGGTGGGCAGCGCGATCGGGCGCGAGTGCGGCAGCGGGGTCTTCCTGCACGCCGGCCCGGAGATCGCGGTCGCCTCCACCAAGGCGCTGACCAACATGACGGCCTCGTTCGCCATGCTCGCGCTGCTGCTCGGCCGGGTCCGGGACCTGTCCGCGGCCTCCGGCCAGCGGATCGTGGCCGGCCTGCGCGCGCTGCCGGGGCAGCTGGAGGCGATCTTGGCCGAGGAGGAGCAGATCGCCGAGATCGCCCGCCGGTTCGCCGCCGCCGAGCACATGTTCTTCATCGGCCGCGTCCGTGGCTGGCCGGTGGCCCGCGAGGGCGCCCAGAAGCTCAAGGAGATCTCCTACGTGCACGCCGAGGCCTACCAGGCGGCCGAGCTGAAGCACGGCCCGCTGGCCCTGATCAACGCCTCGATGCCGAGCGTGGTCGTGGTACCGGCCGACGACCTGCTGGCCAAGAACATCTCCACCATCGAGCAGATCAAGGCGCGCGGCGGCCCCGTTATCGCCGTCACCAGCGCCGACCTGCCCCCGTCCCTAGCCGACGCCATCATCCGGGTCCCCCGCGGCGAACCAGAACTAGAGCCCCTCCTGCTCACTGCCCCCCTGCAACTCCTCGCCTACCACATCGCCGCCAAACTAGGCCGCGACATAGACAAGCCCCGCAACCTAGCCAAAAGCGTCACCGTAGAATAGGCCCCCCATTATGTGAGCATCCCGGAATAACGCGAGTCGGGGCGCGTCGCGGCAGGAGTCCATTTTATCCCAAATAATACTATTTTGCCTACCTGAAGCCGCCCGGCCGAGCATGATTGATGGGCCGATGTACCAGTAAGAACTGGTAGAACGGACCATCAAGCAGGTAGCCAGACGCGTCCCATCCGGAAATCAGATTGCGTGCGACATTTTTGGACTTATCCAGCTATCTATCCCTCGCCGCTTTTCTTCGAATTCCCCACCTGTACCACTGATACGGTCCAAAAAGAGCGAAGCTCTACCGGCCCAGCGAACCCGGGCCTTGTGCCCGGGTGAGCGGCCGGTGTATCGGCGAGCACCCCAGCGGGGCGCGAAGCGCACCGGGGGGTTCCGGGGGGTCGCCCCCCCGGGCTAATTCAGTGCATTGAAGCCCAGTCGGTCTCGGGACCGGGGCCGCCGGGCAGCGGCTGCTCGCACCAGACGACCTTGCCGGCCGGCGTACGGCGCGCGCCCCAGCGCTGGGAGAGCTGCCGGACGACCTGCAGGCCGCGGCCGTTCTCGTCGTCGCCGTTGGCCTGACGGAGCCTCGGCAGCGCCGCGGAGTTGTCCAGCACCTCGCAAACCAGCGCCCGCTCGTTGACCAGGCGCAGCGTGACGTCGCCGCGGGAGTACTTGACCGCGTTGGTCACCAGCTCGGAGACCAGCAGCTCAGTGGTGGGGATCAGGTCCTCCAGACCCCAGCGCTGCATCGGCTCGGCGATCGCCAGCCGCGCCTCGCGCACCGAGGTCAGCTTGGGCGAGTACGTCCACGAGGCGTAGTTCTCCTTGGGCAGCCGGCGCAGCCGCGCGATCAGCAACGCGATGTCGTCGCGCTGATGGTCGGAGTACACCCCGTCCAGCGCCGCCTTGCACAGGTCCTCGAGCGGGCGGGTCGGCGAGCCGGGGCCGAAGATGCCTTGCAACCGGGCCAGCCCGTCGCTGATGTCCTGGCCCTTGTTCTCCACCAGGCCGTCGGTGTACAGCACGAACAGGCTGCCGTCCTCGATCTTGAACTGGCGGCTCTCCACCTCGCCGTCGCCGATGCCCAGCGGCGGCGCCGGGGGAACGTCCAGCAGTTCGTTGGTGCCGTCGGGACGGACCAGCAGCGGCGGCAGGTGGCCGGCCACCGCGACCTCGCAGTCGCCGCTCACCGCGTCGTAGACCGCGTAAGCGCACGTCGCGAAGTGCGGCTCGCGCTCGCCCAGGGTGTGCATGAGCTCGTCGAGCTGCTGCAGCGACTCGGCCGGGGGCAGCTCCAGCATGGCCAGGGTCTGGATGGCGGTGCGGAGGCGCCCCATGGTCACGGCGGCGCGCACGCCGTGACCGGCCACGTCCCCGACCACGAGCGCGACCCGCCCGCCGGGCAGCGCGATCGACTCGTACCAGTCTCCGCCCACCTCGATGAGCTTGCTGCCGGGCAGGTAGCGGTGCCGGACCTCGACCGAGGACGGCGCGGAGAGCCCGGTCGGCAGCATGCTCCGCTGCAGGGTCAGCGCGGTCGCGTGCTCTCGGGTGTAGCGGCGGGCGTTGTCGATGAAGATCGAAGCCCGGGAGGCGAAGTCCATGCCGATTTCGATGTCGTACGCGTCGAACCGGCGGAATCCCTCCTGCCTGGTGCAGGCGAAGAACCCCAGCATGGTGCCCCGGGCGACCAGCGGCAGCATCAGCATGGAGGCGCCCGACAGCAGCTTGCCCACCGGCCTGCGCCGCCAGACCTTGGCGATCTTCGCGGCCTGGCTCTCGCTGATGGTCGTCTCGAGCACCGGCTTGGCGGTGTCCATGCAGTTGTAGTACGGCGTGTTCGCCGGGTAACGCAGGATCTCGCCGGTCGGGAAGGCCGCCTCCCAGGCCGGGTCCTTGCGGTCGTGAGACAGCGCGATCCGCCGCAGCGGCAGCGATCCCTCGGGCCCGTGCGCGGGCAGCTCGTCGTTGCCCATCAGGCTTTCCATCAGCAGCACGTCGGCCGCGTTGCAGAAGTGCGGGACGAGCGCGTCGATCAGCTCGCTGGCCAGGTGATCGATGTCGAGCGTGTCGCCGATCCTGGTGAAGGTGTCGTCCAGCATCTGCTTGCGCATGACCGCGGGGTCGACGAACCGCTCGGCTCGCGGCACCGGAATGCGCAGCAGGGCGAGCGCGGCCAGGCTGGTCCCTACCGCGCGCATCGGGTGGACGGTCACCACCGCCTCGGCCGGATGGCCGCCGCGGGTCGCGATGGTCAGCATCGCGCTGCCCTCGCGGTCGGACCGGATCGCCTCGAGCAGCCCGCTGACCGCGGCGACGCCGTCCACCGCGCGGGCCGGGTGCGAGTTGCCCGGGGCGGCGCGGACGGTCAGGTCGCTTAGCTGAGCACCGAGCAGTTCGTCGGGCTCGCGGGCCAGAATCCGCGGCGCGTTGCGGTCATACTGGACAATGCGCCCGTCGTAATCGATCCCGAGAATGAGGGTGCGAACCGACGAGGAGAGCGCGGTGGGCACGCTCTCGGAGCCGATGTCCCCGGCGAAGGGCCCCTCGGTTTCGCCGATGCCGCCCTCCCAGGAGTCGGTTTCGATTGTGCCTTCGCCGCCTCGGTGGGCGCCATTGCCTGTGCTTTGCGGGGTTCGCGGGGCCGGGGCGCGCTTCGGGGGGACACCGCTCTCGGGGACGCTCGACCCAAGAGCACTGCCCTTCGCCGACCTGCCCGATGTCATGTGTTTGTCTCCCGATGGCATCGCTGGCTGCGCTCATGTCAATTATGGGCCACGGACGGCACGTTCAGACAGGAGTTCCGATGACTCACCTTAATCCGTAAAAGTAATTGTTTAAGCCCGATTGACGTAATTCGCAAGGCGTCAGCCCAGCCGGGCCACGGCCAGGGCAGCGGCCAGCAGGACGATGGCCCATGACGCGGCCCGCAGGGCCCGCTCCAACGGCCTGAGCAGGCCGTCCGCGGTGATCGGCACGGTCCGGCCGTCGCCGAACGTGATGCTGCCTTCGACCCGCACCGCCCGGCGGCGGATGTTCCGGGCCGGCATGCTCAGCCGGCGCTGGGCCGTGGACAGGGCGAACGCCCCGGCCGCGGCCAGTACCGGAGCCACCGCCAGCGAGCCAGTCTGAGCCACGTAGGCGGTCAGCACCGGGAACGCCCCCCAGGCGGCGGCGAAGCCGAAGTCGGTGTGCATCGCGCCGCCGAACAGCTCGGCGTTATACGCGATGACCAGGACCGGGCCCGCCACCATGAACGGGATCAGGGTCCAGCCCACCCGGTATACCCCGGCCACGCCCAGGGCCAGCGCGCCGGCCAGTCCCACGGCGACCACCGCGACCAGGACCGGCGACGGGATCCTGGTCCGCAGCGGCCGGCCGCGGAGCTCATCGAGAGCGTGCGCGGCCAGCCCGACCGCGAGGAAGAACGCCAGTACGGTCGCGATCAGGCGACTGGTCTGCACCCGCGGCGCGAGCGCGGCGCCGATCACCGAGTAAGACAGGTGCCAGGCCGTGTAGGGCGGGTGCAACAGCGTCCACCAGTCCCGCCACCCGCCGGGCCGGGCCGCGTAGTACGCCGGCCGTTCCGCCGGATGGTCCCCCTCTTCCTCAGACGTCGGCACGCGTGCCCCACATGACCAGGCCGCCGCCGAGGCTCATGATGCGGGCGCTCACGTCGGTGAACCCCGCCTTCTGCCACGCCTGCACGGTCCAGGAGACGGGATACCGGCGGTAATGGGCGGAGATGTTCGGGCCGAGGAACCGCCCGACCCGGTACCATTCCCGCCCGCCCAGCGCCAGCCCGCCGGCCGGCAGCAGCAGCCTCGTGTAGGCCCACCAGGCCGGGCCCCACACCGGGCCGGCCGGGACGGCGAATTCCAGGCTGGCCATGATGCCGCCGGGCCGCAGGACGCGGGCCAGCTCGGTCAGTGTGGCCTGCGGATCCTGGACGTACCTGAGCAGATAGGTGACCGTCAGCGCGTCGAAATGGCGGTCGGGGAAGGGCAGTTGCTCGGCCCGCCCGGCCACCAGCCCGATCCGGTTCCCCTTCCCGGCCGCCGCCACCCGCTGGCGCCCCTGCCGCAACATCGCCTCGGTCAGGTCCAAGCCCACCACCTTGGCCCCGCCGCGCCTCTCGAGCTGCAGCGCGACCCCCGCGGTGCCCGAGGCGACGTCGAGGATCACGCCGTCCGCCGGCAGGACCCGGTCGACCATGGCCGAACGCCATCGTCCGTTCTGCCCGAAGGACAGGATCTCGGCCAGGCGGTCGTACCGGGCGGGCAGCGGGTCGAACAGGTTTCGCGCGAAGCGGTTGGGACCCGAAAAGCCGTCGGACATAAGGGACCTCCCTGGGTACCCACGCTACGCCGCGGCTGCCGATCTGGTGGGCGCGGCACGTTAGCTCTGCGCCGGAGGGAGGGCGGCCCTGATCCGTTCCGCGAAGGCCTCGGCCGGGGCCGCCGCGCTGTACGCCTGGCGCGGGCCGAGCCAGAACCGCAGGCCGTCGCGCTTGTTCCGGGGGATGACGTGCAGGTGCAGGTGCGGCACCGACTGACTGATCACGTTGTTGATCAGGATCATCGAGCCGTCGGCGGGCAGGCCGTCCTCGACCGCGCGCTCCAGCCGCTGGGCCGTACCGAAGAATTCCGGCACCTGATCGGCGGGCAGGTCGCTGAGCAGGACCATGTGCTGCTTGGGCACGAGCAGGGTGTGTCCGTAGAACAGCGGGCGGTGGTCGAGGAACGCGATCAGCCGTTCCGTCTCGAGGATGGTCACCGCCTTCTCCTCGCCGCGGATGATGGCGCAGAAGGCACACGTCGCTGGCATCAGCCGTGAGCCTATCCCGTAGCGGTCATCCGGGCCGCCGGCGGGCTCGGCGCTTAAGGCACGATCTCGAACCAGAAGCAGGTGCCGGATCGCTCGCGCAGGAAGCCCCAGCGTTCCGCGATCGCGTTGATCAGCTGGAAACCGCGCCCGTCCTCGTCGTGCCCCTCGGCCTCG
>Ga0302184_10002265_pt1 | contig 12231 bp, 12 predicted proteins | sample I_Palsa_N3_3_FD_200233 | JGI IMG/M metagenome (GOLD analysis project Ga0302184, IMG submission 200233) | Peat permafrost microbial communities from Stordalen Mire near Abisko, Sweden - I_Palsa_N3_3 | ecosystem: Environmental > Terrestrial > Soil > Palsa > Peat permafrost | place: Sweden...
TTTCCGGTTCGCGCGGTCGCCATCCGAATCGCGAGCTGGATCGACAAATTGGGCGCGGTCTGGGTTGAAGGCCAGCTGACCCAGATCAACATCCGGCCGGGCGCCAAGACGGTGTTCATGGTGCTGCGCGATCCCGCCGCCGACATGTCGCTGACCGTGACCGCGCCACGCAACCTGGTCGACAACGCGCCGGTCAAGCTTGTCGAAGGCGTGCAGGTGGTGGTCTGCGGCAAGCCGAACTTCTTCACCGGCCGAGGCACACTCACGTTGCGGCTCAGCGAAATACGCGCAGTGGGCATCGGTGAACTGTTGGCCCGCATCGAGCGACTGCGCCAACTGCTGGCCGCCGAGGGACTTTTCGATCCGCGGCTCAAGCGGCCAATCCCGTTCCTGCCCAGCATGATCGGTCTGATCACCGGCCGGGCCAGCGCGGCCGAGCATGACGTGACGACGGTGGCCGCCGCACGCTGGCCCGCGGTGCGGTTCGCCGTCCGCAACACCGCCGTCCAAGGCCCGACCGCCGTTGCCCAGATCGTTAAGGCGTTGCGGGAGTTGGACTCCGACGCGTGCGTCGATGTCATCGTGGTGGCCCGCGGCGGCGGGAGTGTGGAGGACTTGCTGCCGTTCTCTGACGAGACGTTGTGTCGCGCGATCGCCGCGTGCCGCACGCCGGTGGTCAGCGCCGTCGGCCACGAGCCCGACAACCCGCTGTGCGACCTGGTCGCCGACTTGCGTGCCGCCACTCCTACCGATGCCGCCAAGAGGATCGTCCCGGATACCGCGGCCGAGCAGCACCTGCTCGATGACCTGCGCCGGCGCAGCGCCCAGGCGCTACGCAACTGGGTGGGCCGCGAGGAGCGGGTGCTCGCGCAGTTGCGCAGCCGGCCGGTGCTGGCCGAGCCGCTGGCCGCACTTGCGGCGCGCGCCGAGGAGATTCACCGCGCCCGATCCGCGGTCCGCCGGGACATCACCCGACTGATCGACGTGCAGGCCGAGCGCGTCGGTCACCTGTCGGCCCGGCTGGCGACGCTGGGTCCGGCCGCCACCCTGGCCCGCGGCTATGCCGTGGTGCAGACGGTTGGTGCCGCGGGTTCGGCTGCGGTGTTGCGATCCGTTGACGACGCCCCGGCCGGGACCACGCTGCGGGTGCGGGTCGGCGACGGCGCGATCGTGGCGACGAGTGAAGGGCCGGCCGATGCCGAGTGACGAGGCTACGCCTATTAGTCAGCTCGGGTATGAAGAATGCCGCGAGGAGCTGATCGAGGTCGTGCGGCTTCTGGAGCAGGGCGGACTCGACCTGGATGCATCGCTACAGCTGTGGGAAAGAGGCGAGCAGCTGGCCAAACGATGCGAGGAACACTTAGCTGGTGCGCGTAAGCGAGTGACCGACGCGTTGGCCGCCGGCGAGCCTGACGATTCTTGACATCGCAAGCATTTGTCGGGCTTTTATTCGAAACTGGAACACGTTTCAGTTATCCTTGACGGCATGGCTGAATTCTCTGGGATCTCTGGAACAGCGCCGACCGCCCCGCTGGGCCGAGTGCTCGTCACCGGCGGCTCCGGTTTCGTCGGCGCCAACCTGGTGACCACCCTGCTCGACCAGGGTTACCAGGTGCGGTCCTTCGACCGGGCGCCCTCACCACTGCCCGCCCAGCCGGGCCTGGAAGTGCTCCAGGGCGATATCTGCGCCCGCGACATCGTCGCGGGCGCCGTCGCAGGGATCGACACCGTCTTCCATACCGCGGCGCTCATCGACCTGATGGGTGGCGCGTCGGTCACCGAGGAGTACCGGCAGCGCAGTTTCGCCGTCAACGTCGAGGGAACCAAGAACCTGGTGCACGCCGCGCAGGCCGCCGGGGTGAAACGGTTCGTCTACACCTCGTCCAACAGCGTGGTGATGGGCGGCAAGCGCATTTCCGGCGGAGACGAGACGTTGCCTTACACCGACCGCTTCGACGACCTCTACACCGAGACCAAAGTGGTTGCCGAGCGATTCGTGCTGTCCCAGAACGGAATTGACGGACTTCTGACCTGTGCGATTCGGCCGAGTGGAATCTGGGGCCGCGGCGATCAGACGATGTTCCGCAAGGTGTTCGAAAGCGTGCTGGCCGGCCACGTCAAGGTGCTGGTCGGCCGCAAGGCGGCCCGCCTGGATAACTCTTACGTGCACAACCTGATTCACGGCTTCATCCTGGCCGCACAACACCTGGCCCCCGGTGGTACCGCGCCAGGCCAGGCGTACTTCATCAACGACGCCGAACCGGTGAACATGTTCGAGTTCGCCCGGCCGGTGGTGGAGGCGTGCGGGCAGCGCCTGCCGCGGCTGCGGATCTCCGGTGCCGCGGCACGCGCGGCGATGCTGGGTTGGCAGCGGCTGCATTTCCGGTTCGGGCTTCCGCAGCCCCCGCTGGAGCCGCTGGCCATCGAGCGGCTGTACCTGGACAACTACTTCTCGGTCGACAAGGCCACCCGCGATCTCGGCTACCGGCCGCTGTTCACCACCGAGCAGGCGATGACCGAGTGCCTGCCCTACTACACCGAGTTGTTCGACCAGATGAAAGCCGCCGCCAGTCCCGCACCGGTGGCCGTTGTCGCGCCCGCTGTAGCCGAATAGACGGCATATTCCGCGCCGGCGTGTAGCGTAATGCGCCATGCGCGCCGGCGACGATGCAGTGCGAAGCGATGCGAAGGAGCGGCGTCGATGACCGCCGAAACTGTGCTGGTAACAGGGGCGTTCGGACTGGTCGGCTCGGAAACCGTGCGACAGCTGACGATCGACGGTCGCCACGTCATTGCCACCGATCTTGATGTGCCGGCCAATCGCAAGGCGGCCGACCGGATGCCGTCCACCGAGGTGCGCTGGGCCGACCTCACCGATCCGGATGCAGTCGCCGAGCTGCTGCGAGAAGTGTCGCCGTCGGCGATCATTCACCTGGCGGCGATCATTCCGCCGGTCTGCTACGCCCGGCCGGCGCTGGCCCGTCGGGTCAACGTCGACGCGACGGGATATCTCGTCGACGCCGCCTCAGCACTGCCGGCACCGCCACGGTTCGTCCAGGCCTCCAGCGTCGCGACCTACGGCGCCCGCAACCCGCATCGCTTCACCGACGTACTGACTGCGGACACCCCGCTGCGGCCCTCCGACATCTACGGCGCCCACAAGGTGGAGGCCGAGAATCTGGTGCGCGCATCGGGGTTGGACTGGGTGATCCTGCGACTTGGTGGTGTGCTCACCGCCGAACCGCGCTTCGACCTCGACTTCGACACCATCTTCTTCGAGGCGTCGCTACCGATCGACGGCCGGATCCAGACCGTCGACGTGCGCGATGTCGCGCACGCCTTCGTCGAGGCGACCACCGCGCCGGTGGTCGGCGAGACGCTGCTGATCGGCGGCGACGAGTCGCACCGGCTGGTTCAGGGCGATATCGCCCCCTCGATGGCGGCCGCGATGGGTTTGGTCGGCGGAATACCCACCGGCCGCAAGGGCGACCCGAACATCGACGAGGACTGGTTCGGCACCGACTGGATGGACACCACACGATCGGCGGAAGCCCTGAATTTTCAGCGGATTTCGTGGCCGCAGCTGCTGGCCGAGACGGCAGAGCGAATGGGGTTGCGTCGTTATCCGACGCGGCTCGGCGCCCCGCTGGCCCGTGCCCTGCTCAAACGCAACGGGCCGTATTTCCGCTACCCCGGCCGCTACGCCGACCCGTGGGGCGTCATCACCGCGAAATGGAATGACCCGCGACCCGACGGGGGCCACGCATGACCAACCGCAACGCCGTCGTCGTCGGCGGCGCTTCGGGCATCGGCAAGGCGGTAGCGCACGCGCTGGCCGGCGACGGCTGCCGGGTTATCGTCGCCGACCGCAACGCCGACGGGGCACGCGGCGTCGCAACCGAACTCGGCGATCCGCGCAGCGCGGCCACGGTCGAGGTGACCGACGAGGACTCGGTGCGAGCGCTGTTCGACCGGGCCGGAGCACTCGACGTCGTGGTCAATACCGCCGGCTTCAGCACACTCGGGCTGATCACCGAGTTAGCCGTGGAGGACTTCCGCTCGGTCGTCGACGTCTGCCTCACCGGCGCCTTCCTGGTGATCAAGCACGCCGCCCCCCGGCTGGTCCGAGGCGGGGCGCTGGTGTCGATCAGCTCGCTGAACGGACGCCAGCCCGCGGCGGCGATGAGCGCCTACTGCGCGGCCAAGGCCGGGTTGTCGATGCTGACCCAGGTTGCTGCACTTGAGCTTGCACCGCAAGGCATTCGGGTCAACGCCGTCGCACCCGGTTTCGTGCACACCCCGCTCACCGAGCCCGCCACCCACATCCCCGGCGTCGTCGACGAATACGTAGAGAACACACCGCTGGGCCGGGCCGGAACTCCCGAGGACATCGCCGACGCCGTGGTGTTCCTGTGCAAGGCGCCGTGGCTGACCGGCGAAGTGCTCGACCTCAACGGCGGTGCGCACATGAAGCGCTACCCCGACCTGATGAGCCACGTGATGAAGCTGGCCGCACCGTGAACTCCAGGACTGCAAGGACTTTCACCGGTAAGCAGGCGATCGTCACCGGCGCCGGCTCGGGCATCGGCGCCGCGCTGTGCCGTGCACTGGTCGCCGCGGGCGCCGATGTGGTCTGCACCGACGTCGACGGCGCCGCGGCGGCCCGCACCGTCCAGAGCTTGCGCGGCCCCGGGTCAGCGACATCGGCCATCCTCGATGTGACCGACCCGGCCGCAGTGAAGGCCGCCGTCGACGCCGTCGTCGCCCGCGCCGGACGGCTCGACCTGATGTTCAACAACGCCGGAATCGCTTGGGGCGGAGACACCGAACTACTGACGCTGGACCAGTGGAACGCCATCATCGACGTCAACATCCGCGGCGTCGTGCACGGTGTCACCGCCGCTTACCCGGTGATGCTGCGGCAGGGCCACGGCTACATCGTCAACACCGCATCGATGGCCGGGCTGACCGCGGCAGGCCAGATCACCAGCTACGTGATGACCAAACATGCGATCGTCGGGCTGTCGCTGGCGCTGCGCTCGGAAGCCGTTTCCCGCGGCGTGGGTGTGCTGGCGGTGTGTCCGGGCGCCGTCGAGACGCCGATTCTGGACAAGGGCGCGATCGGCGGCTTCGTCGGTCGCGACTACTACCTGCGCGGGCAGGGCATGAAGAACGCCTACAGCGCCGATCGACTGGCCCGCGACACACTGAAGGCGATTGGCCGCAACAAGGGGCTGCTGGTCAAGCCGAGGCAGGCGTACGCGTCCTGGGTGTTCGCCCGGCTGGCGCCGGGTCTGTTGCAGCGCATGTCGATTCGGTTCATCGCCGACCAGCGCAAGCGGCAAGCCGCTAACGCAGCCGTCGAGCGCTCCGCTTGATTGCCGGCATGAACATCGAATTCACCCTCACCCAGAAACGCGCCCTCGCAGTTTTCACGATCATCAGCCTCCTGTTCGCCGGGTACTTCCTCCGCAGCTACTTCGTCCTCATCGTGGTGGCCGCCGTCGGGGCGTATCTGTTCACCCCGCTTTTCGAATGGTTCGGTCGTCGACTCGGAAGCGGGATGGCGGCCACCTGCACGCTGCTCACGGCGCTGGCCGTGGTGATCGTGCCGATCGGCCTGCTGGTGCTGGTGGCGATCGTCCAGATTTCCCGGATGGTGACCCATGTCGCGGGCTGGGTCGCCAGAACCAATCTCAGCGATCTCGGCGAGCACAGTCTGCACGTCGTCAACAAACTTCTGGCGAGGCTGCCGTTCCTGCACATCACGCTCACCGCCGAGTCGCTGCGGAAGACGATGGCGGGCGTCGCCCAGAAGGCCGGCGAATGGTTCTTGCATTTCGTTCAGGACACCGCCGGCGGTCTGTTCGGCACGGTGACCTCGGCCATCATCTTCTTGTACGTGTTCGTCGCGCTACTGACCAACCGCGAGAAACTGCTCACCTTGATCCGCCAGCTGAATCCGCTCGGTGAAGACGTCACCGATTTGTACCTAAGGAAAATGGGCTCCATGGTGCGCGGCACGGTGAACGGCCAGTTCGTCATCGCACTGTGTCAGGGCGTTGCGGGCGCCGCGTCCGTCTATGTCGCCGGATTCCACCACGGCTTCTTCATATTTGCGATTCTATTGACCGCGTTGTCCATCATTCCGTTGGGCGGCGGGATTGTGACCATCCCGTTCGGCATCGGGATGATGTTCTACGGCAACATCATTGGCGGAGCGTTCGTGGTGCTGTGGCATCTGGCGGTGGTGACAAACCTGGACAACTTCTTGCGTCCGATCCTGGTGCCGCGTGATGCGCGGCTCAACCCGGCGTTGATGTTGCTTGCAGTGTTCGCGGGCATCGCGATGTTCGGCCCCTGGGGCATTGTCATCGGCCCGGTCCTGATGATCGTCATCGTCACCACCATCGACGTCTACCTCGCGGTGTACAGAGGCGTCGAGCTCCAAGAACTCGACGACCAGGACGACAAGCCGGGTTGGCTCACGCGCTGGAAGGTACGCCGAGCAGCTAAACCAGCCGCTCCTTGAGGAACTCGACGACTCGCTTGCGCGCCTCGTAGGCCGGGTGGCCGTCGACCTCGCGGACCTCCAGGGTCAGCACCGAATGCGCCGCCCGGGTAAAGCCGTGCTCATTGCCCGGGCCGGAGTCGATCTCGATCGCCTCGAACCCGTCGCCGAGCCGTTCTTTGAGCGTGGTGAACCGTTCGCCGGGTGACATCAAGTCCTTGCTGAATCGCAAACCCAGCGCGCACACGCCTTCCTTGGTGGCGCGGTCTTTGAACGCGTTCAGCTCGACGTCACTGAGGCCGGCATCACGCCGCATGCGCGGGGTCAACGGGAACGGCGTCGACGGCTGGCTGAGCACCGGCGCCAGCACGCTGTCGTCGACCGCGGCGGCCAGCGCGAATCCACCGGTGAAACACTGGCCGATCACACCGACGCCTTTGCCGGGTGTCGACGCGTTGAGGTCACGAGCCAATGCGCGCAGGAAATCCGCTACCGGCCGGTGCTTGTTGGTCGCCAGCGCGGCGAATTCCCGTGCCACACAAACACGTCGGAGAGAATCGAGCGTGTAGCCGACCGAGACCGGACGGCCCGGCTCGCCGAACAGCGACGGTATCGCCACGGTAAAACCGTTGTCCACCAAATGATTTCCCAACCCGAGTACGCCGGGATGGATGCCCGGTACCTCGGGGATCAGCACCACGCCGGGCCCGTCGCCACGGCGGTAGACGTCGTGGGTGTACCCGCCGCCGGTGAACGGTTCCGCTGACCAGCCGGTGAGGTCGGCTTCCGGTGCTGTCATCAAGGGGTCCCTTCTCTTACCTGTGTGCGGGTAGGGGTGGCTGCGATTGAGTGGCCGCCGCCAGCGTACGAAACTCATCGGCCCTGCCGGCACCGGTGATCGCGATCTGGGCGGAACCGGCCGGGTTGTTCAGCCGCGTCGTCCACACCGGCTCAACCCCACCGTCGCCCTGGTAGGTGATCCACCGGGTGCCTTCCACGTCGACGGTTCCACTGGGGTACATCGACGAGTGAATCGAACCGACCAGCTTGTCCTCGTCTGCATTGCTTTGGGTGAGGCTCAGGTACTCACCAGCCGGGCTGATGTAGCCGATGGTGGAGGTAACGGCGTGCAACCGCTGGTGGGTAGACGGATCGGTCCGACCGTCGGGGATACCGCCGCGGCCGCCGGAGTTGGGCTGCCAGCCCTGGGGTAGCAGCGGCAACCGGACCGGGAAGCCGAGCGTCAGCGCGTCGGCCCGCAGGGCGCTGGAGGCGTTGTAGGACGGCACCGGTCCGCGGTTGATTCCACCCGGCGAAAACGAGCACATCCCGACCAGGCCCGCCAGCACGATGCAGGCCACTACCAGCGGCGCGATCGACCAGAACATGTCCCGGCCGTCTTGCAGCAGCCGGGGCTTGGCCGGTTTGGCCGTCGGCTCTGGCTGCGTGGTCACAGCACGAGTATCCCAGCTCCCGAGCGGCAACCCGCCTCTGGGACAATCGGCAACCATGACCGCAGGTTCTCGTCGTGAAGCCCCGGACCGCAACCTCGCCCTCGAGCTTGTCCGGGTCACCGAAGCGGGCGCCATGGCCGCCGGCCGTTGGGTGGGCCGCGGCGACAAAGAGGGTGGCGACGGCGCGGCCGTCGACGCGATCCGCCAGTTGGTGAACTCGGTCTCCATGCGCGGCGTCGTCGTGATCGGCGAAGGCGAGAAAGACGAAGCGCCGATGCTCTACAACGGCGAGCACGTCGGCAACGGCGACGGCCCGGAATGCGATTTCGCCGTCGACCCGATCGACGGCACCACGCTGATGAGCAAGGGCATGCCCAACGCCATCTCGGTGCTCGCGGTGGCCGACCGCGGCTCGATGTTCGACCCGTCGGCGGTGTTCTACATGAACAAGATCGCCGTGGGACCCGACGCGGCCCACGTCCTCGACATCACGGCGCCGATCGCCGAGAACATCCGCGCGGTCGCCAAGGTCAAGGGGCTGTCCGTGCCCGACATGACGGTCGTCATCCTGGATCGGCCGCGGCACGCGCAGCTGATCGAGGACGTGCGGGCCACCGGGGCCCGGATCCGGCTGATCACCGACGGCGACGTGGCGGGCGCGATCGCGGCGTGCCGACCGGGCTCCGGCACCGACATGCTGGCCGGCATCGGCGGTACCCCGGAGGGCATCATCACCGCCGCGGCGCTGCGCTGCATGGGCGGCGAGATTCAGGCGCAGCTGGCACCCAAGGACGACGCCGAGCGGCAGAAGGCACTCGACGCCGGTTACGACCTCGATCAGGTGCTGACCACCGGCGACCTGGTGTCTGGGGAGAACGTCTTCTTCTGCGCAACCGGCGTCACCGACGGCGACCTGCTCAAGGGAGTGCGCTACGAGCCAGGCGGCTGCACCACCCAGTCGATCGTGATGCGCTCGAAGTCGGGCACGCTGCGGATGGTCGAGGGCTTTCACCGGCTGACCAAGCTCAACGAATACTCCGCGATCGACTTCACCGGCGACAGCAGCGCCGCATACCCACTGCCGTAACCACTACCGAACGAGGAACTTGCCCAATGGCAGACACCGAATACCGCATCGAGCACGACAGCATGGGCGAGGTCAAGGTGCCCGCGAAAGCGTTGTGGCGGGCCCAGACTCAGCGCGCCGTGGAGAACTTCCCGATCTCAGGCCGCGGGCTTGAGCGCACCCAGATTCGTGCCCTGGGTCTGCTGAAGGCTGCCTGCGCGCAGGTCAACAAGGACCTCGGGCTGCTGGCAGCCGACAAGGCTGACGCGATCATCGCCGCCGCCGCCGAAATCGCCGACGGCAAGCACGACGAGCAGTTCCCGATCGACGTCTTCCAGACCGGGTCGGGCACCAGCTCCAATATGAACTCCAACGAGGTGATCGCGAGCATCGCCGCCACCAACGGCGTGACCGTGCATCCCAATGACGACGTCAACATGTCGCAGTCGTCCAACGACACCTTTCCGACCGCCACTCACATCGCGGCTACCGAAGCCGCTGTGCGCCAACTCATTCCGGCCCTGCAGGGGCTGCACGACGCGCTGGCCGGCAAATCCCGCGAATGGCACACGGTGGTCAAGTCGGGTCGCACCCACCTGATGGACGCCGTCCCGGTGACGCTAGGTCAGGAGTTCTCCGGCTACGCCCGCCAGATCGCGGCCGGCATCGAGCGGGTCCGCGCGACGCTGACCCGGTTGGGCGAGCTGGCAATCGGCGGCACCGCCGTCGGCACCGGCCTCAACGCCCCGGATGGCTTTGGCGCCAAGGTGGTCGAGGTACTGGTCAAAGACACCGGTCTGACCGAACTGCGCACCGCGACAAACGCTTTCGAAGCCCAAGCCGCCCGCGACGGGCTGGTCGAGGCGTCCGGTGCGCTGCGCACCATCGCGGTGTCGCTGACCAAGATCGCCAACGACATCCGCTGGATGGGATCGGGTCCGCTGACCGGTCTGGCCGAAATCCAGCTGCCGGACCTGCAGCCGGGTAGCTCGATCATGCCGGGCAAGGTCAATCCCGTTCTGTGCGAGGCGGTTACCCAGGTCGCGGCCCAGGTGATCGGCAACGACGCCGCCGTCGCCGTCGGCGGACTGTCGGGCGCATTCGAACTCAACGTCTATATCCCAATGATGGCCCGCAACGTGCTGGAGTCGTTCAAGCTGCTGACTAACGTCTCGACGTTGTTCGCAGAGCGCTGCATCGTCGGGCTCACGGCGCACGTCGAACACCTGCGGGAGCTGGCCGAGTCGTCGCCGTCGATCGTGACGCCGCTGAACTCGGTGATCGGCTACGACGAAGCGGCCGCAGTGGCCAAGCAAGCACTCAAGGAGCGCAAGACAATTCGGCAGACTGTGATCGACCGTGGGCTGATCGGCGACAAGCTGTCCGAAGAAGAACTCGACCGTCGCCTCGACGTGCTGGCGATGGCCAAGGTCACCGAGGAGTAGGCATGCTCAGCGACGAACTCCGCCAACGGCGCCTGGCGCTCATCGAAGAGCACATGAACACCGAGGTGACCAAGGAGTTCGATCGCACCCTGGCCACCTTCAACGGGCACCCGCACTACGAGATCATGGCCACCGGCCAGGTTTTCGACGGCGATGACGAGGTGATGGGCTACTACCGGACCACCCGGACCGCGTTCCCCGACCAACGTCACGACAACGTGCGCTACCACGTCACCGACGACGCGGTGATCACCGAATTCGACCTGCTGGGAACCAATCTCGGTGAGTTCTACGGCATGCCGCCCACCGGCAAGGCGTTCCGGGTGCCGATCATCGCGGTGTTCTTCTTCGACGGCGATCGAATCATCAACGAGCGCATCTACTTTGACAGCGCCAGCCTGGTCACTCAGATCGGCCGGGGCGAACTGCTGGCCCTCGCCGCATCGGGTGAGCTACCCGGGCAATAAGGACCGCAGCCGTCGCCTAAGTCACGTGCGCCACTCCGGGCGGCGGTGTCCCTTGTGCCCACCTCTCACTGACAAATCCGCTGCGGGGTCTCGTTTGTCGCGGTGAGGCGGGCACATTGTGTGCCGGCTTCACGCCGAGGACGCTGTGGCAGTAGTGATCTCCGCGACTGGACGCGCCTAGCCGCCGTTGTTCGGTCCGCCCGAGTTCTGGCCGGAGACATCGGTGATCGGGAAATTCGGCATCGGCGCCGGCGACGGGGTGTTGGGCAGCGACGGAATCTCCGAGGCGGGGATGTCGTGCAGGTCGTTGGCCGGTGGCCCGTTCTCGCGACTGCCGTAGACGCTGCCCGGTGCGCGCTGCCCGAGCAGTTGGGTGACCGTGACGAAGTGGTAGTTGTTGGCCTTGAGCACCGGAATGAACTGCTCGACGATGTCGACCGTGCTGGAGTACGTGTCGTGCAGCAACACCACCGAACCGGGCTTGATCTGAGTCATCAGCAGGAGCCGGCTGGCCGCGGTGTTCGAGTCGTTGATCCAGTCGTAAGGAATTACGTCCCAAAGGATTCCGGCCAGGCCGACCTTTCCGGCCTGCTCGTTGACCGCCGCATTGGTCAACCCGCCCGGCGGCCGCCACAACTTCGGCGTCACACCGGTGGCCGCGGCGATCGCGTCGTTGGCCCGCGACAGCTGGCTGGGGACGTCTTCGGGCGGCAACGTCGTCATGTTGGGGTGTTCCCAGGTGTGGTTGCCCAGTTCCATGCCCGCATCGACAACCCGTTTGGCGCCCGCCGGGTTGGCCGCGACCTTGTTGCCGATCTCGAAGAACGTGGCCTTGGCCTTGTTCGCGGTCAGGACGCTCAGCAGCCGATCGGTGTACGGGGTGGGGCCGTCGTCGAACGTCAACGCGACGCACTTGACCTGTGCGCAGTCCACGACGTCGTTGGCGTGTGCGAACCGGACGTGCCCGGTGAACGCACCGATCGCGACGATAGCGGCGGCTGCCGCTGCGCCGGCGACGGTGCGCCAGTACCGCCAGGCTTGGTTGTCCGGTCGTTTCGGCACGGCCGCAGTTTACCGGCGACGAAGGCCCGCCCGATTACAGCGGTACGCCGCTGATCTCCTCGAGCATCTCGGTGACCAGCGCCGCGATCGGCGACCGCTCGCTGCGCAGCAGCGTGATGTGCGCGAACAGTGGGTGGCCCTTGAGTTTCTCGACCACCGCGGCGACGCCGTCGTGCCGGCCCACCCGCAGGTTGTCGCGCTGAGCGACGTCGTGGGTCAACACCAC
>Ga0302184_10002269_pt1 | contig 12217 bp, 11 predicted proteins | sample I_Palsa_N3_3_FD_200233 | JGI IMG/M metagenome (GOLD analysis project Ga0302184, IMG submission 200233) | Peat permafrost microbial communities from Stordalen Mire near Abisko, Sweden - I_Palsa_N3_3 | ecosystem: Environmental > Terrestrial > Soil > Palsa > Peat permafrost | place: Sweden...
CGGCCCGCAGGTCCCTGACCCGGGCGGTGACCTCGCCGAGGAACGCGTCGTAAACCTGGGCGTGGACGTAGACCCGCTCGACCCCGACGCAGGACTGCCCGGCGTTGGACATGCCGCCCCAGACCACCGCCTCGGCCGCGGCGGGGATGTCGGCGTCGGCGTCGACGAGCAGCGCGTCCTTGCCGCCGGCCTCGATGACGGCCGGGACCAGCCCGTCGGCGCAGGCATGCATCACCCGCTTGCCGGTGGCCGCCGAGCCGGTGAAGGCGATCTTGTCCAGGCCGGCCCGGCACAGTGCCTCGCCGGTCGCGCCGAAGCCGGTGACCAGCTGCAGCACCGGCTGTTCGGGCACTACCTGCGCGAACGTGCCGACCAGCCAGGCGCCGGTGCCGGGGGTGTACTCGCTGGGTTTGAAGACCACCGCGTTGCCGGCCGCCAGAGCGTAAGCGATGGAGCCGACCGGGGTGAACACCGGGTAGTTCCACGGGCCGATCACGCCGACGACGCCGAGTGGCTGATACTCGACGCTCGCGGTGTAGTTGAGCATCAGCAGGCCGGTCGGCGCCCGCCGCGGGCCGAGCACCCTGGGGGCGTGCCTGGCTGCCCACGTGATGTGCTCGACCGCCATCACGATCTCCAGCTGCGCGTCCGAATGCGGCTTGCCGGTCTCGGCGTGCACCAGCTCGGCCAGCTGGCCCATCCGCCGGGTGAGCACGGCGGCCCAGATGGTGAGCCGCCGGCCGCGTTCGGCGAAGGGCAGCGCCGACCAGAAGCCGGCGGCGGCGCGGGCTCGCGCCACCGCCGCGTCCACCGCCTCCGCGTCGTGCACTGGGTAAGCGCCGACGACTTCGCCCGTCGCCGGGTCAAGCGAGTCGAAGGTGACTGGGCCTGGGCGCTCGGTGATCACCGGGCTGGGAGGTGTGCTGGTCACGACATCGGCTCCTTGAACTTAGGCGCGGGCAGGCCGCGGATGAGGTCGGCCGCCTTCTCGGCGATCATGATCGTGGGCGCGTTGGTGTTACCGCGGGGGATGGCCGGCATCACCGAGGCATCGACGACCCGCAGGTTCTCGATCCCGCGGACGCGCAGCTGCGGGTCCACCACGGCGGTCTCTCCCGTGCCCATCGCGCAGGTGCCGACCGGGTGGTAGAGCGTCTGGGCCCACTGGCGAATATGGCCGAGCAGCTGTTCGTCGGTGCTGCCGGCTCCGTCGGCGGGCAGGAACGGGCGGCCGCGGAGCCGGCGCAGCGGGGCCTGCTCGGCGATCTCCAGCAGGGCCCGGCAGCCGGCCAGCATGGCGTCCAGATCGGCGGGCTCGTCAAAGTAGCCCGCGTCTATCTCCGGGCGCCAGAACGGGTCGGCCGAGGCCAGCCGCAGCCGCCCGCGGCTGGCCACGCTGACCAGGGTGGGGCCGGCGGTAAGCATCCTGCCTGCCGGTTCCCGCAGGCCGTTATCGTAAAATCCGGTCGGCGCCATGTGCACCTGGATGTCGGGGACGGGCAGGTCGTCCCGGCTGGCGAAAAACGCGCCGGCCTCCCCAATGTTGGAGGACAGCGGGCCGCGGCCGAGCAGCCGCCACTGGGCCAGGCGGCCGGGCGTGCCGAAGTCTTGCAGGTCGCTGGTGCCGCGGGTGTGCCACAGCAGCGGCACCACGGGGTGATCCTGCAGGTTCTCCCCGGCCGGCAGGTCGGCAAGCACATCGATGCCCAGGTCACGCAGATGCGCCGCCGGGCCGATACCGGACAGCATCAGCAACTGCGGTGAGTTGACCGCGCCCCCGGCGACCAGCACCTCGGCGCGGGCATGCGCGGTCTGCTCAGCCCCCTGCCAGCGGTACTCCACGCCGGCCGCGCGAGCGCCCTCCAGCACGATCCGGGTGGCCTGCGCACCAGTGCGCACGACCAGGCCGGGCCGGCCCATGGCCGGTTTCAGGTAGGCATCCGCGGCCGACCAGCGGCGGCCCCGCTTGCAGGAAACCTGAAACAGCCCCGCACCCTCCTGCGAAGCGCCGTTGAAGTCGCCGGTGGATTTGAGCCCCCACGCGACCGCCGCCTCCACCCACGCCCGGCTCAGCTCGTGGGTGTAACGCCGGTCCTCGATGTGCAGCGGCCCCTGCCGCCCGTGGTAAGGCCCGCCAAGCCGGGTATTGCCCTCCGCGCGGATGAAATACGGCAGCACATCCGCATAACCCCAGCCGACCGCGCCGTAACGGTCGCGCCAGCCGTCGTAATCAGCTTGGTTTCCCCGGATGTAGATCATCGCGTTCATCGCCGAGCAGCCGCCGAGGGCCTTCATCCGGGGCCAGTACACACGCCGGCCGGCCAGCTGCTTCTGCTCGGCAGTCGTGTAATTCCAATCCCAGCGAGTCTTGAACAAGCTGGGAAACGCGGCCGGGATGGCGACCTCATCGGCATCCGCCGGCGGACCCGCCTCCAGCAGCAGCACCGACACCGCCGGATCCTCGGTCAGCCGGGCCGCAAGCACGCACCCGGCGCTCCCGCCGCCAACGACAACATAATCAAAACGGTCCAGATCATTCACGCGAATCTCCTAACTACTTCGCAGCCCCTCGCGTTCCCGCAGTCCACAGAGCTGCCGCTCCGCAGGGCGATCACAATCCGCATGGTCACGGTCTGTCCTCGGGCAGGCCGCGCAGCGCGGCGGTGCCGAACATCGGCTCGAATACCGCGGCGTAGTCAGGGCCCCGGCGCAGATGCTGGCCGCCGTCGACATTGATAACCTCCCCGGTCATCCAGGCCGACTCCGGCCCCGCCAGGAACCGGACCGCCTCGGCGATCTCAGCTGGGGCACCGACGCGGGCCAGCGGTATGCAGGCCAGGTAGTCATCCAGGACGGGACCGGGGTCGGCGATGCCCGCGACCAGTTCGGACTCGACGATCCCCGGCCGGATGCCGTTCACCCGGATGCCGATCCCGCCCAGCTCGTCCGCAGCCAGCGCCACCATGTGGTCGACCGCGGCGCACGCCGGGCCGTAGGCGCCGAACCAGCGGTGGACGGTGGTGGCGGCGATGGAGGAGATCGCCACGAACGATCCCCCGCCCGCACGCGCCATCTCCCGCGCGGCATACTTGAGCGTCAGCATGGTCCCGGTGGCAGTGAGGTCGAGCGTGGCCCGCCAGCCGGCGGTGTTGAGCCGGGGAACGGGACCGATCGAGGAGGAGCCCCGCGCGGCGGCGATGACGATCCGCAGCGGCTCGCTGGCGGCGGCGGCGGCGGCGAGAACATCATCGACCTGTTCCTCTTCGGTGACATCGGCGACCGCATAGAGCAGCCCGTAAGCATCGGCGCTCTCCTTGAGACGCCGCTCGGCAGTCCCGCAGATGGTGACCACGGCGCCATCGGCGGCCAGCCGCCGGGCACAGGCCAGGCCGAGCACGCCGTCGCCGCCGGTGACCAGGGCAGCTGTCCCAGCGAGAGATCCGCCTTCCCCGGATGGGGCCATAATCTTGTCACCCCGCTGGCGACGCTCGTTGAGGTACCTTCGAAATCCCTGGCCAGCGGGTCGTGCAGCCGGTGAAGGATCGCGTGGATCATCGGGTCTCCTTGGGCCGGCCGGGGTACCCGACAAGAAAGGACTTGCGCCATAGGTGCATTCCGGGCGCCCCGACCAGGCCGGCGTCGTCGAGGAACGCCATGACCTTCTCGCCGCCGAACCGGATCGTCTGCTGGTGGTGGGGATTGGCGAGCGCGACCCGGCGTGCCACCCGGGAGTCGAGCCCGACGGACCGGTAGACGTCCGGGCTGATCAGGCTGCGCGACATGATGAACCCGGTGTGGGCGAGCAGCAGCCGCTGGAACGGCAGCTCCGCGCGGGACAGCTTCGCGGCACGGCGGGTGAGTTCCTCGCGTGCGAACCCGATGTGGCGGGCTTCCTCCATGATGTGGATCCGGTTCACCATCCTGGCCAGGGGCTGGATGGTCTCGTCGTTCACCATTTCCCGCTGGAAGCGGTCGGTGATTTCCTCGCCGATCAGGATGGCTCCCCACAACGCCGGGCCGCGGGCGAGGGCGAACAGGAGATCTCCCATGGCGCGGGCGTGCCAGGGCGGGCCGTAGACCGGGGTGCCGATGCGCTCGATCACGCGCGCGAACATGATCGAATGCCGGCACTCCTCGGCGATCTCGGCCAGTATGTACTGGACGTGGCGGCTGGCCGGATCGCCGTGGCAGGCGAGCTTCGCCAGCATGCGCATGAGCAAGGACTCAAACCAGATGCCGGTGCCGAGCAGGCTGGCCGCCTCGTGTTTGCGGAGTTCCAGGCGCTGCTGCGGGCTCAGCTGCTCCCACAGCGCGGTTCCGTACAGCGAGCAACGGTGTTCGGGGATGAACCCCTTGCTTTCCGCCAGTGGTGCCGACCAGTCGATGTCCAGATCGGGATCGTAGGAGCGCGCCGCGGTCGACCGCAGCAGCCGCTCGGCTGTCCGCTCGCGGTCTGTCCGGTGCTCACGGTCCGCCCGGCGTGCACGGTCGTGCCCGTGGGCACGGCCGGCCTGCTCGTGTCCGGCAAGTATCTCGGCACCCATCAGTCCTCCTGACGCCAGCCGGAATCACAGCTGTGACTTGAAGTAACAGTTACTTATGGTAGCATGCATTTCGTGAGCGAAACTGTCAAGCCCGTCCTGCCGGACGACGCGCGCAGGGACCGCTGGACGGCCCACCGGGAGCGGCGCCGCCAGGAGTTCGTGGATGCGGCGCTGCGGGTGCTGGAGGCCGACGGGCCAGGACTGCTGATGGACTCGGTCGCCGCCGAGGCCGGCGTCACCAAGCCGGTCCTGTACAGGTATTTCAGCGACAAAGCGGCGCTAGTCCGGGCGCTCGATGAGCGCGGCTCGCAGATCCTGCTCGACCGGCTGCTCCCGGCGATCAGCGCGGACGGCCCGGTCCTGGCCCGCATCCGCGACTCGGTCGGCGCCTACTTCGCGGTGATCGAAGAGCACCCGAACCTGTACTGGCTGGTGGCGCGGCGCGCGAACGTGGAGGGCGCCGGGCCCGACGTGATCGAGCGGGACAAGGAGTTCATCGCCACCGCGCTCACCGCCGCGATCGGCGACCTCCTCAGGATTTTCGGCCTGGACTCGGGCGCCGCCGAGCCCTGGGCCTACGGCATCACCGGGCTGGTGCAGAGCACCGGCGAGTGGTGGCTGCAACGGCGCTCGATGAACCGGGCCCACGTCGTGGAGTACGTCACCCGTCTGATCTGGGCGGGACTGTCCGGGCTCTTGAGTGAGGCCGGGATCGCGCTCGACCCGGACCGGCCGGTGCCCGCCGCGCGGCCCGGGCTCACCGTCCACCGCACCGACCAGGCCCGCGGGAACGCCGCGGGGTAGCCAAGGAGGACAGATGGCAGCAGGCGCAGACCAGACCGAAGCGGCTAACCGTGCCGCGGGACCTGGTGAGGGCGATCATTACCAAGGGCCGGCCACGCTGACTATCGGCGGATCGCGGTTCACGGTCGAGGTGCAACTGCGCGGCCACTTCGAGCCGATCGACGGCCGCTACCACTGGTACGGACGCGCCGCCGCGCACGACGCGCTCACCGCGACATTGAAATCCGGGCGGACGCCGGCCCTGCTCACCACGCCGGAAGGTTCCGCCCCCTGCCAGCTGTCGGACCCCGATCCCTGGCAGCGCTACCGCGTGACAGGCACCTCGACACCCCCGTTCACCGCCGAACTGAGCGCCGGATGAACGCTTCAGGCGAGGTCCACACGGGAGAACAACACCGCGCCGCCGAGTCGCTTCTGTTCAACCCGCACACGTACGACCCGTCCCATTTCGACGACGTGACCAGAAGGCTGCTCAGGGCGACCATCGACTGGTTCGAGCACCGTGGCAAGGAAAAGCTGCTCGAGAACTACCGTGAGTGCGTCTGGTACGCCGACTTCCTGGAATTCGTCGCCGAGGAGCGGTTGTTCGCGAAGATGGGCACACCGGCCCGCGAGGCGAACGGAGACCGCGACAAGCGCTGGGACACCAGCAGGATCTCGGCGTTCAGTGAGATCCTGGCCTTCTACGGCCTGGACTACTGGTACGCCTGGCAGGTCACCATCCTCGGCCTGGGACCGATCTGGCAGAGCGACAACGCCTCGGCCCGCCGCCGCGCGGCCCAGTGGCTCGACGACGGTGCCGTGTTCGCGTTCGGGCTGTCGGAGCGCGAACACGGGGCCGACATCTACCACACCGACATGGTGCTAACCCCGGATGGAAGGGGCGGTTTCCGGGCCACGGGCGGCAAGTACTACATCGGTAACGGCAACGTGGCCCGCATGGTCTCGGTGTTCGGCCGACGGTCGGACGTGGATGGTCCAGACGGATATGTGTTCTTCGCGGCGGACAGCCAGCACGAGAACTACCGGCTCGTCAAGAACATCGTCCAGGCGCAGATGTTCGTGTCCGAATTCCGGCTGGAGAACTACCCGGTGCGCGCGCAGGATGTGCTGCACAGCGGGCAAGCGGCCTTCGATGCCGCGTTGAACACGGTGAACGTCGGCAAGTTCAACATCGGGTTCGCCTCGGTCGGCATGGGTGAGCATGCGATGTACGAGGCGGTGACCCATGCCCATAACCGCATCCTCTACGGCAGGCGCGTCACCGACTTTCCGCACGTGCGCCGGTCCTTTGTGGACGCATATGCTCGGCTGATCGCGATGAAGGCCTTCGGTGACCGCGCGATCGACTATTTCCGGGCGGCCAGCCCGCAGGATCGCCGGTACCTGCTGTTCAACCCCGTCACCAAGATGAAGATGACCACCGAGGGCGAGAAAGTCGTCGGGCTGCTGTGGGACGTCATCGCCGCCAAGGGATTCGAGCGCGACACGTACTTTCGCGGCGCGGGCAAGGACATTGGCGGGCCGGCCAAGCTCGAGGGGACGGTGCAGGTCAATCTCGCGCTGATCTTGAAGTTCATGCCGAACTACCTGTTCGCGCCGACCGGGCCACCACTGGTACCTACCCAGCGGGATCCGGTCAACGACGAGTTCTTGTTCCGCCAGGGCCCTGCGCGCGGCCTGGGCACGGTCACCTTCGCCGACTGGCGACTGGCGTTCGGGCCGTTTGCCGGGCTGCCCAACGTCGTGCAGTTCCGGGACCAGGCGGAGGGCTTCACGACCTTGCTGCAGACCGCGGCGCCGGACGCCGAGCAACAGCAGGACCTGGACTTCCGGCTGGTGCTCGGACAGCTGTTCACGCTCATCGTCTATGCTCAGCTGATCCTCGAGCAGGCCAAACTAGCCGGGCTCGACCCCGACGTGCTCGACACGATCTTCGAGGTCTTTGTCCGGGATTCCTCCGTACTCGCGGTCGAGCTGCATGGCAAGGCGTCCTCCACCGAGGCCCAGCAGCAGTGGGCCCTGGCCAACGTGCGCAAGCCGGTCATCGACACCGGCCGGTTCGAGCGGGTGTGGGAGCAGGTCAAGGCGCTCTCCGGCGCGTACCTGATGAACCCGTGACCACGATCCGAAGAATGGACCGGTCGCCATGGCGCTGACGTTGGACTTCGCCGGAAAGCACCCGCTCGTCTTCGGAGGCACGACCGGTATCGGCTTCGGAGTCGCCCAGAAGTTCTTGGAGCACGGCGCGAACGTTTCCGTCGCCAGTCGTAAGCAAGAGAACGTCGACGCCGCCATGGCCGCGCGGGGACAACTGGCGGCAACATTGTCGGCGTCACCGCAGACGTTCCGCGACTTCCACGCGGTCGGGCGGCGCGTGAGGTCGGAGTTCGGGTGCGGCTGGCCGCGTGCCGCTGTCAGGGCCGCCCGGGTGCCGCGGGGATGCTGCCAGCCGTAGACAGTGCGGCGAGGAGGCGGTTGCAGCGGTCGGTCATGGCGGCGGCCGTCTCGTCGGGGTGGCTGAGCCACCAGCTGACGATCGCGGTGACGACCGTCGACCATACGTGGGAGCTCAGTGCGTTGTCGTCGGCGTCGGTGAGGCCGTAGCCGCCGAGCACCTCGCGGGTTCCCTCGGCAGCCAGCCGGCGCAGCCGTGCCCGGTAGCTGAGCGCCGCGTCGCGGACGGCCGAGCCGGCCGGGAGCGTCGGGTCGTAGATGACCGCCCAGTCGAGCCGGCGGCCGTCGAGCGCGGTGAAGATCGCCGCGAGCGTCTCGCCGGCCCGCGCTAGCGTCGTTCCGCTCTGGGCGTCGGCCACCCGGTCGACCAGATGGGTTCCGGCTCGGCTCAGGCACGCGAGATACAGCCCGTCCTTCGAGCCGAAGTATTCGTAGATGAGCGGCTTGGATATTCCCGCCCGCTGCGCGATCGCCGCCATCGAAGCGTGCGCATAGCCATGCTCGCCGAACTCCTGAACCGCGGCGTCAAGGATCTGCTGCTCACGGTCGGCCCGCGGCACCCCCTTGGTGCCGACGCCGCCACCGGTCTCTGCCATACGCACAGTCTGCCTCCTGGGCTCGCTGGCCCGCCTGATTCCGGCCCGGCTTCTTCGCCGTGGCTGGCTGCACACCGCCCGCGACCCTTCTCTGTCGGCTCCGCGGCCGCCCTTTTGCGCCCGATCTGACCTTATGGTAACTTACCATGGAGTCAATTAAGTACGAGTCGAAGCGAAGGGGACATGTGGCTGCGAACGATGAGAGCACCGAGGCCGGCGGCCACGGTGAGATCCGGGTTGTCGACTACATCGCGGCCACGCTGGCCCAGCACGGAGTAAGGCACGTGTTCGGTGTCGGCGGCGCTAATATCGAGGATCTGTACGATGCGTTGCATCACTGCGGCGGCGCGATCAGAGGCATCGTAGCTAAGCACGAGTTCTCCGCAGCCACCATGGCGGACGGTTATGCACGCGCCGGGAACCGGCTGGGTGTGGTTGCAGCGACCTCTGGTGGCGGGATGACGAATCTCGTTTCCGGGCTGGCCGAGGCCTATGCCTCTCGGGTTCCGGTGCTGGCGCTGGTTGGCCAGCCGCCCACCGGCCTGTGGGGCCACGGTGCGTTTCAGGACTCCAGCGGCCGGGCCGGGTCGATGGACGCACGCCAGCTGCTGTCCGCGGTGTCGCGCTTTTGCGCCCGGGTAGACGATCCGGCGACAATCACCGAATTGCTGGCGGCTGCGCTGGAGGCCGCCCAGGCCGGTGTGGCCGGCCCAGCCGTGCTGTTGCTGCCGAAGGACGTGCAACAGGCGGTACTCAAGGCACCAAGACCCGTCGTGTCCGCCCCGCGAAGCGATACCGCAGAACAGGCGGTCCGCTGCCGGGCGGCGGAGGCGCTGCGCTTGGCGGCCGGCAGCGTGCTGATCATCGCGGGTGAGGGCGTGGCCGGCGCCGAGGCCCGGGGGGAGCTGAGTGCGCTTGCGGCGACGCTGGGCGCCTGGGTGGCAGTCGCCCCGGACGCTAAGGACGTCTACGACAACCATGATCCGCGGTTCGTCGGCGTGGCCGGGATAATGGGGAGTCCGACAGTAGCCGACTGCGCCCGGCGGGCCTCGGCATTCCTGGTGGTCGGCAGCCGGATGCCGATGATGGCCCGGGGCGGCCTAGACCAGGCTCTGGCCAGTAAGCCCGTGGTCTGTGTTAATGCCGAACCGCCCTTCCTTACCGGCGAGCACGTTGTGCACGTGCCCGGCCATCTGCGCGCCGAGCTGGCCGCGCTTCATTCCCTGCTACCTGGCCGGGCGCGGGACTGCCCGCCGCATCCAGGACCGCGGCCACTGCCGACCCCCTCCCCGGCCGGCCTGAGACCTGCTCTCAGCGACACGGTTGCCGCCATCGCGGCGGCGTTGCCCGAGGACGCTCACGTATTCGTGGACGCCGGCAACGCCGGAGCCGCCGCGATCCACCTGCTGCCCGCACCGGCACGTGGCCGGTTCGTTGTCGCGGTCGGGATGGGGGGCATGGGCTACACATTCGGCGCCGGCATCGGTGCCGCGTTCGCCACCGGGCAGCGTACCTACGTGCTCGCCGGTGACGGTTCCTTCTTCATGCACGGCATGGAGCTGCACACGGCCGTCGAGTACGACATCCCGGTAACGTACGTGATCCTCAATAACAACGCCCACGCGATGTGCCTTACCCGTGAACAGCTCTACTACGCGGGCGACTACAGCTACAGCCTGTTCGCCCACGCCGACATCGCCGCGGGCATCGCGGCGATGTTCCCTCGCCTGAACGCCACCCGAGCCGAAACCGCTGACCAGCTGCGCGATGCGCTGCTGGAAACCAACAGCAGCGGTTCACCCGCATTCGTATGCGTTGATCTTGATCCCAACGAAATCCCGCCCTTCGCCCCCTTCCTGGCGACCGCGCCAAGCTCCAAGGAGAAGAAAACAGCACATGAGGACCGACCAGTTTCCGTTGGCTGATATCCCCGGCCTGCATCGCGTCGAGACCACCAGCCGTGACCAGATGATGGCGGCCGTGGTGGAGATGACACACTCCGTCTATCCACACGACCAGGTCTATGGCTCCTACTGCACTATCCAGGGTCACATCGACTGCCCGCCGGAGCTGGTGTTCGAGTACCTCAAGAAGGGTCACCATCTTGAGGAATGGACCTACAGCCTGCGGGGCTTCAGGCCCACCGACCAGGCCGGCCTGTGGGCGGGCGAGGACAGGCTGGAGCACGGCACGAAGATCTACTGCCGGGTTACAGCCAACGCCGAGGCGATGACCGTGGACTACCACTGTGCCTGGGATCAGGCTGACACCCTCTGGATGATCTACCTGATGCGCGTCGTGCCCGCCGAGGTCGTGCTGAACAAGCCGGGTGCGGTAGTGCTGTGGACCAACTGCCGGCACCCCTACTACGACGGCAATCCCCACCCGGAGCTGGCCAGCACACCCGGCAGGCCATGGGTGGGCGACTACTGGGATCTGTTCTATGCCGGCCACACCCTCGAGCTGAACAACCTGAAGGCGATTTTGGAGCACCGTCACCGAGCCGGCCTGCCGGCCGTCACCCGGCCGGCGAGCGTGGTGGCCCGGTGACTACCGTCAGCCTCCTCGACGTCGCCAGCTATCTTCCCGGCGAGCCGGTCCCGGCAGAGTTCTATACGGACTACCCAGGTGCCGAAACCGCGCTGCGGGACCACAGCATGTTCAAGCCGCCGGCCTACAGGCACCACGTCGCCCAGAACGAGACTGCCGTCGACATGATCGAGCAGGCCTGCCAGCCGCTCATCGACCGCCATGGCATCGCGGCGATCCGGGAAGTAGATGTACTACTCGTGCACACCCAACTGCCGGATCTGCCTTTCGTCGGCTGCGGCACCGAGGTAGCCCGAAGGCTGGGGTGCCATCCGGAGTGGCTGATCGATGTCCACAACAGCGGTTGCGCGTCATTCGTGTACATGCTCAAGCTGGCCAAGCAGATTCTCTCAAGCACAGACGCGAAGACGGCGCTGATCTGCAACGCACAGAATGCGGCCGGGCAGGTCTTCACCCAGTCCGAAGTACGCAGGATGGCCCAGGCGTCAGTCCCCGGCGATGGCTGCGGCGTGGGGTACCTGGCTGCGTCGCGAGAGTCGCCGCTCCTGGCCACGGCGTGTGAGCATCTGGGCGAGCATGCCGGTGACATGACGGTCTCCTGCGAAGACCGCAAATACTGGGAGGCGGGGAGGAGCCAGGTTCGGATCGGCTTTACCGACGCGAAGATCGCCAAGGTCATCTCCCGCGGGAATCGCCTGGTCCCCGACATGGTGACCCGGGTGTGCGAACAGATCAAGGTAGCCACGACCGACATTGACATCCTGGTCACCAACCAGCCGAATCGCACCTTCCTGCGTAACTGGCATGAAGCCCTGGCTCTACCCCCCGAACGACACCTGGACACCTTCGAGGAATGCGGCAACATGTTCGGCGCCGCGATACCCGTCACTCTCGACCGGGCCATCCAGGCCGGCCAGGTCAAAGACGGGGACCTGCTCGTCCTCGGAGGATTTGCCCACGCCGGCGACTTCGCCGGCGCCGCGGCTATCCAATGGCGAGCCGGGCCCGCGATGGCAGGCAGGCCATGACCCGGTCCGAAGCGGTCGGCGTCGGACCGCGGCCCGGTATCAGGAGACGTCGGCAGATCACCAAGAGCGTCCCCGGCACAATCCCAGACCCGCCAGCGTCACTGCATCAGCTCTGCCTGAACGAGAGTCCGTTCGGCCCGCTGCCGGCCGTATCACTCGCTCTCGCCAATTCGATCATGCAGACCAACCGCTATCCCGAGTTTTACCCAGAGCGGCTGACTGAGCTGATCGCCGACTA
>Ga0302184_10002272_pt1 | contig 12200 bp, 10 predicted proteins | sample I_Palsa_N3_3_FD_200233 | JGI IMG/M metagenome (GOLD analysis project Ga0302184, IMG submission 200233) | Peat permafrost microbial communities from Stordalen Mire near Abisko, Sweden - I_Palsa_N3_3 | ecosystem: Environmental > Terrestrial > Soil > Palsa > Peat permafrost | place: Sweden...
TCGTCGACGACTTCTCCGATGGCGTCGCCGCTCTCCGCGAGCTGATCACGGCTGGGTACCGGCCCTCGGTGTGCCGGGTCTACTCGCCCGAGGACGCCCGGCAGCACTTCGCCCACTTCTATAAGGGTAAAAACGTCGCCGTGTTCGTCGCTGAGGGCCCGAAGGGCATCGCCGACGCCACCGCGGAGGCGATCGAGGAACTGTTCGCCAGCCGCCCCCATGAGCGCGTGGAGTCCGGCCTGATCCAGCAGTGGTTCGAGAACCTTAACTGGGGCCAGGACAAGATCGACGCCGAGAAGGCCGCCATGCTCGAGCACGCCCATCTCGGATACACCACCGAGGTGTCCGTCAACTGGTCGCGGGTCAGCGACCTGTTCACCGCCGTCATGGCCCGGATCCGCGGCGAGTTCCCGCGAGCCGGTGATCTGACCATGCTCGGCGCGCACTCCTCGCACAGCTACCAGACCGGGACCAACCTCTACTTTGTCTACGACTACACGATCCATTGCAGTCCCCGCGAAGAGATCGAGGTCTACCACAAGCCGCTGAACGCGATCATCGTTGAGGAAGCCCTGCGGCTGGGCGGGTCAATGGTGCACCACCATGGGATCGGCAAGTACCGCACGCCGTGGGTGAAACAGGAGCACGGCAGCGCCTACTACCTGCTGTCCACCCTTAAGTGCGCGTTCGACCCCCAGGGCGTGATGAACGCGGGCACGATTTTCCCGCTCGACCCATCATGACCGCCTACTTGCTGGCCATCGACAACGGGTCACAGAGCACCAAGGTCACGATCTTCGACTCCCGCGGCCACGCCGTCGCCTCGGCCCGCAGAGCGCTCAAGCCCTACGACACCGCGGTGCCGGGGCGGGCGATCCATCCCGGTGACGACATCTGGGACTCCATCCGGGACGCCTGCCGTGCCGCCATGGCTCAGTTCTCCGCAGACCCCGCCGACATCGCAGCCGTCGGCCTGTGCACCATCCGGTTCTGCCGGGCCCTGCTGGCCGCGGAGGGCAGCCTCGCCGAGCCGGTGCTGAGCTGGATGGACCAGCGCGTCTCCCGCCGCTACGAGCCGGCCAACCCGCTGGCCCGCTACGTCACCACCTCCTCTGGTTACATCACGCACCGCCTGACCGGCCAGTTCACGGACGCCGCGGCGAACTACCAAGGCGTCTGGCCCATCGACCAGGACACGGCGACCTGGTCGAGCGATCCCGCCGCCTATACCTCCACCGGCATGGCGCGCGACATGCTCTTCGACCTGGTCCCCCCGGGCGGCCGGCTCGGCGAGGTGACCGCCGCGGCGGCCCAGGCCACGGGTATCCCGGTCGGCCTGCCGGTATACGCCACCGCCAACGACAAGGCCGTCGAGGCGCTGGGCAGTGGCCTGGAAGAAGACGGCACCGTGCTGCTGTCGCTGGGCACCTACATCGCGGCGATGACCATCGGCTCCTCCTCGAGGAGCGCAGATGACAGCTACTGGGCCAACTTCGCGGCGCGCCCCGGGAAGTACCTGTACGAGAGCACCGGAATCCGCCGCGGCATGTGGATGGTCAGTTGGTACCGCACCATCCTGCAGGGCTCGCGCGGCGAGGAGCCGACCGCGGGAATGGCGCGTCTGGAGGACGCCCTCAACGAAGAAGCCAGCCAGCTAGCGCCGGGCAGCAACGGGTTGCTGACGTTGCCGGACTGGCTCGCACCCGGCCACGCGGCCTGGCGCCGAGGCGCGTTGCTGGGCTTTGACGGCAGCCAGGGCCGCGCCCACATCTACCGTTCGATCCTGGAGGGCATCGCCCTGACGATGGCGAATAACACCGCCGCGATGGAGCAAGCGCTGGGGCGCCGGCTCTCGACGGTTCTGGTGTCCGGGGGCGGCTCCCGCTCAGACCTGATGATGCAGATCGTCGCGGACGTCTTCGACCGACCCACCCGCCGTCCCGCGGTCACCGACGCCGCCGGTCTCGGCGCGGCCATCTGCGCCGCTGTCGGCCATGGCCTCTATCCGGACTGGGACCAAGCCACAGCGGCGATGGTCACCGTCGGCGGCCAGTTCGCTTCGCAAGCACCGGCCGCCCGCGCCTACCAGCAGATCAACAAGATCTACGCGGGCTTGACCACCTTCACCGATCCGCTGTTCCGCTCGATGGCCGACGGCCTCCAAGGTTTGGAACGCGCCTGACGGGGGCAGTCGACGGGCCGCTCCGTTCACACCCGCCGCCTGTGGTGTGAAAGGCTGACCCAAAGCAAGTGGCGTGCACGTCCCCGCGGTGGGTAACGGGGCCGTATCCATATCCGAGAGGTCATGATGGCGCAAGGCAATGTGAAGTGGTTCAACGGTGACAAGGGCTACGGCTTCATCGCGGTGGAGGGCGGCGGCCCGGACGTGTTCGTGCACTTCAGCGCGATCAGTGGTGGCGGCTACCGCAGCTTGGAGGAAGGGCAGAAGGTCGAGTTCGACATCACCCAGGGCCAGAAGGGACCCCAGGCGGAAAACGTCAGGGTCATTAGCTGACGCCTGGGCACCAGTGCCCGGCGCGAGCCGGGCACTGAGTCAGGGAGCCATGACAGCACCTATCAGCGAGCCGGTGCCCAGCCCGACGGCGGTAGGCGGCTTGTACGACGCCCGACGCGACGTCTACTACACCAAGCCGGTCCTGCGCGGCTGGCTGCACCTGGTCTGGTTCGGGATCTCGGTGGTGATCGGCACGCTGCTGCTGGTTCGCGTGCACGGCGCTACGCGGGTCACCGCCGCGGCCATCTACGCGGCCAGCGTGAGTGCCCTCTTCGGGGTCAGCGCGCTGTATCACCGCGGCACCTGGACCGAGGCCTGGCGTCGGCGGCTTCAGCGCATGGATCACGCGATGATCTTCTTCCTCATCGCGGGCACGGCGACACCGGCTTTCCTGCTGGCGAACCCCGGCCCCTTCGGGCTGGTCTGCCTGATCGTGATGTGGGCCCTGACGCTGACCGCGGCGGCAGTCCATATGGCCTGGATGGGTGCGCCAGAGTTGCTGGTGGGCGGGACGTTCGTGGGGCTGGGCTGGGTCGCTGTCCTTGGGCTGCCGGGGGTGTGGATTCATGCCGGGGTCGCGCCGGCGGTGCTGGTGTTCGGTGGCGGCCTGCTCTACACGGCCGGTGCTCTGTCCTACCATCGCCGCCGGCCCGATCCGTACCCGTCGGTGTTCGGCTACCACGAGGTCTTTCACCTCTTCGTCTGCGCCGCCGCCACGTGCCAGTTCGCGGCCATCGCGCTGTTCATCATCTAGCCCGCGGCGGCTCGTCCCCTCATGGGACTTCGGCATGGGCGAAGGGGTTGGGCAGGGCGGCCAGCAACTCCTTGGTATAGGCGTGGCGAGGGTGGCGGAGCACCTCCTTGGTCGGGCCGGTCTCCACGACCTGCCCTTTGTTGAGCACGATCACCTCGTCCGTCACGACCCGGGCGCTGAGCAGGTCGTGGGTGATGTAGAGCAGGCTCAGGCCGCGTTCTTGACGGAGCCGGGCGAGAAGGTCGAGCACGTCGGCGCGCAGCGACACATCGAGCATCGAGACCGGCTCGTCGGCGATGAGTAGCTGGGGGTCGCAGGCCAGCGCCCGGGCGATCACCACTCGCTGGTGCTGGCCGCCGGAAAGCTGATGGGGCAGTTTCGGTGCGTACTGGGCGCTGGGTGTTAGTCCCACGGTGTCGAGCAGCTCGTGGACCCGGTCGCGAGCGGCGTGCGCCGACATGCCGAGGTAGTTCTGAGCCGGGCGCATGACGGCGTACTCCACGGTGTGCAGCGGATTCAGCGCGGCGTAGGGGTCCTGGAAGACCATCTGCACCCAGCGGTGATAGTCGCGCCGGCCATGGCGGCGGAGGGTCTCGACGTTTTGGTCGCCGAAGGCGACGTGACCCGATGACGGCCGTTCGGCCGCGGTCACGATCTTGGCGATGGTGCTCTTGCCGCTCCCGCTCGCTCCCACCAACCCGACTGCGGCGCCCGGGCTGATGGTGAATGAAACGTGGTCCACGGCGGTCACCCGCTGCTTGCGCCCCCGGCGGCTAGCGTAGACCTTGACCAGGTCGCTCACTTGCAGGGGCGGGATCTCACGCTCAGGCATGCTATGCCGTCCTGTTGGTTTCAAGCTCGGCTGCGCGTTCCGCCGCGGTGACATGGCAGGCCGCCCGGCCCGGGCCGAGCGGCGTCAGCTTTGGCTCAACGCGGTGGCAGAGCTCCTCGACCCGGCTGCAACGCGGGGCGAAGGAACAGCCGGCCAGCGGCTCCGACAGATCCGGCGGCGTTCCGGGGATGCTGCCGAGCTGGACGACTTCGGCGGTCGGATCGGCGTAGCAGCTGAGCAAGGCCGCGGTGTAGGGATGATGGGGTCCGCTTAGTAGCGCCCGGGACGGCTGGTCCTCGACGATCCTCCCCGCGTACATCACCATCGTCCGGTCGGTGACGTCGAGCACGACCCCGAGGTCGTGGGTGATGAGCACGGCGGTGAAGCCCTGTTCGCGCTGGAGCTCCTTGATCGTCTCGATGACGGCCGCCTGCACGATGACGTCGAGCGCGGTAGTGGGCTCATCGAAGATGATCATCCTCGGCTGGAGCGACAGGGCCATCGCGATAGCCACCCGCTGGCGCATCCCGCCGGACAACTCGTGCGGGTAACGCCCGAGCACATCGCGGTCGAGCTTGACTCGCTCCAGCAGCTCACCGGCCTCGGCTCGGACCGACGCGGCGTCCGGCCGCTGACCCCGTTCGGCATGGGCCCGCAGGATGTCCGAGAAATCCTTCTCGATGGTACGGACCGGGTTGAGGGCGTTCATCCCGCTCTGGAGCACGATGGCGAAGCCGTGCCGGCGCTGCCGGCGGAGCTCTTCGGCGCTGAGGCTGGCGATGTCGGTCCCGCCGATGCGGATCTGGCCGGACTCCAGGCGGGCCGGCGGGCGCAGCATGCCCGTGAGGGCGTACCCGAGCGTGGACTTCCCGCAGCCGGACTCTCCGACGAGTCCGACGAACTCGCCCTGCTCGAGGGTGAGGTCGACGTCGCGCACGGCCCAGATCCGCTGCCCGTCCCGTGATTCGTAGACGACATCGACGCCGCGGGCTTCGACCAGGTGACTCTTGTCCGCTGCCGTCGTCGCGGGTTCAGTGGCGAGCTGGCTCATGACCGCTCCCGTAGTCGAGGGTTGGACAGGGCATCGACGCCGAAGTTGACCAGGGTGAACGACAGGGCCAGCAAAGCGATGGCCAGACCCGGGGCCAAGATGACCACCCACTGACCGGTCAGCAGCGCGTTGTTGGTCTGGGCGGAGTACAAGATCGTGCCCCAGCTGATGGTGCTGGGGTTGCCGAGCCCGAGGAACTCCAGGCTCGCCTCCGCCATGACGGCGAAGGTGGCGGCGCCGAAAAAGCTGGCTGCCACGAGCGAGGTCATATTGGGGAGGATCTCCCGGAACACGATCCGCGGCAGGCGCTCACCGGAGAACACGGCGGCGGTGACGAAGTCGCGGGATCGCAACGTCGAGGTCTGGCTGCGGATGACGCGAGCTCCCGTCGCCCAGCCGGTCACGGCCACCACGAGCACGATCGTCCATACCGACCGGGACGGCACATAGGCAGCGAGGATGATGATGAGCGGCAGGGAGGGGATGACCAGCGCCAGGTTGGTGATGAAGCTGAGCGTCACGTCGACCGCTCCGGAAAGGTACCCGGCCACCAGCCCGATGATCATGGCCGCGAGGGTGGCGAGCAGGCCCGCCGACAGGCCTACGAGCAACGAGATCCGGGTGCCGTAGAGCATCTGCGAGAAGACGTCCTGGCCCTGGCCGGTGGTGCCGAACAAATGCGTTCCCGAGGGGCCCAGGTACGGGGTGAAGCCGGTGGACGTCGGGGAGTACGGTGCCAGCAGCGGGGCGAAGATCGCCACGAACACGATGACTGCGAGCACGAGCAGTCCGATGCGCGCCTTGCGGTTCCGCCACAAGGTGGCGAACACGCGGACGGCGCCCATGAGCGGACCCGGCAGGCGAGCGGCTCCCGTCGACGGCGTGACGGCTTCACCTGGTGGGATGGGACCGGTGGCGGTGGCGATCATCGAAGGATCCTGGGATCGAGCCGGACGTAGAGCAAGTCGACGATGAAGATGCAGACCAGCATGCTCACCGTTATCACCAGGAAGATCGCCTGCATCAGCGGGAAGTCACGGTTGGTGACGGCAATGAACAGCAGGCTGCCGATCCCGGGGTAGCTGAAGATACCCTCGACGAGCACCGCCCCCCCGATGACCCCGCCGAGGGCGAGACCGAAAACGGTGATGTTGGGGAGCAGGGCGTTGCGAGCCGCGTACATGGTAGCGATCGTCCGGCCCCGCAGCCCGTTGGCCTCTGCGAACGTGATGTAGTCCTCTCCCAGAATGTTGATCATGTTGTTGCGCATCCCGAACACCCAGCCGGCCAGGGCCGTGACCGTCAGGGTCAGGGCCGGGAGCACCGAGTGGCGGATGGCGTCGAGGATGAACGGAATGCTCCACGACGGCGACGCGCCATCGTTGAAACCACCTCCGAGCGGAAACCACCGAAGCTTGTAGGCCAGCGCGAAGAGCAGGAGCAGCCCGAGCCAGAAGGGCGGGAACGACGACAGGGTCGTCGCGGACAAGGTAATGGTCGTGTCCGACCGTCTGCCCCGGCGCCAGCCGGCCAGGACCCCGAGCGAGGTGCCGATGACGAAGGCGAGCACGGTGGCCACGCCGACGAGGATCAGCGTCCACGGCAGGGCCGCCAGGATGGTGTGGGCCACGGTCTGGGTCGGGAACGAATAAGAGATCCCGAAGCGCAGGTGGATGGTGTTGTCGAGGTAGGTCCAGTACTCCGACAGCAGGCTTCCGTGGGGCACGCCGAGCTGGTCCTCGACGACCTGCTTCTGCGCCGGTGTGATCACGGTGCCGGTCGAGGCGATGTTGGCCAGGGCGGCATCAACGGGCGAACCCGGCATCAACCTGGGCAGGATGAAGTTGAGGGTGACCGCGGCCCACAGTGTGAGGACGAATAGAACGACCTTGCGGGCTATGTAGGTCACCGTGGCCACCTCCTCATGGGGCACTGCATCGCGGACCTCATGCCTTCTTCAGGTGGGAGACCACCTGCAGGATGCTGGCGTCGTAGTTGGTCGGCAAGGCGTAGGGATCCTGCGCCGACGGCCAGCCGGTGAAGCGGGTGGTCTGGAACAGTCCCCAGCTCCCGCCGTAGTACAGCAGGACGACGGGCACCTGCGAGTAGACCTGCTCTTCGAGGGTGTAATCGGCCTTCTTCTGCGCCGCCAGCGTGGTGGCGCCCGCCAGCTGGGCCAGGGCCTGGTCGACCGCGGTGCTCTTGAACCGCTCGAAGTTGTTGGTCGTCGCCGTGTTGATCGGGGTCGCGAAGCTGCCGTTGAGAGCGTTGTTGTAGTCGTTGTAAGGGCTGCCCGTACCGCCGAATCCGCCGATCGCGGCGTCGAAGTTGCCGGAGTAGATCGACGACAGGTACTGCGCCGCCTGCGGGGTGTCGAGGGATACGTCGATGCCCACCGCTGCCAGCTGCTGGCTGATCGCCTGCGCTGCGTCCAGCCAGTCGCTATAGCTGTTCGGCAAGATAATCGTCATGTCGACCGGTGTCCCGTTGCTGGCGGTCAGGCGGCTGCCGTGCTTGCGGAACCCGGCCTGCGCGAACAAGGCCATGGCCTGCGGCACGTTCTGGGTCACCACGCCCTGATCAGGCAGGCTCGGGTCGAGGTACGGCTTCAGGTTGGGCAGGATCAGACCCGACTGGCTGGCCGGCCCCAGATACCCTTCGACCGCCTTGAGGGCGATCTGGTTGCGCTGCAGGGACAGCGAAACCGCCCGGCGAAAGTCGACGTTGTTGTACGGGGCCTTGGTCAGGTTGAGATACAAGCCGATCGTCCCGCCCGGCGGGAACCAGTAGCTGCGCGTCCCGGGATCCTTCGCCACGAAGGTGGTCTTGATGTCGGGCAGGTAGGTGTATGACCAGTCGAACTGGCCGCTCGCCACCTCGAGCTGGTTGGTGTTCTGGTTGCTCGCCTCGGCCGGGAACGTCACTGACGTCGGGGCGATCGTCGCCGCGTCCCAGTAGGTAGGACTCTTGGTCAGTACGTAACCGGTCGGCGAGAACCGCCCAAGCACATACGGCCCGTCACCGACCGGATCGACGTTGGTGAACGTCGCCGGGTCGGTGATCTTCGACCAGATATGGGCCGGCACGATCGGCGTGGAGGCGATAGCGGCGGCAAACGGCACGTCGGGCTTAATAAAGGTGAAGGTGACGCTGGCGCCCGAGACCTTCACCGAGCTGATCTGCGACCAGATGCCCGAGCCGTCCAGCGCTGGATACTTCTTCAGCAGGTTGAACGAGAACAGCACGTCCGCTGAGGTCAACGGCTGGCCGTCGCTCCACTTCACTCCTGAGCGCAGCGTATAGACCAGCGTGGTCGGGCTGGTGAACTTGTAGCTGGTGGCGAGGTAGGGCGTGTAGGCCCCGTTGAACCCGCTGACCAGCTCGAGCGGCTCATACAGCAGGTACGTGCCGTGCAGTTGCGAGCCCGCGTACGGATTGAAGTCCTCGATCAGGTTGGGGCTGCCCGCGTCGCCCTGAATGGTGAGGCCGTCCGCGGCCGCGGCTGGGCCCACAGCGCCGCTGACGTCGGTCCCGCAGGCGCTGAGGCCGGCCATACACAAGACCGCGATCATCGGGACCGCCACCCGGCGACCTCTGATAACACGCGCCAACCGCGCACGGAAAAGACGGCGTATGCGGACTCCGGGAGAACGATGAAATTCCTCGACACCCAACGCTGGGCCTCCACGCATCATGAATGCGCTACCGAGGTCCGGAGCAACGCTAAAGCTGACTCTGATTGAGAAGCGTACATCTTCCGCACCGTTCCGGCGTGTCCGGAGCCACCCTTTTTTAGGCGACCTGATTTTTGTCTACGGCGAGGCCATAGACGTCCGCACCCCTAGGCGCGAATGCCGGTGCAGGAGTAACATCAAAAAAGTTGCTCCGGACCCAGGCTGCCGTACTTGCCGTGACTTTCACGGCGAAGCGGCGTGGGCCCGGTTTTTTTCGTGCACGGAACGGTGCGGCAAGACGCCATATCTAGGGACGGTGAGAAAAGCCCGGGAGATCTTTCTCCCCACCGCGATCTGCCCGCTTAACCGACTACCGCGCACGCTATCTCGTGCTGCCTGTCGGAGTCTGCGAAGAGGCCTGTCCATGAAAAGAAATCGCATGAAAAGAATCCCGGTGCTGGGCGGCGCGCTCGCCGTCATGGCCCTGTCGGCCGTCGCCTTGACCGCCGCGACTCCGGCCAGTGCCGGTACTGCGGCACATCCCAGCGCCGGTGCCGCAGCACGGGCGAACGGTGCCGCGGCGCTAGCCAGCGCCGGGGCTGAGGGCCTCGGCCGCGGGAGTGGCCTGAGCGCTCAGCAGCGTTCCGTCCTGTACGGCATCGCCGCCGACACCTGGAAGTTCTTCGGCGCCGACCTAGACCCGACCACCCACCTGCCGATGGACAACCTGGGTCCCGGCGCTGTCACCGGCGCCTATACCTCTGCCGCTGATATCGGCGTGTACCTGTGGTCAGTCGTCTCTGCCCACGACCTCGGCCTGATCAGCCGGCCGCAGGCCGACTCCCTGATTACCGCCACCCTGACGACGGTGAAGGGCATGAAACGCTACGACGGGTTCCTCTACCAGTGGTACGACACCACCAACGGGGACACGCTGCTCAACCCTGGCGCAGGCGACTGCCCGGCTCAGGCCACTCCCACCCAGGACAACTGCTACTTTGTCTCCGCCGTCGACAACGGCTGGTATGCCTCTGGCCTGGTCATCGCCCGGCAGGCCCTGCCCGAGCTTGCGCCGCTGGTGGACAGGCTGATCGCGCCGATGAATTTCGGCATCTTCTACGACAGCCGGGCGGAGACGGCCTGCAATACCAACCCTGCCGTCGCCGGGAACCAGCCCACCGGGCAGATGTACGGCGGATACTACGTCGACCAGGGACCCGCTGGTTACCACAACGGCGCCCTCTACAGCGACCCCCGAATCGCGATCTACATGGGTATGGGCCTACGCCAGATGCCAGGTAACGTCTGGTGGCGCACGTGGCGCACCCTTCCGCCGCAGCAATGCGCGACCGACCCCGACTTCTCCTGGCAGGGACAGTGGCCCGTGGCCGGCTACTGGCAGACCTACACCGACCCGCAGTCCGGCCAGACCTTCAACGTCTGGGAGGGCCACTACACCTACCCGGGCACGAACCTCACGTACGTCCCCACCTGGGCCGGCGGCATGTTCGAGGCCCTGATGGCCAACGAGGTCGTACCCGAGACCAGCTGGGGACCGAGCAGCTTCGGCCTCAATGACCTGCGCAACGCCCAGGTGCAGATCACGTACGACACCCAGGTGCTGCACGACCCGGTCTGGGGTATGTCGCCGTCCAGCACCGCCGATGACACCGGGGACTATGCCGCCTACGGCGTCGAAGGACTCGACTTCCCCACGGGTGATCAGCTGTCGCAGGACGTCACGGCCGGCACCACCGAGACCGTCGTGACTCCGTACGCGTCCTTCCTCGCCCTCAGCGTGCTTCCCCAGCAGGCCTACGCCAACATCGAGAAGCTGATGACGCTCTACCCGGGCATCTACACCTCGGACGGCGGCTTCTACGACGCCGTCAACCCGACCACGGGCTCCATCGGACAGCGCCGCCTCGTCCTTGACCAGTCCATGATCATGGCCGCGGTGGATAACGCATTGAACAACAGTGCCCTCCAGCGCGACTTCGCCAACGACCCGACCTCGTGGGCCGCGAAAACCTACCTCTCCATGGAAACCCTGTCGATCCACTAGCCACTCTCTTCTGGCCGCGCTCAGAACAGAGTCGGTGGTCCGGTGGGCATCGGCTCGCTGAGCGGCTCGACCTCGGGCACCCGGGCTCGCACGTCGTCGTGGAATCGGCGTGCCAGCCCGAGCGCGTCGACGTTGTCGGGCGTATGGATGAAGACGGTCGGCGAACGACCCTCATGCAGCCAGCCGGTCACGGTGTCGAGCCAGTCCTGCCATCCCGCGACGGTACGTGCCGCGTCGTCCCGGCCGATGTAACGGACGACGGGATAGGAAGTGAGGGCCCGTGACCGGCGGGGCAGGCGGGGCTTCTTCCGCCACGCCTCGCGTTCGGCGTCGCTCACCGGAGGGCTCCCGAACAAGACGGTGGTGTCGAAGGTCACCCATTCGGCGCCGACGTCACCCAGAGCCCTCTCGAGCTGTTGTCCCGATCGCGGGTCCTGGAAGAACGCGCGGTGCCGCACCTCGACGCAGTACCGGTAATCCTGCGGGAGACGGCGCAGGAAACCGGTGAGAGCGCCGAGGTCGGCGGGGCTGAAGGACGGAGGTAGCTGGATCCAGAGGGTGTGGGCGCGTCCCCCGAGGGGTTCGATCGCGGCCAGGAAGGCGCGGAGCGGTTCGCTGACGTCGGCGAGGTGGCGCTCATGGGTGATCAGTTTGGGCAGTTTGGGGATGAACCGGAAGTCAGGGGTGGTCTGCCCGGCCCACGATTTCACCGTGTCCAGGGCGGGTGTCGCGTAGAAGGTCGTATTGCCCTCTACGGCGTTGCACCAGGTCGCGTACGCGCGGAGCCGCTCACGCGGTGACAGCGATCCAGGCAGGTACCGGCCTTGCCAGGGTGCGTACGTCCACATCGCGCATCCGACGTGGAGCTTCACGGCTTCGAGAGTATCTGAGCGGTAAGGTCGGCAGGCATGGCCAGGCAGAGGCTCAAGGAACGCGGTGTCAATCGCGTGGCGATGCTCGTCTACGGCGGCGGCGCCGTCCTGCTGGCCCCGTGGATTGTCGTGCTGGCGCTGAGCCAGAAGCAGAGTACCGACGGCTACCACCTGCGGCTGTCGTCACTGGGGATGTCGGTATTCATCGTGGCCGGGCTCGTGCGGACGGCGATCACGGGTCGTCGGCAGTCTCCCGACGTGGTCCTGCCGGCCTCGTTGGCGGCCACGTTCCTGTTCATCTCCGGCTGGTTCACGACCATCACGGCGAAGCATGGTCCGCTGGCGGTCGCGCTCGCCTATGACGTGTTCGTTAAGCTCCCCACGATCGTGCTCGCCCTGTGGCTGGCCCTGCGCATGGCCAGAGATCGAGGTGCTCA